>JACLAC010025931.1_pt1 | contig 31966 bp, 16 predicted proteins | sample 8027881 | NCBI WGS metagenome assembly JACLAC01 (sample SAMN15725517, study PRJNA655200) | protist metagenome | isolation source: fluorescence activated cell sorting (FACS) single amplified genomes of... | place: Spain: Blaines Bay Microbial Observatory, Mediterranean Sea | collected 2016-01-19 | reverse complement strand
TAAAGAGAAGAACTCCTTTTATACGGATGATATCGAACGCACAGCATTATAGAGCTCCTCCAGAAGATGCGTTGTACGATAGGGTAGACAAGCATCATAATCATTACCGAAAGCACCGCAAGTCCTCTATTGTTCAGGAGCAGCATAAGAAGGAGCGGAGGGAGAAGAGGAGGCGCGAGCGCGAGGCGAATGAGAATTCACACTATCCTGTTGGCTGGAAGCACGACGAGCCCTCGCACGATGGCAAGCGGCGACGGTCTGTGCCCCACGGCGGCGGCAAAGATAGATCCCCTGCAGGCAATAAGCGCGCTCTCGCCAATACGCAAGATCGTAGAAACCAGCATCGAAAATCTCTCCTGAACAAGGAGGCTAAGCTAAAGGCCGTACCCGCGCCTAAGGGAAAAGGGAAAGGTAAAATCCATCACGACCCGGACGCGGGAAAGCTCAAAGCAATGTCGCCCGAAGAGAAAAAACGGTTGGACGAGCAAATGTACAACGAGCTTAAGAAGGAAATGGACGCAAAGAAGAAAAAGAAGGAATACAAAGGTGTCCAGAATCCACTCTTAAAGTGGTTTGTGAAAAAGCTAGATAAAAAGCTCGGCGACGGCATACATAAACTCGAAGAAAGGAACGAGGAGGCAAAATTTACGAGGACCACAGGAAACGATGAGTTCTTTAGCATATGCTGCACCATATCTTAAAAGATTGAAATAGTAAAATATACTGCACAAAGTGAGGAAACGTGCGGTGCGTTGTTGCGCTTTTTTATATAAATTATTATATTATAGGGAAACTAAAATGGAAAGTTGAGTATTTTTCATCAAGATGCAGTCACTTTGGTATACACAGCGCGCGTGACGAGGAGAGGGGTGCCTTGGAAATTCACCGATTGGGGGGCAGTTTTCCGAAAAACTCGCGCAGCTATTTCTGTAGTTTTATTGACGCGAACGCCGCCCGCTGAGTATAGAGGGCTCTTGGCATGCACTTCCGTACCGTCGACAGTGTAGCGAATTTCAAGCTCATCTCTGCTACTAGGAAATGGAAAGTGCATCTTGACGACAGCAAACGTTGCGTTGAACGTTCCGCCAACGGGTGTGTCAATGCAACCGATACTAGCGCAAGCAATGCGCACAGCAAGTTCCATCGACCACTCTGCCGGGGGTTTATTCAAATACGGAAAATTGATGCTTGTGTTCATATACAAAAACCACGGAGAATCTTTCTGAGTACCAGTATGATACGGCTGCCCGTCACGGATAGTGCACACGGATGGCGTTGTAGGTCCAGATGCTCGTTCCCGAAGAAGACACTGCAGGTTGAAATAATTTACCAAATCATCGCTAAAGTAAAATGAACGCCATTTTTTGTGCTCTGCTCTTCTTTCGCTTGCCTTAATCTGCTCGATGGCTTCTACAGCTTCATTGAGATAGCCGAGCGCGGTTGAGTACACGGCCTGGAGACCAAACCGGTGCACTGAAATATGGAGCAACGTCGATGATTCGAATAGTTGCACATTCCTTGCGTCAGAGTTGCTGCGCATTGCATTCCAAAGCGCTATCGTTTTGCTGTACAAAGCTTCAACAATAGGGAATGAGGCGGTTACAAAATCTAGAGCATCAGAAATCGACAGAGAGCCATCGAGAAGATCCCTGACCATGCCGGAGAGATGCTCATCGCCATACCGCTTTTCCAAAGATGCAATGTACGGAATTTGGAAGTATTCGATCATTATTCCAGCGCAATCTGCTGAATATTCCTTTCCATAATGTCGCAAGCACCACGATGCGATCACTTTTTCCTCAGCGAGCTCCGGAGTCAGTGCATCATATGCAGATGGGTTCCATAAATATCGCATGATGTAATCGACGGAAAAGAGCGCTGGCTTCAAATCAGAGAGATTGAGCATGAAAATAGATGTCGCTTTCTTGGCCACAAACTTGCGCAGAGCGTCGAAAAACGTAGAGGGTGGCACCATCTCGGTGAGCTGCGACATGTGCTTTGGGGATTCCATTTGCACGTGATAATATTGTCCATCATTTTCTTGCACAAGATCAAAGATCCGCGGATCAAAAGACCCAGATCCACCCTTATCAGCAAATATTTTGGTTGTATTTGCGGGTATCACAAGCTTGCCGCTTAAATAAAGGTCTAGCATCTCGCTCCACAAGTACGTTGCGCAGAAATCGTTCTCGCGACCTGGAGTGCTGCGCACGATGTTTGCTTGGTGCGCCATTGCTTCTGAAATAAGTTTGCATCTGCTTTCTGTGGTGTTAAACTTTGGCTCGTCGCGCCAAAACGCGTAGTCATTCAGGCCCCTGTATCCGATTGTCCACACAGTTTCTCTTCCCGAGTACGCTGCAAGGCATGCTTTCCACACGTGATCCTGCATTTCAGGATTTTTGTCGAATGAGTAAGGAATGCCCTCTGGCCAACGCCACGTATTTGTACCAAGTAGCGTGAAATGCTGCTGCGAGGCCATCACAGCCCTTCGCGCCAGCACCTTGTACGCTGATTCGTCTGGATACGCAATTGTACCTGGGATCATCAGGTTTCCTTTTAATCTTAGAAGGGCTTCACAAATTCTGTTCCACATTGAAGCTGAAAAAACGGATTGCCCCAAAGGATCAGCACTGAAGCCTCCAATTAAATCTTCATCGTTTGGGAAAAAGCCACGAAATTTATATACAGGCTTTCCGCTCTTAAACGCAATACTCGATGCATCGACTTCGATTTTGGGACCCATGTACGCAGGTTCAACATCTGTGAAAAAGTATAGCGGCTCCACGTGCAGAACACGCTCCGCAAATTCGTACGCTGCGTAAATTTGACTTCTCGCATCCCCGATTCTACCTGCCGCAAATATCATAGTCGTAGCATTTCCTGCTTTAGAAATAGATATAGAGTGCTCTTCAACTTCAATGTTTCCACCTCCAGCAGACGCAGCAGCTGCTCTTCCAAAGAAGATTGCAGTTCCACTAAATCCATTGGGAATGGCTGCGCTGCCCATTTGTTCCGAGACAATGATCTGCGGGGGAGAACCAAGGGTCTTATACCAATCCCTGGCGACGTCACCAATGGCCATCTGAACAGGAGTGTTGCCGCCATATCCAAGCTGATCACCAGGAGCGACAATCCAAATAGACCGGGAGGCGTCGATGGTAAGTGCGCCGCATTGCGAGATCAGCACCAGCGCACACGCAGCGGCAGCTAAAAAGAAGCAAAGCGTCATTATTATAATATATTTTCCTCCAAAATCAAAGGAATATAAAGGTGCTTGTTCCGCTTGATATTTCTGTTTCTTTTTAGAGAAGAAAAAGAATGGCGCTTTCACTAATTAATCATTGCACTTTTTTTGCAAACAATCCACAAACTTCAACGAAAGAGCGCTATATGCTAAGTATCATTAATAATATAAACGAATCACTTCTGCGCTGAAGAAATTATTATACTACTATTCGTACTAATAAAATAAACGTACCCGGGTACGAGTACTACTAGTAGCGTACTATATACCTCTGGTGGGTATTTTTATTATTACGGATAATAGATACGAGTATAATATAATACACTAATCATTGATTTGTAATAATGGGCAAATATATTATTATGGAGAGCACTTTTGCCAATTTGCTCTGTAATAATAATAATAATCGGCGTTTTTATATTTTATTATAATAATATGGGAATTAAGTATTATGGAAGATGTATATATGGCTAAATACATTTTGCGCATACAAAATATATTATTATTAATATTATTATTATGTGGGGGTTTATAATTATTAACATCATCATCATCATACGAACATAACTACTAATAATACCCTAATAATAATATGTTACCTTATTTTTTATTACTGTTTACTCGTACAATAATAATAATATAACATATGATGAAGTATCGGCGCGTGCCCGCCGGTAGTCGTCAATTATAAATAAATAAAAAATAAATAATATAAGTATTGTACATATTGAAAAATAATAATAAGGAGGTATTTAAATAATAAATAATACAATAAATACTTTTTTTAAAAAAATAAAAATAATCAATTGAATCTTTTTATTATTTACTAAATACTGCGGGCAATGGAATGGTATCATCATTACTATTAAAAAAAAAAAAAGAGCAGATCGTTGCATTTATTTGCTTCATATGTATTGCAACATTTGAGCAACTGTTGATATTTTTTTTATATCAAGTGATACTCATGTGGTCGTCTCTTAACGCAGGCCACTCGGATATTGGCGGCTCGGCGCTTGTTGTGTGCGTGTCGAACACCAACTCGTACAGGCTGGCAGCGAGGACGCTGACCAAACGAAATGACAGCGTGCTCGAGGTTGGGAGTGCCGATGGAGTGACCACTGATACGTTGTACCAGGTCATTCGCGACTGCGGGGATGTTTTGGGCGTAGATTTATCAAGCACTGCGGTCACCAAATCACGAAAAAAATATCCGCATATTCAGTTTGAAAATGTTTCCGGGACGGACGTGGAGGCGCTGCGAGCACTTCGGCCGAACGGTTTTACTACAATTTTTGTAGATATTGCAGGAACTGCAAAGGTGGAGTTTGTGCTTCCGGTCGTGAACAAACTAAATGCCTCCTTTTCTCCAAAAATTATTGTCGTAAAATCTATTAAGCTTGCAGCGCTCCAAAAGCAGCTGGAGCGAGGCGCGGCGTTGTTTAGGTCAGTGTCATCTGAAAAGCCAAAGTCGCTCAACGAGTGGCGAGCAGAACGATCGTGCACAGCGCCCTGCCTCGACTTTATGAATCACCACGGAATACGGTGGGCTGAAGTTGGCATCTCGTTCGATAAGACGAAAGGTCAATCGACGAGGTGGTTGAAGCGGTTAGAAATTGCGAGTCTTGGGCCCGATAAGCGCGTCCTCAAGTGCGCTCTCGTCCGCATAAAAGGGTCAAATGTTGTTATGAAGATAATCTCTCCCCTCTCGGCGACGCCAACAGTCGACCAAATAGCGTCGACCGCCGGCATTGACGCCGCGCAAGACGTCGTTTTTGTACCGTTCACTAAATCTGCATTGATGCCAATTCTTGGCGACGAGGAGCTCGTGAAAGTCGTCACCAAATACTCTTTTTTTCCCCCATTTGTTGTCTTGGATATGCCTACATTTTGCTCCGCTGACGTGTGCACAGGAAAATGGTGCTTTGAAGTTTCGCTTGGCAAGTTTGTCGAAGTGCAAGGCAATGATATAGTAAACGCATTAGAAGCGAGGACGTTCTGATGGAACGAACTTATAAATAACAACAATAGTATATACTTTAGAATTTTTGTTAATATTCATCTATTCAAATAAAAATTAAAGGATCGAACTGAATGAATCGCTACTTTTTTACTAACAGCTTCTTAAAAGAAGCCTCTTGTTTCTTCAACTCGGCAATGCGGAGAGACAGTCGCTCGCTGTCAGCGCGAGCAGCATCAGCTCTTTGTTTCGCCTCGCACAACCTTCGCTCTATTTCCACATTTTCGCTCCTCCGAAGCAAGGAAAAGCAGTCCAACTGCGTGGAAGCGCTTACATACTCGCTTCGAAGGGCGTCAAACTCCGTACCGAGAGCAGCAGCGCGCTTGATGTGTCCTGCTGTGACAAGTCTTGCTTTGCGCTCCGCAGACATGGAGCTACTTGCAGCAACACCCATGCGTTCCCGAATGGAGCCGAACCGACTCATCTTAGCATCTAGACCTTCGGCGGAGCTGATACGCGCGAGTTCGCGTTCATTACGAATACGCAAATATATATCCACAAATTCCTCCAGCGGGGTATTTGAGCGGGTCGCCTCCATTTCGATGAGTTGTCGAGCGACACCAACTGCGTCTGCATTGAACTCACTTTGCAGCGCAGAAGATGTCTCTCTTGTTACATATTTTGCGTGGTCGCGCACCAGCATCGTTTGCAGCTCCTCGTGTATCATTTTCTCTGCTGCTGCCAGATCGCCAGACTCGCCAGCGAACGATTGCGTAAACGCAACAGTGGGAGGTTGAGACGGAAGGGGCAGCCCGCGCTTCATAGCTTCAGGTCGTTTTTCCAGCTCCACCTGCTCTGCGCGCTTTTGCGCCTCGACACGCCGCGCATCTACATCACCAGCGTCTTCCTCCATCACGTCCATATTCTCGTCCGCACATGATTGCGCCTGCTTCTGCGGAGCCGACACGTCGTACGCAAATTTTGGATCTGGCAAGTTTGCAAACGCGGCCCTAATGTCAAATTTAACTCTTTTTTTGCGCTGCACCTCTTGAACTTCAGCAGAAATAATATCGTCATCGCTTGGATCGCGGTGGGTTCTATTAATATTCAACTCGTCGACGATGGGCGCTCCGCGGTGCGTCGAACTAGATCGCATCGACGGCGCGTAAGATGATGCAGATACAGCTGTGAGCGTCGTTCCTACCTTCGAGCGCGCGCCTACACTTAAAGCGAGGCTACTAGGAGTTGCAAGCGCAACCTTTTCAGGAGCTACGCCTGAAAATCCGGTGCCGCGACCCAGAGGCGCGTTTTCTCCTCCCGCAAGAGGCGTCTCTGCGTCTAACGTTGCAGCCTGATTTCTCGCCTCTTCTAGAATCCTGTCGTCGTCTTTCTTTAGCGCGGGAGTGCGCTGGGGCAGCGTAGAGACAGCAGATAACATGCTATGGTCTCCTAACAGCGCTTTCGAAGAAGCAGTACCCTTTGCCTTTTCAGCGCGCAGCATTTTTGCGCGCGCCACGCCTGCAGCGCCTAGTTTTGCGATTGCATCGAGCTCATCGCTCGATATTTGCGGGGGCGGCAAGACTAAAGCGGTGCGCTTTCTCTTTTGCGATAGAGGATCGTTTCGTTCCGCTGCACGAGCAACGGTCATAGCTACATTAGCTCTTTCAGCAAACTTATCTCGCATTCTCTGCCTTTTTAGGGCCCTGTCATTGCGCTCGATGGGAGGAGGTTTTCTCACCAGCGGATTAAACTTAGAAAGCGCTTCTCGTTCGGCACCTTCGCGTAGCTCTTCGGCCACGTCGTACCGACCTACTGGGACAGGAATTTGGAAAGCAACCTCAGAATTGTGGTCAATTTGATTGGCTTTGAGTTTTTTTGCGCCCAGCAGGTGCTCAAAAGATAATCCCGCGGCTTTCAATTCGCGAATTTTTTGAAGCCTCGCAACCCTTTCCGCTTCATCCATCTTTTCCTGTCTCGCTTTTCGCATCTCCTTTTTGCCGCTAGTGTTCGCAAGGCGCGCCCTCGCCTCCGCTAGCATCTCTTTATCTTCCAACGCCATGTCGATAGCGTCCGGTCGCGCAGGCTTGCTTTCGGGATTTGGATCAATCTCCCCTGGTCTTAGCCTTCTCGCTTCCCGCAGCGCTTTCGCAGCATTCTCGTCGCCTTGCGCCATATCAATCAGCTTTTCGTATCTTTCAAGGCACTGAAGCGCCGTTCTGCCTCCAATAGCAGGGGCGATAGTGCGCCACTGAGATGGCATAAGCTTTGCTAGATGGAGCAACTTTTCGTCCTCTTCCCGCGTCCACTCGAGCTTCTTGATCATCGGATCGAGCCACTCGTACCACCTCGCCTTGCACATGCCAGCAGTTTTCCGAGAGAGAAGCGATCCCACACGCCCCCAATTCTTATTTCCGTACTTCATCACCCCCGCCTTTAGGACCTCATCCTCTGCGTTTGTCCACGAGGTGCTAAACTGGTGAGGACCCATTATTGTAGAGGCTGCTCTTCGGCGCACAGTCTTGTTAAAAAGTGAAGCGTCGCGACTGAATGAAACGAGGCTTCGAAAAGATCAAGCCAAAACGATTGGTGCGAATATTCTAAAAACATCAAAATTATCATTTCCGAAAGAAAAAGTAAAATGTACATATGGTAATAAATAAAAATAATAAAAGAATAAATATATAAATTATAAATAGTTTTTTTTATTGAAAAAACTAATAATACTGTTACGCGGCGTCGTCGCCAGAAGGGTTCTCGGCATCATCGGCAATGTCCACGACGACAGCGGCCGGGCCATCGTCGCCAAGGTCAGATTCTTCCTCGCGGAGGTGCTCAATACCCTTTCCCGATTTATCCCACTCGTCGAGCTTCTCGAGGTTGGCGGCGAATCGAGGCTCAAATACGTCCTCGTAGATGCCAGGGCAGTGTTTCCCTAGAGTTCTTTTATAGAGCGGCTGCACGATGTAGTTGATGAAGCCCTTTTGCGCCTGAGGCGGCGAGGATACATCCCGGTCCATAAAGGAGGCCACTTCGAGGCCGAGGGACTTTTCAACATCACCCTGCTGGTAGAATTCTATAAATAGCATATCAATCCACTTCCTATACACATCCCACTCCTTGATCACACTTCCGATATCAGCGGCGTGCACAATCGTCGCGCTCAGAATCGAGCGATGCCTTGTTTCCGTCTTTTGGAGGGGCAGCTGCGACTCAAAGCGCTGCATATCCTCAAAGTGCCTCGTCAGATCCGTGCCGATAACGATTTCGATGATGAGCTGGCGATAACGCTTATACTGGGCCAAATCAAAGTGGGTACTAAAATCAATTGCTGGTTTATCTTCAAACAGCTTGAACGCCGTCGAGATGTGCATGTTTTCAAGAACGCTCCTATCATTATACGTTATAGCAAGGGACGAGTGCGTGTTTATCAAATAGTTGTTGTTCTTTCCGGGGTGCGCTAGATCGTGCACGCAGCTCCCAAAAATCATAGCAAAAACTTCGAGGGGCTCGAAAAAATCCAGACCGCCATCCATCGTCTGCAGCATGTAGTAAGTTGACTGGACAACGTCGCAGGCATGGAGGGCGTTGTGGTACGAAACCTCTTCTGGCTTTTTATAGTTGGATTCCATCATCATTATTGCCCGTTTCATCATCGTCGTTGGTATTCCAAGATCATCGAGGCAATTTAGGTCAGTCAATGCGAGGAACGTCGTTACAGATAGTGGGTACTTTTTATACGCTGCGCTTCCCTCCTCTATGCGCTGGAAAAGGCCGCCGGGCCCAAAATTCCACGTGTTCATATATTTTATGAGTTCCGCGCTGCCCCCTTCGTCAATGAAAAACGGGATCTTGAATAGTGCCGAGTGTGACTTGCGTCTTGATTGCGCGTAATCGCCCTCCGTAGACGATGATCGCGCGCGAAATTCGCGCACATGCGTCATATCAGACTTTCGTGGCAGCGAAATATTGCTGTGGCGCTTATCGGCATCTCCATCACCAGAGTCCACGATGGAGCGGGATCGATGCGTGTTCAAGCGCCTTTGCGACATGGATTGTTTGCTTGTCTTTCTGAGCGTACTACTCTTATTACTATCAACGGTGGTCCTATATCGATCTCCTCCTAGAGTCACGTCAATAAAGGACTGCATCGTATCATTGTCGAACGTCTGCGACATGAGATCTCGCAACTTTTCCTCTGGATTCCAGTTGATGAACTGTAAATTTGATTTGTACGATGAGCCTGAATCAGGATTTTTGGACTTCATCATGGCTATCACCCCGCGCTGAAATTGGTCGTGAACACCGTATCGAAATTCGTAGCGCGATGCGATTTCCCAGTGTCGAGCGCCGATCGATAGAAAGATGCTAGCGATGAAAAATGTCACCGAAGAGGCGACCGGCGCCACAAACCCATCATCTACAGCAGCAGCGTTGGTTGAAACGTACGTGATGCATGCAATAGCGATAGCACACTGAGAAAATAAATAGGGAAGTTTGAACACAGAAAAGGACGAATACATGAGAATCAAGAGTTCTACGGGAAGCATTGCATTGTACGACAGCCGTTGACTCTGGATCAACGACGTCCCTGGCGGTACACCTCCAACAGATGTATGGTTAAAGCAAGCGAGGTACACGGAGGAGAGAGAGACGAGGGCCGCGAAATAGCAAACGTCTGCTCTTCCTGAAAGAAGAGGATACTTTTGGAAGCGCTTCGTTCCTGCTATGCCTATTGTTGCAAGGGCACACAAAGCGCCGCGGAGGGATGCTCGGAGCGTCAGCTTGTTGCCTTCGTAAAGAGCAAGGTCGACGATGAGCCACGCCGCCATCCACGCACAAATAGCACTTGATCCTATTCTGCGCGAGTTGTCATGAACGGATCGCATCAGTTTTTCGTACTGCTTCTCCGCTTCTGCGTTTGCGAAACGCAACGAATACCGATTCATGTAGAGATCCTTTGATTTTGCCCATCCTTGATTTTGGGGCAAGACGTAGTGGTGCGTCGCCCGCATGGTCGCGCGGGAGCGTGAAAAGTGCCTAAGCTTCGCGGTATCAATACTGCTTAACTTTCGAATCTCCATACCCCCGCTTCCATGCTTTAAGGCACTTGGCGCAGAATTGCGTTTGGATGTAGTAACTGCCTCTGCAAGCGAGGTATTTCTGTCGCTCGAACCACTATTCCTTCTCGACGAACCTGTCGTAAAGGCAGCGTACATCATGCTCTTCGCGCCCCCATCGCTCTTTTCAGATGAGTTGGACGTACGTCGATTTTTACTAGGCCAATTACGCTGCATGGTGATGCCTTTTTAATGAAATACTTCACCAGGCACTCGTCAGTAGCGGTGGGCGCACTCGTACTTATGTCCGTTTCTAAATATGCAACCTTGAGATAAACGAAAAAGAAGACGACTGTAAAATATTATATCAAAGGTATTTCGCGTTCGTTCGTTTCGAAGAATGCTATTATATAGATACCAGCACGTAAAGCAGAACGCGTGTATCTCCGACCCGCGCGCAGCACAAATAAAGAATCAATATTTAAACAACAGCAACAACTAAAAAAATATTGTTAAAAATAAAAAAAATAATCCAAGAAAAACATATTTTATTTACTTGTAAATAGCAATGAAAGAATGTTCGTGCGAGAACAAGAAAAATTATGGATACCATTTCCTGAAATCCTTAATTACATATTCCCATCATCCATAAACTCATACAACTATATATTATAGTAAGGACCCAGCCGATAAAATTTAAAAGAAAAAAAACATGGCGCCTTTTTATAAAAATAAATATTCGTACTATTACTCGCCGGTTACTACGACTTCAACTAGTACTACTACTGGGTGTGTTGCTTATTATTTTTTATGATTGAACATTTTTTATTCAATTCACTTCTTTATTATTATTAGAGGGCAGAGGAGGGTAGCAGTTTTGTAAATATTGTTTTAAAATATATTTATGTTTTAGTCAAAAGTACTAATAATAAGGTAGTAGGATATTGGTAGCCAAAACATTAACTAAAACATTTTCATTCCTGATTGAGTTTTATTTATTATATTCTTTTAAAAATATTTATTATTATTATGTATCACCCGAGAGAGGGAGGTTTGCCAGTGATAATAATAAGACTACAGCAAATGAAGTGAATTATATTATTACAGTGATATGTGATGACATTTAAAATAATATTTTTTAATTTTTGTTTTGACAAAACTCATAAAGCTTTTTCGCTTTGCCCTCGTTTCGTCCATTCCTTTTAAAAGAGCGTATGAGCAAACCGTACTCCCGGATTTGATTGTTTGCATTTTATGCTGATGAAGGAAAGAAAGTATTGTAGTTATAATAAATAATAATATTTAGTTGGATAGACAATGGCAAAGAGTCGTGCGGAGTATGAGAGGCGAGGGTTTGGATTTTTGTGCCCATCCGACGCCGAGTTTGAGTCGGGAATCCTCACAGAGAATGGAACGCGGTTGAAGAATGATCCTCTGAAAATACGCACCACTAGCCTTTTTGTAAGAAAACTTAGCGGCGAGTTGAACTGCGCGCTCAAGACGCAATGCAGCGCGCTCGCTTTGTTTCATCGCTTTGGGTCAGCGCTTGATATTCGCCCGCTGGAGTTCATGTACGTGGGCGCCGCATGCCTAGGAATAGCATGCAAAGCAGATGAAAATGGCCTCTCGATGCGCGCGTTTGTAAATGGTATACGGAAAATCGGGCTGGGGCAGCCTGTCGTCGATGCCGATTCGATCGATAAAGTCACAGCCGCCGAAGAGGCCGAGTTCGAAAAGCAGCGCACGCACCTCATACGCTGCGAGCGCATTATCCTCAACACCCTTCGGTATGACATCGACACGCCTTACCCCCACCGCATCCTACGCGATTTGATGAAAGCGCACAGCTTCCACAACGGAGCGCAGCGAGAACTCCCCATCGACCAGTGCGCGTGCGACATCCTCAACGATTTCCTCTGCGCACCCGCCGCGGTGAGATACTCCCCCCAAATGCTCTGCGCTGCCGTCGTGTACGTCACATTCACCCTCATCGACGAGGATATCGCATCCAAGGAATCCAAGAAGGAATCGAAGCAGACAGAGGCCATCTCTGGCACACAAGCGTACGCTGCGTGGAACGTACACAAGCGGCGCGCTGGAGAGAAGGCGGCAGAGGCTCCCTTTTGCGGATTTCGCGCCGGGGACGTTGTCGCCGCCGCCGAAGCCCTCATGGAGGTCTACAAGCTGTAATAAGAATAGAAATAGTTTTTTTTATGGCTCGATAGACGAATTACGGGCTAAAAATGAATTAATATATGTAGGATATCATATAAATTAGTACCGCGGCCGTAAAATTAGTACCGCGGCTGTGTGAGTTAATTTGACAAATGTACATGCAGTGTGGTAAATCAATCATGCTTGTTCTAACCCCTCTTAACTATGTAATTTACCACAACATAATTAACAGTATGGGGACGTTGTCGCCGCCGCCGAAGCCCTCATGGCTCATGGAGGTATACAAGCTGTAATAAGAATAGAAATAGTTTTTTTTTTTTTATTAACAATGTGTTATCTTTGGTGTAGTATGCTATAATAGCCTCCTCTTGCGAATGGATTGAACAAATGGATTGAACAAATTGATTGAACGTGCCGCGTAGATATTGTTTTTAATTTTAATTTAAAATAGTTTAAACTCATTTTTATTCTGCTCTGCACTCGACGACGTGCGCACAGGTAAATATAATAAATACTTTGGTGGTTTACTTTCAATACATGTCCATTCTTGGCAAAGGTATCGCGGGCGCGGGGTACCTTTTAACGGGAAAGCTCACCGCTCGCGCGTTTACGTTTGTTGGGAATGTGGTGCTGACGCGCTCGCTTCCCGCCGGGCGTGGTCCAGCGCTCATCGGCCTCTCCCGCGTTGCCCTCCAACTGCAGTTCATGCTGGCTTTGGAAATTGCGCGGGAAGGCGCGCGGCGGGCCGCGCTTCGAACCCACGTAGACATGAACGATAGCGCCGCAGTAGCGCATATTTTGAGCGTTGTTTGGAGGTGGAGCGTGTGCTTTGGTTTCATTGCCATTGCGGCTGTGCACTCTCTGTTTACCTGGTTTCACGACGAAGTGGCAAGCGGCGGGGAGGCCTACGGAGCATCGATTTCAATCGTATCTCTCGCTGCTGCGCTCGAACTTCTTGCCGAGCCGCTGTACGTCCTGTTTGCTCTCCGTCTTCAGTACAGAGCACGATCCATTGTCGAGGGCGCAGCGATGATTGCGCGCTGTGCAATCACGATATATTTAGTTCTCGTCCGCGGCCAGGTGGCTCTTGAATCATTCGCTTGGGGCTTCGCAGCGTACAGCTGCACTATATTCGTGTCGTACGTGACCATGAACGCAGTTTGGCCGTCGAAGCACAATGTTCTTGCGCCAGCGTTCGCGTGGACGCCCTCGTCGCCATCCACAAAGCAGTTTTTTAGCCTCGCGCGAAGCTTGTCGTTTCAGTCCCTCTGGAAAGTGCTCCTCGCTCAAGGAGCAAAGGTAGCTATGGTCACATTCAAAGCAGATCCCCACGAACAGGGCGTGTACGCCCTTGTAAATAATCTAGGGTCGATTGTAGCCCGCTTTATATTTCAACCCCTCGAGGAGATCGCATACACTGTATTCGGAAAGATGAATGATTCGCGCGATCGTGCGCGCGTCCCTGCCCTCTTCCGCACACTGCTTAAAACAATGCTTCTGTTTGGTATTCTTTTCTTGTGCTTTGGTACCGAGTACACGCATCTTTTGCTGCGCGTGCTGTATGGCGAGGCGTGGGCAAATACATCAGCACCAAAGGTACTCGCATGGTACTGCGCGTACGTGCTTCTTATGGCAACTAACGGAATCACCGAGGCACTCGTTCACGCAGTCGCCGACCGGTCAACGCTATCCTACTTCAACGCTTGGCTTATCGTATGTTCTGTGTGCTTCGTTATTGCATCCGGGGCGCTGCTGCCTCTCGGCGCGGTCGGACTTGTTTTTGCAAACTGCATCAACATGCTGTCGCGTATTTTTTTTAGTGGATGGTATATTTTGACCGCGCAAGATTTAAAAAGTGCAACGCGCGGTCTCTTCTCGCGCCCCTTTGTCGGGACACTGCTCATCTCGTCCATCATTATGCTCGCATCGAACAAGATTGTATACGCGTATCGTCCCGTACCAGCTGTTCTTCACGTGTCTATAGGTGCTGCGTGCTTTGCAGCTTGCTCTGCATCGCTCGTGCGTTCGGAAAAGGAGTACCTGCAACGTCTGCGGCGCGTTTGGTCGTCTCGCAGCGGCGGAAGCGAGAAGGAAGAGTAACATTTGAAAAGTATAAAGATTTTTTAGACTATTTACATTAGCGCAAATCTAACACGTAGTGCTGCGTTGCTGATACCATACCCCGCAAGTGACATGCACTATTCCAACTGTTTTCACTAGTGTCATCAGACGCGTCAGCTTCTCTCATTTTTTGCTCACGAGGTGTTGCAGGTGGCCGTTGATCTGCCTGATCCTTCGTCTCAAAGACGAGAAAGCGCGACTTCAAATCGCTTCTGGCCACGCTTTCTCCCCTCTCAAACAAACCTTCTTCTGTGATATATTCATAATCGGCATCTTCTGGCATAAATCCATCAATGCACGAACGGGCCATGTACGTTCGCGCCTCCCCGCCCTGTTCATCCCGCAGCGTAACTTTGACGGTGACGAAGCGAGAGAGCGAGACGCAGTCTTTGATACTAGATAGCTCCTCGAGGAAAGAATCTTGGCAAGACGCATCGACGAGTCCGTTGCTTCCAAACTCTATCTGTTCAGCTTTAGCTGTCTCTGGCGTTTCAGCAATGCCAATAACCCACTCGAGTCCACTCGTTGTGAACGACTTACTGCCATCCGCCTCGATTTCCTGCATGCGAAGAGATAGCTCGTACTTGCTTCCCGCAAAGTAAAATTGGCACACAGATGCAGATACAAATGGCAAAGACGCGAGAAGCGTTTCAGGGTTTTCGCTTATCCCAACTGCCACATCTTTTTCTAAATGGAGATACTTGAGCCACATAGATTCCTCAGGGCACTTGTCTAGACGCTTCTCGAACGAAAATCGAAATGAAACTGGTTTCATAAACGCCTTTTTTTTAGTCGAGACTGCTGTAAGAGCGCGACGTCCAGGATCAACCCAGGGAAATTTGAATTGAGATAGAACGGTGGACATGTACTCGTCCCTCCGATCATACATGCGCATTTCAGGCAAGTCTATGGCACACTCACCTTCCATGCACTCTTTTTCTATCTCTAGCGCCTGCGCGTTGTTAATGCTCCCAAATTGAATGCTTCGTATGAGTTTCTCCCTTACGTGGTTTATTTCAAGCACGCGCTCCCTTGCGCGCGCATCTCCTGCAGTTAATGCATAGTTGGGGTTTCCTTCAAGCCACAATTTTACGACCACGTAACGGTCGTATTCTCCACGCGGCGCGTGCAGATACTCCTCTTCTAGGAGCTTGATCAGGCAAGAGCTTGGAACACATTTAAGCGACTCGCCCGGAAGCATGCAGAGATGCCCCGCAAGGTACTCCATGCACATATTGGAAAGCGTGTCTAGCTCGCGGTCATACGCAAACGCTAGAATGCCCCCGCAGCTGGCAGGAGTAATCGACTTTGCAATTGCATCCACGTTTGAAGTGTACTTTTCGATAAAAGCTGTAAACTGGAGAAACATTGCAGCTGACAGCGCAGAAACAAACAAATCAGGACTCAATTCTAAATCCAAGGAGTACATTGCTTTAAGAACAAATTCAATGCCACGGGGCGTTACTCCGGGGTCATCGCAAAATAGCGTTAACTTTGTTCTGCCATCGTAGTCTTGTTCCCCGCACGCCCAGTTCATGCTCAGCATACTTCGAAAATACTCACATTGGTCAATCACAATTTTGTGGAGCTCATACTCCTTATCAAAGCATTTCACGATGACATCGCTGTATGCCCCGTCTTCAAAACCGCGCTTTAGGAAGTGATCGCCGCACCCACGCGGAAAGCTGCATTCTGCAACGCCACTATCGTTTGTATCACTGCACTCTTGAGGAAGCGCAGGAAACGCCTCCATCCCTCTCACTCTAATAATATAACGCGCAAATGAAAGTAAATAGCTTCAAGCGCTCCTTTACGCAAGAATATTATAGGCAACGTAAGACGACGAATGGAGGTGTTGGTATTAAATGGAATGAACAATTTGAGTTATTAATAATAAAAAAGAAATTAATGTAAATAATAATAATAAATATTTAAAAAAAAAAAAAAAAAAATTTAAATAAATTAATAAAAAAACGGATAAATATCGTTATTAAAGTCTCACGTTGCAATTTCAATTATTCGTGCTTTTATTTATTTATGTACGAGTATTTAGTTATGTTAAATAGTTTTTAAAAAACGACATGCGTACTTTCTACGTAATTATATTTCAAGAGCGCGCCGTGCAAAAAGCAGCAGTAAATATGCACTCGATCCGCATGCTTCTTCGCTTGCGTCTTACTTGCGCTTTTTGATGCCCCGCCTGTTGTTTACGGCTTTTGCGCGTGCATTGCGCGCGTTGGCTGTCGCCTTCTTGGCGCGGTTATTTTTGGACGTCTTCGTCTTGGCTGCAGTCCGCTTAGCGCTCTGCTTTTTTTGCGGCGTGCGGGTATTCTTTGCCTTGCCGCTAGCGCTCGGCTGTTTCACAGTGCGTGCTTGGCGCGCGGGCGCCCTGCGTGCTGGTGCCTTTTTCTTCCCAGACGCTGCCGACGGCTGGCGAACGCGCTGCACTTTGTTGGTGATGGTAATCTTCATTTTGCCCTTGGCTTGAGTTTTCTTGCCTCCGAGAATCGCCTTGGTGGGCTTCTTTTTCACCTTGAGCTGCTGCTTTGCCTTGCGAGCTGCCTCACCTGAAGATATTTTCTTCTTTGGCGCAAGACCACGCCGACTGGCAACCTTTGCGCTCCTCTTAATGGACTGTTCCTTTGTGACGCGCTTCGCCGTCGTCGCGCGCCTCGTTGCAGCTTTTCCCTTTGCCGACGCGTTCTTCTTGGACGCGACGCGCTTCTTGCCTCCAGGTGTTTTCTTGCCGGCAGCGGGCTTTCCGCCCTTTCTACCCTTTGCCTTTGCGGCTGGCTTCTTCTTCTTTGCCTTTTGGCTCCTCTTAACAAGGTCATCCAGACTCAAATCCATCTTTGCCACAAAGTCCGCCATCTTTTTCCAATAAATAATAATAAAATGTCGAAATTATCACAATATCCTTGATATTCCAAATACCTTCAAATATCGTACGTACGCCTCGCAAAAATCACAAAATGCACATCATATACTGTTCCTGCAAAAAAGCCAAAAAACTCAAAAACGTTGAGCTGTTCGCAGGTAAATAGTATTAATGATTTTAAAAAATATACCAATATTATTATTAGCAACGACCGCAGGGACATCACTCCTCCTTATTCTATATTCTCCCATCATCCTAGGAGCGCTACCCTTCATATATTATTATTATTATTATTATTTATATGATACCCGAGCTGGATCGGGTCGCTCATCATCTCATCAATTCATCATGGAGGAAAAAAAAAAAATTCAAATAAAAATTTGAAAAAGGCCTTCAATATGTGTTTTATTCATATAATTAATATGAGGTGGAATAATCCCCATATTAATAATAATACATTAATAATACATTAATAATAATAATATGAAGCGCATGCGGAATAATAAAAAGGCACATTTATTATGCAATTTTATTATCAAAATCGATCTAATTATCTAGAAGCAATGACCGTCATCTCGGCTTTTATATAATATTTCCTTTTTTTTTGGAGCTCGAAAGACCCCGGGAAAGCCTCGTTGGCGCGTTTTCCGCCCTCGTGGCGTTGCAAAAAAAAATTTTTTTTAACCTATTTAGTAAATATTTACTAAATATGTAGATCTTTTTTTGGGGGATCCAATATCGATTGATATTATTATATCTCACGAAGAAGTCGCAGCAAGAGATTTTATAAGTAATTATTGTTTATTGTCGTGAATGTTTTTACCCTAACTCTTTTCTTCGTAATAATGGCTTTGCCGCGTCATGCGTCATCATTTGGTAAATATTTCGATGTTGCTAAGGTTGATCATGGCGTTGAGTCAACGTCGATTCGCAGCGACATAGCTGCTGCAGAGGAGTTGGGCACTGGCGCAATGAAGGGGGAGGGTGGTTCATTTGTTATGTGCAATTTTTTCATTCTTTTATACAATGCAATTCAAAAAGGAATTCCACAATGGTGCGCGTGCGCATTGGATGGCATGCGCATTTGTAGCGTAAAGAACCGTCGTCGCTACTTATTTTACTTTATTGTCGCGTTGAATTTAATATATTGCGCGGTCGGTATCAAAGGATAGCTATTGCAAAAGTCATGTTTACACCACAGTTTGCAATAGATCTTGCCAATTTGGGAAGTGATGGGAGAAGCGGTGCGCTGCGTCCGAGGCCGGTGGGTGTGAGGGACCTCCGCACGCCCAGCGGATTAAGGGTTCGAGTGTACTATCCCGGAATCTATAAAAAGGGCGCAAGGGCGACGTCGTGGTTTGTGGACTCCATCGGCGACGCTGCGTTGGGTTATCTGCACACGATGACGCCGGTTCAGTCTGGAACGCTTGGCTTCAAAGTGATTGGACCCCTTTTGCGCGTTGCAGCAAATGCCCTCGCACCGCTGTCGTACGCGCACGTGCCTGGCGTTTTCAGGGATCTTGAAGTTGACAACGGAAACGACGAGATTAAGCTCCCGGCAATCGTATTTTCCCACGGCTTGACCGGTACAGCCGAAGAGCATGCAACCCTATTTGCGCACTGGGCGCGGCAAGGGTTTATCGTATCAAGTGTTCAGCATACCGATGGAAGCTCCTCGAGAGCTGTGGACGCGGATGGTAAACCGATCTACTACCAGCATCCGCCAGGGATGAAGGGATCCGATGGCATGTATCCTGCCGATTTTCGCCCAAATCAAATTAAACGGCGCGAGGCAGACCTATCAGCAATGTACGAATACATGGTTTCGAAAAGCGAACACTTTTCCAGCATCATTGATAGCAAGCGCGTCGTCGTTGGCGGCTTTAGCTACGGCGCAGCGACAGCAGCGCTGAGCGCTGCCACTCACCGAGATCGATACGCAGCTTGCATTCTCATGGATGGATGGTTCAATTTGGATCTAAAGTCAATCGCTTCATGCGAATCCGATGAGCAGCTCCCCTTTCCCGAGAAGGCGCACGCGGATGGAATAGATTGTCCGTGCTTTTTCATAGGATCTGATGAATTTGCGCACTACACGCATCTCAAAAAGAGAACGGATAGTCTCATAGCCAAGTGTTCCCACCCGCAGACGGAGTCTCACGTACTCGATACGACCGTACACTGGTCGTTCATGGACCTCGTCGTCTGGCTTTCATCTGCGTCCAACTTTGTTTATCGGAAAGCAGCTGGCGTGGCAGACGCGCAACATTCGTACAAGCAGCTCTTTGAAATGACGTCGTCATTTCTCAACAAGGTCATTCGTCCATAAATACCTAATAATCATGCTCTGCTTATTCAAAAAATATGCGTGCATGATAATATTATTTATATTATATATATGTAAAAACGTCAACACTTCTATGCTTTTATTTTGTATTGATGAGCCTCTTTTTGGGCGAAAGGGATGGTAAAGGAGACTCTGGAACATTGCTGACGTCCTCGTTGCCCATTGCAGGCTTGAGGAGTACAAAATGGATCCTTGCAGGTATGTTCTGACTCCTATTATTAATGGAATACATGCAATCGTGCGGGACCCAGAAATGGTCGCCGGCGGACAAAAGGTAGTGCCGAGCGCCCTCGGCGCCTTCGATGCACACGTCGACGCTCTTTCTCTGCGCCTCGGTAATGTGGAAAACTTGCGTACACGCGTGGGTGCCTTCAAATGGTTTGAGGGACAAAGGTTTCAAATGGACGATTCCGGATACGAAACGGGTGTCATCGAAGCTTGCTCCAGCTTGAGCGAGTCCCCAGTACTTGTCGACGGTGCCCTCGACAAGGTCTTTGGGGTCCTCGTCGTCGCTATTATATTCTTCGCCGTTGCCTCGAGGAAGATAGCTGTACGTAATATCACTCTGCATTCTCACGCAATCTTTTTCAACGTGTTTTCCTTCCAGGCGATCAAAGCACTTGATGAGGTCATACACGTCCGAATCAACAAAATCTTTAGGAACAATCGGCGGGAGAGCGTTCGCATCTTCATTCTCCTCGTCCTCCTTCGGCTGATTCTTTTGACCCGGCCTCCTTCCGCGCCGTTTTCCCGTATACTTGCGCTTACCCGGCGTCTTGAAGTGCTCATCCTGTACTGCCATCACCTTTGTTTTTACATTGGTGAGTTCCCCGTGGAGGAGCGCGCCAACACCAACACTATACCTCCTCTTTTGCCTTGCTATCCGAATTGCCTCCTCTGTCGCCGCCGACACCTTTTCGACGCGCAAGCGCTCGCCTTTCCAGTATTTGAGAGGTTCCCAGCGGGTCCGCTTGGAACGTCGGAGGCCCGGCGTTCGGGCAGGTTTACGCATCGGATCAATAATTTTACCGCCTGACATGGACATCGACGCGGCAGTAGCCTGAGGGGTCTGCTCTACCATGGATAAGACAGACTCGTCGTTTACCTCACCTTCAATGTCGGCCACCGTCACGATCTCGCGATCACTATCTGACTCGCTTCCCGCCCACTCGTCGTAAAACTGCTCTCCATCAATGTCAGTATCGGATTCTTCATCTGAATCATACTCATCCGACGATGAATCATCATCGTCGTCGTCATCATCGCCAAATGACGTCACAGGGAGCACGCGTGGCGCCTCAGAAATAACTTTGGCAATTTTTTGCGTGCGTTGCACAATTCTCTTTCCCGCGTCGACTTCTTCTTCTTCTTCTTCCTCCTCTTCTTCCTCTTTTTCCTTTTCTGGCTCGGATTCGGATTCAGATGCAGACGCAGAGTCGGATTCAGAGTCGGAGTCCGAATCGGAGTCAGATTCCGAATCAGAAGAATCTTCTTTGGCTTTTTCTTCAGATGATTTCACGGACGAATCTGCAGATGAATAATCGAGGCCATCATCATCCGGTCCGCTGAGGACCTCATCTTCTTCTCTAAAGTTGATCTTTCGTGGGTCGGCTGCCGCCGATTCAGGAGAGCTCAGGAGATCGGTATCGATCCTGGGCGTCGATAACGCCGGCGATGGCCGAGGGGGGACCGTACGTTCGACGATCACCGTGCCAAAGTAGTCATCGCCGTCAAATTCTTCAAAGCCAAATGCGTCCTGCTTCGCTCCCACTGCTTCGTCGTCGTCGCTATTTTCATCTCTTTCAGCAGCTTTCCACGCGTCACGCCGACCACGCGCTCGGGCCAGCACAGCTTCTTCAGACGTTTCGGCGGTCTTGATTCGTTTACTGCTTTCAGCTTCGTCCTCATCTAGTGTAAACCGTACGTGGCGCGCCGCAGATCTAGGCCGTTTGCTCGACGACGAACCTTTACGCTTCCGCTTCGATCCAGAACTCGTTCGACCGAGCGCGACGTTTCCTTTTCCAGTGGGCGTGCGCGCGGGTGGTTCCTTTAGATCGCGCGACGAGGAAGACGCGTGGTTGCGAGGGGACCGACGACGCGTCGGCGTTCCCATCTCACTGCCACTACTCGAGGGACTCTTTTTCTTCTTTGGAGACGCCATATTTTATATACACCAACATGAACGAAGCGATAAACAAAGTCTACACTTTCTGATTGATGATCTGCCGTTCAGCAAAAGCAACACTTTTTCCAGCTTTCCCACCCTCCCTCGATTCTCAATCAACAGTTATTCCCCAAAAAATAAAAATAAAAAATAATAAATAATATTCACAAAATAAAAAAAACTGAAATTAAAAAGAAAAAAAGACAAATCAAAAAAATAATCTCCATACTATTTACCCATAATAATAATAATAGTGCCCCGCTCGACAAATAAAGTTATTTATTATTCTTTTTTACAAACGGTCACTCTTGCTGCTGTCAACATCGAATCTCTTTCTTCCTCCTGAATATTAAGTATTTTATTATTAACGATACCCTACAATATTATTCTAACACTGTAAATAACTGCTAAATTTTTTAGTAAATAATAATATTTTGGCGGTTTCTTTTTCATTCTTTTTTTATTCTTTATTATATGAATATACTCGTATAGTGTTAATTATTATGAGGAGTAATAATTAATAATACGACGTAATATTATAATAATATATAGTACGAATACGAGTATATAATGAGTAATAGATATTATATTGTATTTACTCATAATAATAATAAATTTAAAAAAAAAAGAAGAAATCCTTTTCAAAAGTCGTTACCAACCGCTATAATTCAAAATAACTGTAATTTTAAAAATAAAAACCGTTCATCATCATATAAAAGTCAGTTAGAATTTATTATGCATCTCGTTCTTTGTAGGAGTATATTACATAGTTTCGTTTAAAAATATGAAATCTAGTAGACTCGGCGATGAGGATTGCTGTTGCTAAATATTCTTTTACTGAGCTGGCGGAATGATGAGGCCGACGCGCTTCCCGCTCCTTTATTTTGAAGCGAAGAGCGATTGTAGAGGGAATCGTAATAATAGAAAAAGCGCGCGGCGATCTCTTTATGCAGTTGCTTTTTTTTAATTAAAAAATAAAATAAAAGAAGGAAAAGAGCAGAAAACATGCCGAGACGAGGAAAGAAAAAGACAAAGGCTGCGGAGGAGGTTCAGGAAGCCAGCAGCGGCTGCGATGTAGAAGAGACGTCGGCGCTTCTTGCATCGATGTTTGCGACAAATGTAGCTGAGGAGGAGGGCGCAGAGGAAATGTTTGGACGATTTGAGGATGACATTGTGCCAGCGTGGACCACCCCCGAGACAGCTGCAGAGTTTTGGGAAAATGTCGTTGCAGAGACGTCATTCGCCAAAACGAGAGGCTGCCGCGGCGTGAGCGGCCTCATTGACATTGTTGCGAGCAAGTTGGATGGAGACAACAGCGAAACGTTGACTGAAAAGTGGATGGCGATGCGCGCATACTTTTGCTGCCTGCGCGTTCCTGGGGCGATTCCTTTTCGCGCATTTGACGCGGCCCTCTTTTCCAAAGCGCTCAGTTTGCTGCAGCAGTGGGGTGCCGCGCGAGCAAAAGATGGGGTAGCTGCCCGCAAACGCAAGAGAGGTAGCGCTGAACCGACAGCGGGCGACGCCGCGGGTGAAGAGGACGTCGTATCCAGCTCCCTCGTCGAGGCTGTCGTAGAAAATTTGCGATCTTGCATGGAAACCGCCGTTGCATCTGCTGTGGCTTCCGACATGGAAATGCTTCCCGTAGCTGTTGATGCTATCATCGACCTCGCTGTCGGATCATTTGCCGTAAAATGCAGCTCGAGGGCAGAGGAGAGCTCCGCCTCCATCCTCGCGCGCATTGCATCCATCACGCCGTCAGGGGGCGTTGCTGACGAAGGCCACTGCGAGCGCGTCGTTTTGAAGAAGATTCTGCCCCTTATTCTCATGTCAAAGCCCGCATCAACGACCCAGACGCAGATGTGGGCGCTCGACGTCGCCGCAAAACTATTCTCTATATCTGAGAACGAGGCTGTTATTGCCACGACGCTTCTGCAGCACGTATGCTTTCGCGTTTCGGATAAGACCAGCGGGCGGGCGATCGCCGCTGCCAGCATCGACAAGATTCTAACGCACATTTCTGAAGGCAACCGCTCGTCTGTGTTTCAGAAATTTTGCGCGTACATCGTTAAAATGGGCACCAGCCCCAAGATTCCGCAGCGAACGTTTGCGACCGAGGCTGCTTTCACCCTCTTTTCGATGTCGCACCACGATCCTGCGCTGCTGTCGCAAGAGCAGCAGTCCGAGGAAGAGCAAGAGGAGCAAAACGAAGAGGCAGCGCCGCGCATCGCAGAGGCGCTTCTCTCAGAGATTGCCGCAAGGTGCTCAGATAGAGCCCCAACAGTTCGCGTGGCTGCCATTCGAGGCGTCCGAAAGCTTCTGGAACTCATCATCGAAAGTGCAGAAGGAGACTTTGCAGCGTTTGAAAACACTATTCGCCTAGCTGTCGCCCACGTTTGCGAGCGCATCAACGACGAAAAGTCGGGCGTTCGACGCGCTGCACTCTTCGTTGCAAATCTTATCCTCCAGCATGGAGATATGGCATTTGCGCGCGGCAGTGAAGAGACCCCTGGCGGAATTCTTGGCGCAATGGCGATTGCGCAGAAGCAAGTCGAAGACGTTGCGCGGCGCGTCAATGATACGTCCCTGCTCGTGCGAAAACTTGCGATGGAGTGCGTGCACGCTGCGTGGAAAAGGTACCCTCGATGCCCTGCGCTTTGCGAAATGTGGGTGAAGAGCATTTTGCCGTCTACGCGCGATACTGAGGCGTCCGTGCAGAAAAAGAGCCTTGAGCTTCTCCACAATGCCATTTTTGAGGACATTTTGGGCGATCGTAGCGATGAAACGAGCGCCTGGCATCTGATGCCGCATCTCTGCGAAGAGACAACGTCTTGCCTGAAGCATGCCCTCTGCATGCTCTCGCGGGATCAAAAGTACCCCCTCCAGAATCTTATCGTGTCGCTTTCAGACGTCGCCTCTTCGTCCATGGATTCGCTATTTGGCTCTGTAGACGAAACCGCGGACGTTGCTGCTATTCTCGGCGCCGCTACTGGCTCGTGGACTCTCCTTGGCTTTTTCTGCGCGCGGCCGCTTTCAGCTGCCTCGAATGCCGAAGGAAAAATGGCTGCGCCCGATGCGCTCCTCATAAAGGCTGGCCTCGAGCATCTCGATGGAGCATTTGCGACAGAAGCGTTTTTGCGCGTTCTGGAGCTCGGCAGCTCGGCGACGGTGCATCAACTTCTAAGCAGACGCGAAGAAGCTGGCGCATTCGTTGGCTCCATGCAAAGCAGAGTCCTCGACGTATTTGCTGGCTCAGCCCATAGACTGTCAAAGCACGAAGCGACGAAAATGAGCGACCGACTCCTCAAATCCCTCAGTAGCATGATTGTGCCTGAGAGTCAAGTGCAACAGTACGTCGACACGCTCGCCGCACTCACCATCGGAAGTTCAGATAAGAAACAGGCCCTCGAGGAAATTCGCGTATGGGGACTTGACCTCATATCGGTTTGCGCAGACAAACTCCGCGAATACGTCACTGCGCCCAATGCAGAGCTCGCGGGAGACGTGTACGCCTCCCTCGTTCTCGTCGGATCTGTTGTTATGCTAGGCTTTGACGTACACGATGCAAAGGCGGCAATTGTGCCCATCGAAGGCGATATTGTGCATTTGGTGCAATCGCTGCTGCCCGCGCACTTTCCTCAATGCGAGGAGGAGATTCCGTGCGGAGTGCGCGCCCACGCGTTTGTCTGCGTAGGCAAGCTTTGCCTGAGAAGCCGAGACGTCGCAAAGACCACGGTGCTGCCACTTGTGCGAGAACTTGCAGTGTGCCCTCACTCGATCCTTCGCAGCAATATATTGATTGTTCTTGGCGATCTGTGCAGGTGCTACACAAACACAATAGATGCGCATCTCGACACGATTGCGGCGAGCCTAAACGATGTCGATCCCCTCGTGAGGCGCCACGCCATCATCATCATCTCTGGACTTTTGCAGGAGGACTACATTAAATGGCGATCCTCTCTCCTATTTCGCTACTTGGCGTGCACTTCTGACTCGGACGTCGAAATTGCATCGCTTTCTCGGCACGCTCTTGCAGCAATTTTTTTGAAAAAAACGCCTACGCTATTCCAAGTCAACTTTATCGAGTGCATGTTTGTCTTTGCAGACTGCGCAGATCACCCAAAGTACAACGCATCAGACTTTTTTAACGTCAACACGCCATCTAAAGTTCAGCTGCACCAACTGGAACCCGTTTCATCCCACTTTAATCGCAGGATGGCAATCTACGACTTTATGCTCCAAAATATGAACGATGTTCACAAGCTCGAGGTTGTTGGAAAGCTCTGCCGCGTCGTCCTTGGCGGAGTACTCGACGGTGTCATAAAGCTTGCAGGAAATGACGGCGCAGGATCTCACCGCACGCTTCTAGAGGACGCATTCGCTGTTCTCGCTCTACCATCTATTCGCTGCAAGCTTCCCAACGCCAACCGCCAGAGTGCTGCGGATGCGGAAGAAGCTATTGCCGATGCCGAGGCGATGTCAGCATCCCAAGAAAAGACGAACGCTCTAGATGCTGCGCGATCCAAGGTTATGGCGAAGCTCGCTCGACAGACAGTTCAAGACAAGATCGTTCCTCTGCTCGCTTCGTTGTACAGGAAAATGCAGAGAGAGCACTCACCGATGGTCAAAAATGTTATGGATTACGTCATCTCGCTCCACAAAGATTTCAAGACGGAGGTCATGGACGGCCTAAAATGCGACCTCGATATGGCGCGAGAAGTAGAGTTTGACATTCGCCAGCGCGAGAAGAGGGCCGAAGAAGAGCGCCTGCGCGCCGAAGCAAAAGCTTTGGAGGAGGAGCAAAATGAAAGCGCGATGGACGAGGATGATGACAATGAAGAAGAATGCAGCGCTGCCAAGACGCCCGCTGCAAAAGACTTTAAAACACCCAGGGCATCGCGGTCTGCAAAGAAGCTTGCCGTTTCCAACTTGCGCATTAGCACATGTAAGTCCAGCACTAAGGCGCTCGCCCGCACGCCGCGCGCCGCGCTCACCCCTATCGGCATCATGAGCCACGAGGCGATCGGAGCTCTTTCGGGCAGGACGCCAGAAGTCACTGTGAAGAGCGCGCCGCGACTCAAACGGGGCGCATCGTCTGATTTTTACGATGATGAGAACGCCAACTCGACGAACGATAGTGGCAGAAAGGCGACACTTCGGCTTAAGATGAAGACGCCTTCGTCTCTTCGTTTGAAAAGCATCATGAAGAAAGCGCGAAGCGAGGATGAGGATGGCGAGGAACGACCTGCAAAGGTCGCCAGGGTATCGTTCGGTTCCCTGGGAAGTTTGCCGACGCCGAAATGATCGAAAGCAATATAAAAATCATTTGAAATCAACACTGAATCAAATAAGCGAATAATAAAGAGAAACGTAAACTGTATTCGGTGTGTATATCGCACGGAAAATGCAACACATTTTTATATAAAAATCTAAATAAATACATTAAAAAAATCAATTAATTACATTTACTTGAGCTTTGCGTTGCCCCATGCACGCTTCTTCGAAGAGACATGCGCGAGTGTAAACATATCAGGAACCTTTGCATCGTTCTCTTCTAAATTGAACCATGACGAGAAGGCGATACGTACCATTCCCTCAATAAGGCCTTGTATGAGCATCTCGAGCTCGCTGCCAGTGTTTTTCAAATCAGGAATTGCGTTCACTTCGAGCAAAACTGGCTGCAATGTATCTTCCTCAACGAGGAAATCGACGCCGAAAACTTCGCAGCAATTAGATGCGGGCATAAAACCTTGTGTGTTTGACTCCATTGCTTCAAAGAGGTGACCTACGGCATCACTTATACGTGATTTAATCGTGGATACAACGTTGGGACTCAAGTGGCACGCATCTGCAGAAAACACCCGAATAAATTCAGATTCTGAAAATCCATCGCTGCTCGCATGCTTGCACGTATTTGTTATATGAACTGTCACGTCATCGAGGGCCTTCTCTGAACGGTCGTGGGTATACTTCGAGGGGGCTATCAAAGCAAGCATATCGTTGTACACGTATACACTCAAGTCGCCAACGCAGAATACGTAGACTCGCAGGTGAAACTTTCGATCGTCGATAAGCAGCGGCTTTTCCACGTACTCTTGAACCACCCATTGCATGAGATCCGGGTGACGTTCTATTGATTCGACGAGTTGCTCAGGCGATTCTACAACTGATATTGCTTCTGCGCGGTCTGCCAAGCTGGGTTTTACGATCCAAAGCTTGCCATCGCGCTCTTCCATTAAATCTATTGCGTCGAGGCACCTACTCTCTACGTCCACTTGAGCAGCGTCCACCGATGCTCCTCCAAAGGAGAATATCTGCGGACGCACGTCTACAGATATTGTTTCAGGATGAAATCTAGCCACATCGCTTCCTTTTTTATAAAAGTATTCGTCGAGGGTTGCCGCTAGCTGACCTTTTCGGATTAGACCCTTTCGAATGCAATACACCGAAGCATATACGCCGCAGTTCTGGAAAATGGAATCCCAATCTCCTTCCGCAAGTGAGTCGTAGTCGCCCCAATATACAATAGCCTCATCTTCAGTTGTCGAAGGAATACCTCCATCAAATACTTTATCTACACTTTCCACTACTGCAAGCGACTCGAGCGCGGACGATAGAAAGCGCGCCACATACGAAGAAGGCTCGTTGAGAATCACGCGGACCATAGTTCCAAAACAATATATTTATTAATGGAAACAATAGAGACTAATCGATTTATTTTGCCTGCGATCATCAATGCAAGTGTAAGCGCTTTTGTTTTTTCAATTTACAATATTTAGTAAAAACTATGTCACATTCATCGTAGCTTGTTTATATTTTTAAAAAAATTAAAAAAAATTACAAATTACAAATTACATAAAAAATTCGCGTGCCTCTTCGGCGATAACAACTACTAAAAAATACTATGTGTAAATAAATACTATTTACTTTTTATTATTTCGCCTTTCATATTATATTATAATAATAATATTTCCTGTCAGAGTTGCTCGGTTCTACTACGTATGCTCGTTCGTAAGAATATTGCTTGTCATCTTGGAGACCTGGGCGGCTCCGCGCCAATCTTTTCTCCATTTGCTCTTCCTCGCCTGCTGCCTTCACGACTAGCTAAGCTCTCGCGGCGCCGCCGCTCTCGTTTATCCTGCGCCTCTCTTCTCTTTTTTTCTCGGTCGCGTTTTATATTCGCCTCGCTTTGCTGATATGCTTGCTTCGTGGTCTCTTTTGTTGTAGCTGTTGCGGCTGCTTTGATCGTATTTTTTGCTCGAAGTGCTTCAAGCTGCTTTTGCAGCAACCGTATTGCCTTTGTTTCGACGCTTTTCTCGCTCTTGTTTACGACCTGCTTCACTCTACCTGCCCATCTCAGCGCCTCTCTACTTTCCTGCACATTATACTCGGCGGGAGAAACGCAAAGATACATTAGTGTTTTTGCGTTGCCACCGAGTGAGTCCATCATCAGTTGCGTCAACTTGTGGGATCTGTACGGAATGTGGCGCGAGCCCCCCTGCGTTGTGAGCGCCTGGATGACGTCTCCGAGTGCAAGCAGCGATTTGTTGATGTGCGAAGCCTCCTTGAGGGTATTCCCCGAAGCGCCCGTTTTACCAGCTCTCTCAGATCCTGCAAGATCAACGATAGTAAGCTTTCCAACAGTCATCACGTCCGAGGCAGACTCTGAGACGCGTATCAAGATCGAAAAAATGAGATGCGAGCGAGAGCTTCGCTCATTCATTTTTGTAGATGCTGTGTGGCGCCTCTCCTTTGCCTGCTCTATGCACGCGAGTCCTTCTTCCGCGCTTTCAATTCGCTTCAAGGTTATATTTTCCACGTAAACGATCCCTTGATTATTTTGTCGTATCACAAGGGAAGGCGGCTTTCGCCCTCCTTCTTCTTCGTACAGCAAGTCAAGGAGATCGTTTTTGTAGAGCTCCACGGCGTACATGGATACTTTAAACTTTTTGCGACCTTGGAAGCGCTTCTGGAGACGAAAAATCTCGTGAAATGATCGTGGCGTGATCCCCCTATCTTCTTCACTAGCATCATTGGGACCGTCTAAAGTAAACGTTTTCCCACTTCCTGTTTGCCCGTATGCAAATATGCAGACGTTGAACCCGTCGACAGCAGACTGAACGAGCCGCTTGGCATCCTTAAAGAGGTCCCTTTGGGTAGATTCTGGACCGTAGCACCGATCAAACGTGAACTCCTCGTTTTGCTCCCGCCCGCGCTTGTCAACCCTTGAAAGTTCTGCGCTCATAGAATCCTTGGGAGTAACAGCGATGCTCTTCTCTGTGCTGCTGAGTGGGCGGATGCGCAAAAAAACGCGAATTTTGCCTTTTAGCTCTTCAATTTCATTGTAGTACTTTTTCCGGAGTTCCTGCTCCTCCATATAGTCTGCCCACAAGGCATTCTTCTCCCTTTCGAGCTCTTTTACCTTTTCTTCCATACCCGCATCTTTTGCTTCGTTCTCTTTCCTTTCGAGCAGCTCCGTTGCCTGCCTCTCCATTCTCGACTGCAAGGCCTGCAGCTTTGCTGTTTCTTCAGAACGTTGTGCTTCTAGAGATGCGCGGAGCATTTGTAACTCACCTTCAAGCGCCATGCTCCGCCGCCTCTCCCTATCTGCAGCAGCACGGTATTCTTCAACTTTTTCTGTCTGCCTCTCGCGAATAGTGCTCGCTGTGATATCATTTTCTTCTTTCATTTCTGCGCGTAGTCGCTCCATCTCCTGCCGTTTTTCTTCTGCCAGCGCATCAAATTTGGATCGCAGTTCGCCAAGCTCCTCATTTGCTTTAAGGCGCGCCTCTTGCTCCTTTGCAAGTCGCGACCACATACCCTGGCGCTCCTTTTCAGCTTTTAGACGTTGAGCTTCTGCTTTCTCGAGGCGTATTTTTAATTCACCCGCCTCATACTCGCTCTTTGTAATACCGTCTCTGAGCTGAGCTTCGTCTTGCTGAAGCTTTGCGAGCATCTCGCGCATGCGTTCGGACTCTGCCGTGGAAGCTGTCTGATTTCTTCTCAGCTCTTGACGGACGATCTCAAGCTCGTTGCGGACGCGCTTTAGCTCCGTCTCCTTGATTTTTTTCGAATCCTTTTCGTTTTGTAGATCTAATTTCAAGCTGTTGACATCCCATGTTGCCTTTTTCAGGCGCCTCTTTGCACCCTTTACTTGGTCAAAAGCACGATCGCGAGCTTCTTGAACGTTACGGCACTCTTCCATGAGTTGCGCAACAAGGTCGCTTTTATCATCAAGCTCATCCCGTAGCTCTCTTTCTCTATCTTTTAGCTCCTGCGTTCTAGTATCCGCCTCTTGCTTTTGAGTCGCCGTCAAAGAGAGTAGCAGAGACTTATCTGACAAAAGTTTTTGGTGCTCTTCAAGCTCCCGACGTGCGCGTGCGAGCTCCTCGGCTGCAGCATTGTAATCTTTTCGCTGCTTTTCGAGCTTTTTTCGAAGTTTCTTGGCCGACCGCTTCTCCTTTTCGACTGCACTTTGGAGTGACCCAATTGCTTCTGAAAACTCCTCTCTTGCATTTACAAGGGTTGACTGAGCAGCCTCGTGAGCCTTTTTCTCCGCAAACAGTTCCCGTTTCACAATCTCTAACTGCTCAGACGTCAGAGCAGCATTTTGACCAGTGCGCGCTAGTCGGGCAGTTAGCCTTTCGATTTCGCTCATGCGCAACCGCATCTGTTCATCAAGGGCATCCCGTTCGTCGGAAAGCTCCGCGACGCGCCGAGCTTGCGCTGCTGTCTGCTCGCTACCGCGCGCGCACTCATCCTCCAATTCTGCAAGCTTGGCGTTCACCTCGGCGAGGTTCTCAGCAATTGACTGCCTACTTTCTTGTTCTGAGTGCAAATCATCGAGTGCATTATTCAAATCAGCATCGACTCTCTTCAGACGCTTTTGTGCCTTTTTTCTCTTTTCTCGCTCTTTGCTCAACTTTGCCTCGAGCTCTTTGGAGTTCCGGCTCTCCTCGATTGCTTCGGCAAGTTGCTTTCGCATCGCCTCCGCTTCAAGCAGCACATCTATAGCAGCGCTTCTAT
>JACLAC010015828.1_pt1 | contig 32026 bp, 14 predicted proteins | sample 8027881 | NCBI WGS metagenome assembly JACLAC01 (sample SAMN15725517, study PRJNA655200) | protist metagenome | isolation source: fluorescence activated cell sorting (FACS) single amplified genomes of... | place: Spain: Blaines Bay Microbial Observatory, Mediterranean Sea | collected 2016-01-19 | reverse complement strand
GTTTTGTCGCTTGTGGGAGGTCACGTGGGAGCCGTCGCGTGCGCGTCGTACACGTTTGATGGGAAGTATGCGCTCACGGGGGGCATCGACCGATGCGTTAGTTTGTGGAATGTTCGACCGAAGCGCGCTGATCAAAAGATGTTGCCGTCTACGGTTCGCCCCATCGCCACTTTTTCTGGTCCCATGGGATATGCTGTTCGCGCCGTCTCCACGACGCGTGATAACGCGCACCTTGCGTGCGCAGGAGAGGATAGGTGCGTATTCCTTTGGGATATAGCAACGGCCCAGGTACTATCCCGATTTTTTGGACATAGGTACAGAGTGAACGACGTAGCATTCAACGGTGAAGGAAACGTGCTTGCAAGTGCGTCGTATGACAAAACGGTAAAGCTGTGGGACTGCCGCTCAGGAAGTGCTGCTCCTATCCAAGTACTTTCCGACTGCAAAGATAGTGCCACTTCTGTAGAGATGTGCAGCAACCAAATTTTTGTCGGATCAGTTGACGGAAGTGTGTATACATACGATATTCGCGCAGGGAAGCAGCATGCTGATTTTCTCGCCTTGGGACCAATAACGAGCGTTGCAATCTCAGAGGATGAAATATTGGCGCATTCGATGGGAGGGCAGCAAACGCGCGAAGGACAAGGCGAACTTGTGCTGATTGATCGCGCATCAGGCAACATTGTACGCTCTTTTCAAGGACACAAGCACATCTCTGAGGCACTTTCAAGCTGCGGTTTTGATGCAACGTCTGCCTTTGTATTTGCACCGTCTGAATGTTCGAAGGGTTACTTTTGGAGCAAAGAGTCTGGAGAATTGGTGTGTACCGTAGGTGATGGGAAATCCAAGCTAAGCTGCGCTTCAGTGAACGCCCAAAGTGATCGGCCAGAAGTTTTGCTTGCGACGTACGGCGGTAACGTCGACGTATGGATATTTTGATGTGGCTAAATAACATCACTGCAGGTTTTTTAGTTAATATTAAATATTTATTTGTAAATAGTGTAGATAGCCGGCAAAGTAACATATAATACAATTTCTTTTTAGAATATAAAATGTTTGTTAAGTTACTTATTTTTTAAAAGCAGTATTCTAAGCAGGAGCATGCGTCGAAACGCGCAATAAAGATAATTCTAAGCTAGAGAGTAAGCAGGCAAAAGTTGCAGTATTCGCAACCACGTACGCACGCACAAAAGGAGCACATAAAATAATAGCAGGCAATGAAACACGTCGTCTCGTCTCACGCGCGAACGACGAAAGAAATTAGCGCGACGACGAGCAAGAGGTCATGCAGTAGTTGGGAGAGAAGCTTCCTGCATCGCTAGGAAAATTGCTCCACCGTCCATCGAGCTGAATCTGCCATCCAGTGGGGTCAGCAAAATAGCCGTTGCCGCCGTTGCCAAAGGGCATTGAAAACAAGTGATACTTGTAACCATTTTTGTCGTATGCGGCCTTGATAGCGTCCATATCCATCTCTTGGGAATCGACGCAGTAGTGGTTATCTCCGTAAACGGGCCAGCACGACGTGTAGCTCGTCATGTACTCCTTGTTGACGCTGTTGAGAAACGTCTCAAGCCAGTTGGTCGTGTGCTTGCCCGTTTGTCCCGGACGCTCGACGAAGCGAATCATAACAGTCGCCTGCGATGACATTTTGTAATCAACAATGCGCGTTCCGTCGGAGAGCGTCTGGTTGTTGACTGGAGACTTTCCAAAGACCGACTTGTAAAAGGTGATGATATCATCCGCGCTCGACGTCGCGCGCGATACTTGAACGGGCGTCATCAATCCCTCTGACACGCTCGGCGAGGTGCCGGTGCCCTGAAAATAAGCGCGTGCCTCATTCTTCAAAAATAGATCCGTCCGCACAGCGTCCTGAGTGATGCCATCGCCTAGAGTATCGCTCTGGATCTCAAAGACGAGCTGCGTCTGAGGAATTTTAACGACGAGGGAGTAGTACGTTTTCCCACTCCACGTCCAGCTGCCGACAGTGTACGGCACCTTGTCCGCGTCAAATTGGGAGGAATATGTCCCTATCCCATCGCTCGTCCACAGCGCAAGCGAGAAGTCAGCCCACGGAGAGTAGCTGCCCCCAGCGAGCATGTCTTTGAGCTGCTCATCCCAAACATCTTCCAAGTCTTGGACAGAAATGCCTCCGTTTGCATCTTCCCTTGCATTGTTTTTTCCTTCTGAAAGGACTGCGTGAATTCCAAAGCCTGGGCTGATACCAACGCTCGTAGACGCATTCGCTGAGTCCTCGTTTGATATCTTGAGTGCAACGCGCGCAGTCTTGCCGCATGTGCATACGTTGTTGGCACATGAGTCGTTTGCGCACTCCACGGGAAGATACTTCATCATCCAATTATACGCTGCGACCACCGAACGATCGGAGACCGCCCACGTCGACTTGGAAATCCCACGACCAGGTCCCTGGGCGCGCACACCTCCAGATGAAAAAAGTGCAGCCGCCACAAAGGCCGCAAGCATGCTGAGTCGAACCATTATTATCACAAGTAGTATATTATCGTATTATCTGCTGCCACGGTTACGCTTTGCTTGTTTCAAAATGCACTTTTTCCAAAAAAACCAACTCTCCAAAATAACTATTTAAGGAATTCGCTTCCATCAGTCACTCCAGCGCTTCAAAATTAAAAAAGAAGCGCACATCAATAATACATCATGCACCATCATCAAAATAAGGATCCGTCTCGTTATTATTGAGTATACAAATACTAATAATAAGAACAGACTATAATACACTATTATTATTATTTACTAACTTGAGGGGTGGACGATGACACGATGACACGATGATGACTGCCTACGGACGAAGGCGCCCGCCTTATTATGCACATTAGCAAAGAAGGGCGGAGGACGGACCAAGAGAAAGAGATGAAAATAAATTTGGAATAAATTTTGGTTGACCCGTGCCTCGAAGGTACTCGAATCCTTTTCTGCTCCGGCTTTCAATGGATCAATATAAAATCTATTTATTGTAATAACGTCGTTTTAATATATATATTATTATTTTTGTAGCATGTGGTAAAGAGCAATAATACTATATATCTGTTAATTGAGGGTATAATGAACCGGATACACCGTATTCACTAGCGTCTATAATTTGCCTATGGTCAGGCACGCCTCTAGGCGCTTGTGGGCTCTCTCGATGTCAATATCAAAGCTTTTGAATGCCCGCACTGTCCCCATATGTACTGAGGGTTAGAATTATGTAGGGTATATGCACGCATTTTGCCGCACATTCGTCACCACATTTAATGATTTAACCATGACCCCTGTGTCTTATGATTTTTAGGCCTTGTCTTATAACTATAAGGGTATCCTCCATATATTAAGACTCTGACGTGTAGGTAGTACTATTTGGCTGTACTGCCCGATTTTTAAGATAAATGTCCCCGGGTCCCATTTTTGCCCATTCCTCTCTAATGCATTCATTCACCTTTGGAGGCAGAAATAAATAGTTCTTTGCGGCGAATGGACCGCTTTGATATTACTTATTTTGATAATATTATTTTGATATTATGGCAAATGAGGCAAAAAAAAAATGATTTGGAACGCTTCATATTTGCGGCGCACGTTGTTGTTGTTTTTTTTGGCGTTGGGGTGAAGACGAGAAGATGAAGAAGGCGCGTCGGAACCAGGGACGCGGAGGGGAGGCGAAGGGGCAGTTTGCGATTGTGGTGTTTGCGGCAGGGGTGCTTCTTGGCGCCGTAGCAGTAGTTGCGCCTATGCACTTTCATCTAGTATCGTCAGGAGCAAACGCGGCGTACTCGCAGCAAAACGTTGCTGGCAGCAATAGTCGCTTGCGCGCCTCGAATCCTTCAGCGCACGCGCCTCTTTTTTTAAAACCCAAGACATGCAAGAGCGTCCCTGGCAAGCATTACGAACCATCTCGCTACGGTAAAGCAAAACGGACGCAACATCGCACCCAGCGGGGAAACTACAAACTCGACGTTCTTCCTAGTGGCATTTTTCTCGGACTGAATAACTGGAAGTTGCATGGCAGCAAAGCAGGTACGAGCGCAGCGACCAGCACTTTTTTATCGCAAGGTTATCATCGTATCACCATCACCACTGTGCCGCGATCAGGTAACACGTGGCTGCGTCAGCTCATTGAGCAAATCACGGGCGTCGCTACGGGCTCTGTGTATGAAGAAGGTGGCCGTATGAGCGACGCGTATGGCGCGTACTTTCCATCCCAGGATAGCCCGTGTGGTGGTACAAGCTTTGCACACGCGGGAAGTTTTCTGGTAAAGCATACGCACGCGAATTGCATCACTCAGGTAAAATATCCTCAGATTCCGCGTGAACCTGTCGTTATTAAAGACCATGCTCCGTGGGGATCCTTTAATTTCCCTGCACTCTTGGTCAATAATACATTTTACGTCGTCCTCGTGCGCAATCCTATTGACAACTGGCGCGCATGCCTCGGCTACTACCAGCTCAAACCAGAGGACACTATTCACGACAGAGAAAAGTGTTTTCGTCTCCGTAAATTTGTTGATCGGTAAGTCTAGTTTTTAATTGTTATTTTTTTTTGGCATCGTTCTCACATGCACTTTTGTTGCAAACGGACAGATGGATTTATCACAATTCATTTTATTTGCTGCAAACCGAGACTCCTGTTTACGTCATGCGGTACGAGGACCTACTGATTGATACCGTAGAGTCTATGGAGAGGCTTTTTCATGCGTTGCCGGGGGAATATCCGCGCGTCACGTCCCGAGGCGACATCAAGAGGATAGTCGACGCCCTCGGCGCAACAAAAGGCCGCCTTGCGAAGGGGGATGTGGTGCGAACAGCTAACTTGTCTCCGTTTGAGGTACGATGTGGCAAAGGGTTTGCAAAATTAGAAAGCGACTACGGCAAGGGCGAACTAGCGTACGTGACGGAAGTATATGGCGAAGCGTTGAAGCCGTTTGGATATCGGTTATATTTTGAGCCTGATGGGTCGTAATATATATTTTTTATATACTCGTAGAATGAATATTAGATTAGCGTTGCTGTACAATATTTATCATAATACCTTATAGCATAATATGTGTGTATTATTTGTTTTGAATAAAAACATTATGCAGCACCTTGCATTACTTCACCTCTACAACTACTTATTATCTCCCAATTTTAGTTTTTCTTCTTTTTCTTCTTTCTGACCTTTTTCTTAGTGCCGCTCTTTTTCTTTGTCCTCTTCTTCTTCTTTTTCTTCGTGCCACCGCCCTTTCGCTTTTTTCCTTTCTTCTTTTTGCCCTTTCGCTTTTTCTTCTTTTTGGCCTTCTTGACGAGATGACCAAATATAGCAATTTTTTCAGCCAAGAAGGGGTTTGCGGGCAAATTCTCTCCCACCCGCACCATGGGGATAATGGGCGCACCGTCTTTGGTTGTGCGCGTCGCTCCAAACATGCGATAAGCGGGATGCGGAGCAATAAGTGCGCGCTCCAGCGCCTTTGTCGGCGGCTTCAAACCAACTTTTTCAAAGGCTAGACGAATAGCTTCGACTTCATGAATTTGGGCTTCGTGGAGCATCAATCTTAACTCATCAGCTCCAAATGTTTCCTCCACGACGTCGCCAGCTTCCTCATGAAACATCTTTGATGCCGTCGCAGACGCTTGGGAATCTTCAGGCACCAAAAGTGCGTCGGGGCCAGATCCTACCCGAGACGCGCCCACTTTCTGCGCACGGAGAAGTTTCATTCCTTTAATACCAGCCCGAACAACGTCTACATTCGAAACGTCCACAACCTTACCTATACCTCTGCCACCAAAACGTTCAATCGACTCTACAGACGGCCTTGACATAGACAGGGGTAGAGCTGTACCAAAATGCATGGGTGGCTGCTCCATTGATTGCAGCGGCCCCATGCTAGACTCTGCATCGACCGGTAGCTTTGCGAGCCGCTCCGCCTCATCTTCACTGTCCAGAGCAGTGGAAGCCCTGGATCCGTCCTCGTCGCCGTGCACGGTAGAATCTACTGTGTGCAGCAAAAGCCCCTCGCGCGGAAGTCCCTCTTCCGGCGTCGGGATGCCGCCAGCTTCGTCGCTTATATGCGCGGTTTCTTTGCGATAGCGAAATGTCTGCGGAGCTGTTTCAGGCCTTGCTGCGGCAGCTACGTCTTCTTGGGCCTTCATTCTATTTTCTAGTGCAAGGCGAGCGCCGCGAACCCGATTTCGTCTCCTTGCTCGCGCGCGCTGCTCTAGCATTACGCGCTGCTGCTCCCACTTCTCGAGAGCACGCTTGACTTCATCTTTGCGCCTCGATGCCTTCAGTTCCCTCTCGCGCTTTTCATTCCACATATTATCTAACCACGCCATTGCTGCGGCATTTTCAATGTCTTCATCTGGAGCGGTTTCTGGCCGCTCACTCGCAGCTTCAGATCTTGAAATGGCATCAACCTCCATCGCCAACGTTTCCAGAGCGCGGATATCCTCGAGCGAACCTGGCACACGGGAACGCCGCAGTCGCTCTGCATGCGAGCGGTACAGGTTCGGTTTGCGAAACCCTCGCAGTATATTTGCTCCGGCACCCATGCGAGCCACGGCAGCGGATTGTGGACGCGGAGGCAGCTGTCTGGGGCTCAACGCTCCCTTTTTAATGGCGTGATCATGGTTCGGCAAAGCAAACTGTCCCAGCGCATTTTCATTAGTGACAAACGATTTGTCCGAGATCGCTGATGATATCTGAGCACTCTTCGGACGGCGGGACTGTTGAGAAGCTGTGCCTGGTCTCAATGCTGCAGCTTGGGCTGCCGCAGATGCAGTGGCAATGCCCTCACCACTTTGCTGTCTCTCAAACCACTCATGTGCAATATCGATGCAGTTTTCGTCGCGTTTCGTTTTTAATAGTGTAGCTGTGCGCCCCATATCGTCACTGTTGCTCGATTTCAACTTATCTGCGCACGTTAGTATGAGCCGCACAAGACAATCGCTAAGCCATACATCGCGCGCTTCCACCTTGGCACTTCGCTTCACTCGTTCAACAAACGCGAGCATCCCGCCAAGTTTTGGTTTCGTGGAACACAGTCTCCGCACGGTATAGTCGCGCGTTACGAGTCCTGGGTCCCATTCTGGAGCGTTCCGAAGGTCCCTTTCAAACGGAAGGACGGCTTCGAACTCTTTTATGAGCTCCTCGCACTCCAGGTGCTTTGTCATTTTCTTTTGCCTGACCTAGAGATCAAAACAACTAAATGTTCTGCAGTCAACAAAATACGCAGTGTTTTCAAAACAAATAACTTTTCGGTCAGTGCGTTCCTCTATCTTTATGACTTGCGCGCAATTTTACGGAATTCGGCGCTTGCGATTTTCACTCCGTACTCGTCGGTGCAACTAAAATATTCCAACGCATCAAAAGTGTGGCACATCGATGCATATTAGACTTTCAATTAATAAAAAGTATGAACGTTACTACACCAAACCTGAACCTGACGACTTACGAAGTAAATAGTAGGGTCCTGTGCTCAACCCATAAAAATTATAAAAATAAATATAATATATAAACTTAGTGTGAAACGGCAAATAACGGAAAAAAAATAAATAAATATATTGTATATATATTTACAATGTGTGAAAATAATTAAAATTGCCTAGAGTCCTTAAACTCACATTTTAAGTACGTGCATATTTAAGTATTATACATGTAACTAACTGCTATTTTTTTTTAAATATATATTTATTCATATATACTCGTACATGTCTAGATTCTTAAAAATAAATTTGTATGATTCTTTTTATTAATTTTCTCTCCATTTTCAACCATTTACGCAATTTTATGTTTCTCCGAAAGCTAAATAACATTTCATTGCAGACGCCGATAGTGAAAGTGGCAGAAAAGGTGTTTTACCAAGGTATACGGCCAATTTGAGGAGCAACATGCCTGCGCACGCCGAAGAGGAAGTTCTAGCACTGATGCTGCAAGAGGTGCGTGAAGCTCTGGATAACCGACTCGCGTCGTTCACGGAGCTCACGGAGCTTGGCGATAGCATTAGCGAGTGTGGTTTGACACCGGAATTTTATGCGCATGGTATTCGTGATGATATCTTTTGGCAAGAAGAACTGCAAAAACGGTTGCGGGAGATCGCGGATGAAAGAGTAGCACGAGAGCTATTTGCTCTCGAAAAAAGACGCATCGAAAGCGCAAATTGTCCCCAATCAAAGACAGATGAGAGATATGCAAAGGAACTCGAAGATCTTGAGGACGAATTTGAGAGAGCAACTAGAGCACGGGAGGATGAGAGGAGACAAAAGAGTGATCACGAGGTCGCGAAGAAACTCCAAAGACAATTCGATAAAGAAAACGTATCCCAAAATCAAACGCAAGGAATGGTGGATTCTATCATTGAGACTTTTGCAGAACGAAAAGTTACAAAGGAAGCTAAAATTGGCTTCTTTCGACGTCTTGTCAACGGTATCGCTACCGCGCCTCTTCGTAAAAGGTCCGCATCGAGGAAAAAATAAAGAAAGAAGCGAGGATGAATACATTGGCACGCTCTAAAAAATTATATACATGAAATCATTTTATTCTAACTTACTTAATCGAGTCTTCTATTTACTACTGTACATATTAATGTATACTTTACCGCACTTTGCTGCGCGACCGCCTCTGACGGCGTTCTCTAAATTTCCTCATGCGCTCTATTTGATATCGACCAATACTAGACTCGTCGTAGGGCGTATTGTAACGCCTGCTGCCAGAAGCGCGGGCTGGCGGAGTCCTGTTTGAGTATCCATGATCAGATGGCCGTTGCTTCCTAATTTTTCTATGCGGTGAGTTTCTCGCTTGGGGAGAAAGGGGATGGCAAGAGCCAGGGGAAGATGGAGGGGATGCTGCAAAATGGATTGGAGAAACATACTCTGGAATTTTGAGCGCGGATATTTTTAGCTGCGACGTGACTTTATTGCACGTTGCACCATAACTCCTAAGCATCGGTTCGAGGCGCTCATCTCCCAGCACAGCGCTCAAGGGCGTTGCGCCCTCTGCATTTTGAATATTTGGATTTGCGGCAGTCTGAAGGAGATGAAGAACGCATCTCTCGCATCGGGAGATGCATGCGAGATGAAGCGGAGTATCGCCGTCGGCGTTTTGCGCATCGACCGTTTCCATAGCGTGCTCCACTAGATTCGCCACACAGTCAGGAAATCCTTCAGCCGCGTAGTGAAGTGGCGTACTCGCCCTCCAATCGTGCGAACCTGGATCTGCGCCGCATTCTAAAAGAAGACCAACAGTGCGGACTTTTCCAGCTCCAGCTGCCACGTGAAGGGGTCTCCTGAGCGTAGATACCTCTTGTTCTTCAAGATCGACGTCAAGGGTAGCCGCAGTTGAAAGGAACGCTTCTAAATGAGCATTCACCTCGTCCCACATGCCAGACGACATTTGAATCAGTATTGACGGTGTGTCGCCCGAATCATTGCGTTCATCACCACATAGAGTTTCAGCGTTTGCTGCAGCTGCTGCCGTTTGAGCGCGACTTTCATCGCCCTCCTCTCCCTGTAAAAGTGCTTCGGGATGCTTATCGCGCATATGCTGCTCTAAGAAGGCGTCGCTGCTCGCCCATGCAGAGCATATTGCACATTGGAATACCATCGCTTTAAAATGGCGATAGCAACAATAGACCCAACAAGAAAATGCTTGATCCTTGAAGGGGAGAAAAAAAGCAAATACGTCGTCCCGATCACGAAAAGTGAAGATTTAAATACAAACGCCGAAGCATACTCTTGCCATTGGTTCCATCTCTGGCTCATGCAATACGCTCGTTTGGACGAGTGTATATATGGTCGATTTGTTGATCAAATTCGCAAAGAGAAATAAATAATTTTTTTTTTTAAAAAAATTAATTAAAAAAATAAATAAAAATGTTGAATAATACGAACCGACTCTGTTGTCCTCAAAGTATTTGTTAGAAATATCGTATTCCGTCATAGTCGTTCGAAACGGTTCAGTTGGCAGTTGTGTCTTCGTTCTGTCTGTGTCTGTCTGAGTGAGTTGTTTGTACTTTGAATATTTACTTTTGTCTTAATTGATCTTATGTCGTAGTCTTATTAAAGTAAATTACGATTATATATGAATCATATTATAACGTCTTTTTAGTCCTTTTGTCTCGTCGTCGTTCTTTCTCTTTGTCTTTATACTCTCCTTTGATCTAAGGTGAAGATCACAACTCACGTCTTCGACTCCTATGTGATCACGATCTTCGTATCATACCAAAAATACGAATAGTATTAAAACTCGTTTCAGCGCCTTTTCTCCTTTGCCACTTTTGTCATACATTTCGCATAGTCATTTAAAATCCGCGATCCAAATATCTTCCAAATATTTATTCTGTTTATGCCTCTTACAGTCATAAACATAGATCATCTCGTTCCTTTATCCTCGACCGCGTATTTTCCTCTTATGACTTTTGGAGCGTTGGATCGCTGATGATTATCCGACTCCTTTCTCGCTATTACTTGCGCCGGCTTCCGTACTTCCTTCGCCACGCGCTTCTCTTATAGTTTGTATGGTCGATAATTTAACATTCCTCCTCGATTTTTCGACTTCAGACGGAAGATCGTAAATTGCTTGGATCCTTGCTATCCTTGCCCATGTCGCGCCTTGGATTTCTTCGCTGAACTGCTGTAACTTCGCTTTCGTTTGCACCTTCGTAAACATGTCCGCCGCGTTGCCCTCCCCTTCGATGAACTTTGTCTCTATGTGTCCCATTTCTATGAGGTCGTACATGTGGTGCCATCTCATTTCGACGTGCCTTGATCTTTTTAGTGGAGATCCACGCTGTCCCATGTGGATCAGTGACATCGAGTCCGTCATCAGTGGCATTGGTTTTCGTTCGTCAGAACTACCGTTCGCCCAGTGCACGTATTTCGCTACCCACATCATCTTCTTTGCGATTTGGTTTGCTGCGTACAATTCCGAAATTGCTGAGGCGTCTGCTATCGGTGATACTCGCTGCACTCCAGCCCATGTCGCTACTACGTTCCCCGCTACTCGGATGAATCCTCCGAGCTCGGATCTTCGGTTCCACCACGTCCCCAGCGTCGCGTCTGACGCTCCTGAGATTAGTGGTGCCCCATCGTGGCATCTGTACACCATGCCAGTCGTCCTGGATTTCGCTCGGTACTTTACGTATTGGGTCAGTTGCATTAGTAGTGCCCAGTGTTCTTCGCTCGGGTTGGCTTGGCATCGTGCCAGTACCCTCACTGGGTAGGCAATGTCGAGCATCGACGTGTCTGCGAGGTATGAGAGGTATCCAAGCACCTTTCTAAACGGTTTTTCCGTTGGATCTCCTCGATTAGGCTCAATCAGAGTGCCTTTGGCCCAGGGAATGCTCCTCTCTTTGATGTCCTCGAGTCGCTGCTCTTGGAGCCATCGCTCTATGTGTGCGCTGTGGTCGAGTAGCCAACCTTCTTTGAGTCCGTCGTCTCCGATTATCTCAGTTATTCTCATGCTGAGAGCTTCCGTCGCCTTGCCCTTTTCCCGGAGCTTCCACTTTTTCTCCATCTCCTTTTCGAACCATCGGTACAGTTCTGCGTCATTTTCGACGCTTAGGAAGTCGTCAACGTAAACACTGGTTAGTATCCAGGATTCGCCCTTCGACAGCTTCCACATGCAGTCGTCGCTGGTCATCTTTATGAATCCTAGTTTTTCCAGGAATGCGTCACGTTCTCTTCCCCATCTGTATCCTGCTGCTCTCAGTCCATAGGTGTTGCCGGTTAGCTCTGTGTACCTGTACCCTTTGTTTCGGTCACGCACCTCGTATGGGATCTCACCAAATAGTCTGCGTCGCCCTCCATGTCCTTTAACCATCAGATACGCTCCTTTCACGTCTAGGGTGTGACAGTTGATTTCCCTTCCGGCCTGTCTTTCTCGAATAATCTTTGACGCTGCCAGGCTTAACATCGCTCGTATGTATGTATTCGTGGCGACTGGTCCGCGTACTTTCGTCGGGTCGAAGTCCAAGTGTTCTTCTTGGGCTCTGCCATCTGCCGCGGTGCGGCATCGTAGTTCTAAGAACTCTCCACTAGCATCGTATTTGTTTTTAAACACTAAAACTAATGGGATATAATGCCACCCTTCCTTTTCCAGTTGCGTCCTACTTACGTGCCGTTCAATAGTCGACATTTGGTCGGCGTTGAACTGTTTCATAATCTCTTTGTCGAGGGCTTCGATGTGTCGGTGTAAATCGTTGCCTTTCCGTTTCCTCATGTCCCAGAGGCTCTTTGCTGGTTCAGTTCTTTTTCTTACAATTTCGTTCACTTCTCTCCTCATGAGCCACTTTAGCTCGAATTGGACGCCGTCATTAGTTAATAGTACGGGTTTGCCTTTGTCAAACGTGCTCTTTGGATAATTGAATGCGTAGAGGTTAGCGTCGAACGGTGCTCTGAGGCCGCTGTTGTTGTTGGGCGACGAAAACTTTATTCGTCCAAATACTCTGATGGTCTCGATGCTCTTTCCGCTCTCGATAGCGTGCGTGAGTGCGTCTAGTGCCCAGTTACTATTGCTAACTGTTTCGAGGACGATGAACGGCACTCCCGCGTCAATATTACTTAGCACTGCTTTTCTCAGGTCCTTTCTTCCAGGTACGTACGGGCAGTTGATGAGTACGTTGGGTTTCCACCTTCGCGTGTACCCGTCAGCTTTTCCAGGAAGGAATGGGTCAGCTGTTGCTACCTTTATTCCTCCTGCATTGAGCGCGTCGTCAATGCCTCGAGGTCGAAACCATTCGTTGTTTCGCGCGACTATCGTCTTCGGTTTCGTATCTTCCTCCTCGATTGAGCGCGAAACTTGTGAAATTTGTGGTTGGCGGGGTTTGGACGTAATTGTTCCTCCCATCGCCAAAAATTTTGCACGTGCGGCGCTGCGTGTCATGGGACGGTTTTGTGGGTTTAAAGGTAGCAACCTCGGCTGGGTGCGGGGTTCCTGTGGCTGTTGCATTTGGTTTGTCGTCTGCGACGGTTGTTGACGCGAGGGTGATGCGTCTTGGACTCCTCGTGGGACCGCAGAAATGTCTTTTGAGAATCCCGTGTCCACGATGCGTTGGATACGGTCGTGAGGAATGGAAGTTCTGCTGAGGTCCCAGTCGACGATGAGGCTCGACGTGCTGCGGGCAATTAGCTTTTGCGACGTCGGTGCGTCTGGGCAGTAGACGAGGCTTGTATGTGGTGATGGCCAGGCGGTCGGTCCCACATAGATACCTTCTCGGCATAGGTTGTTGTGTTTGCCGGGGTGAGCAGATTCTTCGCCATTTTCGAAGGGAAGATAGACACGTGCACCCGACGGTATGATATCGTCAACGTTCCATGGGGCGCCGTGTATTTGCAGGTGAGAGGATTTGCCGGAGGTGTGGAGGTGTCCATTCGTGGCGTTTCTGAGGATGGTGGCTCGACGTTGCCATACTGGCCAGAAGTTCCACGGTAGGCCACTCTCCACCTTCATGGCTCGGATGGCACTGTCTAGGAACGCGTTCGTTTGCTCGATGCGTAGTCGTTGAGGTCGGTGTGGCGTGCGGAAAATTGGTTCCTGCATGCCGAGACGTGCGCATTCGGCTTTAAGGGCGCGTGAGTGAAAGCTCATGAAGTTATCAAGTTTAAATTGCAGGTCGCATGCCTTGACTTTCATGGTGCCAGTATAGAAGCTCACGACTTTGTGGAGGGAGGGCACGATTGAGTCTACGTCCATATTGGGCACTGCGAACGTGTGCAGATGTTTGAAGTCTGCATGGGTATTCTGGAAGAACAGCCGATATTTCAGTGTGCCGATTGGGCGTTGTGGTGCGGTGAGGTCGACGCCGAGGGTCGTGGATTCATTGTCTGGATCAGTGAACGGTCCTGCAAAGTCAACGCCGATGCAGTGTACGTGTCTGGGCGTCGCCTCAGTGATTGTTTCTGCGCGAGATGTCCTTGCTCGACAGACATGGCAATCGATGTGATCCAGTGCGCTGAGCGCTTCGGGGGTGACGGATGTCGTTATTTGCCCTGTGCGTATTAGATTTAGTGTGGTCGTCAGTGGTCTGTGTATCAGTTGTCGATGTAGTCGGACTACTGGGTCGGTGGTGGACTTGTTTATGTGTCTGGTCGACATGACGTATAGTCCCTCCTGTTTGTGAGCGATTGTCCCTAGCTTGGGTGACGTTGCTTTGTCTTTCGTAAACGTAACTGGTATATTTTGGCTTGCCAGTTTGGAGACGCTGATGATGTTTTGGCTTGCGTCAGGTACGATGATGGCATCTTGAATTTCGATGCCGTTGATAACAGCCGTCGCCGTCCCGTGGTAATGGATTTCGTTGCCACCGAGTCCAGTTACGTGCCCTGTGCGCTCGGAGGTAACGCGATGGGGTGTATCAGGGCGTATGAGGTGGGTGTTTGCGCCTGAGTCTAGGATAGTTCGCAGTACGACAAGTTCGGGGTTCTGTGGCTCGGCGTTTGCTACGTAGGCTTGGAAGTCCGCTGCTATCGGGTCGGGTCTTGTTTGTACATGTTTGTCGTCGTCGCTGAATTCATCTTTTGAAGCGTCGGTGAGCTCAAGCTCGTGGAGGCTTTCCTCATCATCGAGCGTTTTCGTTGGGGTCTTGGTTGCCTCTGATTTGGTGAGCACCTCTGCGTAGGTTTTAGTCTGAGGCAGACGGCACGTGAGGATGGCCATGTTTGCATAGGGATCGTCTTGTTCTTGTTCGGTGAAGCTGACCTGCTTTGAAGTCGTCGTTGGTGTTGTCGTGACTGCGTTCGCTCGGAGCGCTTGGTTCCTTCGGTTCTTTACAATGTCGCGGTACTTATCCTGTGCTGCTTTGCCTGCAGGGGTCTGGGCGTTTTTGGAGGCGTGCGTTGGACACTCAGACTTTCGGTGTCCAGGCAGTCCGCATCCCCAGCATGGGTATCGGAAGACTTGCGTTCCCTGCTTCCTTGGGACTGGCTTTTGTCCTTGGTACTGCTGGTGTTGTTTGTTTTCCGTTACTAGTACTTTCTGCTTCGTCCACTTTGGGTCGTACCAGCTGATACGGTCTGTTACGATGTCGAGTGCGTCGTTTATGTCCTTCACCTGGACTTCTGGCATCGTGGTGCTGTTCGTGATTGCTCGGCTGGTCTCCAGCTGCGCTTTATAGATGGCGTCGTACAGTCCCCCTACCTTGAGTTCTATGAGGGTATCCTTCAACCATTCGAGTTGTTTTTCGAGGTTGTGTGCATGTTGTGGGCCCAGGTCATCGAGTACGTCGTATTGCTCGATTGCTGCCTCCTCGGCTTCTTCCCAGCACTGCGCGCTCTTAGGAATGTTTGAGAGTTGCTTCTCGGCGGCTTTCGCTATCTTCAGAGGCGTCGTGTGCTTGTAGAAGTCCTTGGCGTAGGCTGCGAAGAGCTCTATGCCACTGAGTCTGCCACTTTTGCGTACCCTTCTGCTGATGGTAGCTTTGTAGGCGCCTTTGGTTCCCTTCAGCGTGGACGTTTCGATGACCGTGTAAAGCCATTGATCCATGGAACCGATTTCTGCCTTTGCTGCAGAGCTCTCAGCTGCAGTCATAGTGTTCGATGCCTTCTTACCCACGGCTGCGTATACCTCCTTTTTGTCTTTTAATCCATCGATTTTCAGGCCTACGATGAACTGTACGATTCCATGCGTAGGCCACGTCAGCGCTGCGTCTTCTGGGTTCTTTATGGCAATGTCGTGCACTTTCTTTATGGCTCGGATCATTGTCTGCATTCCGTGCCTCTTAAGGGTCTTCGTCGAGATCTTTCTCAAGATCGACTGCTTGAACTCCGATAGGTTGGAGCTCGTCAGCATGACGTCCGTCTTGAAGTCCGCAGGATTGCTGCTAGGAGCCGCAACCATGTTAGAAATATCGTATTCCGTCATAGTCGTTCGAAACGGTTCAGTTGGCAGTTGTGTCTTCGTTCTGTCTGTGTCTGTCTGAGTGAGTTGTTTGTACTTTGAATATTTACTTTTGTCTTAATTGATCTTATGTCGTAGTCTTATTAAAGTAAATTACGATTATATATGAATCATATTATAACGTCTTTTTAGTCCTTTTGTCTCGTCGTCGTTCTTTCTCTTTGTCTTTATACTCTCCTTTGATCTAAGGTGAAGATCACAACTCACGTCTTCGACTCCTATGTGATCACGATCTTCGTATCATACCAAAAATACGAATAGTATTAAAACTCGTTTCAGCGCCTTTTCTCCTTTGCCACTTTTGTCATACATTTCGCATAGTCATTTAAAATCCGCGATCCAAATATCTTCCAAATATTTATTCTGTTTATGCCTCTTACAGTCATAAACATAGATCATCTCGTTCCTTTATCCTCGACCGCGTATTTTCCTCTTATGACTTTTGGAGCGTTGGATCGCTGATGATTATCCGACTCCTTTCTCGCTATTACTTGCGCCGGCTTCCGTACTTCCTTCGCCACGCGCTTCTCTTATAGTTTGTATGGTCGATAATTTAACAGTATTTTTCAACAAGAGTAGGATCGATAACGCGCGAACTGACAAGTGAGAAGAAGACAAAATCCAGATCGAAAACAAATTAATAAATAGATCGAATTCCTCTTATAGAATATATGCAGCGCGTCATTCCAAAAGATGAATTCATAATCTCTCTCTTTATTTCATCCATTCAGGTTTTCATCCCTTCCATATATTCATAAGTCTATTACGCAATATTGGTTGATCGTCTAATATCGGGTATTTGGGATATTTTGATCATCTCTCGTTTACTGTAAGAATTGAAGACTCCATGTTTTTACAAGCCAATGTTTTATTACTTACTCTTACTTTAATTTACCCTATTATTACTCGTACTACACCAATAATCAATATACGGCAAATATCAATAGGTTACTGGGCCCACAAAGACTCAAACTCGATCAAAAAGCCGCAAGAAGGATATCCATAGTAAATAACAACCACTATGGACCCAAAACGAGTAACAGAAAGTTCCGCAAGTCGTTTCGCGCGACTCTCGGCCACTGGCCGAAAACGCTCAACAGAAGCGAAGACCAAACGTATCACCTCCCCAATAGGGAGATCGATCTTCGGAACTCCCAAGACAGGAACGAAAACGGCTCAATTCCCGCCGGGAACCGCCAAAGGGCCACCAACAAGCAAAGAGACGAATGCTCGAAGCACCCGCGACGCGACGCCTACCGAAGTCAAGAAGGCCCTAAAAGACATCAACTTGTCGGGGCCCGACTACAAGAGCTGGCGTGACGAAATCCTCGCGGGACTCGCCGTAATGGACGGAAAACTGCCCGACGATATTGCAGCCATAATAATCAACCCCGACGGTGACGAAGTCGATGATTTAAAAACCAACCGGGAGCTCGATTACAGGAGAGCAACTTGTACGCTGTTCTCGTTGTTAATGCGCGCAACGTCGGAAAACAAAAGCCTGAAGAACCTAGTCAGGTCAAAGAAGGCAGGTGTCGAAGCATGGACGTGTATCTTGTCAAAATACAGCACTGTGTCGCATCGTCAACTCGCGTCACTGCTAAAGCAGTTTGGAGCGTTCACGATTTACCAGGGAGAATCCATCATGGATTTATTCACGAGGTATCGATTTCTGCTAAATGACATGGCAGACGCAGGACATACGCCAATGGCTGCCGAAGTGGCTATCCGAATTGTCGACGCGTTGAGCCCGTTCGACTTCCCGACGACGTTCACGGATAAGTGCGAAGCCCTCGAAGATGTCGACATCATCGAAACCGAGTTAAACGATTTTCTGAGAAGACAGAAAAAGGACCCGCTGCAAACCGTTGGACCGCCAACAGCGCCAGCAAAGGAAGAACCCAAGTCCGGAAAAACCCCAGCAGTCGCGTACATGTCCCAAACGTCTGAGGAGCACCGCAAACGAATCGATGAGCTGGATACGAAACTATCAGCTTTCATGACCCAAATGAATGCGTACATGCGCAACAATGGGAATAGTCGCGGTGGACGCAAAGGCGGCAACCGCAATGGCAGAGGCAACGGCAACGGCGGTGGCAATGGCAACGGCAGCGATAACGGCAGAGGAAGCGTTAGCGGGGATACCCCAAAGAACTGCACGATCTGCGATGGACTCAACCCAGATTGTGAGGGCAAATGGTTCAACTGCTCGTGGCGTCCACTGAGCAAGAGAGAACGCGCGAGAAAGATCTGTCAGGCGATAGATCAACAGAAGGTAAGTGCTTTTTCAACCATTGAAGTTATAAACTCTGACGACAATTGTTTAGTAACCTCACCAAAGCACCTCCTCGACACAGCCGCGAGCGACCACTTCATAGACGAAGAATTGGCATCGCCCGACGAAAAAGCGTCAACGACGACCGAGAAACTGCAAATTGCAGGGTTCAATGGCACAGCGTCGAACATCGCTAAAAGCGGCAAGTTTGGGCAACAGGAAGTACTCTACGTCAGAGAGCCTCCTGCTAACTTACACTCATTGTGTAAAATAAACGCTCAAACAAAACAACACTCGCTCATCACAAGCACCCAATCCTTCCTAATACCGCCTACGGCAGTACCACTCAGCACGCCAGCAATCAAAACAGGCAACGTTCAAGACAATGTTCTACGAGCCACTCCCTCATTCATACGCGACATTAAAGAGCACGGCGCTCAACTTAGTGCCGAAAATTCGGCCTGTACACTAGGAGATCATATGGAGACTTCCACCGCCAACAACACGCCGTCTGCAGCGAGCAAGCGCAGACACAAACGTAAAGAAAGAGCGAACGTGGTCTCTTTATACGGTGAATTACCGTTCGCAGAAAAATCAACGATCAAATACTCACACCCGGCACGAGTTGTGGGCGGAGCACGCACTTCCGACGTTACACCACCGAGGTCCCCACGACGTTCTGAAGCATATCGCATCAATGCGAAAGAAACATCGCAGCGCATGTTCAAAAGGATAGTGGAAAGACTTGCGGGAAGTGAGGATGATGACTCCTGCGACACGGATATTGCATTCCGTGCGGTACGGCATTGTAATAACAGAGCATTGCGTTGGCATCGAAAGCACGGTCATCCACCCATTAACAAAATGCGGAAGCAATTGCACATGTGGGAGTCACGAGGGTTGACCGATTCAATGCTTCGAAAACAAGGAAAATTCACGAAAAAGGACCTCGCTGCAATGCCCAAACTGCAAAGTTCATGTGCCGGCTGCATGGAAGGTGTGCATGATAAAACCACACACCATGGCGCTCCCCCAGCACCAAATCCAGGACGGTGGATTGTCGACGCGAAGCAACGCCGCAAAACTGGTCGCGGAGGATACAAACACGCCATTGTCTACGTCAATGACTCTACCGGAAAAAGCTATGTGTATATGGTGAAGGACTTGCTAGCCACCACCATAGTCCGAACGTTTAACCTCACGCGAGCGCAAATTAGTGCCGACGGAGCTCAACCAATGACGCTTTTGCGTATCGATCCAGGTAAATCATTCCTTAACGACTCCCTGGAAGGTGCAGCAGTCCGTCCCCAAGAAGACGGTAGACCTGGAGTCCACATCGAATCAGGAGCTACGGAAGCGCACTATTTCACGGGAAAAGTGGAGCGTAGAATCCGCGAATTGACACAAAAAGCTCGAGTTGTGCTTGCCGACGCCAAGCTCCCGGACCATTTCTTTCTCGATGCCATGCTGTATGCTAATGATGCGTTCAATAACCTGCCGTGTTCGACTCACGGCGATCTCTCAACGCCAGAACAAAAGCACAGGAATGATCCCATGTACGAACCCCCCGAACCATACCCATTCGGCGCTACGTGCTATGTTCGATTGCTCGATCAGGAGACTTCGTCCCCTGTGACCAACAGCAACCCACGCTCGTACCCGGCCATCTACTTGAGGACTCACAAAAACGGATATCGCCATTACGTCATCTACGATCCCGTACGGAAAAGAGTTTTCACCCGCGACAACGTGAAAATCGATGAATCCATCGAACTCATCACTGCTGATCGTATCGCGCAGATGAAACAAGGCAATTTTCGTCCTCCATTCCAGGATGAACTCCCTAGCGAGGAGGAGGATGATCTCCCATCAGATTTCTACGGTTCCTCGTCTGAGGAGGAGTTGGAAGGAGAAGCAGACGAGGTAGACATTCCTGCTATTACCGAACCAGTCATGCGGTTAAAGTCGAAAAAGATGGTTACCTTCTCTGACAGCATGGAGAAAAATGAATTCACGAAGAAAATGAGTAGGAACACCGTTTCAACGACTAAACCAACAAAGCCAGAATGTGAAGAACCGCTACACACAGATCCGGTGAAACCGAGAAGAAGCAACCGAAAGAAAAAGGACGATTGGAAACCAAACTGTTTCGTATACAAGGCCATACGGGAAACCGTTAACGCGAACGACCATTGGGGAACTCCGGTGAAACTCAAACAGGCTCTCGACGACATTTTCCGTTTTACGTACGATCCTACCCCAGCGAATGGTCACATCAAATCGGATGGATTCGAAAAGCCCTTCGAAAAGAGTACCTTCGCAAATGTTCCGTATAGCCAACTCGAGCAGTGGACCAAGAAATTTAAGGAGGAGTATCAAGACGGCAATTCCTTTGTAGCGCTCTTGCCCGCGAGATTTCCCAAATATTATCACGAGGAGATTCGCCCGTGCGATCCCATAATGATACCAATCAAAGGACGTCTCGCCTTCGAGGATTTTAATAAACGCCTTGATGTCCCGAAAAGATCCAATTTCGATTCGGTATTATACATTTTCGGTTACGAAAATCTTCAAAAGAACATCAACCTCAAAGACATGTGTGTCGAAACCACAGACGGGTCTAATTTCACAATAACGTTTGAACGTGCCAAAGCCAAACGGCGCACATTTACTGCTTACAAAACAGAAAAAGTCAGCGTAGCCGATATTCAAGCTGATAGATGGAAAAACGATAAAAGACTAGGCCGCGACATCAAAATCCCCAAAACGCTTCAGAGAGCACTCGCAAAATCATGTCCCGAACACGAAGACTGGGAAGTGGCTTTCAAAAACGAACTACAAAACTTGATCACTCTAGGAGTATTTACTCCGGCGCGTTTGCCAGAGTACAAAAAGGTGATAGCAACACGTTGGGTGATGCAAATTTCTACTAACTCCGATGGAACTGTGAAGAAATTCAAGGTTCGTTTTGTAGGAAAAGGGTTCTTGCAAGTCCCAGGACGTGATTATGATGCCAATGACTGTGCTGCCCCTGTGGCTCGTTTCGAATCTCATAGAATGATGCTTGCAATGGCTGCCGCTCGAAAGATGCAAATTCGATACGTCGATTTTAAAGGAGCTTTCTTACAAGGCACTCTCAAAGAGAAATTGTATGTAAACCCACCTCCGATGATCACAATGCCCCCAGGATGCAACACAATGCTTCTCAACAAAAGTGTCCCTGGTCTCAAGCAAAGTGCAATGGTGTGGTATAAAAAGCTGAAATCTGCATTCGAGAGTGCTGGTTTCATAACCTCCCCGCACGATCCATGTGTTTTTATGTTTGACGACGGCAAAGATCAAATAGTCGTTTCTACGCACGTCGACGATGGTCTAGTGGTCACTACCGACGCCTCAAAATGGCTGGAACGCCTGGAAATCATCAAGAAAACAGTTCGCATATCTGAAACTGATGTCCCACGAAAATTTCTCGGAATGGAAATAACAATTGACGAAGAAGGCATTCACCTTACTCAATCCGAAAAGATCAGCGAAATTATCGCCCTTCTGGGTTGCGAGAAGAAAGTCGAATTTCCAGCAGTCAAAACTGAACACCCAGATGATGACGAACCCTACACTGGCGGAGACTTCCATTCGCACATTGGAATGCTCGCTTATGTTGCTCGCGGTACACGTCCCGACATCATATTCGAAGTCATGCACCTCTGTCGCTTTCAAAACAAGCCAAAAATGGTGCATAAACGCAAACTTCGACGAATCGTCGATTATTTAGCAAATACCCCCGACTTTGGACTCGTATATAAGTGGGGCAATGGCAAATTTGATGTGGAAGGTTTTGTTGACGCTGATTTCGCTGAGTGCGAAATTACACGAAAGTCTACAACAGGATTCGTCTTCATGGCAAATAATTCACCGATTGCATGGTGTTCTCGCTTGCAAAAGCTCGTAACCTTGTCTACTACAGAGGCAGAGTATGTAGCAGCTTCCGAAGCTGTATGCGAGGGACTTTGGATTCGAAAGCAATTGGCATTTCTTGGACTGTGCGGTCCCAAAGATACCATAATCATGCGGGAAGACAACCAAGGCACAATAGCTCGTACAATGCGCCCAGAATATCAATTTGGTCGTCGCTCAAAGCACATCGAGGTCAAATATCATCATCTTTCTGACCTTGTTCGTCGCGGAGAAGCGGAGCTTGTGTACGTGCCTACCGATGTCAATTCGGCCGATGTAATGACAAAGTCCTTGTCGGGAGCGGAGTTCAAGCGTAAACGCCCATTTCTTGTTTCTCGTTGCACTATACGATCTTGAAATTTTGTAATAAGGATCGATTTTATATTTGTTTTGACAATTTGATTTTTCGACTAATTGCCTGTTCGAGGAGGAGTGTTGAATAATACGAACCGACTCTGTTGTCCTCAAAGTATTTTTCAACAAGAGTAGGATCGATAACGCGCGAACTGACAAGTGAGAAGAAGACAAAATCCAGATCGAAAACAAATTAATAAATAGATCGAATTCCTCTTATAGAATATATGCAGCGCGTCATTCCAAAAGATGAATTCATAATCTCTCTCTTTATTTCATCCATTCAGGTTTTCATCCCTTCCATATATTCATAAGTCTATTACGCAATATTGGTTGATCGTCTAATATCGGGTATTTGGGATATTTTGATCATCTCTCGTTTACTGTAAGAATTGAAGACTCCATGTTTTTACAAGCCAATGTTTTATTACTTACTCTTACTTTAATTTACCCTATTATTACTCGTACTACACCAATAATCAATATACGGCAAATATCAATAAAAAATATTTTACAGCAATATATTTACAATAAGGTAAGGTATCATATTGAATTTATTTTAAAAATATATTACGTACTACTCGTATATACTCGTACGAGTAGTATTCATTATTTTATTTACTCCTATTGTACAATATACACAGTGATAAAAATAAAATAAGCCGAAAAAAAGGTCCGTTACTTTTTTTGCATAATAATACGAGTACGAGTAAATACAATACCTTAAGGTATGGTACGAGTAGATAGTACTCCTACTACCGTATTAAAAAATAACTATTCAGGTGAATACAGCCGTTATTATTATTATTTATATACTCGTATTGTACGAATATAAATTATATATTATTTATTTCCGGTCTGGTAAATACTACTAAATATTTACTTTAAGAATGTTCGAAAGTTTCAAAATTTGATTTTTTTTAAAATTTATTTCAACACATGAAAATATATCAGAAACGCGAGTGCTTATTTTTAACGTGTAAGCGTCATCGTTTGAAATAATTTCAAACGTACGAGTACGCTACTACTTCAAGTGTGGAAGAGAAATGAGGAAATAGTTGAAGGTAAAGAGGTATGAATTCTATCTCTAAAGAAGACGAAGTTGAAGGGCAAGTTCAAACAAAACCCAAAGAAAAGAAAAAGCGGGTATCGTTTAGTTTACCTGACGATGATGTTGCATCTTCTGTCTCTAAACGTGGCGAACAAGACGGTACTCGGAGGGGTTCCCTCGCTGATATGTCAGCGTTTCTCAACTCATTTAAAGAATTTCAAAAGTCAATGGCGACCACGCTTGATAGTAGGTCAGCGAAAAATAGCAATACAGATGGCACTATTGAGACCAAAACTAAAGTAGAAGTACTGAAGCGGCGACACACATTTGCTGCCGACGATAAATCTTGTGCGCCTGCGTACGTCGAAGATCCTGATTTGCCACGCAACGTAAAGTTAGAACGCCATCGACTAGCAAAGCGCCTTCAGTCAATAGACTTCCCCTTTGATGCTAGCTGCCAGGCGCTCAAGATGAAGAATGGAGACATAAAAAATGCAGCTGATCTCCTGTTGAATTGGTTTCCAAAGGGAGAAGGGGGCAGGAAGATGGCTAGCAATCTAACGAAAAGGATACTGCGAGCTGAACGCAAGCTTGCTAACTTGCGTAAAGAGATGAAAAAGACTTTTGAAAGCGGCACCCCCGTTAGACAGCTTGAGATGTTGTGGAATACATACAAGGAACATGATGTTGGCGACAAGGATTACCTTACCCCTGAGGAATTTGGGAAACTTACGCATAATTTGGGTGTCTCCCTCTCCGCTTCAGAACTGTCAGAAGTCATAGAAAAACTCGACGAGAATGAAGATGGCGAAATCCAGTTTGAGGAATTTTTAGAGTGGTGGGATAAAGATGAGATCACTGCCCTTTATGAAGAAAACTGCGATAACTTGAGAGCGCTTTTCGTCCAAATTCCCGAAATTGACGTCGATTCTACACAAAGCAATTTTCGCCAGAGACTGTCTCCTGCATTTTCTTCGTTGGCTGTCGAGCCCAATAGTGGGGATCAAAAGGTAAAATTGCCTCCTTTGGAACGCAAGGCATCCGACCGGTTCAGAGAAAAGATGAGTAGATCGCCAACATATTTGGGAAGGCGTCGAACTTTTGACCTGGGAAGCATGAAAAGCGCTTCCGCATGCCGAATTGAGAGTCTTCTAAACAAGTACGAGACTATTCGGTCCAATAGACCCAACTTTCTTGAATCACTCTCTCCAAAAACAGCGGCCAAAGCGGTGGCGCTCGACACTGAGTGAAGTGCTCCCGCACTTTTATGCAATGTTTGCGTGTTTCTTTTGCGTGTTTGCAACCGTGTGAATCCGTGCAGCAAGTGACCATATTTTACAAAGACACGAAATGAAAATGATGTATTGTATGGTATAAATATTGTTATATATGTACAAAAATAAAAAACAAATTACTTGTTCCACCCACGCGTTTTACGCTCTTTTGCATACTGAATGCACCGCGTGCGCACCCATGCGTACCAATCATCGTTTTCGTGCGATTCTGGTAGCGACTCGGCCACGTTTTGAATACATTTCTCGAACGTTGATATGCCGCATTGGGCGATGCGCAAAAGGAATGCATCTTGCATCGTCTCATCGACAACGATATCCTTCGTTGCACCCAAGCAAAATAAATCGTACGAAACACGCCCAAGGTAATCTTCAGGGCCAACTGCACCGTTGTAAACCCCTCGCGCGTGCGCGTGGAGCCACAACATGCCCAATCGAATGCTTATGTTGCTAGGATCTTGCTGCATGGCTCGCTCAAACAGCAAGCACGCGTCCTTATATCTACCCACGCGACAGCACAAAAGGCCGCGTGGGTACCAATCATTATTGTCAGGATCTTCGCTCACATTCCCATCTTCGTCCCTTTCCCAACTTTGATACGTCGATAAATCGTCGTAAAGGGCAATTAACATCTGCTCAAGAAGTGGTGAGCACACCCACCGTCGATTCTCCGTGACGATAGCCTTCGAGCTCTCTTTCCGATTTAGTAGCATCGGCGATCCTCGCGTCCACTTTTCGAACGTTCCAAACGCTGGCCTAAACGTAGCATTCAGTTCGCGCGCAAAGGCTACTTCCTCGCTGCCGGATGCGCCTCTGACAAAAGCATCCATATTTATTAACGTTGAAGATGCGTCGCATCCAGATGCCAATGCATACGGAAGAAGCTGCAGCACACCCCATCCACTAGGATGCCGCTCCATCATCTCCGCCAACACATATGCGCAGATGATTTGCTCTCCTGTATTGCTGTGGTCAAGAGTCAGCAACCCGTCACCGTTCGCCTCAGACTTTGCGACGTCACGAAGCTCAGACAGGACCCATGTTTTTGCAGATGAAATGTTATCGATGCCTGCGACGCGTAATACGCGCGAGACGGTCGCCTCTTCCCTGTAGACGCGAAATTCGGGCGCGTAAGCTTTCCACTCCTTTTTGGGGACAGTATCATCTTCCGACCATGCTTCCGCCATCGTTGATAGTACAACAAATGCAGCAGCAATGCATGCTATTTCGGCAAACGGGTGAGAAACGAAGGGGCATATGTAGTGATGCATAGCGCAGCGCGCGAACTCAAAAGCAATCTGGTTGAATTTGCGCGTTGTCAGAGCGGTGAGCTCAACGTTGTGCTTCATGGGCAAGCCTTCGAGAGTCGCGCGGGGAGATGCTGCGGACGGCATGATCGAAAAGGGAAGTTTTCCGCAGGAAGGTCCTCCAGGAAAGTGGCGCTCAAGTATCTCAAGCACATCTTGGCAGACACGCTCTGCATCGTTGATAATGCTACGATTAGGTATTTCAAGGCCCGCCTCGCGCCACACACTTTCCTTCAACTCAGCGCTTACTGTGCATGCTTCTTTGATGCAGTTCATGCGAACGCACGTCTCCTTCATATCCTCTAGTTTCTTTCGCACCGATGTGGTTCCCTTTGGCGAAGAAAACTCTTTTTCATCCGCGCGGCTTTGTTTGCGTGACGCGTTTTTTTCAGGAGTGGATGTACTTTCGTCCTCTGCACGCGAGTACCCCAAGAAGACGCTGTCGCGAACATCGAGGAGGGCCTCCCATCCTATAGACTCTTCTATTTTTACTAGCAGGGTATAACAGTCTCGCATCGCACCGCGTGGATATATCGCTGCTGGCGGATACGTGCGTGAACGTATGGCGTCGATGCACATATCACTGCCCGAACCAGCAATGCTAATCTCCCCTGGATGCGCAAAGTCGATTGTCCACTCAACTGCAGAAGAAGCTGCATCATTGTCAATGCACCGCTGCGCGCAGTGCGATAGCGCCACGAGAGCGTCACGGTAGTTTGACGTAGCCGCATGGGTGCGTGCAAGGAGAAACCATGCACCTGCTACGTCGGGCCGGCATTGAACGACATTGCATGCCACATCAAGCGCCAGCTTCGCCTTTTCATCATCTATACTAAGCAAAGCATCTGCCTGGGCTGCCATAATTGCTGCCGAAGGTGGGTATAATTCTGCAGGCGATCCGTACTTTCCCTTTGCGCTTTCGACGGCCCTCACAAGACCTCGCATAGACTTCACAATGTCGCAATTTTCCCCGCGACGTGCAGCAGCAGCTGCAAATACGCTTAGTAGAGGCTCGTGTGGCATAAATGGCAGAAGAAATTTTGCTGCTTCAGCATGACGCTGCTTTCGCGTCAAATGCCTATATACTCCTACAGCTAGCTCGTTGCACACAGCCCCTTCCGCAATGCATGGAACGCGCGAGTCCGCACAACACTTTGTTGAAGCCCAAAACAAGCGCCGAGCAAGCGCCAAAAAAACATCTTCGTTTTCCTTTGAAAGGCGAAGCGGGTCGACCATAAAGTGCACCTTTGGTACATCGTCCGCAAAAGGATGCGTAGCCTCTCTACGCTTGTTCAAGTAGCGCATCGTTCGAAGCGTCCGGCTCGCAGAAACTTCTTCCCATATCACATCGCTTTCTTTTTTAGAAATAACTTCGCTGCTTGCTCCATCCACGATCTCAATCGACGTTTTCCCTGGAATTTCTACACTCACGCGCACGTCATGTCCCCTGAAGACGTTATAGGTGCAAAATGTGCAGCTCCGTGTTACCCACGGATCTGCTTTTGAAGTTTCGGGGCTTTTTTTCGAGATCTGCTCCTCGGCAAGTATAGACTGAAAAGTTGCGCAAATTGAAGACGCGCACGTGATATCACCACCAACGTACATCCTCGCCCACCCACTCCACGAAGAACGATCTTGCAATGCCGCACGACTAGAACCAACCGATCCATTGCCGTTTTGCTTTATTTTTTCGACGTCCACGCCTATCGCCATAAGAGGAGCAGCAAAAGAGAAACCTAAAAATTGTCCAAGTTTACCGTTCGTCCGGATGAAGGAGTGAACATCGATTGCCGCGCCTGAAGGTGCGCGGCGAAGATACATTAGATCGTCTGGCCCTAAATTGAAGTCGCGCGAAAACGCCGCTTTCGCTCTGGTCGCCATTTTGTATTTCTCCCTCCTCTTCTGTTCCTCCATATCGGCGACCACTGAAGCATACTTGGAAGCATCCTCCGCCAAACGCTCCGTTCGAACGCGCAATATACCATCGAGGGCCTCATCGCGGAGAAAGGGCTCAACATCAGCACCACCACCATGCATTTTGTATCATGTAAGCGATACGTATGCTAGTATATACGTCTATAGAAGAGCGGCTGCGCACTCAGTTATTTACACTATCCTGCGAAAAAAAAACGTATCGCAAGGTCGTTCCAATGAAATTGAACGTTTTTTTTTTTTTTTTTAAATAAAATATTTATTATTATTAAAACAACGCTCGATTTGAAAGGCTGCACATAATTGTTCTAAAAAGTATTATTTCATACGCCCCTTGGCAGTGCTTTTTAAAATATTTAATAAAGGTGCAATGGCAGTTGATGGAGACTATATTTACATTTTTTAATTTTTACGATTTTACGACTTACGACCTCGACTTTGCAGGTGCTCCCCAGGATCTGACGTCGCCCAGGCCCATGGCAGGATCCGCGCCGCCGCTCACGTCTCGTATTCTTCGGCCGTTGTTGTGCGGCGCGCTACTTCGAAATGCGCCGGGCGATTTCCACGCGGCAGGTGGCGAGGTGAATACGGCGTCCACTTCCACGGGTTCGTACGTGGAGTAGTTTACGGCTGCGACGCCGATGCGGGGCAGCGAGGTGGTGGAGTTTGTCTGAAGATCCGTTCCCCGAAGTGAGACGCGCGATTTGATAGGGGATGATGGAGGGATTGTGGAAGTACTGCTCATGTGGCGCGATGTACCCATAGACCGCGCGGCCTCTATTTCGATCCGAAGCGTTGGATGGGCGCACATCCTCCGCTCAATCATCTTTAGAAGCTCCGCAAATCGACTGGAGAGAACCATAGGCAGCTCCTCAGCGCTCGTCCGAGCACGCAGCTCATTCAAGAGAGAGCACAAGTACTGCGCTGCGCGTTTATGTTCCAACGAACCTTCAGGAGGAGCGCTGCCAAATTTCCTGCCCCGCTTTTTGCCGCTTTTCCCTTTTCCACGTCGACGCGATGATGCAATTTCAAGGCATACTTCCCGAAGTGCTTCCTCAAGCTCCTCAATGCGAGTGCGAAGTTTATCGACAATGACGCCGTACTTTTGTTCCGCGGAAGAATGCGCTGCCCCATTTCCTTTGCCATTGTCCTCCATATCTACTGGATATGTTGCTTCCTCGTTTGGTTGGAAGGACTGTGCCGCTGCAAGCTCTTCTTGCAGCGATTTCGCTAACCTTTCATACTTTCGCATTCTCTTTGTTACTTCAGCTGCTTTACTACTCGCAAGCTCACAATCTCTTTTCAGGCGCGTGATTTCTTTTCTCATAGCGTCGTTTGACTTTGACACCCTATCAGATTCCTTTGATTGGTAATGCAGTTCTGTGACTATGTGCTCATTTTCCATTATTGTCCGCTTGGTTGTCGCATCGAGTTGCTCTTCCGTCCTAGACAGCAGGTTCTGCTTTGTCTCTTTGATTTTGATGAGCATTTCTTTCTTTAGACGTTCCTTCTCTCTTACATTCCGACGTTCGAGTTCTCGACAATCGCGAACTCTGGCAGCGCGTTCTTTTTGGAGATCTTCTCGAAGTTCAGTGATCAAATCCTCAATGTTTTCCTTTTCGCGCGCAAAAACATCTAACTCGTGCAACTTTATACTCTTCTCCATAACATCCTTTTCTAACGAACGAACGTCGGTTGCGTGCTTTTCTCTTGATTCGCTTAGCTCGCTTTGGAGTCTATTCTCTACTTGCTTCGAAGACTTTTGCAGCGTCTCAAGCTCCACTCTCAATGCTTCAGCGTTTTTGAAATTTTGATCAAGAGACTTTGTGAGGTATTCATGGATATCTGCGTGGTCGGCGTCTTGCTTTTTTAGTTTGGCTTTTAGCTCCATATTTTCTTCTCGAAGGGAGCGGACTTCCTTCTCAAACGCAGCGCTTCGCTTTTGTTCGCTGTTGATTAATAGCAACAGTTTTGCTCGCGCCGCTTCATCCTCTCCTAATGCGCCATCTTTACCTACCTCATCTCCCTTTTTTCCCTTTTTCCCCTTTCCCTTCTTTGCCATTGTGATTATGCAGAGAAAAATAATAAATAAAGCTCTAAATATTTAGTTTCTTTCTTTCTCGCCTTTTTTTTTTTTTTCAAGGCTGGTTAAACGAGGGAATTCTTATTTTGCGAAGAAACGTAGTCGAGGCAAGTGGAAGTATATTATTATACAAAAGAAACGAAAGAATATATAAATATAAAAAAAATTAAATTTTATTTAATTCGCAGCCGTGCGAAACTAAATAAATAAGCTAAGAAATGCAGTATAAAAACATAGCAGTGCCAGAAAATAATAAATATACGAGTAAATAAATAAATATAAGGTATTTAGTAGTAGTAGTAGTAGTATGAGAAACGGATCTCCCATATTATAATAACAAGGGAACTTTTGGGCAAGATCGTGTACTCAACATTCTAGTGTGAGTGAGCGCAATCAATACTTTTTTTTTTTAAAAATACCTTTTAATATATTTCTTGTGATGTGATAATATTATGGATAGAGTTTCAAAAGAACATATTATTCATTCACCCAGGTGTATTATATGAAATCGATATTTTTCAATTTTCAAAATAACACCTGGGACACAAATTTGATAGGATACCTCTTTTACACCAGGAAGTTTGGGCGGCGCTGCACGAAAAAAGAAGAAAGCATCCCTTCTATTTTTTTAAAAGTTAATTATAGCAGAGAAAGGCATTTTTTATTTTGGAAGGTTTGCAACGTTCGTAAATGGCGAGCAACGTTGCTGGGATGAAGGAAGATGGGTTGGCGGCGGCTGCGTCAGAAGGAGTTGAGGATGCAAAGGATGCCCATACGACTGCTATTTCTGACGCGCAAGATGGGGAAATTGGATCTGGAAAAGGTGCCTCGGCAGACAATTCAGCATCATGGTACGAGGATACGTTTGCGAGGGAGATTATCGCCAAAGACGTCGCTGAGGCGGGCAGCGCACTGAACGTGCCAGTTACGCCCCAAGACCTGCGCAAGCTAGAAACGGCAGCAGCGGCTCTTACGAAAGAAGTATCGCACTATATGTCACGGTTAAAAGAGTTTTTGCACTACGCAGGCGATATCACAGCGTCGCACGCAGAAGCGCACGAGCACTCGGCCACCCAGACTGCTGCCGTCGTCGAGGCTGCGTTATCGAGCGCGGAAGAGCTCGCATACACAGTCATGTCCATGAAAAATATGCTTTGTAGCCTTGGCCCGATGGAAGATCGCGTTCAGTCGCTCATATTTCAGCTAGCTACCTTTGAGCGTCTTGCTAGAGGAATCGTCGCAAGAGCACCGCACGCAAAGTAATGACGCAAAGCGCGTAAAGGAGTTTAAAGGGAAGGGTATCGACGTAGATTAGGTGATGAAGATGGGGGCGACGAAGCGAAGCGACGCGTGTGTCATATTTGCTTTATATCTCAAACTCGTCAAGTAAATAAATATATACATATAAACGAAACGAAACAGTGCTATCAATTAACAAAACTTGTTCATTTTATGAATTCATTTACGAAATTAGAAAAGTGAAAGCAGTGTGAATGGTTTACGACTCATCCATCGCAGAAGCAGATGCCTTCTTCTTCTTCTTCTTTTTCCTCTTTTTCTTGGTCTTGGATGACGTCGCAAGAACGGCGGCGACCTCCTCGGAAACTTGCTTATCCGAAGCGTACTCGGGAACGGGGAGGCCAGTCACCTTCACAGTGCCCGAGGGAAGAAGGAGCACTGTGTACTTAAAGTGCGCTACGATGTCGCCGGCCTTTTCAAAGAGCACGGGATACGGGTGAAGCAAATCGTGCTTCACGCACTCTACGACTCCCATCCTGCCTTGCTTTTCATCCAAAGATCTAACGGTAAAAGGGAATGTGGCAAATCGGCGGTTCACTTCGTTAAAGACGTAGCGAGACGCCTTCATCTTGAGGCGATACTGCATATCGACGGCCCTCTTG
>JACLAC010020895.1_pt1 | contig 32033 bp, 24 predicted proteins | sample 8027881 | NCBI WGS metagenome assembly JACLAC01 (sample SAMN15725517, study PRJNA655200) | protist metagenome | isolation source: fluorescence activated cell sorting (FACS) single amplified genomes of... | place: Spain: Blaines Bay Microbial Observatory, Mediterranean Sea | collected 2016-01-19 | reverse complement strand
TCGCGGTGAACGCCAGCATGCCATCTTGATCGGCGGCGATTGCCCGCTGCTGGTCAAATCGGACATTGATGCTGCCTCCGATTGTCTGACTCAATCCGATGTGGTTCTGGGGCCTGCTGCCGATGGAGGCTACTACTTGATCGGTTTGTCCGGACCTTGGCAAACCTGCTATGAGGCCATCTTTCGGAACATCCCCTGGAGCACATCCAAGGTCCTGGAAGTCACCTGCCAAAAGCTTGAAGAATCAGGTCTTACGTCTACCCGACTGCAGACACGCGAAGATGTCGATACGATCAGGGAACTTGTCAATCTCCGCGCGTCTCGGTTAGCGACAAAACAATCAGGCAATATCGACCATCGAGATTTTTTTCTGAAACTGGAAACAATTCTGGCAGAAGGCTCGCATCTCGACGAGGGCAACGCATGAGCAAGACCGTGACAGTTGTAGGTGGTGGGGCGATTGGCCTGAGTACCGCGTGGGAACTCTCACAACGCGGATACCAAGTCACCCTGATTGACAGGAGCAGCACCGGTAAAGCCACCTCATGGGCAGGAGCCGGCATTTTGCCCCCAGCCAATCGCAAGACTTCATCCGACCCTATCGATTGCCTCCGCGGGCTGAGCCATGAACTCTTTCCTCAGTGGGCTGAAAAACTGATATCAGATACGGGCATCGATCCGGGCCTGAGGCAATGCGGTGGTATGTACTTGGCAGAAACCCGGGGTGAAATTGCTGCGATGTGCGGAATGACAGACTATTGGAAGCAAATGTCCATCGAGTGCATTCCACTTACCGCGTCAGAGCTTTTCTCTTTCGAACCCTCGTTAGCCACATGGTTTCAGCGTGTCAGCAACGCAACCGCATGGTACGTTCCAGATGAATCCCAGTTACGACCACCCCGATACCTCCGAGCGCTGGCAGCAGCATGTGCCAAATCCGGTGTTCGTTTCATCGAAAACACGGAAGTGACCGACATTCGCTGTGTCAACGGACATGCCCAGGCCCAGTATCAGGGCGTCTGGCATGAAAGTGAACACTTCGTTCTCACGACGGGTGCTTGGACAGGTCGCGTTGCTTCGTCACTGGAACTGGAACTCAGCATTGTCCCGATCCGCGGCCAAATCCTGTTACTGAAAACTGCCGTTCCACTGGTAACCAGCGTCATTAACATGGGGAATCGGTACGTTCTTGCCCGAGAAGATGGCCACACACTGGTGGGTTCGAATGAGGAAGAAAAGAGTTTCGAATTGGGGACAACCGACAGTGTCCTGGAATCGCTCTATCAATTTGCAACCCATTTGCTACCCGAACTCGCGTCCGCCGAGCGTACCGCAGCTTGGTCGGGTCTGCGGCCCATGACGTACGACCGCTTCCCAATGATCGGGCATGTCCCCGGCATCGACAACCTGTACATTGCGGCAGGCCACTACCGCAGTGGACTGCACCTATCACCAGGCACTGCTGTGCTGATGGCTGACATCATCAGTGAATCAACACCTCCTATCCCGATCGATGCTTTCCACGTCGGAAAACAGCAACGAAGCAATGCCACTTACAGTTAAATCATCCGCCATGAACGACTCTGCCAATGACAATCCGCAACTTACACTTGATCCGCCTGGTTCCATCGCCATCGTAGGTGCAGGGACACACGGAATCGAGGCGGGACTGTATGGTCGATTTCTCGGCTATGACGTGACAGTACTGGAAAAGGGAGTGATCGGTCAGAACATGCTGCAGGCAAGCGACGAAGATCTGACGGTTCTACCAGACCAATGTTTATCGCCACTCGCGTTGTCCGCCGTTACAGCCCAACATGCTGCGGAGAATCCCTCAGATCCTCCTCTCACGTTTCCCACCACCGTCCGCGAGTGGGTCTACCTAGGACTCGTACCTTTATCAGAATCAGATTTACTTCGAGGCAGGGTCGAAACAGGCAAACATGTAACCAACATTGCCCCGATGGAGGTTGAGCAGGACAATGCGACGGAAGATGTTGCGGATTTCCCGGCTGATTTCCTGCTTACGCATATCGATGCCAACGGACTTATCGAGACGCTTCACGTCGAAGCGGTCATCATCGCAACCGGCGAGCATTGTGATATCCAGTTCGGTTTTGCACTCCCTTTTCCGTACCTGTTCCGCATCGGGCCAACAACATCAACCGACAATCAGGGCATGCATGCCAACCGTCGCCGTATTGTGGAAATCTACTCGCAGCTGGCAGGTCGCAGTGATTTGGATTTGTACCGTCCGCAGCGTGTATGAATCCTGACGGTTGTAACAATCATGCCAGCTATAGCTGTCGGGTCATTCCGGTAAGGCCACGATTCTTATTGGCATCCAGCGACTCTGTGCCCAACGTGTCCTAGCATTAGGTGTCGACTGTGAACGTGACTCTTTGGTCACGTGATCAGCGTCATGCGTTTTGGCCTCAAGGGAGCTATTCTCCCTTCCAAATGGCATCCGCGCAGCCCGGGGTAATACACATGATCAAACTGACTCGACTTGATGGTGAATCATTCGTCCTGAATGCGGACTTGATTCGTTACATCGAACGAAGACCAGACACCTTCATTACACTCCTCAGCGGTGAACGTATCGTTGTTGGTGAATCCATGGAGGTGGTGATCGAACGTGCCGTGCAATACCAACAGCAGAAGCACTTCATGCCCATGCCGACTGCGAATTTCGCAAGCGGAACCGTTTCGACGCCCGCCACGAACTGATCATCGCAGAAGAACACCATGGACATTGCCAGTATCGTCGGTCTGTTTCTCGCGATCGGTTTGATTATCGCCTCAATCCTGCTGGGTGAAGCTCCGGTCACCGCCTTTGTGGACCTTCCATCCATGCTGGTTGTGTTCGGTGGTGCTACCGCAGCATCCATGATCTGCTTTCCGCTCAACAGCATGCTGAAAGCGCCCATGATTGCGATGAAGGTCCTGTTGAACAAGAACGAAGATCGGATTGGACTGATTAATCAGATCGTCGAGCTTGCTGAAACCGCTCGACGCGATGGCCTGCTGGCACTTGAATCGAAAGTAATCGACATCGACAATCCTCTGGTCAAGACGGGAATTCAAATGGCTGTCGATGGCAGCACCCCCGATGTCGTTGAAGAAGTTTTAAGGACCGAGATTGACGCCATTTCCAGTCGACATCGGGAAGGCAAGAGCATCATGGATCAATTAGGCAGGTTTGCTCCCGCTTACGGGATGATCGGAACCCTGATCGGACTGATCATGATGCTGCAGGACATGAGCGACCCCTCTACCATCGGCTCAGGCATGGCGGTTGCCCTGATCACCACGCTGTACGGTGCAATCATCGCCAATGTCCTGTTCAGTCCCTTTGCCGAAAAGCTGGGCCTGATGAGCCGAAATGAAATGGTCAGCTTTGAAATTGCAGTTCGTGGGGTCATGGCAATTCAATCGGGCGAAAGTCCACGTGCCATCGACCAAAAACTTCGGACATTCCTACCTCCCAAACAACGTGATGTGGACTAAACCATGAACGATGAACCGGAAGAAGTGGGAATCCCTGAATGGGTCGTTACCTTCGGTGACATGATGAGTCTGCTGCTGACTTTCTTCATCATGCTTGTTTCCCTCAGTGAAATCAAAGATGACGAGACCTATCAGAAACTCGTTGATTCCGTTCAACGCGAGTTTGGATACTCACGCTCAGCTGAGTCGTTGTCACCCGGTAAGAAACGGCCACGAAAAACAGAATTCACTCCGTTAGCCACAACGGGAAGGGCGAAGCGAAAAGACACCGCCAGAGGTGGAGTGCCCGTGAAAGCACCCGATGGTGAAGAACCCAAAGTCCGTATCGTTCGACCTGGACAACTCACAGCTGTGGGCTCCGTCATCTTCTTTGACATTGCAAAGTCAACACTCACACCCGCGGCACGCGCCGAGATCAAAGACCTTGCGGACAAACTCCGCGGAAAACCACAAAAAATTGAAATTCGCGGTCACGTATCGCCTGCCTTTGCCGGCCGCGTTGACGATACAAAACTGACAATTCGACTTGGATTTGAACGTGCTTTAAACGTCAGGCAAGCTTTGGTCGACGAAGAGGGCATCAATCCGGCAAGATGTCGGATCTCCTCTGTCGGTGACAGCGAACCGATCGACCGTTCAGCCGCCAGCGACTCAAGCATTCCTGACCCGCGTGTTGAGGTCTTCATGCTCAACGAGTCCTTCGACGATCCCAACGAAACGGAATCCCAAAGAAAAACTGACACTACAGGCGACACTAATCGGGAGAAAACTGATGGCTGATGACGACCAGAAACCGGAAAAACAAGAAGCTCCCACCACCAGTGGATTGGGCGGGCGAGGCATGATCATCGCATTCGTAGCCATCGTCGTGCTCATGGAAACGGCAATGTTCTTCTTCTTCATTCCAAGTGCAGATGAAGTGAGTGCACTGGCCGAAGAACGCTTGCTCGATTCGATCCAGCAGGGAGAAAACGCAGCCGAGAAAAAGATCAATGACGAAAATCAGATCAAGGAATTTCCTCTCGGTAAATTCGGGGAAACCTTCAGCCCCCAGGATACCGATCTGACTTTTCGTGTTGAACTCGAGCTCTACGGCTTGGTGAAAGAAAAGAACCGAATGCAACTGAGCACGGAATTTGATGAAAAAACAGGGCGACTGAGGCACGCCATACGAACAAAACTTCGTAATAGTGACCTGGAAGAACTGAGCAAGAACAATTTGGGCTTGCTTGAACGACGCATTTTGACGGAATGTAACCATCTACTGGCAAGCGATTTGTTGATGGGCGTCGGATTTAATAGCTATCAACTCATCGAACAGTGATCCCACGTCGCTGGCCGTCGTTGTGAAACATGCCCGCATGAAACACCGAGTCCAAGGAAGGACGACACTGTGGCTGATCCGAAAGACGAATCCACGCAATCCGATGCAACCGGTGCAGCAGAAGAAGCTGTTCCTGAAAAATCAGCGGACGATGCCGAGAACGTGCAAACCGCCGACATCGAGAAGTTGCTTGATGAAACAACCGAAACGCTCGAGCAGGCCACCGGCGCGGAAACATCGCCGCAAGCAAACCCTGCCGCTTTTGACTTGAATGATCTGTCACCCACAACAGATCCGGCAACCCGACATCCCATTGATTTGTTGGGAGAGGTCGAAATGGACCTCCGCATCGAACTGGGACGAACGCAAATGTGTCTTGAAGAAGTCCTGCAATTGCGAGGCGGATCGGTAGTCGCTCTCGATAAACTGGCGGGTGACCCCGTGGATGTCTATGTCAACGGGCGCCTAATCGCGAGGGGAGAAGTCTTGGTCATGAATGATAATTTCTGTATACGCGTAACAGAACTGGTAGGCGCCTAGACCGCACAGATTTGGTCCACCTTCTGATCACCTGTCTGAGATCCCCCATCGCCAAAATGGACGTCATGAAGAAGTTGCTCTATCACACTTGTGTCGTCCTGCTTGTTGTCGGTGGCCTTTCCAATTCTGCGATGTCTCAGGACAGTGCGAGACTGATCCGAAATCGGGGCGTTTTGACAACGCCACAGACCCACCCGCCACAGACCCACCCACCGACGACCGCGAACAGCAGTGCTGATTTGGCTGGCGTTTCAAGATCGTCTGCAGGAGAGCAAGCAGCGTTTGGCACTTTTCCATCCCTGATGCCGACCGCAGGGCATGCAGATACGGGTACAGCTACTGATCCGGCAACGGCAGCCGGCGCCAGCCCCCTGATCACTGTCACCTCCAGTTTGGCGGTAGTTCTAGGTTTATTTGCAGCCTTGATTTGGGCCACTCGAAGGTTTGGTGGGCGTGCGGGCGGCAATGGCACCATCCCCAAAGATATCTTCCAGAATCTGGGCAGCACTTCCATTGATCCACGAACGCAGATTTCCCTGCTCCGTTGCGGTCAGCGAATCCTGATCATTGCTCGCACAAATAATGGGGTGCACCGCTTGGGTGAAATCACCGGTCCAGAAGAAGTGAACCAACTCACGGCTGCCTGTCTCGGTGATTCGAAACAGGCATTCCAGACAGCGCTGCAATCGATGGAATCCGAGCCGACAGACGGGGGTTATCTCGGTCAACAGGCAAATCAGCCCACCGCGAGATCTCGCGGGCGACTTTTTGCAAACGCCTGATTCAGCGATCCGGAATCCTGGTTTCTGAAGTCAACTACGGTTGCGATACCACGCCGATTCTTTGCATCCAAGGTTAGCAAACGCTTAGCCATTTAATGCCAGAGTAACGGTCCCGCCAGCCCCAACCCGGATCGTGGTTGAGGCCATCGGCCAGCAGATTCATAAGGCAAAACAAGATCGTTAAACAGGGTTGGGGACTCACCACACCTGCCAAAAACAGACAAGAAAGCATAGGCTGTCGGAAAGCAATTCCCGGTCTACGATCCCGGTCTCCCATCACTCTGGAGTCGAGTCGCCTTGTCCAGCGCAGCTTCGAAGTCGGAATACAACGAACAGCGACACAACCTTGGCCTTCGTTGGAAGCTATCGCTGTGGCGGGCCATCCTTGGTACAGCTTTGGGCGAGCGGCTTGTCTATCGGGGTGATTTTGCTTTGGGAACGCTAATGCGTTTTCTGCCCATTGTGACACAGATCTTTCTCTGGTACGCAATCTATGACTCCATCGATGCCGCCAAGGGAGGCAACATGGACGATACGGAAATTCGCGGGTTCCGCTTTCCCGACATTGTTGCCTACTACCTGCTGACCATGGTGGCGAGGGCGTTCTCGAGCATGCCTGGCTTGGCTTCAGGAATCGCAAGGGAGATCAGGAATGGTGAAATCAAACGCTATCTGATTCAACCTATTGATCTAATTGGTTTCCTGCTGTTGACACGCATCGCTCACAAACTTGCCTATTATGCGGTAGCGATTCTTCCCTTCGCACTCGTGTTTTATTTATGCCGCCAATACTTCGTGTCCGGCTGGCCCTCATTGTCTGTGTTGCTTGCTTTTAGCGCTTCGCTGATACTGGGTTTTCTGATCGGATTCTTTCTCGAAGCTGCCATTGGCATGATTGGATTTTGGTTTCTCGAAGTCTCGTCACTGTTATTTGTATACATGCTGTTCAGTTTCTTCCTGTCGGGTCACATGTTTCCACTGACCATGCTGCCCGACAACATTGCTACCGTAGTCAATCTTCTCCCTTTCAAGTATTTGGCGTATTTTCCGGCAGCCATTTTTCTCGGAAAGATACCTGAGGAAGATTTACCGTTGGAAATTGCGATTGAAGCATGCTGGCTGGTTTTCTTCATTGTTGTCTGCCGAATTGCCTATGTCCGCGGAGTCAAACGCTACAGTGGTTTTGGGGGCTAGTCATGAATACAGAACGGGTATCCCATCGTCCCAATTACTGGAAGGTATTCCTCACGTTCGCGCGGAACAGCCTTATCAGGGACATGACTTTCCGCACCAATTTCATCCTGCAATCCCTCAGTAGCATTGGCTGGACCCTGATGAATGTGGGGTTTTATCTCATCATCTTCCAATACACCCAATCGATCGGAGCAGACAGTGGATGGGACCGGGACAAGTTTTTTCTGTTCATTGCAACGACCTGGTTCATCAATAGTCTGGTGCAGGCTTTCTTCATGCCCAACGCAGAAGAATTCAGTGAATTGATCCGTACAGGCGGACTTGACTTTGCTCTGTTGAAGCCGATTGACACTCAGTTCCTGATTTCGTTTCGCCGAGTTGACTGGAGTGCACTCTCGAACTTTCTGGCTGGCTTCGTGATTGCGATTGTCGCTTTGTATTCACTCGCGAATCGCGAAGTTGACCCGATGACACCCACACTGCTGTCGCTGCTGCTGTATATGATCTTTGTCGGCTGTGGTGTGGCCATCATGTACTCACTGATGATTTGCCTGAGCGCAACAAGCATCTGGCTGGGGCGCAACCAGACACTCTACAACTTCTGGTTCTACATTACGAACTTCAGTCGTTACCCCATGGAAATCTACAATCGTGGATGGGGGAAACCACTCTATGGATTCTTTACCTTTGTCGTTCCTGTCCTGCTTGTGGTCAATGTTCCAGCGCGCATCCTTGCCAAGCCAATCAGCCCTCAAACGTGGGATGAACGACTGCTGGTCTGTTGGGCAATTGTCGCCACCTACCTGAGCGTCCGAGTGAGTCGCTGGGTGTTTAAACGAGCGTTGCTCAGCTACCGCAGCGCCAGTTCCTGACAACTCAGATCCTGGATCTGGCATCAAGCATCCCGAAAGCGGCTACTGCTGTTCCCAACGCCGGACAAGGCATCATTCTTTCGCCGGAACGCTTACTTGCAGAACAGCCGGTGCTGATTCCAGACCAGCCGTATTGATGGAAACAACGCGGTACACCCCGGTTCCTTCGGTTGGTCGGTCGTCAACAAAACGCATCGCCGTCAGTGGCTGGGTCGGCGTACCTGAGTAGTTCATGACCTGAAAAATGGGCTTGCCATAGCGGGACACTGATTTTTCTGGCAGACGGCCAATGACTTCACCATCTTTTTCAATTCGAAAGCCCCGAAGACCACTTTCAAAATCGGCATCCGTCCGCCAGGTCAGGATGGTAGTTCCCGATCTTTGTTCAGCCTGCAGTGAATGAGGCGCACTTGGCGGTGATGAGTCAGGGACTAACCCCACTTTGAGAAACGCAGCCCACTGGCGGGCAAATTGCGCGTTTGGCAACCAAGACGCGTCTTGCCTTTCCTCTGGATACTGATCTGCCGCAAACACATCCCCAGAATCCGATCCCAACCATGCCTGCGACCAGTCGACCGGCTTCAAACCGGAACTCGGCGTCTTCCGCTCAGGTAATCGCATTTGCATGCATGCGTCAAAAAAAGGAATGGCAAGGTATCTTGAATCTCCACACTCATGCCCTGTGCGTGGATCAGGCGCGATTCCAAAAGGAGCATTATGCTGCCGATAGGCATGCATCATCCCGTGCAATCCATCCCACGCACGATGAAAGCGTATGTGCTTTCGCTCCTCCACGCCCGGACACGCCATCACGGGAACGTCAAAGACGCTCGAATTCAACTGCGGTTGCTCAACATCGCCACTGGTCCAGTAGCCAAAGGCGGTACCTGATTGGAGCCAGACCGCAACGATACGATCAGGATGGGAAACCTGCATCAAGCTGGCCCAGAATCCTCCTCCGGAATGTCCCCAAAGGCACCATGGCACCTGCCGCAGTTCCGGGTGTCCGGTGGTATCTGCAAACCGATCGATCGCCTGCAGGAATCTCGCCTCTGATCCCTTCCGAGGATCACACCACAAACGACACTCACTGCCTGGGCGCCCCTCGTAGGACGAACCCAGCAGGGCACAATCCCAACGTTTCGCCAACTCTCTCCAATGCAAATCACAAACTGCCGTCAAACCAGCATTTGAAGCCCCGCCACCACAACCATGCTGATGGACAATGATGCCCCTCAACTGCTCCACGCCTGCCGGAATCCACAAGTCATAATCGACGAACAGTGCTAACTCACCCGGCACCTTGGAAGCCGGGAAATAGCAGTGGTGCACATCCTTGTATTCCGGCTTTTCCGAATCCCGTTGCCGGACAAGCCGAGCCTGAATCTGCTTTTCGATCTCAGCCGCTGCCGCTTTGGCTTGTTCAATCGGCAACCCGGCGCGCACCCCCGGACGCTCGTGCCCCACTTCGCTAAGCCATGCATCGTGCATGATCAGTTGACGACGCTCAATCAAAGCTGCCAATGATGCATTCGCTTCAATGCGTTCTGCGAGTCCCCATGCATCAAGCACCGCGTCAGCCAAAACCGCATGCCCTTCATCGTTCACGTGAACACCGTCGGGGGACATCGTGAAGTCAGGATTGTCCTTACGTTTGGATGCCACGTAGTTCGAAACCGCTGAATGCAGATCAATCGTCATATCCACGTGGTCTGACTGTTCGCAAATCCACTCTGCGTACCGCTGCATCACGCTGTCATAATCTTCGTAAATCGCTTTCCATGAATACTGTTTTTTTCCCAAGGGCAAAAGCTTGCCTTGTTTTCTCAGCGGCATTGAATCAAACGCCGGAGGTGTCATCAGAATGACTTTCGCGCCAGCAGCTTTTACTTTGGACACAATTCGGTTGATGCCATCCCGATAGGCCTGGAACCGCTCTTGCGAAAATGGGTAATAGATTCCATCGTTCATTCCGTAGCAGGCAACCACCACATCCGGGCGAACCTTTTCCAGTGCAGCATCAATCCGTGATTGAACATTGGGACGAGGAAATGGATGCTCTGGCTCAGAGAGCCCGCTACAGGTTTCACTGGGCAGACCAAGATTGATCAGGACGGCATCGTGACCGTGAAGTCGCAGTTGCGTTTCAACCAGCGAGATATAGCGACCGGCATGGGTGATGGAATCACCCAGAAACAAGATCCGTTTTGCACTGACTGGAAACGAACTTTCCGCAGCACTTGCTGAAACGGAAAGCAATATCCCCATCAAAACCGCAATGAAAGAATGATTCCCGGACCGCATTTTGCATTCCCGTCTGTCAACAAGTTACTTGTCTGATATCAGTGCGTTTCAACTCCCAATCGCAGCCAACCACATTAACAGACCGATCACCATTGCGCAAACAACACATGAGATCAAAAAGCCAGTGACATCCATCGTCGTTGGGCGAACAAATTCCCAGTCGGAATTGGGAAATAGTTTTCGGTCCGTGGTAGATGACGGATCCGCATAGGCCTTCTCCAGTGCCAACACATCGGCCTCTGGATCAGGCCTGACGGGTGTATTCATTTTTGCAAAGTACCTGTCCAAACACGCTTGACTACCTCGCGGCGTCACGAGGCTGAGAAGAAACAGAACTGCAAATGGAAGCACCAACCGGGTTGGCAAGCGAAGTGTCTCCAGTGTCGCTTTGTTTGCATTGGACAGATCGATTCCCATCAAAGCATAGAGCAAGAAATCGATCTTCAATGAACCTTCCCCGACCTGGCGTCCAACGATGCGTTCTGTCTTGACCAGCATATCTCCCTGCTGCTCTTCGCTAACCAATTCAGTCCTCGACTCACCCTGTGGAGAAACTTTTCCCCAGAAGATCGACTGCCCACCACTCTTTACCTGAATCGTGATCGGATCCCCCAGTTCTGCGATGGGAGGTTCCGAACCCAGGTTCTTCAGTTCTATCTGAAGTTTGTTCTCGCCTTGATCAAGCTTGTTTCTGTCAGCCTCTGATGTATTGGGATCTGCTGTGATGGCAGCAATTCTTTCCTCCAACTCACGCTTGGCAGAGACCCAGGCATCGTGCCGTGCAATGTCTGATTCCGTTGTTGGACGCTCGAGCGTCTTGGTGACCAGATTCGTAGTGGTGGTCAATCCAGGATACGTTCGCAGTTCGGGTTTCAACATTGGTACGGCAACCGGAAGCACAAAAAACAGGAGCAGGGAAGTACAAATGGTTCCCCATACTGCGATTCGATTCACACGTCGCCAATACATCCCCAACCAGAAAGGGGCTGCAAAAAGGATTGGCAATTGAATCGCCATGATGAATTGGCCGAAGACATCCGCGTACGTCAAAGAGACAAAGGCAGCACCCATAATAATGAGCAAGCCAGTCATCCTTCCAACTCGTACATATTGTTTTTCATCGGCATTGGGATTGATATAAGGAGCGTATACATTTCGGACAACAAGTGCGGACGTCACGATCATGTAGGTATCCGCGGAACTCATCATGGCCGCCAACAGGCACGCGAGCATCAAGCCCACCAAACCAAGATTCATCGGACCCAAAATCTCACGTGCCGCGACACCCCACACACGATCTGGGTCCGCAGCAATTTCAGCACTCCCAGCGAGTAAAGCGAGAGCAATCAATGCCGTCAGTGCCCAACCGACAGTACACAAGCGTTTCAGAAAGTTACCGACTACTAAACCAATTCGAGCTTCCTTCTCGGACTTTGCCGAGCCACCCCCAGTGGCGATAAAATGGGGTTGTACAACGACACCAACGATACTGATGAGTGACAACGAGATAATGAAGGGCAGCGGAAACTCGCCGCTACTTGGTCCCGAAAACAAACTGAAGCAATCAGCCGACACTCGCTCGTGCATGATACGAAATCCATCCATCAGCCCACGCTCGCCTGGGCCTCCATAGGTTTCCGCAAGCGACCACAATCCATAGGGAATCAGCAGAACCGACAAAATGATAATGAACAGTCCCTGGATCAGATCTGTCCAGTAAGCAGCCGCCAGACCACCCAGCACGCCGTAAAGAATCACCACGCCTGCAATCAGTGGAATCAGCGTGAACCTCAATTCCAAGCCGAACAGCCCCACATCAAACCCAAGCAAGGGTGCCGAGAATTTGGCAATGGCTGAAAACATTGTCGACAGGTAGAACATGTAGAAAACAATCGCGAACAGCGTGTAGGCCACACCCATCGACCGCGACTCATAACGCTCCACAAACCAATCCCCCAATGTCAGGTGACGCATGCGCCGGTACCAGACTGCGGTGATCCAATAGATTGGTGTAACAAACAGCCACATCAACGCAGACCAGACACCACTGAGACCACTTGTCCAAGCTGTCCTGCCCACGGTGACTGGCTCGTGAGCACCGGTCCCGGCACCAAATGCCGCAAACGTTTGGAGCAATTTCCCAAACCCACGGCCTCCCATGAAATAATCTTCCTGATTCTTGACCCGTTTCATGGCCCAAACACCAATGGCGATCATGCCTGCGAAGTAGATAATCAGGACGGCGTAATCAATGGGTTGCATGGCTATTTCAGATGGCTGCACCCCACAAGGGGCGGGGAAGGGACGACGTTGAAGACGACATTGAATCCGGGTCGCCGATCAGTTTAGTGGGAAATGAAGGGTCAATGCATCACGCAGCACCGGTTCCATCCAACGATCGGGGTCGCAGAAGCTCCTAAAAGGCCGAAAAAACAGGGTTCTACTGACTTCTGTTTCATAGCGGTTGCCGAATCGGTTGCTCACCACTAACAATTATCCATGCCAATCCTACCCAGTCGAAGCCGTTTTTCAGAATACCGCCAAAGCGTTCGCGACCGTCATGCCAGCGGTCAACGTCCGCCGGCTCATGGTCATGGTGACCGCAACCCCAAGAAACTAGGCGAACGGGACCGAAATTTCCGGGAACTGTTCTCACAGTTTCTCGCTTTAACATCCAAGCATCGCGGTCAAATTCTCACCGCCCTTGGTTTGCTGACCATTGGAATCGGTCTCCGCCTGATTCCACCTCTGGGAACCAAATTGGCGATTGATTCTGCGCTGACAACACCTCCCAAAACACTTCCAGGTTGGTTGCAGGCATTGCCCCTTCCCAGCGATCCAATGAGCCTGCTGCTTGCCATTGCCGCCATCGTCGTTGTGGTCACATTGATTTCCACCGTGGTGCACCTGTCGAGCCGATGGATTGCCACGAAAGCAGTAAATCAAACTCAAGTCACGATCCGGCGTCGTGTATTTGAACACGCCATCAAACTGCCGCTGAACAATGTCTACGACATGAAGAGCGGCGGGGCTGCCAGCTTGATCCGGGAAGATGCCGGAGGTGTTGCGGACTTGATTTTCAGCATGCTGTACAACCCATGGCGTGCCATTATCCAGTTCGTAGGCAGCCTGATCATCCTGATGTTGGTTGACTGGAAACTGATGGTCGGCGGTTTGTTGCTTTTGCCAATTGTGTGGGTGACTCACCGTACCTGGATCAATCGGATTCGCCCTCTGTATCGCGACATCCGAAAGCAAAGACAGCGGATTGATGGGAATGCGACAGAAACCTTCAGCGGCATTCGAGTGGTGCGAACCTTCTCTCAAAACCGTAATGAATCATCACGCTTTGTCCGCGAAGGCGACTTTCTTGTCCGCCAGCAACTTTTCACGTGGTGGTGGACTCGTATCATCGAAACCATCTGGGAAGTCGTTGTACCACTCGCCTCAACGGGCCTGCTGCTGTATGGAGGGTATCAGATCATTTACAACGAGTTGACGCTGGGCGACCTGATGATGTTTCTGGTTTATCTGACCATGTTGCTGGATCCACTTGCCACGATTGCCGCCAGTGCCGTCACCTTCCAGAACAATCTGGCAGGGCTCGATCGCGTGCTGGATGTTCTTGAAGTCGAAGATGAACTTGAGACACATCCCAACGCAATAACATTGTGTCGAGAAAATGTATCAGGATCGCTGACAATAACTGATGTTTCCTTTGCCTATCCTGAATCACCTACCATGGTATTGCAGAACCTGACGTTGGAGATTGAAGCGGGGCAGACGGTTGCATTGGTGGGACGAAGCGGTGCAGGAAAGACCACGCTGACCAACCTTATCGCCCGATTCTATGATCCTGCCTCAGGGACGATTTGCCTCGACGGCCGCGATCTTCGCAACATCAAACTGAACAGCTACCGCAACCTGCTTGGCATTGTGGAACAAGATGTTTTTCTTTTTGATGGCACAATTCAGGAGAACATTGCGTACGCGAGACGGACTGCAAGCCAAACGCAGGTCATCGAAGCCGCAAAAGCTGCGGCGGCTGATGAGTTCATTCAGCAGCTGCCTGAGGGCTATGATTCGATCATTGGCGAACGGGGAGTCAAGTTATCAGGCGGGCAACGCCAGAGAATAGCAATCGCAAGAGCGATCCTGGCCAACCCAAAGATCCTCGTCTTGGACGAAGCCACCAGCAATCTCGACAGCGAAAGTGAACGGTTGATCCAGAATAGTCTTGCTGAATTACTTGAGGATCGGACGGCATTTGTGATCGCACACCGCCTCAGCACAATCGTGGGTGCTGATAAAATCGTTGTTCTTGAAAACGGCCGGATTGTCGAAGTGGGACGCCACGATGATCTGGTACGTGATGGGGGAAGGTATCGTGACATGGTCCATCTGCAAATGCGTGACAGTTTGACAACGGATTCAAAATCAGGCTGACTCCGGCCGTGCGTCTCCGTTCAGGGTTCATGGTGGAGCGTTCGCATGGCCATTTGATACACTGTCATGCTCGGAAAGGTTCCCTGCCGGTAAGCACACTCGCGACGCATCATGCAACATGAAACAACATTTGTTCATACCGGCATATTGTTGCTACATGATGATGCTCTTGCCAAATGCCCAGTCCGGGGAAAGCGACTGGCCTCAGTGGCGTGGTCCCAAACGCGACGGACACTCACCGGCCAGGCACCTGATGAAAAGCTGGCCTGAAGGTGGGCCACAGGTTCGCTGGAGTTTCACCGGGGCCGGAATCGGTTACTCCGCCGTGTCAGTCGTCGATGAACGACTTTATACACTTGGCGCCATCGAGGATCGGTGCTTTGCAATTTGCGTGAGTCTCAAAGATGGTTCATTGATCTGGAAATCAGATTTCTGCCGAGCAAGTAACTCCGACGACTACAATACCGGATGGGGTGCAGGGCCTCGCAGTACACCCACCGTAGACGGTAATCAGGTGTTTGTGTTGAGCGACATCGGTGTTCTGGCATGCCTTGACAAATCGAGTGGTAAGATCCAATGGAAAACCAACCTGGTAGAAGATCATGGGGGTAACATCCCAACCTGGGGTTACAGCGATTCTCCCCTGATCGATGGAACGCGGGTCGTCGTAACGCCGGGAGCATCCAAGTTTCTGCTGGCGGTTGACCGTAACAATGGCAGCGAGGTCTGGAAAAGTCAGGGGGTTGATGCGAGCGCCCAGTATGTCTCAATCATGAAGGGCAAGGTGGACCAAACGACCTTCTATCTTTCAGCCAGCAAGGCTGGAATGGTGGCCTTTGACACCCGAACAGGGACTGAGTTGTTTGCGGATACAGCCAGCGGAAACCGAACTGCCGTTATCCCGACGCCCATTCTGCACCGGAACCAGATCTATCACACCAGCGCCTTCGGTGCAGGCAGCACACTATTGAATGTCAGCCGGGCAGGGCAGGGTGGTTTGAAGGCGGAGTCAGCGTACCACCTTCGTGGCAAGACGATGGAAAATGATCACGGGGGTGTCGTCCTTTTGCAAGGGACCATTTTTGGATTCAGCAGAGCCAATGGTGGAGTCTGGATGGCTCAGGATCTCGAAACCGGCATGACTCTCTGGGAAGAAAAAATCAGGCCCAACAAGAGTGGTTCCATCTGCTACGCAGATGGACGTCTTTACTGCTACAACGACAATGATGGAACTGTATTCCTCGTGGAACCCAGTCGCTCAGGCTGGCTGAAGAAAGGTTCTCTGAAAATTCCCCAACAGACGGACGTTCCACGCGACCGAGGTGCGATCTGGACACATCCAGTTGTCGCTTCACAAACTTTGATCATCCGCGATCAGGATCTGATCTACGCCTTCGATGTGTCCGAAGAATGAAGGGGCCTGTCGATTGGCAACCGATCATTTCTGTCCCAAGAGACGGATGCTTCTGGCCGCACAAGTCTCAAGGCTGCAGGGGAATGGCAAAGCCGAGAACGGGATCAGCTCAACGTTGGTAGATTGGCAGATAACTCTTGTCCAACTGCAGCATGATCAAATTGCAAGCGGTCACATAAACCGGATGAATCTGCCCTTCCCAGACTCCATCCGGACGTTGCTGCCCTACGATTCGATCGTAAAGCCGATCTCTGAACGGCTTCCATAGATCATCGCCTTGCCGGTAGACCACTTGGCTGTAGTAAAGGTAGGTGTAGTGCCAGTGTCCGAAAGACCGCCCACTGTCATTAATGTCGTGGAGCATGCCCTTGGTGTACTTCAACATCTCGGGAACATGCTCACTGTCGTAGTCGCCTGCATTGTAGAGGGCAGCCAAAGCGGCAGCGGTGATGGCTGGGCGACTGCTACCCTTTTGTTTGCTGCTGTAGCTGATACCGCCATCAGCATTCTTGCAGCCATAGATGTACTGTTTTGCATTCTCGATTACCTTCCCACTGACGGGAATTCCTGCATTGCGGCAACCCCTTAACCCCTGTACCTGAGTGATCGTCGTCGATCCTTCATCAAAATTGTTTCCTTCAGCAGCCGATACATATCCCCAACCACCGGCTGCCGTTTGTGCGTTACCACTGAAGTTAACAGCACGGGTCAAGACATCAACTAATTCCTCTCGACGATCAATCAATCCCTCCTCACCCAGAACCTGCGATAGCAGCAGCATGGCGAACCCATGACCATAGGTGTAGCGGGAATCGGTCTGTGGATCGCCAATCAATCCGTTGTCACGACTCTTGCTAATCAGGTAGTCGGTAGCCCGTGCGATCTGTTTGGCATAAGGCCCCTGAGTGGTCGTGCTGCCGCTGGCCACCAAGGCAGTGGCAGCAAGCGAGGCCATCGCTGTGGGGTAGTTATCCGTGTTCCATTTCCCCCGGGAGGACTGCATTCGACTGAGCCACTTCAAACCTTTGTCGATCGCTTCATTCCAATTGGGTTTGTCATTGGCAGCTCGGGTCGAGCTGGTGAAGCTACCTGTCGCGGTCAGAATAGCGGCATTTCGCAGCCAATCTCGGCGTGTTTGTCTATTTTTCATCACCACGGTGCGTTCTTCACTGACTTCAATGAGGGCTTGTCTAAGGGTTTCTCTACGGGGAAAACCAAGTTTGGATCGCTTCTGTAACGGAACTCGACCGTTCTATCAGATCCATTGTAGTAGGCCGTGTCAAAGAAATGGAACTTCAAACCGGTTTCACCAAGTGATGCAAACCACTCCGCTGTTGACATTTCGGGCAAAAAAACGTGCTCCGCTGTGCCTGAACAATTCTGCGAATTCGGCCTTTCTTGCAGCGAAAGCATGACTCGTCGGCCCGATCATAGACCTGATGGTAGTTCTGATATCCTCCCTCGCCATTGAGGGCATTTCGATAAGTACCATCGCTCAGGGTGCTCCCTTCATGTTCGATGGCTTCGAGCATGACTGCTCGCGTCGCTTGCTGAATTCGCTTCCATTGAGGCCCTGTCAGACCATGGCAGCGGGTCCGAGGATCGATTCCCGCCAAGAACAGGATTTCTGCTGCATAGAGGTTGCCGATGCCAGCCACGGCGGCTTGGTCAAGTAAGGCCACCTTGATTTCCCGCCGACTGTGCCGCAGTTTCTGACGCAGTTCATGGTGGCTTATTTCCAAGGCATCCGGACCCAATTTTGCGTCGACTTTTTCCTGCAATTCTTCGGCGGAGAGCAAGCGAACCGTGCCGAGTCCACGACGATCCCAAAACAACAGTTGGTCACTCAGCCCACCACTCAGTGAAAGCCGTAACCGCAGATGCTCGGGGCCGGGAGGATCAGCCAGCAGTACCAAACCCGTCATGCGCGGCTCAATGACGATAACATTCCTGTTCTCCAGGTGAATCATCACGCGTTTGCCACGCCGTTGGATGTCAACAATGTGCTGACCTCGAACACGACGATCAAATGTTCGTATGACCGGCTCGAGAAGAATCGGTCGCAAGCGGCAGGGAGGTCGTTCTGCCTTCACGATCTGGCTACCCACCGTGGGCAATACACCTCGACGCATCGTTTCGACTTCTGGCAATTCTGGCATCAAACCGGTCCAAATACAGCGGTCGTGACTGAGAAACAGATCAGAGTTCCATTCAAGAGTAGACTCGACCCTCAAAACGGTAGCGACTATCTCTCGACGTAGCATGATGATCAACCGTGTGGATCGCTCTCCAACCGCCTAATCCTGCCAGAACCGCGTCGAGAGCATCGCCTCCTGGATCCTGCATGATCACCCGTTGCCGATGCTGCGAAATGCCAATTGATGATCCTGACCCTTGTGTCATCGGCGGAGACTGAGTGAGCTGAGGTAAAACACGGATCCCGCGTAATATTTTCAATCGGTTCAAACGATGAATCGGTTCCAGTGGACGTCCGCCTGTTTGTTTATAACACGTTCGTGGCAAGGCCCAACGTTTCAGCGAACTCGCAGGACAGGACTCCAAAACAATTCGTTCCGCTGATGACATTTGAGAATATTGAAAGGGAATCACAGCTGTCCCCTGCGTCTTGGCGATCGGCAGCAGCACATCTCTCATGCCGTGAAAAGTTTGATAGATGATGCGGTAATGATAACTGTCAAAGGGTGTAGCCGTCTCAATTTCAGTCTTTCGACGGATTCGGCTATGGGGCACGAGTCGACTTGCCGTAACTGCCAGTTGCCGACCGAATTGGGCGGCCGGATGTGCCAATTCCACGCGATGTTTTGGGAGCCGTTCGAGTTGTGCAAGCCAATCCTCGCCTCCCAGTTCAATCGGCAGGGCAAACGGGAAATCCATCGCCCACAGGGTCTTGTGGCTCTCCAGAATTCGAGCGACAAGGTATTCACAAACAGCATCCCGCTGATCAGACCCAGCCAATTTCCCCAAGGCCGCCAGCGAAACAAGCTGAAGAGATCCCGCCGGCCAAACCACCTCAAATTCGGCCAACCACGCTGTTTTTCCGGACCGGGATGCGCCGCTGAAGTCAACGCCGTAAACACGACCCAATTCAGGGACTTTGGACATGTGGGCGTCCATCGCGTTGACGTCATCGGTCAAGCCAGTGAGAATCGGGGTTGGTAAAGTCGTCACGTGCCTTGCGGTCCTATCCAATTGGGTGAGGGGTCCTGCGGCCGTCCCCGGAGTTGTCCTGTCAAAGAATCACGTTTATGAGTACTGTACCCGGCGCGTCGAGTGCCTCCTCTGCCGTCCCGGACGCACGCGGCCGCTTTGGTGACTTTGGGGGGAGATTTGTTCCCGAAACACTCACGCGGGCATTGAATCAACTTTCCGAAGCATATGACCAAGCACGTTGCGATTCGGAATTTCAACGTGAATTGACCGGTCTGCTGAAGACCTTTGTGGGTCGCCCAAGTCCACTCTACTTTGCTCGGCGTCTTACCGAGGCAGTGGGTGGTGCCCAAATCTGGCTCAAACGCGAAGACGTCAACCACACTGGCGCCCACAAAATCAACAACACCGTCGGCCAGGCCTTGCTGACACTGCGTATGGGCAAGACCCGAGTGATTGCTGAAACCGGAGCAGGGCAACATGGTGTGGCCACCGCAACTGCCTGTGCCCATTTTGGCCTCCCCTGCACGGTCTACATGGGCAGTGAGGATATCCGAAGACAAAAACCAAACGTATTCAGCATGAAGTTGCTGGGTGCTGAAATATGCCCCGTTGAAAGCGGCTCCAAAACGCTCCGTGATGCCGTAAACGAAGCCATGCGTGACTGGATGTCATCGGTGGAACAGACGCACTACATCATCGGCAGCGCAATTGGCCCTCATCCCTTCCCGATGATGGTGCGTGACTTCCAATCGATCATCGGCCGCGAAACCCGCGAACAATGCTGCGACTCGTTCGGCCGATTACCGGACTGTGTCGTCGCCTGCGTTGGCGGTGGCAGTAATGCCGCAGGTATGTTCTACCCCTTCGTCGAAGACGAAGTGAAACTGGTAGGGGTGGAGGCAGGAGGTCGTGGTAATGCTCCGGGTGACCATGCCTCACCACTGTCCTTTGGACAACCAGGGGTGCTGCATGGCAGTTACAGCTACGTCATGCAAGACGACGATGGACAAACCTGCGATGTGCACTCCATGAGTGCTGGTCTGGACTATCCGGGAGTGGGTCCTGAGCACAGCTACTGGAAAGATACAGGACGTGTCTTGTATTCAGATTGCAATGACAGCGCCGCGATGGCGGCCTTCGACCAACTCGCTCGCACCGAAGGTATCATCGCAGCTCTTGAATCAAGCCACGCCGTTGCCAAAGCCATGGAGATTGCATCGGGGATGCCCTCTGATTCACATCTGGTAGTCTGCCTCTCTGGCCGGGGCGACAAAGATGCCATGGAAATCGCGAGGCTACGCGGCGAGAATTGGTAGCCCAGCGACGTGAGCCGTCAATGAGAATCTACGAACGATGCGGTCTAAACAGTCGGTGGTTCATCAACGGCAAGCGGGCAATTTCCTTGACACATCAAATTTGACAGATGAAAGCAGCACAATGACCAAGATTACCTGGCTTAGCCATGGCAGTTGGATGATCGAAAAGGACGATCACCGTCTTTTGATCGACCCGTTTTTGACCGACAACCCAGCAGCCAAAATCACGGCAGACGAATTAGACGGGATTGGGCACATTCTGATCTCACATGGCCACTTTGATCATGTCGCAGATGCGGCAACGATCGCCAATGACCAGAATGCCACGATTGTCGCGATTTACGAAATTGCCGAATGGTTCGCGAAGACACACGATGTCCAATCAACCGTCGGAATGAATATCGGTGGACAATTCGAACTTCCGTTTGGATCAGTGAAGATGACACCTGCGTTACACAGCAGTCAACTTCCTGATGGTTCCTACGGTGGCGAACCCGCTGGCTTCCTGTTGACGATTGATCAGACACGCATCTATTTTGCATGCGATACAGCACTCTTCAGTGACATGAAACTATACGCCGCCGAGGTTGATTTGGCGGTATTGCCAATAGGCGACCTGTTTACGATGGGAATCGCAGACAGTGTCGCGGCAACAAAACTGATTCAGGCCAAAAAAGTGCTCCCCGCACATTACGGAACATGGCCACCCATCGCTCAGGATCCGAACCACTGGGCCGAGCGCATTCGCAGCGAAACCACAGCGGAGCCGGTGGTACTCAAGGTCGGTGAATCGCTCGAGATTTAGGAACACGAATATTGACTGATCAGCTCTGTTTGATGTCGACAGCGCATGAGTGACAGCTCTTGCCGGGCGTGACAAGACTCAGCAACCGTCCGCTTCAAAGATCTACAAGTTGAGTTGGATCGGATCAGGCCAGAATATCACGGATCACATGAGCCTTTTCAACGCCCGTCAACCGCATCTTCAGGCCTTGAAACTTGACGCTGAATCTTTCGTGATCGATGCCGAGGGCATGTAGGATCGTGGCATGCAAGTCACGGACGTGGACAGGATTTTCAGCAACAGAAAGTCCCAAATCATCCGTCGCTCCATAACTGACGCCAGGCTTCATTCCGCCGCCAGCCATCCAAAGCGTATATGCATCAATGAAGTGGTCGCGGCCACCCACCTTCTGATTACGGGTCTCCCCCATCGGAGTACGCCCAAACTCTCCGCTCCAGATCACCAGAGTTTCGTCAAGGAGTCCGCGTTCATCGAGATCCTGAATCAAGGCCGCAGAAGCCTGGTCAACCTGAGAGCAACATTTTTCCAGGTCCTTGCCCAAGGTTTGCCCCGGACCTCCGTGGTGGTCCCAATCGGTGTGGTACAGCTGGACAAAACGCACACCACGTTCCACCAGTCGACGCGCCAACAGGCAATTATTCGCATAGGAAGCAGCACCGACTTTCGCTCCATAACGATCAAGCGTCTGCTCCGTTTCTCCGGCCAAATCCATGAGTTCTGGTGCACTCGACTGCATCCTGTACGCCATCTCATAAGCGGCAATCCGCGTTTCAATTTCACTGTCTCCCGTGGCTGCCAGACGCTGACGATTCAACTCTGCCACTGCATCGTGAAAATCACGCCCCCGTTGCCCACCAAAATGTTCGGGACTTGTCAGATTGACAATCGGATCTCCTGTGCTTCGAAAGGGAACTCCCTGATGCTTGGACGGCAGAAAGCCACTGGACCATAACGCTGCTCCTGCCCGCGGACCGCGAGGTCCCGATTGCAACACGACGAAGCCCGGCAGAGTGTCGCATTCACTTCCGATGCCGTAGTTCACCCAAGACCCCATGCATGGCCGGCCTGGTTGTGGATGACCCGAATTCATGAAAATCTTGGCAGGTCCGTGATTGAAAACATCCGTGTTCATGCTGTGCACAAAACAAAGTTTGTCAACTATCTTTCGGTGGAACGGTAACAACTCACTGATTTCAACACCCGAGTCACCGCAGGGTTTAAACGTTCGGTTGCTGCCAAGCAGTTTCGCATCTTTGCCGAGGAAAGAAAATCGCTTTCCTTCAATGAACTCTTTGGGAGTCTCCTTACCATGCAACTCGCTGAGTTTTGGCTTATGGGAAAACAACTCCAACTGGCTGGGTCCGCCTGCCATGAACAGGAAGATTACGTTCTTGGCCTTTGCCGGATGATGCAACACCCCCAGACTTCCCTCTGGCCCGGTTGCCGAACAGCTTTCACGATTGATCAACTGTGCCAGCGCAATACTTCCCAAGCCGATTCCACAATCACGGAACAATTGACGGCGTGTGGCAAAACGCGACAAACGTTGCTGAAAATTCATCTATTCTCTCGTTATAAACTCATCCAGATTCATCAGGACACGTGCGACGGCAATCCATGCATACCGTAACGCATCAGATTCCGTTCCTTTCTCGGTCTTCATGAACTTACGGTTCTGGGTCTGCAAAAAGCCAACCAGAAAGTCCATTTCTTCCTGAGTTGGATAGCGACACAAGGCGTGTCTGAACATCTGCTGCACCCTATCCTCGGTGGTCTCTTTCTCTGACAGTACCCGATCAGCCAACGCTTCGGCCAACTCGAATAACCCGGGATCGTTCGCGACCATCAATGATTGCAGGGGTGTGTTGGAACGCCCCCGCCGAGTACAGGTCACATTGAAGCGTGGAGTGTCAAACGCGGTTAGCATTGGATGCGGCGAACTTCGATAAAAGAACGTATACATCGTCCTCCGAAAGCGATCGGCACCCTGACTGGTCGGCCAGCTCTTTTTTTTCTGAGTGAAGGCATAAACGCCATCGGGTTGCGGTGGGTAAACCGAAGGGCCTCCAACAGTGGGAGTCAATTTTCCCGAAGCAGACAAAGCAAGGTCGCGAACAATCTCGGCATCAACCCGTAAGCGACTCTGCCTTCCCAACAGGCGATTCAACGGATCCTTTTGCTGCAAATTCTGCCTGATATCTGAAGCCTGACGATAAACGGCTGATGTCACGATCAGCCGATGGATTTCTTTCCGCGACCAACCCCGATCCACAAATTCCGCTGCCATCCAATCAAGCAATGCCGGATGTGAAGGAACAGAACCCTGTGACCCGAAGTCCTCCACCGTTTCCACAAGACCTAGCCCAAAGAACTTCTGCCACATCCGATTCACCATCACCCGCGGGGTCAAAGGGTTGCCTGAGTCGACAAGCCAACGGGCCAAATCGAGTCGATTCAACTGGCGGTCGGCCATCGGCAACGCATGCAGATCAGTGAGAAACGCAGCAGAAACGGGATCTCCGGGACGCAAGAAATCTCCACGTGTCAGGATGTGTGTTGGTCGCGGCACCTCGAGTTCACGCATCACCATGGATTTCACGCGACCCTTCTCAAGCTTCTTTTTTCTCGTCTCCAAGGCTTGGCGACGCACCGGAATCTGGTCTGCGGTGGCAGGACGTCTTGGTGAACTCAAAAGCTGGAAGCGGCCGAGGTTGTAGGGGCGTGTCCCTTGATTGAACCGCAATTTCAAACGCAACTCCGCAGGCTTATCCAACACAACGGGGTGGGTCAGCAGGAATTTGGCCCAATGTGCCACATTCCCTTTCTGACTGGTATTGATAGCCCATCCACTGGCTGGATCGGCATCAACTGCTTGCGATACGTCATACTGACTCTGCGAATAATCAGCGATCGCCAGTGCATCCAAAGCAATTTCGTTGCCCTCCGAGTCAGCCAACTGGACATCCACCATCACAAAATTGCCATTGCTGGCACGTCCAGGCCCACCCTTGGGTAAGGACTTGTGCGGTAAAACTTTCAGCTGAATCGCCGAGACAGTCCCTTGCTCAATCTGATACCGAACATCGTAGGTGTCTTCAATTGCGTTCGCACCACTGACCAACAACGACTGATCATCAAGCGTTTCAAAAATCGCCTTTGAGGTGGCACTCGACTCAATCGGCTTGAGTACCGTCCACTGCTCAAGCTCCGTCGGTTCATCAGCCACCCGGTTCTTCTCTTCGATACGCAATGCGGCCAGTTGCTGCTCGAGTTCAGCAATTTCCTTTTCGTACTGACTCGCCACAGTCACTTCCGGACCACGATTGTTTTTGTCAGCGGTACTGTTGAAAAAAGCGAGAAAACTGTAATAGTCGTGCTGGCTGATTGGATCGAACTTGTGGTTGTGACATTGGGCACATCCGATCGTCAAAGCGAGCCAGACGGTCCCTGTGGTGTTGGTTCGATCGATGACCGCTTCCACCCTGAATTGCTCGGCATCGGTTCCACCTTCTTCATTGATCAACGTGTTGCGATGGAAACCGGTCGCAATCAATTGCCCAGGCGTGGACTCGGGTAACAAGTCGCCAGCAAGTTGCTGAATCGTGAATTCGTCAAACGGCATGTCGTCATTGATTGCATTGATTACCCAATCTCGGTAGGGCCACATCACGCGAGCATTATCAAACGTGTACCCATTGGAATCAGCGTATCTCGCCTGATCAAGCCAATGCCGCCCCCACCGTTCCCCGTAGTGCTTTGAACTCAATAGCTCTTCTACAACGGATTCATAGGCATGGGAGGATTGATCCCCAAGGAACGCATCCACCTGCTGTGGTGTTGGCAGCAGACCAACCAGATCCAGATAGAGACGTTTTAACAACACCGCACGGTCAGCTTCTCTGGAGGGATTTAAACCCTGATCCCGCAATCGCTTCAAAATGAAGCGGTCAATGGGATTCCGACACCAGGAATCGTCCGGCAGCGTCGGTGTCGGCACTTTGACAACGGGCTCAAAAGACCAGTGCTTTTGATAAACCGCTCCCTTGTCAATCCAATTCCTGAGGACATCTTTTTCAGCTGGACTGAGAGTGCCACTTTGAGGCGGCGGCATCACCGTGTCAGGATCCAGGGAACCCATCCGTTGAATCATCTCAGAACCGTCTGCATTTCCTGCCTTGATGGCTCCCGCTTCCAGAGCATCTTGGCGACGATCCAATCGCAGATCAGCTCGCCGATGCTCGGCGTCGGGTCCATGGCAGGCAAAACAACGATCCGACAGAATTGGGCGAACATCTCGGTTGTACTGTACGTCGTCCCCCGACGTCACGGCGTCCCCCGACGTCACGGCGTCCCCTGGCGTCACGATGTCATCAGCTCGGACATGACTGACCGTGCCCAGCGTCGCCAACGAGCCCAGTAACCAGACAATTCGAACAACTTGATTACACACAGCGGTTTTCCATAGATTCCTGCGGGTGGATGACACAAAAACGTGCATAACAACACGCAACAACACACTGCACAGAAGGAATTGCGATGAACGTTCCAAACAGCCTCTTCAGAAGGCACGTTTTATTGTAGATGACAGAAGAAGCCTTAACATGGTCTCCGTTTGTACAGACACACGGATAAGGTGGTTATTGGTACAGTCGAAGTCCATTACAACGCTGATCAGCGAGTGACCATGATATGATCTCCAACATTCCCGGATGCGATTCAACCCCCCACGATCTCTGACGGCGGCGGAAGACACCGGTTCCGCAAAATCGGGATGAGATCACGGTTTTGTCGTGAGCTTGTGGTACGCTGGCAACGTTCAGTCCTACCTTCCAACACCTTCCTCCCATCACAATGATCGACGTCATGATTGCCATCCCCGCCCGAATCGTTCTGGTCTTGATGCTGCTTTCAACGTTGCCCGTGTTAGCGAGTGATTGGAAACTGCAACCACTGCAATACAACAACGCCGACCTTGAAGTGGATTTGGGAGTGGGTTTGTGGGCATGGCCCATGCCGATGGACTACGACGGCGACGGCGACATGGATCTCTTGGTGGCCTGCCCAGACAAACCTTCCAATGGAGTCTTTTATTTTGAGAATACGACCCAGGATCCGGCGAATGCGAAACCTGTCTTCAAGCGAGCTGTGAGACTCGGCAAGACAACGCACAATTTTCAGGTCAGTCATGTTGGTGGAAAGCCGAGAATCCTGAAGCCTGGTTATGAATTCCCACGTGATCCACGGACCGGCCAGTTCGATTTCTCCCAACCCGTCAGGATTTATCCGAGATCCAACATTCACAACGAATCGGTTCGTGCCAACATGTGGCGATATGTCGATTTCGAGGGAGATGGTGATCAAGATCTGATCGTCGGTGTTGGTGACTGGTCGGACTATGGTTGGGACAACGCCTTCGACCAATCCGGCCAATGGAACAATGGACCGCTGCACGGCTATGTCTATTTGATTGAAAATGCAGGCACCGACGAAGAGCCTGTCTATTCAAACAAACCCAGGAAAATTACTGCCGGTGGCGTTGTGATTGACGTCTATGGCTGGCCCTCACCAAATTTCGCAGATTTTGATGGCGATGGAGACCTTGATCTGTTGTGCGGTGAATTCCTTGATGGGTTCACCTACTTTCGCAATCTCGGTTCGCGTTCCCAACCCCAGTACGCTGCAGGTCAAAAGATCCTGTCCCGAGAGAACACTCCTTTGACGATGGATCTGCAAATGATCACGCCTACCGCGATCGACTGGGATCAGGATGGCGACGTCGACCTGATCACGGGTGACGAAGATGGTCGGGTTGCATTCATTGAAAACACGGGTCTGATGCGTTCGGGAGTCCCCTTGTTCGAACAACCCTTCTACTTTCAGCAGGAAGCAGACACACTGAAGTTTGGTGCGCTGGCCACACCCTTCGCCTTTGACTGGGACGGGGATGGAGACGAAGACATCCTTTGCGGAAACACCGCCGGCTATATCGGGATCTTCGAAAATCTCGGCCAGAGCGAGTCGGGGACACTCACATGGTCAGCTCCCAGACGGCTGACAGCGAAATCGACCGTTTCAGAAAAAGTGGAAACCTTCCGTGTGATGGCAGGACCCAACGGCTCCATCCAAGGCCCCTGCGAAGCAAAATGGGGCTACACGACACTTTCGGTTGCTGACTGGGATGGAGACACGCATCCCGACATTCTCTACAACTCGATCTGGGCTCGAATCGGGCTGCTGCGAGGTGGCAACGAGTCGCTGGAGCAGGTCGACTTCACGGCAGAGCAATTGGAATCACCGCCAAGTTGGTATTGGAATCAACCATCAAATGCCTCGCTTACCCAATGGCGAACAACTCCCGTAGCCATTGACTTTGATGGTGATTCAAGACTGGATTTGGTCGCATTGGATCAGCAGGGTTATCTGACGCTGCGATCCAACGGCAACCAAGCCGAACGCATCTTCGTCGATGAAGACCACCAAGCCATTCGACTCAATGCAAAGTCCTGTGGAGGTTCTGGACGCATCAAGCTGGCAGTCGTTGACTGGGACGGCGACGGTCGGCTCGATCTGTTGGTCAACTCAGAAAACGCACTCTGGTATCGCAACTGCGCCGATCGTGCCGACAAAGTCGTGCTGAAGAAAATCGGGAACCTGGCACGTCGCAACGTCGCCGGTCATACGTCAAGTCCGGCTGTCTGTGACTTTGACAAAGACCAAAAACCCGATCTGTTGATAGGGGCTGAAAACGGGCGGATCTACTACATCAGGCATGACGATTGCATCAAGTATGGCCCTGAGCAAATTACCGCACGGTCGCCAGCCAGCAGAGAAAGCCCTCGGTTCCCCGGTCTGGTGCAGGAAGAATTCGTGTTCACGAAGGCAAAATTCCCACAATGCCACGCCTCGACGATCTGTGAAACGAATCGTGGCCTCGTAGTGGCCTGGTTCGGAGGCACACGAGAGAAAGACAAGGATGTTGGGATCTGGGTTTCCTACCACGATGGCAACCGCTGGAGCAGCCCAAGAGAATGGGCTGATGGTGTGCAGCACGAAGAGCTGCGATATCCGTGCTGGAACCCGGTTCTGTTTCAACCACCAGGCGATGCCCCCACCCTCCTTTTTTTCAAAGTGGGCCCCGACCCGCGTTCGTGGTGGGGCGAAGTGATGTTCAGCTACGATCGCGGTCGAACATTCAGAGATCGCTATCGACTACCCGAAGGGATCGATGGGCCAGTTCGTTGCAAACCGATCCTGCTTGCTGACCAAACTTTGCTGTGCGGCGCATCGACGGAATACGACGGTTGGAAAGTCCATTTCGAAAAAGTGTTACTCAGGCAGGGGCTGCCAACAGGTATTTGGAAACGAATCGGACCCATCAACGAATCGGACCAGTTCAATGCCATCCAACCAACCTTCCTCAGGCACTCCGATGGGCGACTGCAGGTACTTTGCCGAACAAAAGAAAGTGTCATCAGCACAAGTTTCTCTGATGATCAGGGAGAAACATGGTCGCCCATGAAAGCCACCAATCTGCCCAATCCGAACTCCGGAATTGAGGTCATTACCCTGCATGACGGGCGTCATCTGTTGATCTACAACCACTTGGGTTCGGGAAAAACCGGATGGGGACGGAGAGGCCTGTTGAATCTCGCGATATCAAACGATGGTGTGACGTGGAGAAAAGTGGCTGTGCTGGAAAAGGAACAGAATGCAGAATTCAGTTATCCAGCAATCGTCCAGACTCAAGACGGCATGGTTCACATGACTTACACATGGAAGCGCCAACGAATCAAGCACGTCGTCGTGGATCCCGCTAAAATCAAAACTGGTGAGCTGTTGAGTCTGGAAAACTGGCACGATGCATCAACTAACTGATGGAACAGCCTTTGTGCCTACCGCAACTTGAATAACACCCCGCAAGAGTAAGTATCGCCATCATGGTTCCAGCCTTGGTGGACGCAATCTTCCTTCGTCTTTCCCATCAGGTTCGGTGATGAGAGCACCCTTGATTCCGCTGAAGAGCAATGCCCAACAAGTGAACAATGCCCAACAAGTGAACAATGCCCAACAAGTGAACATGGAACAATGGTTATCGAATCGATTCAGACCGATGGTCCAAGCAACGTTCCTGGCCGTTGCAGGACTGAACATCATCGGACTGATGTCATCCCAACATGTTTTTGGTGATGACTCATTGGAGACGTCCAACAATCCGGCGGAGGTCCGGAAAGCAATCCAGTCAGCGTTACCTCTGCTGGAAACGTCCTCGGCGGGTTCAGCCGATCAGCGCAAGTGCTTTACATGCCACAGCCAGGCGCTACCTGTCATGGCAATCAGCGAAGCCCGAAAACGGAGCTTCGAGATTGACATGAAGAATCATGCAAGACAAATTGATCATACGGTCGCGCACTTGAAAAAGGGAAAGAGCAATTACGAGCAGGGAAAAGGGCAGGGTGGTGGTGTCGACACAGCTGGCTACGCTCTATGGACTCTCGAAGTCGGTGAATTTCCTGCGAATCAAGTGACTGATGCTGTCACACACTATCTGGTGTCATCTCCCGGCGAGGCCGATTTCTGGAAATGCAGCAGCCATCGCCCACCCTCGGAGTCGAGTGATTTCACCACTACTTATCTCGCAATTCGTGCCCTGAAATACTACGGCAACCCGGAACAGCAAATCTCCGTGCAAGAGCGTTTTGATAACGCATTGAAGTGGTTGCTTGATACGGCACCCGTGACAGTCGAAGACCGCGTTTTTCACTTGCGGTCACTTGACTATCTCGATGCTCCTCCGGCATCACTCAAGTTGCACGCTGAGAGCCTGATTGAAATGCAGCAACCGGATGGTGGCTGGGCCCAAACAGAAGGCATGGACAGCGATCCCTACGCAACCGCAACGGTCATGGTTGGGCTGATACGCACCCGGCAAATCACCCCCGAAAGCATTCCATATCAGAGAGGGCTCTCTTTCCTGCTGAAACATCAGACTGACCGCGGGTCGTGGCATGTGGTATCCCGCAGCAAACCATTTCAAAAGTACTTCGAAACTGGTTTCCCTCATGAAAAAGACCAGTTCATTTCAACGACTGCGACAGCTTGGGCGACCATAGCATTACTTCTGGCCTTGCCCGAAAAAGAGACGACCGACCCCAAGGACACAGCAGCGAATCCCCCCACACCAAAGTGAACATCGGCGTTCGATTCAGCCTCTGTCACGCCTCCTCGCTGGTTTTTTCCCTCACCAACACATCATCCCCTTCGATTTTCACGTCAAAACAATCAACTCTCGTGCGAGGATTGTCCTCCCATTTGCCATCACGAATGCAAAAACGCCAGGCATGCCAAGGGCAGGTCACCATCTTGCCCTCAACGTAGCCCTCCGCGAGCGATGCCCCCATGTGGGGGCATAGGTCGTCAATCGCAAACCATTCCTCCCCGGTCCGAAAAACCGCAACCATTCGGCCATCGACCGGGACTGCCCGACCCTGCCCGTCTTCAAAATCGCCAACTTTTCCCACTGTTTCAAAATCGCTCACAATCCTATTCTCTTTTCGATGATGGTTTCCCTTGTACAGATGACCGTTTCTCAGCCACACTTTAGCGAGTTCCGTAACTCAGTGCCCACCCAAAACCGGACAAGTTGCGAACCGCAGTCACCTAACTTTCCACAACAACAATACAGTATCCATGATCAACCTTGAACGCCGCCGGATTCTCGAGTCACGAGTATGGCCGCACGTACAGACACCAGCCCAATATGTTGGTGGGGAACGCAACATTGTTGTCAAGGATCACGCCCAAGTTGAGGGAAAACTCTGTCTGGGATTCCCCGATGCCTACACCATTGGCATGAGTCACCACGGTCTGCAGGTTTTGTACTCACTGATGAACCGGCGGGAAGACTGGTGCGCCGAACGCGTTTTCACTCCCTGGCCAGACATGGAGCAACTGCTTCGCAAACATGACATCCCGCTGTACAGCCTTGAGACGTTTACCTCACTGAACGAATTTGATGTCCTTGGATTGTCACTGCAATACGAAATCAGTTCGCCCAACGTTCTGACCATGATTGATCTTGGTGGCATTCCACTGGAATCTGCCGACCGTACGATGGCTGATCCTTTGGTGCTCGCTGGCGGGCCTTGCTGCCAAAATCCGGAACCGATGGCAGACTATTTTGATGTGATGATCACCGGCGATGGAGAACCATCGCTGCCCACCATTTGTGATTTGTGGCTGAAACTCAAGAAGGAAAGACAACTCCCTGATGGATCCTTCCTTACCGGTGAAGAAGGACGCAAGCAACGCGAAGATGCTCTGTTGATTGTCGCGCAGTCGATCGAATCTGCGTACGT
>JACLAC010005745.1_pt1 | contig 32064 bp, 34 predicted proteins | sample 8027881 | NCBI WGS metagenome assembly JACLAC01 (sample SAMN15725517, study PRJNA655200) | protist metagenome | isolation source: fluorescence activated cell sorting (FACS) single amplified genomes of... | place: Spain: Blaines Bay Microbial Observatory, Mediterranean Sea | collected 2016-01-19 | reverse complement strand
GTCAATTTTTCCAGAATCACCAAAAACTCCGCTTGCATTGAAGCATTACTCGTATCAGCAATAAAATGTTCCCGGATTACCTTTTGGATCCTTTGCCTAATATCTACGGACCAATCCACCTGACGTCCTTCTTCTACCAAATTTCCCAAAACTCGTGCTACACTCAAGCGTACTTCCACATCCTCATCATTGAGTAAGGGCAACACCTTATGCAGGACGATTTCACTATCAGTTGCTGTTCCTAAGGCAGTCAACGCGGCACTACGAATACGTGGATTTTGATGCTCTACCATTGGCAAACATACAGCCGTTGCTGCTGGCCCCGGATTACGCCGTAAAACCTCTATGCCCAACTGCCGTATGCCATCGTCCTGATGTTGCAATAGATCTGAGCTAAATTCTGCCGAGGAAGCAACCAAACTTCCCAAGGCTTCCATAGTCTGATCATCGTCCATATTAATGTCCCGTTCCCGTACCGCCCGGATTAGTATACTGGTATACGCTTGGCGTAAATACCAGCCTGTAATTACCATGATAATGGCTAGTACCACGAGAACCAAAAACATTTGTTCCATACTTAAAAAATTTCGCGCATGCAATAACGTAAGAGCAGCACCAAGCAAGCCACCAAAAAACATAAACCCCCCCTCCATTATCATACGCGTACCATCACTATATCGTTCAGGTATCATATTAATCAAGATCTGGTACGTAGGGGCAATAACTGAATCTAGTAAAACAAAATTAAGTAGGTTAAAAGCAAATATGATGGCAATATGCCCTATCGGCAAAACATCATAAAAAACACTCAATAACACTATACTGATGATGCTATATGCAACAAAAGCCCACATATAGATGTAGCCTACTCCAAGCCAACGCAAAAGCCAACGCAATATTACCGTAGCTACCAACAGAGTAACTATTCCGGTCAATCCATAAAACAAACCGAATAACTTGGTGATTTCAGCTTCCGCACCATAGTGACTGCGTGTTACCACGTTAAAACTATAGTGCAAAGCCGTATACAGACCGAATACGCCAATTGATAAAACTAGCAACAACTTTAAATAATTGGACCGAGAAAAAAAATGGATAATCTCCGATAAAGGTGCTCTATCAGATAAATCTTCTTCTTGAGCCCCTATAAAATAGCGTTGCATCAGTGGTTTAAGTAGCACAACAACCAAGGCACTATTTACCACAGTTAAACTATACAGCTGATAAGAATCTAGCACTGGTCCTAATATTCCAGTTAAAAAACCACCAGCAATATCTCCCAAAGTAGCACTGGCCGCCCACAATGGAAAGAGAACCTTAGCACGCGAAGCATAACAGATACCTCCAGCTACAATCCAGATTTGAAAACCGGCTAAATTGCGTACCAATTCGGAAGAGATAAATAGGAAAGAATAGAATTCAGAAGCCAACTCCATCCCCCCAGTCGGGCGCATACGCCAAAGCATAAATGCATTGAATAGCAATACCAGCAACAAGCCCGTGTAGAGTACAAAGAGGAATCGTTGTCGGCTTACTTTGCTATTATATAGGGAGAGTAATACCATACTTAATGAGAACAAAGCAGCCACCCAAATGTACATGATGGGTAACCGCTCCACCCCAGCACGGAAATTAAAAACAGCCGAGGCAACACTCTTTATTAAACTATCGTTTACCTGAATTAAGAAAAACACCCCTGCCGCATATAGTAGGCGAGATATTTCCGAACGCTTCAGGTTGAACAGCTTTAAAAGCCGATTCATACCACCTCTGCAGCCATATTGACAACTACCATACCTAAGCTCGTCCTAAGCGCTGATCTTCCTCTGTCAACCACTGGCGATAGTCTCGCGGCATAGCTTCTGGAACGGACAAGCCGGCTTCTTCACGCCATCGTAATAGCGGATGGCAACGATTCTGTTGTGGCAATTTTACACGCCTGCCATAGGCTCCTGATTCAAAAACACCCATTAATATCTCTACTATATGTCCAGCCTCTGCTCCACTACTTTGATGCTCTCTGCCTTCGTCTAGGGCATAAATAAACTCATCAACAAAACCATAATCCGCTTCGTTTGCACTAGACGAAGGGTTAAATTCGGAAGGATATTCCAGAGGCAATGACTGCCATACATTCCCTCCAGGTACTTCATGCGGCGTATCTAAAATCCAGGCACCAGTGCTACGCCAAAATAAACGGCCTTCCGACCCATAAACTTCTAAAGCATACGCAGTGGAATCCATTGTCCCAAATCGGTGTTGCAACAATGTACCACTTACACCATTAACAAATTCCAGCGAAGCTGTAACCGACTCTCCAGTGATATACCCCATACCACCAGGGGATGGCAATACATCCTGAGGGGTTGAAGGCCTTCCATCCACTGTCAAAATAGCGTTCACTGCAACACAATGCCCGGCTAGTGCCATCATATTATTCAACATATGCGTACCAATATTCATCAATCCAAAACCACCATAATACCCTTTACCACTTCCCTGCAAGTAGCGTAAATCTCCGATACGCCCCTCTTGCAATGCTTTATGCACAGCACGCATAGCCGCCCCACTACGCCCTTGATGGTGTACTGCAATGCGAACGCCTTGAGACTTGGCTAGAGCTAATACTTCATCCACTTCTGTTAAACTAGGACATAATGGTTTTTCTATATCTATATGACAACCATGTGCCAATACCCGCATAGCTAAATCATAATGAAATTCAGTTCCTGTAGGAATAGCTACAATATCCGGATTGACACTACGAATCATTTCATCTAAATCATAAAAAAGCGCTTCGACACCTAGTTCTGCCCCTAAACCCTCCAAACGTTCGGTTACCAGATCACATAAACCAACAACTTCAGCGCGGGGGTGATGATGATATGCCCGTGCTGTTGCCGTTCCTCTAGAGCGGCATCCCAATATTGCAATACGATAGATTTTCACGGTATAGTAAACACCTTTTGACTATATGCTTTTACTCTAAATGTACCATCAACAACCATGAGAGGACGTGGGAAGTCACAGATAAACTCTTGCATAAAAGGCTTCAATTAAAACGAGGAATATCACTTAATACTCCTTGTATAAAACCTGTAAATTACACTAGATTAACTCATCCAATGTGCCAACTAATACTACTCTCGTTCAGCAAGTTTAGCTGCTTTCCAATACGATTTAAAAGACTTTTTTATCCAACGCAACGGCGCAAAACGTAGCGCATTATACCCACCCCAAGTCCATAATAAAGGCCAATTAGACCACCCACTCAAACGCCGGAACCATTCTCGTCGTTCTCCTGTTCCTAAGCCTATAACACGACTCATATGAGTCAGCAGCTGCTCATAATTGGAGGTTACCAGATTATGGACATGTTGTTCCATTTTTTCTGGTTCCATGACCCGCACTCGAGGGCATAACATGCCGCTTTCACGTTGCACAAAACCCCTAATCCAACGATCAGGCACACGTCCCTTAAAGGCCTCTGCCGCAACCGCTATACTCTCTCGATCCATAACTGCAAAGGTCCGACATATTAATGGTCGAACTGGATAGATAGTACATTGATTATTCTGTCCTAAAAAAGGACATTGGTGCGGACGTTCTTCGGTAAAATTCAACAATATTTTTTGGCGTGCAATCGTAAAAGTTTTCCTCACGTAGGCAACTATATTTTGATACTCGGCACGATACAGAGGATACATTGTCGCGTACCCTTCCTCAAACTCTCCAGCGGTCAAAGCACAGCACTCACCTGAAGAAGCGCAGCACGTCGCCGGCACTTGCTTATAAATCTGTTCCAATTCCTGCGTTAGCTCTTCTTCTGTAAGTGTTTCTTCGCTCATAGTTTCCCCTAATGCAATACCTAGAACCTAAAACAGCTTCTAAAAAAATGCGCTATAGCTATAGCCTTCGCAACTACCACTTGACATATTTTTAATTAGCTTGATATAATTTAATTAGACTAGACCTATTTGAAAAAGTGTTATAGGAGTCAGGTATGACTGATAAACGTAAGTTTCTCGGGATTCATTTTCAATGCTGCAATATTTATTCTCGTGTCTATGTCAACAAGGATGGCACCGCCTACCAAGGCGCTTGTCCTCGTTGCCACAAACAGGTAAATATTAAAATTGGTTCAGGTGGTTCTAACACACGTTTCTTTTCTGCTCGTTGAGCATAGTATCAACGTTAGCTCGTATTAACTCCTCACTTGTTGGAGCAACCATTTGCACACTGGGAAAAACCTTGTATGCTGCGTCAATCTCATAACCGCCGTGCGTATATTCATCAGCCGTCGGAATGTATCCGACACATCCATTAGCATAACCACACAGTATAACCTTATCGTGAGCGGCCTCAATATCTAGCTGATATCGCGAAAACATTTCCCCTTCCATCCCTATAAGCCGAATTCCCCCCAATGTAAGTAATTGTATTTCAAACGGTTGCGACTCACCAATGCAACCATTATGTATTTTAGCAATTAAGGTTTTGATCCATTCCAACTGAGCTTCAAGAATTTTTCCAGCCCCTACATCACCTCCACTATGTATAATCTTTTTTACCTCTCTTTTTACTTGTAACAACATCTTCTCTGCTCTTAAATACCATTGTGACGGCGGCTCAATGAGTGGTAAATCAATATTAGCCCGGTGCCCCTTATATATGCCCGTAACTTCCTCTACGCTCTCTAAACCAGCCACTACTGCGATCCCCAATTCTCGTCCTAATGCATTAACATGGGTAAAATTTCCGTTGGTGATACGTGGATTGATATCACCACAAGCCCCATTAATAAAAAGTGCCGGTCCACCACTTTCGGCCTCTATCCAGGTAGCAGCCACTCCGGCAAAATCACCACTAATAAAATGATTGCTACTCCCCAAAACCACCGGGTGGCAAGCATGACTAAATAGGGTTGCGACTAGCCCCTTGCTCCCCATTAAACTCACAATATGGGCGTAGGGGACTACGGTTTCTATCCCATTTTGGCCCATAACAACTTCACCCCGTCGAGCTTCCCGTCGATTTATGCCAAGCTGAACTGGAACTTTAGCATACCCTATTTGAGTAGGTTGCTGAACTTCAAAAGCCTGATTAATAATTTTTTCACAGGTAGCACTAGTCCTTGTCAGATATTCCACATCCATTTCCCCCATGCCGCGAAAAGGCATAGTTAAGGGACCAGCATGGGTGTGTGAACAACAAATCATCAACCGCTCTGCGGCAATAGGCATATGTCCTGCCACTCTTTGCCGCAAATCCTGAACCCAATCTGAACTCACTCCTACAAGATCAAGACTGAGTAGTGCACTTAATTCACCTTCTTGGTTCCATACTAAAGCTTTAGCCATCAGTGCATCATGAATACCTATTGCTCCAGAACCTCGCCCCCAATATCCACCCATATGAACACCTGTAGCAGGTGTTATATTTGCCACAGCACATCCGGCGTACAAATTCGATGGCATTTCAATCCGCCTCATCCCAATTTTTCGGCAAAATCACTAGTGGTGTACCAACTTCTAACGCATTGTATAATGCCCGCAAATCTCCAGGTTGTAAACGTAAAATAGACACATCCGTTTGCTGCCATACCGCAGCAGCATAAAGCAACAAACCATCTGAAAAATAGAGTGCTGCCGTCTCTGGCGCATCTTCAACCAGATTTTGTTCCCAATCAAACACCCCTGTTTGAATCTTACCCCAAGGGTCTTGGGGACGGTAACGCCTCAAATGTTTTGTTAATATTTGTGAAATTTTAAATTCGTTAGTTAGTACTACCTTATGCACCGGGCAATTACGTAATATCGCCGTACCTTGGGCTAAGCGTAATTCTTGTCTATCTCGATCTAAGATCAGATGCAAACGGTCTGTTTTCGTCAAAGCCAGCCAAGATCTCAATGCCTCGTTAATGCGTATCTGCTTCTCCATGTTATTCCGGGTTGCCGCATGCACCATTGAGATCATACTTCCTAACCCACAAAGCAAGAAACATATGACCACATATTTTATTTTTTTCATATCATGTTGCCTATTCTGCAGCTATATCCAGCAAAACTTTCATTACCCCAGACTTACGTGCCTGGGAAAAAGCTGCCAAGCCAGCATCTAAAGGATATTGTGCTTGAATCAGATATGTTATGTCTATCTTGCCATCCGCTAGTAAACGCAAAGCAGGAGCAAAGGGCCCACAACGCGATCCCACCAAGGTAATCTCATCCACTACTAGCGCTGCTGCATCAATAGATAAACGGCCACGATACGTACTTTTCATCACTAGGGTTCCACCCGGGCGAAGACTTTTACATGCCAACGCAAAACCGCTAGCATTGCCAGTACATTCAATAGCCAAATCAAATACCCTCTTATCTGGCAGTTCACTTTCCAGAACAGTTTTAATATTACGTTTAGCCAGATGAGCCAATTTTTCTGAATGCCGACCGACGACCGTCAATTGGCAAGCAGTCAACCCCAGTGTCTGCGCGATCAACTGTCCTAGCTTACCATCGCCAACAACCAAAACATTAGCAGTTGGCTGAAACTGGATTTGCTCTTGTATTTGCAAAGCCGCAGCAACAGGTTCAGTAAAAGTAGCTGCGGCAGTAGATAACTGCTCCGGCACACCATGCAGATTTTCCAACGGCAAAGTCAAATATTCGGCAAAGGCGCCGTGGCGTCCGATAATCCCCAATACCGTTCGCTGTTCACAATGACTACGTCGGCCTGCAAGGCATGTAAGACAGATGCCACATACCGCATTAATCTCTCCCACGACTCGGCGTCCAATCCAGGCTGTCGGCCCTGCCTCCACCACACCAACAAATTCATGACCCAGCACACCTGTAAAAGGGTAATAGCCACGTACAAGTTCTATATCTGTATTACAAATCCCCGCCTTGAGGACGCGTATCAATGCTTCACCTGCCAGTGGAACAGGCTGTAATACATCATCGCGTAGACCTAAATGGCCTGCTTCCAACCAAATAGCTTGCATAAGTTCAATAAATAAAAATCGGTGTCCCCACCTTTACTACGTCATAGAGGTAGTGTAAATCTTCTCGTCCCACTCTGACACACCCATGGGTAATATTTTTCCCCAAATTGATCTCATAAATAGTACCATGAATCATATAATCTTTTAAGAAATACAGGGCATATTCCCCCAAAACACCTCGCTCAAAGCGTCGCCTATCTTCAGCAAATACAGGAATCTCTTCACCATTTTCAACAAAATGCCATTCGGGCTTAACCCAAATAGGATCTGCCACTTTACGCAATACTGAAAATCGCCCTTTAGGTGTTTTAAACTCCCACTTATGCCTAGGTTTAGCCCCTTCTAATTTACGCCCATTACCAGTAGCACAGATAACTTGCCGGATAATTTTATGGCTCGAATCTCGCACATATAATTGATTATTATAAGTATCGATAACCAGATAAGGAGGCGAAGTACGCTGTTGGTTTAATCCCTCAAGTAATTGCATATGTTCAGACTTCAAGGCCGCCAAATCATTTCCCTTTGCGGCCCCATATACACTACTCTCTAGAGCATAGAGCAATAACATTGCTCCAGTCAAACAATACATACCTGATTTTTTTTTCATACCAACAATTACCTTGTAACTATTGCAAGAAAGAATTAGAACAAAAAAGCGGCCGGGAAGAAAACGTCTCTTCGCCGGCCGCCTAAAATTGCTCTAGCTGACTAGCTGCCTATTCCTGCATATACCAAAAAGTGGTTCTATCAGCCCGATCTTTTAATTCATTATAACGAGCAATAGCCATTTCTGTACCGCTAGCAACTATTCCAGCTTTTTCCTTAGCACTAGCAGCACGTGTTTCAGCAGATTCAAAATTTTCACTAGTAATTGCTGAACGTGCGGCACTAAGCTCCGCTTCCGCAGCACTCAAATCAGCACGCAGCTGCTCCACATCGCCTTCCGTACCTTTACCTGCCGGTGCCTCATCTAATGCCGAGCGCGCTCCTTGCACAACTGCAGCAGCATCATTTACCAAGGCATCAGCACTCTGCTTAGCTTGCCCTTTAGCCTGTAATGCAGCTGCTTTGGCAGCATCGGCTTTACTTTTAGCAGCAGCAATTAGAGGTTTTACCTCTTTATCAAAATCCTTAAAAAGATTATCCTGCTCTGCTGTTAGCGCAGACTGCGCCTTATCATAAGCACCTTGCGCCGTCGTTAATTCATTGGCAGCATATTTTTCAGCACCAGCTGCTTTTGCTTCCTGTAAAGCCTGTTGGGCAGCATTTAAATCCGCCGTAGGCGGCTCCCCACCGCAGCCATAAAAGAGCGACGAAAGCGCCACAACCGCAATAAGGGGAAATAACCGCAAATCCATGTTGAACCTCCAGCCTAGCTAGGATAAAATAAAATTGAATATTCGTTTAGCTTGATTTTATTATATATTGTCTATTCTATAAAACAAAAACAAACATTGGTACAAACTTAAAACAATTTAAAAACAGGCATATAGGATTGTCAAGCGAAAACTCGGCAAGCGGCCCCATTACGAACTAAACTCGTCTCTCTCAGATTGAGTTTTTTGCCTTTCTACATCTGTTTGTCGCCGCAAATCGTGAAACTCACGCTCTAGCGTTTCAACTTCCTCCTGAATAGGTGGAAGTTGAGAACGAGAAGCTGCCAATTTCATTTCAACTTCAGCAATTTTATCTTCTAATTCTTTTTTATGGTCTGTCAAACGTTTAATTCTTGGCTGTAGGGTACGGTGGTATTTAATAAAATCCATAGCGATCTGGAAAGCGAAAAATAGACAACCTATGGCCAACAGGGCTATAACCCATTCCAATTCCATTTTTCAAGACCTTATATGTATATTTTTAAGGGTATTTATCATCTGAGTATTCCGGAGCGTCGTCACCAACATCGATTTCGTCATCTTCGTCAGGCACTTCGAAAATCCAAGAGCATTCATTACATAAAGGAGCATTGTCCCGCCGCACAGCATAGCATTGAGGACAATGTGCCCTTTGAGGAACTACATATTTTAAAATTACGACGACTATGATAAAACAGGCAAAGGCACCAGATAAAAGCATCAAGAGACCGTTTATCAAATAATTTAACAAATATCAACAAAAAACCTTCAAGATGAGCGAATATAGAAGCCAAACAATCCACTGGTCAAGTCGTTTCTTCATTATATTTGCAATTCCCTAGGGCTTTCTAAGTCAAATTATTTAGCGTTTGCTATCAAGCACCAAATTTAGTTAAGCGACCCGCGTGAGCTAAAGCCAAAGCCATCAAGGCAGATGAGGGTAAAGTCCCCAAATCTCCTTGCCTGCAACCACGCTCAGAAAAAGTGGCAACAGGATCGGCAATGCCCCACGAACTTTGCAAAATCAAAGGTACTGGATGCCAACTGTGTTGCCTCATTATTGCCGGTGTTGAATGGTCTCCAGTGACGATAAAAACTTCAGGTGCTAATTCTGTCAGTTGAGGCACATAGTAATCTATTTCTTCTAGCAGCTCTATTTTGCGGGAAAAATCGCCATCTTCGCCGGCGCTATCGGTTTTTTTAGCATGTACATAAAAGAAATCATATTCTTCCCAGCGCTCCTCCAATGCAGTCAATTCGGATGGCAGATCCCACCCTGTTGCCACAGTTTCCATACCAACGGCCCCGGCAACGCCCCGATACATTGGATATCCGGCAATTCCTAGTCCTTTAAGTCCGTAAATATCATTCATTTGTGGTAACTCAGGATATCGTCCAAAACCACGCATTAAGACCATATTGGCCGGTTCTTCGTGTTTTAAAAGATCCCGTACTTGAATCAAAAAATTATTAGCAATGGACACCATTTTATTAGCAGCCGGATTTAAAGCCTCCAATTTCTTAGGCTGCACACCGGTAACTTGAGGATCTGAATCCCCTACTCTATCATCTAATCCGGTACCTTTAAAAACAACACCAGCACGATATTCCATCTCCGGCGCCACGGCTATCTTAACGCCAGGAATCTGGATCTGCTGGAGTATACGGCACAATAGTTCACATTGTTCAGTTGCGATACGACCAGCACGTCGATCGATGACATTCATATCTGCATCAACCGTGCAGAAGTTAAGCCGGGCAGCAACATCACCACTAGCAAAATCCAATCCCAAACCCAAAGCAGAAAGTGCTCCACGACCAATCTCATTACCCCAGGGGTCATAGCCAAAAAGGGCCAGATGTGCAGGACCACTACCCGGTGTAAATCCAGGTCCTAACGGTTCAATTAACCCACAAGAGCTAGCCGCAGTTAGAGCATCAAGATTGGGCAACCTAGCCGTTTCTAGTTCGGACAACCCAGTCGTAGGATCAGGTAAACCACCCAAACCATCAATAACCAACATTAAAATTTTTGTTTTACTATCTCTCACACACAAATCACGAGTAAAATTGGCGCTAATCATGCATTTTCTTCCTAATTTATTAAGCGATTTCTATAATCCCAGACGGATTAAGCTTGAAAGCATTTAGCGATACTTATAGATTATCTATTTACTGCAAGTACATATCTTTAACAATCATCTGTACCGCACCATTCCCAGTAAAAGTATCTGCTTCCAGTTCAAAAGCGATGGTAAAAACCTGGGTAGGCTTCAATTGCCCAGCAACGCTGCCTTTATTCCACCAAAGAGCAGTACAAGAGTGTCCTCCGATATTAAAACTCATTTTTAAATGAGTTTGATCCTTACCAATCTTGCGGCAGGTCGTTAATTGGCAATCTCGAACCGCAAAAACTGGAAAGTGGTGCCCAGTACCAAATGGTTCAAGTTGACTTAATCTATCAAGCGTTTCATGTGCTATATCCTGAGGACGGATAAACAGATCAACCTGAAGGCGAGCTTGCAACTCAGTATCAGCGATATTTGTACTAGCGTGGTCGAGTAATGCGGCACGAAAAGCTTCGTAATTTTCTCCTTTAAGTGAAAAACCAGCAGCTTCACGATGCCCCCCGTACGTAGTAAGATATTCTGCACAAGTGCTGATCCCGGCACTAATATCATAACCAGGGATACTACGTGCCGAGCCAACATAAGAACCATCTCCTCTTTCTTCTGTGCATACCACGGCTGGTCGACGAAACTGTTCCGTTAAACGACCGGCCAACAACCCAATAATTCCTAAATGCCATGTTTCTCCAAGGAGCACAATAATACGCTCTTTTTCCAGATCTTCAGCAGTAACTAGATCTTCAGCTTCTTGCATTGCCGTTTTTTGTAAGGAGCGGCGTTTCGTATTGAGTCGGTCCAATTTATCAGCTAGTAGGGTAGCCTGTTGATCCTGCGTTGCCCGTAATAATTGTAATGCTAAGTCTGCCTTTTCTAAACGCCCTGCAACATTTAACCGTGGCCCCAAATAAAATCCAACAGATGTAGTATTCAACGGCCCATCAGCACAGCGAGCAATGGCCTTGAGATAACGTAATCCTGGGCGTTTTGTATCTTCCATAACCTTCAGGCCATGGCGGACTAAAACGCGATTCTCGCCCAAGACGGGCATTACATCAGCAATGCTTCCCAGGGCAACCAAATCTAATAAATCATTCAAGTAACGCCGTCGTTGTACCCCATCCATAAAAGCTTGGCTCAATGTTTGCACCACTTTAAACGTTACCCCAACACCAGCCAATCCCTTAAAAGGATAATCACAATCACGCCGATTAGGATTGATAATACTATGAGCAACTGGTAATTCATTCAGTTGCTTGTGATGATCAATCACCACCACATCTAGCTGTTGATTTTGTGCTAATGCTAAAGCGTCAAAAGCCGCAACACCATTATCTACGGTAACAATAAGACCCGCTTCTTTAGCTATCGCAGCCTCTATTGCAGGCGGCTTTATTCCGTATCCATCACGATGACGATCAGGTAGCATATAATCAAAGACTGCGCCAACTTGCTCTAAAAAATCTAACAATAGTGCAGTACTAGTTACCCCATCGACATCATAATCCCCATATACCAGAATCTTTTCTCGTTGGCGTATCGCTTGATCGATACGTTCAACGCCCTGGACCAAATCTTTTAACAGTTCTGGAGCATGAAGTTGTTCAGGACCAACATTCAAATCATCTATTGAAAGATCACGACCCGTCAATAATGCATCTATTAAGGAATTATAAGGTTCGTCGTAAAGAATATCCCAGATTGGAAAATTACGCATATAATACTTTGGGTTAAGGTACGAAAGAATACATTAAACTGTGCACCAGTAAGACCTCTATCATGCCATAACTTATGGCATGTCATGCAAATAGAAAGATAATACAAACCACAGGACGCTCAGAATTGGAGCGAAGACAGGGACTTATCAATATAATTATTGCCTCAATGTGGCGTCAATACTACACCCGCTGCTTGTGCTACCAAGGACCAAAGTAACACAAAATTAACTTGCGACACCAAGGTCCGTACCACCAAATTAGAGAGTATTCTACTTTTCCCATTATAGTATAATCACAGAAGTAATTCTTTTGTTTCAGCAAGGCACCTATACTATTGAAGAATTTGCCAAAAGTGTCTACGGCACGTTGCTAACTCAAGTGGCCGTTAAACCACTTGAACTGATCTATTAAGCAGACATTATGGATGGCTTGACAGTAATCTCATTTGTTTTCAGCATGATGGGGCTAGTAGCATTTATAAAAGTGGAAAAACTCATAAAAACTCTGAAATAAAATGGAGTTTTAGCAACAGCTTACAAGGAAGAATAATGCTATCCTATGGCTAAAATCGATTCAGCCCGTATCACCGCAATAGAAACACTTGTTGCCTTTGAAACAAGAGGTACTAGCTTCGATAATTGTCTCAATATTTTGGATACTGCGCTTGGTGACCTGCGAGACCGTAATTTTGCCCGCCAATTGGTCTTTGGCGTGTTACGCTGGCAAGGACGCATTGATTGGATTTTAGGGCAATTAAGCCATCGTCGTCTCGCCAATTGTGTTCCATACCTACGACAAGTCATGCGTCTTGGCGTATTTCAACTCTTATGGCTAGATCGCGTGCCTCCCTCTGCTGCCGTTCACACGTCGGTGGAATTAGCCAAAAAACGGGTTAACCCAGGGGCAGCAAAATTAGTCAATGCCGTTCTACGAGCTCTTATACGTCAACAACACACTATTAGCTATCCAGACTCTGATAGTATCGATTTCCTCGCTGTGTACTATTCCCATCCCGCTTGGTTAGTAAAGCGTTGGCTCAAGCGTTGGGGACGTCCAACAACGCTTCGGCTGTTAAAGGCAAATAATTCGGTAGCGCCTTTATTTATTCACTTTGCCTCTCAACATCAAACCCCACAGCAAGATATTCCCTATAAGGCAAGGCCAACCGGCCCCTTACCCAATTATTATCGTATTGACGATGCCGCAGGGCTATTTCAATCCGAGTTATACAAAGCCGGTACTTTTCAAGTACAGGATATTCAAGCGGGATTAGCCGCCAGCTTATTAGCCGCTAATCCCGGTGAAAGGGTATTGGATACCTGTGCAGCCCCTGGTGGAAAAACCGTACAATTGGGACTAGCAATGGCTAATACCGGTTTTTTGCTGGCAACGGATCGTTCACCAACACGCCTGTCCAGAGTTAAAGAAAATGGCCAACGTCTTGGTTTATCTAATATCCAAACCGTTGCCGCCGATGCCTGCCAAGGACTTACAGGCTACTTTGACAGAATCTTGGTAGATGCACCGTGCAGTGGAACTGGAACTTTAGGGCGGCACCCTGATGCCCGTTGGCGCAAAACCGTTAATCAATTGCCTAAATTGGCTAAAACTCAATATCGACTTTTAGCCAGTGCATTTGCTCTACTGCGCCCAGGAGGTACCTTAGTTTACAGTACCTGTAGTTTAGAAATAGAAGAGAATGACCAGGTAGTCAATCATTTCTTGCACAGACAAACTGATGCAGAATTAGTAAAGGCATCCATTTTTTTCCCCAATACTGCATGGGCTGGCAACTACGTCCAGACCATACCAGGTCGAGAAATTGGTGATGGCAGTTTTGCCGCCCGCATTCACAAAAGATCATTATGAAAAAATGGTGGCATAAAATAATTTTTTATTGGTGTATTAGTGCTGGCACACTAATTTTATATATAATGTTCCTAGACAATATAGCAATGCCTTTTCTAGTAGATTCGGATAAAATAAAAATTGGAAACCTCTCTAATCAAACCTTTGAAGAGGCACAAAAGAAATTAAAAAATAAAGGCTTGCGGTTAAATATTCGTGATGAGATTTATCACCCGACGATTAAGTCCGGGCACATTGTGGCTCAATCACCACAGGTTGGCTACCTTTTAAAACAAGGTCGCCAAGTCTTTGTTGATATAAGTCGAGGAGTACCTAAATTTGCAGTACCTGATTTAATTGGCAGCAGCCTACGCCATGCTCGATTGCGGCTTCATGGCATACAACTCAAAATCGGCAATATTGTTTACACTTCATCGGATCGTATTCCCGAAGGAGCTATTGTCACTCAAAACCCACCAGCAACAACAAACGTCTCCAAAGAACACCGGGTTGATTTAACCATTAGCAGTGGTTCCCCTCTACTTCCCAAGCGTGTCCCTCATTTAATAGGCTTACCTATTGAGTTAGTTGAAGATACGCTGCATAAATACGAAATGACTCTTGGTCTTATCGAGGGCCGCTTAGCCCCTACTTATGACCTAGGTAGCGTCTTAGAACAAAGTCTCCCTAGCAGTGCTAAAGCAGCACGTGGAACACCTATTAATTTGATAATCAGCGTCTCCGCTGACTCCCTTTCTCAGCCCACGCCCTAAACTCAGAGTCTCTTATGCCTACTAGCAAAACCGCAGCTATCCAAGTAGCTCCCTCTTTACTAGCCGCCAACTTTTCCCGCTTAGCCGAAGAGATACAGCGCATTGAAGCAGCCGGAGCTGACTTTCTCCATCTCGATATTATGGACGGACATTTCGTCCCCAATATATCCTTTGGCCTACCAGTTATCCAAGCTATACGACAAGTTACCCACCTTAAATTTGATGTCCACCTAATGTTGTCCCAACCGCAGGATTATTTAGAAGCTTTTCGTCAAGCCGGAGCTGACAGCCTGACAGTCCATGTCGAAGTCGACGCCAATATTGGAACTCTTCTGGACCAGATCCATTCCATTGGCTTAGAGTGCGGCCTAACCTTAAATCCAAAGACTCCCATTGACCTGATCTTTCCATACCTAAACCAACTTAACTTAGCCTTGGTTATGTCCGTAGAGCCAGGATTTGGCGGTCAATCTTTTATGCCAGAAGTCCTAAATAAAGTCAAAGCCTTACGCCAAGAAATAATTCACCAAAAGCTTGATCTTCCTATACAAATTGATGGCGGTATTACCCCCGACAATGCTTCTCTGTGTCGTGCTGCCGGAGTCCGGTGGTTAGTCGCTGGATCATCGGTTTTTGGAGCGTCTGATCCAGCCGCTACAATTGCCGCAATACGAGGCTGAAGAGAGATACGACATAATACATATGCACCTTCTCTTTAATGACTTATGTTATATTGCTTAATCCGTTATCTAACTATATATTGTATGTTTTTCTATTATGTGTTTTTATGAAACTAGGAATTTGTCTTTTCTAAGATATGTTTGATCGTCTGTCTGAACGTTTCGATGCCGTTTTCCAAAAGCTCCGCGGCCAAGGCAAAATCACCGAGCACAATATCGATGATGCCATGCGCGAGATCCGTCGTGCCCTGCTTGAAGCCGATGTGAATTACCAGGTAGTCCGTGGCTTCTTAAAAAAAGTCAAGGAACAGGCACTGGGCGGCGAAGTACTTAAAAGCCTGACACCAGGGCAACAGATCGTCAAGATTGTTCATACGGAACTAATTGATTTATTGGGGCAATCTGCCGCTCCATTAAATATGGCAAATAACCCACCAACGGTAATTCTTTTAGCCGGATTACAAGGATGCGGTAAAACAACCATTGCCGGAAAATTAGCTTTGTTTCTTAAAAACCAGAACCGCTTACCCTTATTGGTTGCTGCTGATATGTACCGCCCCGCAGCAATTGACCAGTTGCAAACACTGGGTAGCACGTTAGACTTGCCGGTCTACTCCCAGCCGCTTGGTAGCGATCCAGTTGCGATTTGCCAACAAGGCATTAAAGAAGCGAACCGTACACACCGCAATGTTGTCATTTTGGATACGGCTGGACGTCTTGCAATAGACTCAGATATGATGGATGAGTTAGGCCGCATACAGACACTGACAAAACCACACGAGATTCTATTTGTGGCCGATGCCATGTTGGGTCAGGATGCGGTAGAAACTGCGAGTCGCTTCCATGAGCGACTCAATTTCACCGGTAGTGTGCTAACCAAAATGGATAGCGATGCCCGCGGTGGAGCGGCCTTATCGATCCGCCAAATTACGGGTCAGCCCATAAAATTTATCGGGACGGGAGAAACATTAGACGGCTTAGAAGCTTTTCATCCCGACCGGATGGCTTCACGTATTTTGGGCATGGGAGATATCCTCTCCCTAGTAGAAAAAGCCGAAGATGCGTTTGAACAGGAGAATCTTGAGGCGATGGAAAGTCGCCTGCGCAAGCAAGGCTTTACCTTTGAGGATTTTCTTGAACAATTGCAAGCTATCAAAAAAATGGGTCCATTAGATCAATTATTAGGTATGATACCCGGCGTCGGTAAGGCTATGCGAGGCATTCAAGTAGACGATAATGCCTTCAAACAAATTGAAGCTATTATCAATTCAATGACTCGAGACGAACGCCAGAAACCACAATTACTTAATGGTAGTCGGCGCAAACGCATTGCTCGCGGCAGTGGGACTACAGTCCAAGATATCAACCGTCTAGTCAAGCAATTTCAAACGATGCAACGTATGATGAAACAAATGAATCGCATGAAACCCGGCAGGACAAAAATGTCTCTGCCTTTCGGTTAAACCCACAAGGAGATCCATATTGGTTAAACTACGCTTAAAAAGGCAGGGTCGCACTAAGCGCCCTTTTTATCGGATCGTGGCCATGCATGGCCCTTCCCCCCGTGACGGCAAAGCCCTCGCTCAGATCGGTACATATGATCCATTGCAAGCTAGTGTATCCATCAACGAAGAACAAGCATTACGCTGGCTCAACCAGGGTGCACAGATGACACCGACAGTAAAGACAATCCTTCAGAGTCAGGGTATTTTGGAACGCTGGCAAGGTAAAGAAGGAGCCGTCGACGAAACTGCTTTTACTGGAGCCAAACCCGCTCGCCAACGCAAATTGGCCAAATCTAATAATACATCAGAAGAAACTAATTCCGAGGATTCCTAGATATAAATTCATTTCTACCTTGATAGACAACGCCAATTCCGGCCACATAGCGATTGGGTATATTACCCGCTCAAAAGGCATCCGTGGGGATGTAAAAGTCGAGCTCCTAAGCGAGACCCCTCAACGTTTTTCTGGCCTTGACACACTTGTGCTGCAAAAAGCAGGCAGCAAAGACCGGACCGTAAAGATCGAGTATTGGCGTGAAGAAATGCCAGGCCTCCGAATGAAGTTTCTGGATATTAATACGCCAGAGGATGCCAAGGCTATCTTAGTAAAAGGCTACCTGACAGTACCTCGTAATCAAATACCCGAGTTGCCGGCCAATACATATTATATATTCGAGTTAGTGGGCTGCAAAGTAGAAGATACACAGGGAAACTTCCAAGGTGAAATCATTGACGTCTTAGAATTACCCTCAACAGATGCTTATGTTGTACAGAATGGCGAATATGAATTTATGATACCGGCACTGCATCAGTTTATCGTGCAGATCAATATTCCTCAACGACGTCTAGTCGTCCAGAGAATCGATGAGTTACTTTTGTGAAAATTGACCTCGTCACTATTTTTCCCGATTTTTTTTCTTCACCGTTAGAAACAAGCATTCTGGGAAAAGCAGTCGCAAAGGGCAAAACTCAGATTCAAGTGCACGACCTGAGGAGTTTTGCTGTTGACCAGCATCGTGCTGTAGATGATACACCTTATGGAGGAGGAGGAGGCATGGTATTCAAGCCAGAACCAGTAGCTCTGGCTTGGAAAACCCTGGGATTATCTCAGGGACATTGTATTTATTTAAGCGCTGATGGCCAACCTTTGACACAACAAATGGCCGTTGATCTGTCTCTTTTGCCCCATGTGGTTTTACTGTGCGGTCATTACAAAGGAATCGATGAACGAATTCGCACCCATTTCATTGACCAAGAAGTCTCTGTTGGAGACTATGTGCTTACCGGTGGTGAACCCGCTGCACTAATTCTGATAGATGCAATGGTTAGATTGATTCCAGGAGTTTTAGGTAATTTCAGCTCTGCCCTGGAAGATTCTTTTCAAGAAGACCTGTTAGATTGTCCCTGGTATACCCGCCCTGTCGTATTCAATGGTGAACGTATTCCAGACATACTCTTGAGTGGTAATCATGGTGCTATTGAAGAATGGCGCCGCTTAAGTGCCTTAAGACGTACATTTGAACGTCGACCTGAATTATTAAAAGATGCAGATTTATCTCCAACAGAAAGAGCCTTGATAGTTAAATGGTCGAAAAAGTAGTTTTATATTTATTTTTAAAGAGAGGCAACAATGAATCTAAGTGAACTGACCACCGATCAATTGAAAACAGACCTACCAGACTTTGGTCCAGGTGATACCCTACGCATCCATGTGCGTGTTATTGAAGGAGACAAGGAACGTACCCAGTTATTCCAAGGTGACGTTATCCAACGACGCGGTGCTGGCATCCACGAAACCTTTACCGTACGAAAGATCTCTCAAGGCATTGCAGTAGAGCGTATTTTTCCGTTGCATTCTCCACGTGTTGCCCAAATCGAGACTCTTCGCAAGGGTAAAGTACGGCGAGCTCGTCTTTTTTACTTGCGCAATCGCAAAGGCAAAGCAGCCCGTATTAAGGAAAAGCGCTAAGCGTATGGCTTCTGAGAATGCACAATATCCATTTACGCGAAAAAACTGGTCTATTTTATGGGTCGGCATAGCCACAATTGCTTCTGGCTATGCATTTTTGCGCATTCCTCCTGCTGATGGTTTTTTATCCCTAACCTTAGCTCCTCTTTTGTTGATTATAGGCTATTGCGTCTTAGTCCCTTGGGCCATTATGGCAAAAAGCCAACCAACGAGGATAAAAAGCGAAAAAGAACGTTAATCTTTTCTGCCCATACTACACATGAGTAACGTATATGAGCATTCTAATTGCCGAAGATGATTCAACTTCCCGTTTTCTTCTCCAGGCAACACTAAAAAAATGGAACTATGAAGTAATTGAAACATCGGATGGCCTTGAAGCTTGGAAAAGACTGCAGGAAACAGATCCTCCACAACTAGCCATCCTTGATTGGATGATGCCAAACTTGGATGGTATTGAGATCTGTCGCCGAGTACGGAAAATCCCGGCAATACAGAATATTTATATCATTATCTTAACTACGAAAAATGAGGAAGAAAACATCGTCGAGGGCCTACAAGCTGGTGCCAACGATTATATAACCAAACCTTTTAAGCGCCGTGAACTTGAAGCCAGAATTCAAGTAGGAATGCGTGTTGTGCAATTGCAGAATGAACTTGCACAACAAATCAAGCAATTGCAAGAAGCCATGACACGCGAAAAGCAATTGCAAGGCCTATTGCCAATCTGCTCCTACTGCAAAAAAATTCGCAACGACAATAATTACTGGCAACAAGTTGAACGCTATATCGAAGATTATTCAGATGTAGCATTTTCACACAGCATCTGTCCCGATTGCTATACCGACAAGGTTCAGCCTGAATTAGATAAATTAAAAATTCAAATGCAACAAGAAGAAAAAATGTGACTGTAGATGCTACCGAAGAATAGAGACATACTTCTTCTTTAGCACCTTTGAAAAACACTTTATAGCTCATCAGCTAGGCACAAGTGATTCTTAGGAGCAGACTCAATGATTTAACTTTTCTCTCGTTTTTCCCCTTTTTTCCCTTTAAAATATTGCTCAAAATATTCGTCACACCATAGACATACATCTCCCAAATCATCTATTCTCTGGCGAATAAACTCTTTTGACAAACCATCTTCCGTGCCCAAAGAGTACACATTCCCCTTTTATTATACTCAGTCGCTAAACCCACATCAACAGATTAAACATCAAACAACCTCAATACCGTTCATCAACCAACCAGACATCTTCAGGATGGCTCTCCCAACGCTGCCGCAAACGTTGTTCATTTTTACAAAAGGCATTCTGATAACTTATCCCACCATGTGAAATATTCACACTTATCGCTACTTCCTCTCCAGCCAGTACCCAATGAGGTGTCAAAAGCTGATTCCACAGTAAAGCTCCAGGTGTCATTTTAAAAGAGAGGATATCTTCGGGACCATAATCTGGAAGACTCCCTAAAATCGCTTTAGTCTTGTCTTTTTCATCTACGAGCCAATCAACAGGAGCAAATCGTTCTGGATCTTTAAAGCTATTAAATGTTTTCTCGCCATAGATTTGCCAAGCCAATACATGCGAAACATCTACATGATACGTTGAGGCACATCCTTTGCCTGAAAGAAAGAGAATTGGATAAGCCCGCTGCCATGTAAGCCCCTGACTGGCTAGGAAAGTACGCCAAGGAATCATTACTTTATCTTGAAAGTCAGCCAAAAATCCATATTTCCCATAAAATCGTTGCAAATGAAAGTTTGCTAGACTAAAAGGCCAATCCATTACCTCTTCGATGGGTAAGGATTTAAAAGCCTCCACCATTTCCTGTTCTTCTTTTTTATCCTTGTCCATAAACTGGATTCGTGTCTTTTCATCTCGTCGCAAAACATCCACAATCTCTTCGACCGAAGGCCATAGCATATCCAGTTTAACATAAGCGGGATCAAAGAGAAAATTTTGAGGTTGATCCCATCTTTGTCGAAATTCATCTGTCGACCCCACTGAATTCGTCAACAAGCGAAGTTCCTTTCAAAAAATTTGATTTGACTTTTTATTTACTCCGCCTGACCAGATAAATTGCCTACCAATTAGCATAAGCACCATCATCTCGCCATAAAGCAGCCCCTTTTCGAGGCGCTGGAGCAGTCATAGCAACTAACGCTTCCTCATTACACTCAATCCCTAACCCAGGCGCCTTAGGTGGTAACAAATAGCCAGATTCAAAGGGAACCTGTAGCGGAAATACATCTTGAAATGTCGACATAGGAAGGCGAGGTAATTCTTGCACTCCTACCAGTGGTGACGCTAGGCAAAGGTGCAAGCACGCAGCAGTAGAAATCGGTCCAAGTGGATTATGAGGGGCAAGGTGAATATAGTGCGTTTCGCACCAACCAGCAATTTTTCGCGCCTCACTCAAACCTCCGGCAATGCACAAATCAACTCGGCAAAAATCCATCAGATCTTCTTCAATTACCTGCCGAAAAGCCCATTTACTATCGAATTGCTCCCCTACAGCCAAGGGCAATGATGTGTGTTGCCTTATTAAACGTAGACTGGCTGGATTCTCACTACGTAAGGGATCTTCGATAAAAAACAATCTATATGGCTCTAATGCTTTGCACAAAGCAATACTTGCCGGTGGATCCAAGCGGGTATGCACATCTAGTAAAATCTCTATTTCATCACCTAATGCTTCGCGTACTGCTTTGACCTGTTCAATCGTATATCTTACCGCTCGCGAGGGTTCCAAACGCGTATTGCCCATTGGATCGTTTACACTCAACCGTACAAATTTCCATCCGGCCTCCCAAGTTTCTCGACAATTTTGCACCAATTCTGCCGTATCTCCCCCTCCATTATGCGGATAGCATATTACTCTATCTCTAGTTAATCCCCCCAATAATTCATAGACCGGTACATTCAAAACCTTCCCCTTAATATCCCAAAGTGCAATATCTATGGCACTTACAGCTGCAGTCTGGACCACGCCCCCGGGAAAAAAACCCCCTCTGAACATCAATTGCCAAAGATGTTCAATCCGAGCAGGATCAGCCCCCAAAAGATCAATTTCAAACGAACGTACCACTTCTACAAGAGCTTGGCCTCGCCGTTTTAACCCTCCTTCACCCCAACCAAAAATACCGGCATCAGTTTCCACTTTAACAAAAAAGTGACCTGAATCTGCAACATACGACTTAATTGCACTTATCCGCATCATTTCTCCTAATTCAGTCCACTAGGCCTCTAAAAAAATCATTAATTTTTTCTATGCTAATATTTTTTATGACTGTATATCAACCATGGTAGGATAAAGAGCATTTCTCATACTGTCCATTGCTTCTTGTTTCTTAGAGGGCTTGCTATGTGCATTTTTTTGCCCTATTTTTAGGTTGGTTTTCTTTATAGTGTACAATTTAGATCAGGGTCAAGAATCAGAGATTACAAAAACAACCTCATTTTTCAGTTTAGTTTAGGGAGCAATTAATGATTAATTTTAGTGTAGAGGTACATGACAACGAGCCATTTGAAAGAGCTCTGCGTCGTTTTACCACCAAAACAAAAAAAGCTGGAGTACTGCGCGATTTAAAAAAGAAACGATTCTATGTCAAACCTTCGGTACAAAAGAAGATAGACTTACAAAAAAGTATACGGCGCCAAAAAAAGACCCTGCGTTTAGCCGAATTGGCTTTAACCGATCCCAGACATCGGAAGAAAAGAAAAGCCCCACAAAGAGGTCCACGTAGGGATTATTAAATAAGCCATAAAATCAGTATTGGAATTCAGGTTTAGGCACATCATAAAATCATTTATCTATCCGGTCTTTAACATTCAAGCTCAATAAAAGAGATTCTTCTTGAGTTGTCTGTCCACCTGTTTATCATGGAGAATAAGCAAATGGCCGATCGTCTAAACGGAACCGTCAAATGGTTTAACGAAGCTAAAGGCTACGGATTCTTAGAACGTCCAGATGGCGATGATGTTTTCGTTCATTTTTCTGAAATCCGCGGTGATGGATTCCGCACTTTAAATGACGGACAACAGGTTGAATTTGAAGTTGGTGAAGGTCCTAAGGGGCCATTAGCCAAAGATGTTATGCCTCTTTAGTCAATGAGGTACTATCCGCCAGCAATTGGTGTTAGTAAAAACGCCATGCACTAGCACGGAAAAAATGCGCCACTCTTTGCTTTTTCTGACCTTTGTGCTGCCTTATCTTTGTTATCTTATGCTGGTAAAAATATGTTTTTACTTTACCTATACATCATTTTTATCTTGAGATAGATACACCTTATACTGATATAAGCAGTCCAAATAACCGTTAGCCATTTGGACTGCTTATATCACATAAACCAACTTAGTTTTTCTTAACCTCTATGTAATTCTATTTCCCTAGAGGCCTTCCGCATCAATGCCCAATGATCATATTATTCAAGAACAAAAATCAGTATAATACTAAAAAAAAGAAAAACTCGATACGAACAAGATTAATTGAAATTTTAAGATATTAAACCTATTTTTATAGTGGTTATTTATAATTTTCCCTAAGCTAAATCCCCATGCCTTTTAACTTCACTCCACTGTCCATTCCAGACCTCATTCTTATTGAACCCCAACGCTTTGGCGATGCACGCGGTTTTTTTATGGAGACCTATAAAAAAACCGCTTTCGTGGCTGGTGGTATAAGCGCCTCATTCGTCCAAGACAATGTTTCCTATTCTTCACGCGGTGTCCTGCGCGGTTTGCATTACCAACTTGCACCGCTAGCCCAAGCTAAATTAGTAACCGTGTATCAGGGCGAAGTATTTGATGTCGCTGTCGATATCCGCCCCGGATCTCCAACCTACAAACAATGGCATGCTGTTACCCTCACAGCTGATAAATCTCAGTCATTCTATATTCCTTCAGGTTTTGCCCACGGTTACTGCGTCCTCAGTGAAATAGCAATTTTCGCTTATAAAGTAGATGCCGAATATGCCCCAGAATTAGATCGTGGCATTATTTGGGACGACCCGGAGATCAATATTAATTGGCCTTTACAAGCCCCCTTACTTTCCCCCAAAGACCAAGCTCTCCCCCGTTTAAACCAAGCCGATCTACCATCTGACTTATCCCCTTAAAACACCTATTCTAACCTTCTTGCAACTACATTTATTATCCAATTAATATTTATTTTGTTGTTATTGGATAACAAGTTATATATTGTGACTAAAAAATCCTAGTATCAGTCCTATACAAGTCAAATGATATCCTCTGCTGAGTGTTTTTTTATATTCTTTAAGTAGTATCAGATTCCTAAAATCAGCTTGTTGGTGCCCAAATCGGCCCTGATGTATACCCCAGAGTGGTCCCAAGACACCAAATAATTGCAACCAAATACTCCCCCCTAGCACCATACTCAAAACCACACAAAATATCACTGCTGATAATTGTAAACCCAAAATAAGGCCCCGAGTAGCTCTAGCTCCATAACGCACAGTCCAAGTCTTTTTACCACTGACTCGATCACCAGGTTCATGTTTTAAGCCACTAGCGAGAGCACTGACTAATGCCAAAAGCATAATGGGCACACTGTATAAAAACGAAAATTCTTGCCATTTACCGCAGGCCAAATAAAAGCCGGTAAATGGCAATAACAGGCCGACACCGACGCCTTCCAATATTTCTCCAAATCCTCGATAATTTAATTTCAAAGGAGGAAAGCTATAAATCCAAATCAATGCAAAACCGGTACCAAACAAGTGCAATGCCCACGGACGCTGGCCAAGATGTACCAAATATAACCCCAATACAACTAAACCCATTAGTGCTATAATACCACCCCATAAAACACTAGATGGTCTTAACCATTTTTCCGTAATGACCCGAGGATCAAGTAACTCAGGAAAGTAACGGCGATGTATAGCGTCGGCTTGGCGATCAGCATAATCATTAAATAAAACAATGACTAATTCGGCAAGAATCACAAAAACTATGCCTACCATCCCCCCTTTCCAATTAGGTTCCCCCCCACCATAAGCCATACTCATACCTACCAGAGTTGGCAGAGCAATTTTGCTAATGGCTGGTGGCTTTACGGCAATCCACCAATAGTATAGCTTTATTTTTATTTTTTTCGTATACAAAGATATATTCCGCAATGTGCCTATCTTTTACTATGCTTTCCAAACATCCCGCATTCCAGGCCCTCATCGTGCAAGATAAGACCTGGCCTCAATATCGTTCACTTGCTCCTAATCGATCTTATGCTCGTCCCCTCGAACAGATAGCCGGCGATATATTGGAGAATGTAATGGACGACCAATTTATTAGCCATTTTTGTACGGGTTTACATCAGATTGTTCAAGCCCAAATGTACCATTTTCCCAAAAACATCTTTGCAGATCTAGACATTTTAGGGACTCATATTCTGCGTCAAGCATACCAAGCCCCTAAACCTGTAGCCTATCTTGATGAAATCTGTTCCTTAATCATCGATTTACATGCTTGCTTCGGCTGCCAATCACCGATCAAATTCTGCTATATTCACGATTTTATTTACGGCTTTGACTGGGCTAAATGGGTCCGTCAAGATATAGCCCAACGCTATACTATAGGCCCATTTAACCTACAATTTCTGTATTATCTAAAAAAACGTGCTGATGAGCTAGTGAACCTAATCAACAACAACGATAAAAAATATCCATCATTGAATGCAAACCAAAAGCGTAACCCTTTCAATTTTTCACGTACAGCTAAGGCCGAAATACATTTACATCAAAATTTGGCTGCTACCGGACATATACCAGTAACCGCCTGGGAGTTAAACGGTTGTTGCGACTGGACACAAGATTTTCAAAAAATTCGTTTAGAACGTGCTCAAGAATTAACAGTTAAAGACAGATAAAATTGCTAAAAAAACATGCCCTCTTTCCATTATCCTACCTCAAGGTGAGTTAACCACTAACAGGAGCCGATCATGCTCAAAAAACTAACAACCCTTAGCAATTCTCATTCCGGCCGTGCTTCTTCATGGGATACCACAGGTCGGAATAGCGATTCCTGGACTATCCCTGCTGGCCAAACCTGCGTATTAGCTGATATCAAAGGCCCAGGATGCATCAATCATCTATGGATGACTCAAGGCAATCACTACCGCGAATGTCTACTGAAAATCACCTGGGACAACGCCAAATATCCCAGTATACTTTGTCCCTTAGGTGATTTCTTTGGGCTGGGACATAATATTGTCAACTCTTATCAGTCTTTACTTTTTACTGCCTCAACCAATACTAATAACCAATTTAATCAAGGCTGCGCCCTAAACTCCTATGTACAAATGCCTTTTCAAGAACGTGCCTTAGTCGAGTTAGTAAATGAAAGTAGCCAAGACCATCTTCAATATTTTTATATTGATTACGAAACCTATACGTCTGATCTACCTGATAATACAGCCTTCTTTCACGCAGAATTTCGCCGGCAAAATCCCTTTGGCGGTTGGGCCCATGAAATTACAGTTAACCACCCAGAAGCAAATATCGTCAACAAAGGCAAAGAGGCATGGGATAATAATTACTGTATTCTCAACACCAAAGGGCGTGGTCATTACATTGGCTGCAATATCAGCGTTACAAATTTCCAAGGAACCTGGTGGGGAGAAGGTGATGATATGATTTGGGTTGATGGCTATAAATGGCCCCCCGAACTACATGGCACGGGTTCTGAAGATTACCTTAACCAAGCCTGGGGCATGCAGGATAACGCGTTTTTACGCAACGGTTCTTCTATCCATGAGAGTAATACGAATGGCTATCAAACCAGCTATGTTCATCATATTGAGAATCCAGTACATTTTACTAAGGAAATCAAAGTTACTATTGAGCACGGCCACGGCAACCACCTCTGTAATGAGATGAGTAGTGTTGCCTATTGGTACGCCGACCAACCTAATCGTGCCACTAAAGTCCCTTCGCTAGCCAAACGTCTTCCTGTAGCACGCGATAATCAAAATAATTGGCTCCACAATCGCAAAAGCCAAATCCCCTCCAGGGTAATTAAACCCAACAAAGAAATGCTAGCGAAAAAAAAGAAATGGCAAAAAAAATGAATCTTACACCCTTTACTCCAGCGGTTTACCCTCCCAAAAAGGTTCGTGGTCAAGCGCTCTACTTTGCATATCGCCAAGACGAGCTATTATTAACAGGTGAGACGCCGCATCTACAGGTACCCTTATTAGAGAATTTTACCACTACGGGCCTGTTCCCTCTCCACCAACATTATCTGGGGATTTTGGGTACGCATCACTGTTACGCTATAGATTTGTCGGAGGATACACCAACGCCTCCCACAATGCAATTTTTACGTTTGCGTTCAACGATTGGCCTATTAGAAGAAAACCTATTTTGGCTGGGAGGACGAGCGCTACAAATTGTCGAATGGAATCGCACCCATCAGTACTGCGGTCGTTGTGGCATACCCAACAAACCGCACGCAATAGACCGAGCTATGATCTGTCCGCAGTGTGATCTCCATGCCTATCCACGCTTATCACCTGCTATCATTGTCTTAATTCAACGTGGCAGTGAAATGCTTTTAGCTCGGAATCACCGTTTCCCACCTGGACGTTATAGCATTCTTGCTGGTTTTGTCGAAGCTGGAGAATCCCTTGAGCAAGCTTTGGTACGCGAAGTTTTTGAAGAAGTCCATATCCAGGTGAAAAACATTCGTTATTTTTCCAGTCAACCCTGGCCCTTCCCCAATTCATTGATGCTCGGTTTTACCGCTGAATACGCAAGCGGTGAAATCGTTATAGATCCTGATGAATTGGCTGATGCAGGTTGGTTTGGTCCCGATAATTTACCTGATTTGCCCGACGGTATAAGTATTTCACGCTGTCTTATTGACTCATTTCTGGCTCAAGCAATATGACCAAAACAGAAAAAATTTGCTTCATCAGAAAAACGTTGGATGCACTGTATCCTGATCCAGCCATCTCATTAGACCGACGTGATCCTTATACACATCTAGTTGCAGTTTTACTATCAGCCCAATGTACGGATATACGAGTCAACAAAGTAACCCCAGAACTTTTTGAACAAGCCGCAGATCCAGCCGCCATGACCCGCCTAACATGCACCGAAATAGAACAAATTATTCGCCCTTGTGGATTAGCACCACGAAAATCTAAAGCCATCTGGGAACTATCACATATACTAGTGCAACAGCATAATGGCCAAGTCCCAAAAACCTTGGACGCATTAGAAGCCCTTCCAGGCATTGGCCATAAATCCGCTCAAGTAGTTATAGGCCAAAATTTTGGTATTCCGGCTTTTGCTGTAGATACCCATATCCACCGTCTTAGCTATCGCTGGGTTTTATCTACAGGTAAGAATGTTGAACGTACGGAAAAAGATCTAAAGCGCCTTTTCCCTAAAAATCATTGGAATAAACTGCATAATCAAATGATTTACTTTGGCCGTGAACATTGTCCCGCCCGTGGCCATCAGCCAATAGCATGTCCCATATGCAAACACGTGGGGCGTAAAAGCCTTTGAACTCAACGAAACCTTAACGTACTTTGGCCCCAGAGGCCATCTTTATATCGGCTTCTACCAGTGATAAATTACCTGCATCATCTTCCGCTGCCAGAATCATTCCCTCTGATACGATACCGCGCAACTTAGCAGGTTTAAGATTAGTAACCACTACGACTTTCTTACCAACAATCTCCTCCGGCTTGTACCAAGCGGCAATGCCACTGACTACCACTCGCTCCTCTGCGCCCAAGCGTAAATTCAATTTAAGTAATTTGTCCGCCTTAGGCACTTTTTCAACTGCAATTACTTCAGCCACACGCAATTCTATTTTATTAAAATCATCTATGCTAATCTCCCCATCCTGAGCTACTTCAACAGCCACTTGTGGTTTTTTGTGAGTTGTTTTATTGGGTTTATTGTTCTTGCCTTGTAGAGCTGCATTATCATTTTTCTCCATATCGATCTTGGGAAATAAGATCGATGCATCTACAGGTAATTTAGTACCTACCGGTGTTATCCCCCAAGTAGTTGTTTCAGCCAGTTTATAATCGTCCAAACCTAAATCTACCCGTATTTGCTTGGCCTTTTGGGGTATTGCCGGTTCTAGCAATACCGAGACAATACGCAATCCTTCAACAACATTGTACAACACTGTACCCAAACGCCCTTTTAATGCCGGATCTTTAGCCAAACTCCACGGTTGCTGATCGTTAAAATAGCGATTAAGCTGACGTACAAACTGAAATACTTCTTCTAAAGCCGTATTGAACTTAAGTCCCTGTATCAAGGATCTCACCTGTCCGCTCAAGGCCACGCCGACATCAATAACGAGTTGATCTTCTACGCTTTGTTCTGGATCCGGCAAAATATTATTCAAATGCCGTCCCAACAATGCCCTTGCTCGTGATACTAGATTACCCAAATCATTGGCTAACTCAGCATTATATCTAGCAACTAACCCCCTTTCGCCTATCGCTCCATCAAGACCATAAGGTAATTCACGCAACAAGAAATAACGTACGGCATCCGGCCCATATTTTTCAGCTAATGCAAAGGGATTAACTACATTGCCCAACGATTTACTCATCTTGCGTCCATCATCCCCCAACAAATACCCACCAACATTTAAGCGTTGATACAGCGGCATACCCGCAGCTTTTAACATGGTAGGCCAAAAAACAGCATGGGTCTTAAGAATGTCTTTACCGATCATATGCCAAACATGAGGCCAGTAACGTTGATATTTTTCATTATCAGGATAGCCCAAAGCGGAGGCGTAATTCAATAAGGCATCAAACCACACATAAGTAACATGTTCTGTATCCCAAGGAATAGGAATCCCCCAAGGCACACGAGCCCGCGGCCGAGAAATAGATAAATCACCGATTGATTCACGCAGTATCCCCAACACTTCATTACGGTATCGCTCAGGTTGTATAAAATCCGGATTAGCTTCTATATATTCCGTCAACCAAGGACGATATTTTTCCATCCGAAAAAAATAATTAGCTTCGCGCCGTATCTCAGGCGGATCTCGATCTTCTGGCAATTTTCCATCTACTAATTCTTTTTCGGTAATAAAACGTTCCTGACCAACAGAATAAAGACCTTCGTATTCAGCATGATAGATATCACCCGTGTCATACGCACGCTGCAAAACTTCCTGAACAACTTTTATATGACGCGGTTGAGTAGTACGAATAAAATCATCATTGTTGATATCCAGAACTTTCCAGGCATCGACAAAACGTTGACTAATCTTATCCACTAAAGCTTGAGGTGTCTGACCTTCTGCCTGGGCCGCCTGGTAGATTTTTTCTCCGTGTTCGTCCGTACCAGTAAGCAAATATGCATCATAGCCATCCTGCCGATACCAGCGCGTCAGAAAATCAGCAATAATCGTAGTATAAGCATGGCCAATATGAGGTTCAGCATTAACATAGTAAATCGGCGTAGTTACATAGAAAGTCTTTTCCATCGAATCTCCCAATAAGGCAATTATTTGAACGCTTCGGCAATCAATATAGCTTAAAGTAGGTCTTGAAGAATTGCTCTACTACAATTAAATAAGGCAAAGGACTTCATTCTGCACAGGTGTAGTAATGGTTGGTCCATTATCTGGATCCATATAAATATTTATTTCTAGGCGTACACCAAAGTCAGGCAAATAAATCCCCGGCTCTATGGTAAATCCAGTGCCCGGTAATAATGTTCGCGTATCATGCGTTTCAAAGTCATCTAGATTAGCCCCTAAGCCATGTACAGAAGGTCCTGGCCCCAAACTGTGTCCTGTACGATGTAAGAAGTAATCACTGTACCCCGCAGCACTTATCGTCTGGCGTGCTACTTGATCCATTTGCCAACCGGCAATCTGCTCACCTTTTCCCCAAGCCTCCTGGAGCGCCTCTACCACTCGGTCACGCGCCTCTTTAACAACCATGAAAACACGCTGGTGTTGCTGAGGTACTATTTGTCCAGCAAAACCAACCCAAGTAATATCACCAAAAATATGTTCCCTACCCGGTTGACGGGCCCACAAATCGATCAATACCCAATCCCCCTCATAAATAGATTCCGCATTGGTCTTTTGTGGTTCATAATGTGGGTTTCCACTGTTCTTGTTTACGCCCACAATAGGCCTATGATCTATATCTAGGCCGCGTTGCTTAAATGACTGTACAATATAATCTTGCACATCGTACTCATTAAACACTTTTCCTTTTCTCAAATGCTGTTTTATAAATTCAAAGGCTTCATCTTTAACCTCCGCGACGGCAACACAAGCACTATAGTGCGAAGCTAGAGCAGACTCGGTCCATGTAGCCAATGCCGCTTGAAATAGATCAGCAGAGGAAACGACCTCCACACTACAGGCCCGTACCATCTCTAAGGTCCCCCCATCCACCCAAGACAGAATTGGCAAAATTGCTTCTGGAGAATATTCCATTGCCACTCGTTGGCAGTTGTTGAGATAAGCCCCCAACTTTTGGCGTAAAGAATGCCTATCAACATAAATCTCCAGCGGACATTCCGCCGTTGTAAAGACATGGGGTTCAACAACCGATGCGATAACACAAGGAGCTCCCTGCGCTGGAATAAACAGGAATGCTCTCCGTGTAGTTTTCTTTTCATAGCCCAATACATGCCAAAACACCGGATTACTACCACGAAAATCATAAAGCAGCCAAGCGTCAATGTCAGTAGCCTGCATAAATTCTTGAGCTTTATTAAGCTCTATCATCATCTATTCCAGATTAGTGGGACAGCTTATAAACCATTAAAATAACGCTGTAAATAATGCCCCGTCCACGACTCTTTAACCCCGGCAATCTGCTGTGGGGTTCCTCTGGCTATAACCTGCCCACCACCAGTACCGCCATCCGGCCCTAGGTCAATCACATAATCAGCTGCGGCAATAAATTCAATATGGTGCTCAACTACTACTACTGAATTATCTTCCTCTATCAAGCGCTGTAATAAATCCAAGAGATAACGCACATCGTCTAAATGCAAGCCCGTTGTTGGCTCATCCAAGATATAAAGAGTATGTCGACGTTGTGGTCGCCCTAATTC
>JACLAC010008596.1_pt1 | contig 32136 bp, 19 predicted proteins | sample 8027881 | NCBI WGS metagenome assembly JACLAC01 (sample SAMN15725517, study PRJNA655200) | protist metagenome | isolation source: fluorescence activated cell sorting (FACS) single amplified genomes of... | place: Spain: Blaines Bay Microbial Observatory, Mediterranean Sea | collected 2016-01-19 | reverse complement strand
GAGTTGGTGCGTGCTGCTGGGGTCACCGCACAAAATGCAGCACTGCCTGTGGCAAATAGAGTTGCCGCGACTACCTCAATGCGTTACGGAAGGCTCGACAGTGTGTCAGCACCGCTGACATCCCTGATCAGTAATCGGCAACCCCATCTGGTGTCCCAAGCAGCCATTGAAACATTGGGAACCTTCAACTCCCCCAAGATCGCCGAACATTTGTTGTTGGCATGGAGCAACCTGAGCCCAAAACTCCGCGCGACCGCCACTGAAGTGCTTTTTGCACGTAACGAGCGTTTGGGCCAGCTATTCGACAACGTCGACGCCGAGAAAATCTCACTCGCAGATATCGGTACGCCGCGACTTCAGATTGCCGCCAAGTCACGCGACGCCAAGATCAAATCGCGTGCCGCTAGGTACCTGGCCAACATGGGCTCCGGTGATCGCTCAAAAATCCTCACCAAATACAAAACGGCTCTGTCCTTGGATGCTGACGCCGATAGCGGCCGCAAACTCTTCAATCAGCACTGCTCTGTCTGCCACAAGATGAAAGGTGTTGGCCATGAAATTGGGCCAAATCTGGCAAGCATCCGAAACCGCGGCGCAGAGACAATTCTGGTCAATGTCATCGACCCAAATCGCGAGGTGAACCCACAATACCTCAACTATGTTCTGTTGACTCAAGACGGACGCGCCATGACCGGGATGGTCGCTGCTGAAACGGCAAGCAGCGTCACCCTGCGTCGAGCCGAGTCGGCATCAGACACGATACTTCGAGTCGACATTGAAGAGCTGAAAAGTACAGGACTGTCTATCATGCCGGAGGGTATGGAAAAATCCATCAGCGTCCAAGACATGGCTGACATCCTATCCTTTTTAATGAAGCCATAACGACCAACCCCATTGAACGACGGCAACTCAAACGCAAACACACGGCAATTGTATCACTCCTGCCCGCGAGTCCACGCAAACGCGTCAGCTAACACCTCGGGCGACTCCTGTTATTGTTGTGTAGCAGTGGATGCACGATGGTTTGCAACAGGTAAGACATCTCCTGACCGATCAGACGACGATTACGGTACTTTCTTATACAGTTACGACTTCCTTGACCACGAAACGCGTAAATCCTTTAGTGCGTACCTACTCGGAACCCCCCTAGTCTTTGCACCACGTTTGGTCAGTGAACTGGGGTTGGATATGCAGATGTGCTCTAGAGGCCGAGGCATAGCCTGACCCAGAAGAACACAGCCGGCACATAAGCGGCAGGGGGTTGCCAGTCCGATGAACTGTGGATGCGGTGATGGTTCCAGTCAAGTCCCCAGCGTGTCCTTGAACGATTCTCCATAGCCGTTTCCCCACGCGTTCCCCTTAGCGATTAACAGCGTTGTGCTTTCGGCTTAATCCAGACAACGGCAAATTACCTCATTTACGAATTCTGGTCCGGTGTCGCTGCGAAGGTGGTTGCGAGTCCGGTGTATGGCGAGCAGGTACTACAAAACACCGATCACGTCTTCGGCAGTAAACGAACCCCCACTTTGATCGCCAGGCATTCTCGCATATACCCACCGTTCACCACCACCAACCGAAGTTGGCGGCCCTCGTCAGTCCGATCCGTCACCAAGTCGTACGAACGCACACCACACTTGCACGGCACACGGCAAAGTGTCGAAGAACACTCGATTGTCGCAGTGCACTCCAGTTACGAATAACACTGGCCTGCGAACAATCGCACCGCCACCTTCTCACGCATCAACCCTCATGATAACGCCCACAGATGAGGCGTTTAGTCCATCTCGCTTGGCAAACGTTGGTCGCTTACCTCGAGTTACCCGAACGAGTTTCCTGGTCTGAGGCCTAGGGAGCATTCGGTGCTGAGTTCTCGGGTGCAGCTGGTGCTGGATTCTCAGTCGCTGGATTCTCAGGTGCAGCTGGTGCTGGGTTGCCGGGTGCTGGGTTGCCGGGTGCTGGGTTGCCGGGTGCTGGGTTGCCGGGTGCTGGATTAGCTGGTGCTGGAGTACCAGGTATCGACGCATCAGCCTCTGCGGCAGGATTTTGAGGTCCGTTCAAAACGTCACCCCCAGCAGGGTTATCATCTGCGTCCGGCTTTGCCGTTTTCTTCTCCCCCGCCTCAATGTTTGCCAGTTCGGCCAAGACAATGATCTGCTCATCGAGTCCGCCGAGAAACTTTTCTCGATCATCCAAGGCTTCGCTATTGAGAGCCGTGATTACTTCATCCAGTTTGACCACCCAGTCTTTTACTGTGTCAGCCTTCGCTTCGTCGACGCACAGCATGAGTCCACCACCGTTTTTCGGTACACCTTTGGTGATTGAACCGGTGGCCCCTCGATTGAGTTGCTGCAGAACTTTGTTGAGGTAGCGTCGTGAACCGATGACTTCCGCGGGCTGATCTTTGTAAACGGTCGTCTGACCACCAAACATGCTGCCCATGCCTCCCATGCCGCCCATCAGCTCGTCGTCATCCATTCCATCCCCAGGTGCATCACCGTATCCCTCACCCCCCATTCCCATTCCTTCCATGCCGCCTTCCATGCCGCCCATCGCTCCATCTTCACCATCTTCGAGGTCAGGCCCGCCCATACCTCCTCCGTAAGACTTCTTCGACTTGTCGACTTTGGGACGCAAGACGTCCAGCGGCTTGATGGGCTGATTTGACGTTGGCGGAGTTCTTTCAAGTGAATTGAGCCTCTGCACCTCCGACTGGAATGCATCGTGTGCCAGCCGAGCCCAGCGTTCCAACACATCTTCCGGTTTCGTCACTTGTCCCTTCAAACTTCCCCCCAAGGATCCGATCTTGGCGGCAGAGTAAAGCGCGATCAATTCGTCCTGTTCGGGAGCGGTGCTGATGCCGATGAGTTTCACCCCGAGTTGTTTACCTTCGTCCTCACTGGAACCAAGTTGCTCGAGAATATCCACCGCGTATCGCTGCACGTAAGCGTGAACTCTGTCTGTGCGACTGACAGGCGTCTTCGAGTCGAGCAGTTCTGTCATCATGCTTCTCAATTGGTCCCTACCTGCTGCAGGGATTTGATTGAACCCCAAACCGACCTGTCTTTGGAGTCCCAATAACGCGGCCACTCGAAGCCCGTCGACATTGTTCTCGTTCTTATAGACATCGACCAAAATCGGCAGTGCTGCCAAGTAAGGCTTGGGGGGAATCCGGCCCGCAGTGTCGGCAGGTGCACTATCCATCCGTCCGAGGATCAGTGCCGCATTGATTCTCGCAGTCGGATGGTAATTCCCCTTTGCCAATGCATTCATCGGCGGTAGGAGCAGATCTGCAACCGCTTTACCGAGAAATGGCTTGCTCCGCTGCGACCGAGCAAGAAGCACATTGACCTCCTTCATCAGAGGCGTGAGATCTTTCAACGCGTCTGGCCCTGTCATTTTGGCCGGAACGTAACGCTGAAAATACGCTTTGACCAGATTCGGGTTTGTGCTTCCGCCGGCACAGTAACTCTTGGCAGCAGCGATCACTTGAGCGTCCATCTTCCCGTTGGCAAATAATTGGTGCATGGGCACGGAATCGTAACCGCCATTTTCCGCTGCGACTGCTTCCTGACCGGAGACGCGCATTGCGAAAACGCAGAGTATCACTGCCGTAACAAACATCGCCAACAGCAGCCGTGAGCGAGATCTACCGGACTTCCGTTCCACTGCTATCGCAGTGACCTCAGTAATACCATCTCGACTGGTATGGAAATCATTTCCCAGCCGAGTATCTCTTGGTTGAAAGCTCATGTTTTGTACACCGTTCGATTGTTGGCCGACAGGACAGCGTCGGAAGGATGAGAAGCTATTACTAATTATTCGCGAAAACACCGGTCCACGTCAAACAAAATTCACGGATCCGGCCACACACTTAGCCCGAAAAGTCGGATTATCCGGCCGTTTCAGCAAAATGAGCAGGCTGATGTCGCTAACCGCTTCCCCAGGTGCCGCGACAACCACACTGCAACACCGTCGCCAATCACTCCCTCACTGCTTGCACTGAAATCAAAAATGGCAATTCCCGGGACCGATTGACGTTCTACCTCGCAAGATTGCGGTGCGGTTGATCCGACGCCTGCACCGAGGTTGCCTCGTCCAAGAACCAGTTGCAAATTCAACGCCTCCAGCCTCCCAACACTATCAAATGCGAGCTCGATGACACGCAGGCAACAGCATTACATCCCAACTGCACTTCTATCACCGTCTCTGCAACACCGGAGGCGATAGCTAGCAAACGCCTCGGCCCACGCTCATATCTCGGCAGAATCTATTGACGTCCCTGCAATCAATTCGTAGCGTCTGAGCTCGCAATGGACTGGCCTACCCGGGCCAAAATACCTCGCCAACGCTTTGACACTTCACTCAGTCGCCCATACGGATTACCTCAGTGGACCGCATTACCCATGTCCTGATCTCGACGGTTCTGCTCATTGCGGCAGTCGGGTGCCGAACATGGAGCACAAGCGGTGCCGAACTCCTTTCCAATCAGCACGACGAAATAACCGATACGACTTCGCCAAGCTCATTCAATCGTAAGCGAGTCATTCTGGATATTGAGTTTTTCAACTCTGTTCCGCGCGACTTGCCAGCTTCGAGCGATTCAGCGCTCAGCCAATCGCTTTGGCAATGGGTTGATGAAACCTGCATCGATCCCAGCTTACGCCAGAACATGATTCGCAATGGCATTCGCGTTGGCTTAGTGAACAATGAAGAGGAGTTCCGCAATCAGTTGAGTGCCGACAAAGAGGATCGCGATTTGGTTGAGACGTTTCTGGCGGAAGCCTCCGTTGCAAGCGATCTTGCGCACGGTACACAAAGCATGCCAATGCGTTTAGGAAGACGGTATGAACTACCGTTGCGTCAGCCATTTGAAGGCAGTCATGTCGCCATGCTTCGCAAGGGCGACGATCTGATTGGAAAGACGTTGCAAAACGCGCAGTATGTTTTAGCGTTAACGAGTAATCGGGGACCAACCCCCGAACAAATAGAAATAAAACTTCACCCTGAAATCCAACATGGTGATACGGTTCGAAAATGGATCAGCAGCGACACCGCCCTACGAATTGACAGTCGCCGTGAATCATGGCAACTGAAGTGTCTGAATCTGCAACTCAATGCACAGGAAGGCGACCTGATTGTCATGGCACCAACGCAGCCACTTGGTGGAATCGCCAAACACATGTTATCCGGAACGGGCCAGGACAATCAGCAGGAGCAACTGATACTGCTGGTTCGCGTGACCCAGATTCCAACACTCATTGAAGAACTTTAGACTACGTTTTATGGCTTCGGAAACCTGTTCTTAGATTTCTCGCTCGAAGTAACGCCGCCGACTCATCTGACTAAACCCTCAACCCTATCAGCGGTTACAATCTGCGATTGGTAAATCAGGGTTAACGTTCAAACGTAGATTTTGATCTGAGGATGTGATGATAATGTTGCGCGAAGCGATGCGATTCGTCGCGCACGTATTGCAATAATCTCAGTGCGAAAGCATTTCGGCTCAAGACGATTGGTTCTGAAATCCCGGGTCGAAAGATTTCTTCATCACGTTTGGCGAGCGAAATCACTGTGGGTGGTGATATTTCCTGATCGCGGAACGCTGCCATGGCAGCGTTGAGTTGCCCCTTGCCACCGTCGATCAGCAGGATATCTGGAAACGCGTCTCCCTCATCACTGAGGCGGCGAAACCTTCGAGATACCGCCTCGTAGATGCTGCGGTAATCGTCAATCCCATCGACATCCTTGATTCGAAATCGTCGATAGCCTGGCTTGAATGGCAATCCATCGATGAATTGCACCAAGCTTGCAACCGTTTCGCCACCTCCCAGATGGGCGATATCAACGCCCTCGATGATCCGTGGGGCCTCGGGCAACTCGAGTACTTTTCGCAGCCCGGCAAGACCTTTTTTCGGGTCGATATAAAACACTTCAGGTTGAGCGTGGGTATCAAGCTCGCCTCGCTCTTCAAGCCGTTCGAGCATGCCGATCTCGTCTCTCAGCACTGCAGCGCGTTCAAAGTCTAACACTTTACTGGCAGCCTGCATCTCACTGGTCATCTCAGCCAAAAGGCGTTTCTTGCCACCTTCCATGAAGGTCATCAATCGCCTGATGTCTTTTCGGTAATCTTCTTTGTTGATCCTCAAATTGCAGGGAGCAGTGCACTGATTGATGCTTGCCAATAGACACGGTCGAAACCATTTCCAGCGTTCATCGTTTTCACTGATATCGAGCGAACAGGTTCGGAAACGAAAGATACGTTGTAGGACCTGAATCGCCCCTCGCAATGCCCCGGCGCTCGGGAATGGACCATACAGCTTGACACCCTTGGCAGGTGGTTCCCGCGTCAACTCGACACGCGGGAACTCTTCTCGTGTTGTGATCATCAAATAGGGAAAGCTCTTATCGTCCTTCAGCTCTTTATTGTGCTTCGGTTGAATGTCTTTGATCAACCTGGACTCCATCAACAACGCATCAACTTCACTTTCGCAGTCCAAAAAGTCGATATCTGCAATTTCCGGAACCCAATTGGCCGTGCGTTGATCTTCGGCCGCTGCTTTTAAAAAGTAGCTACTCGCACGACTTCGAAGATTCTTTGCTTTGCCCACATAAATCACAACGCCCGCTACGTCCTTCATCAGGTAAACGCCGGGTGTCTGGGGAAACTTCTTCACCTTCTCAGCAGCAGTTGCGAAACCAAGCACGTCAGCGGACGCCCCAACCCGGTCACTATGCCTATCATCAATCGCCCCTGGCTGGGATGAGTGAGAAATTGCGGGAGATGCCTCTGCTGAGTTAAGTCCGTCCACATGATCAAGGCTCGGATGGTTCGCTGCAGAAGCTGAAACGTCATCTAGGTGCGGTTCTTGATCACCTTCAGACCCCTCACCAGTAACTTGATCATTGTCGTCTTCTTCATTGCTTGAATCCCGTTCGACGGGATCACAATCATTGGCATCAGGGGGCGTCATGCTTTCTCTCGTTCACTGTTCTGTCGTAGCGATAGGTAAGTCAAGCATTCAAGCAGTTGAGAGTTAAGGCAATCCTGCGTGCTACTCGTGTTGTGCTACTCGTGTCGTGCTACTCGTGGATTGAGCCGAGAGAGTGTAGCGTTTCGTCAGCCTCTCCCCGATCACAAAGCTTGGCTACGATAGCTCACTTCCAAACCATTTTTTTCGAGCCCCATGTGGCTAGAACGCATACACAGGCAGATATTTACAGGTTCATCTCATTTAAAAACATGCAAACACCCTCGTTGCTTCAGCGCATCAAGTGAGACATCAGGCACACGTGAAGCTTCATTCAGACTTTTTGGTTTTGGGCGTCTCCTGCTGAACTGCCTTGTGATCATTTTGAGAGCGTTGCTCGATTTGCTTCAATTTTTCTTGCAACAGACGAATTTGCTCGCGCATGTCCGCCGCGGTCTGCCCAGGCGTCTCTGAGTCAGTTGTGCTCGGGGTAGAGTCAGCCTTTGGTTTCACCGACAATCCATCTAGCGAGGGTGGATCTCCCAACATTTTGTTTAGCTGTCCCGAACTATTTTGCTCAAACGACGTCTGCCGCACCGACTCGCTTGCCTTCGGCCCTTCCTTGCGTTCCTGGGGAACAGCTTCAAAAGGCCCGTCTTCAAACTGACCTTCGTTGCGTTCTTTGTCTGCTCCCCCAAGCAAACCGCCCAGGACAGAGCCGATACCCTCGAGAACCCCGCTTTCTGTTTCGATTTCCTTGCCGTCAGCACTTCGCGGTTTTTCGGATGCATTCAACGGCCTCTCCACCGCAGCGGTACCCGACTTAATTTCAGTCGTCAACTCCATGCGTTTGATGACATAGGAGTCGCCTCGCACGACCCCCAATGACACGATGGTCCCGAGGGTAACACCATCGAACTGTCGCACCAACGCCGTATTGTCACGCGTTAGCACACCGTCGACTGAAACCACACGATCCGCAGGCTTGATGCCCGAGAAGTCGGCCGCCGATCCCTTGACAACCCCTTCGACCCGAGCCCCTCGCAAAAGTGATTCAGCGTTAAGAAGGATCCCGTACTGCTCTACGCCAGCGTTGTTTGAGAGTTGCGCCGCAGGGCGAGTCAACGGCGCTGGCAGAATCTCGACCGGCCCAGCAACGGGGACCGTCCCAATCACATGACGCGGTTTAGCTGGCGATTTGGGAGCCGGCGGTTTTGGTAGCGGCGGAACAGGTAGCGATGCCCCGCTTTGCCGATTCCATGCCAAACTCGGCGGTTGCGGTCCCAACAATGGAATGCGGATCGTCTTCATTTGATCACCACGAAGAACCCGAGCGGAAACAGACTCACCAGCGCGGCGTAGACTTAAGAACCTTGCAATGTCAGCGATCTTCGGCGTGAGTGTTTGGTCCAAAGAAACAATCACGTCATTTTTTTGCAGCCCAGCATCATCTGCCTTGGAGTCACTTCTAAACCCAGTGACCAGGACGCCCGGCACCCCGGGTGGTGACTCTAGAACATCAATTCCCAGAGATGCACTTTTTAATTGCCGGGTTGTTCGGGCTGGCATCCCTCGTCCGGATCCGCGGTTGATATCCGATCCAATGGAGGCTGGATTACTACTTTCCTGACCACCGAAGAGCTGAGGTCCGTACTGAAACAGCGTATCCACCAGAGGGCGCCTCTGATTCGTCCGCTGCCCTCCGACACGGGGGCTATCTTCAACTGGCCCACGTGCTGCTGGATTTTGGTCTCCACCGCTCTGTTGATCGAGGGACTGGACACGCTCTTGTAACCGCTTCAAAAAACCTTGGGCGAACACGGAGGGTGTGCTCGTGGTTGAACCGGTCGCGAAAATGACGCCGCTGATGATAAGTGTCGCAATTGGTTTTCGCATGCTTGAAATCCATGGTTGCTGTTCACGTGTCCCTGCCGTACCGACAGCTGTTGACGGGCGGAGCGGTTGACGGAGACAGGTTAAGTTAAAAACTCTTTTTTTAAGACCAGGGCGCTGACCAATAAGACCTACGGTTCCATTGCCCAACAAAGCCATCCGTTCAGGAAATATTTTTCCGCGAGGCATCAAAACTGGCCGGGCCCAGCAGAATCTCAGGCTGCCCCAATTGAATCATTTTAGGGGCACCGCTCACGGCCACCTCCGACACCTCTCCCACTTATTCAATTAGGATAGCAGTCTGCTGCTTCAAGGAAAGGTCAGCTACTAGCGAAACCCCTCCAGCCAGCACTCGAGAGTGCCTCCGCAGGCCTTTAGGACGAACCTGTGGCAAGACACATGAAAAGCAACAAGCTCGGCAGCTATGCCGAGACAGCGGGATCAACCTGCCAGAGAGTTGCAGACGGTCTTGCCGCATCTAAAGAACTGGTATTAATCTCGCGAAATGGCGGCCTGCAGAGCCCTGCAACGTTGACGAGTTGGACCGAATGCGACCCTCTGCGTTGGACCTAACTAGCAGAGATGCCACACACGAGGCAACGATGGAACAGATACCCAATCTAGCCGCTAGGTGGAGACCGATGTTCAGGGTCAACAAGACGCCTGATCAAAAGGTCAACCTGATACCGACTGCCTTGCGAATTTCATATCCTTCGGTGATCAGAGGTTGTCCTCAACAAGTTGAGGACAACCCGAATTGGGAAACCAACTAGAAAGGATTACGCCTTGCGGCGTTATCAACCGTCACCTCCCCCGCTTTTTCCGTATCGCCTGATGTCATTAAAAATTTCGCGTGCTCCGCTGGGGCAACTGCAAGAAGTCTTGCCCAGATTACTATCACGGCTGTCCATTGGTCGTGCTCAAATTGCGTTGGAACAATTGCGCAGCAATCTGCAAAATCGTCCTCATGACGAAGTTCTTTTTTACTTGGCCCACGAGCACAATCAAGCCAATTTTGCGAATACAGAGCCGCTGGCACCGTCTACACCAGTCGCCGCGTTGATCGCCATCCAACAGCCTTGCATTGATCAAACATCATCCTCGGACGTGGCCACGATTGTGCACGCAGACTTCTTAATCCACCCTTCAGCTGAAGTCCCAAGGACGGTGAAAAACAAAGCTCAGGCAACGGATCCAGCCTCGGATCTCCACGCCCTGACAGGCTCAGCCGACCAGCATGCAGTGATCACGCAGATGCGGAGCTACGTTGAGCGGGATTTCACCAACCGCGGCATTCGCTTTGTCCAGTGGGCCACCGACGTAGCAGATCAGCTGGGACTGGGTGCTCAACAGTGGCATGAAGGTCTGGGCTATCAACAGATCGCTACCCTTGATTATCTGACCGGCAATGCAGATCTCAGCGGATCGGACATCAATCAGGAACCGAAAGTTCCTGAAGTTGGCGTAAACATCGAACTACGAGCCGTGGTCTGGGATTCCGAGCAACGGCATCTGGAATTCACCAAACTGGTCGAGGCGACCTACGCAGGCACACTCGACTGCCCGGACCTTGCCAAGTACCGCACAACCGACGAAACGCTTCGAGGGTATCAGACCGCAGCTTCCTTCGCTCCCGACCTGTGGTTCGAAGTATGGGCTTCTAACAGTCCGGACCGAACCCCAATTGGATGCCTGATTCTGGCGAAACACAGCGAATTAGACGAAAACGCCCCACTGGCTACATCCAACAGCAAACCGGGAAGCAATCCTACCTTTCAAGCACAAAATCAGCTCGCACCAAAACAGAGCCTCGAATCGCCGGTGATTGAAATTGTCTACATGGGCCTGCTACCCGAGACTCGCGGCAAGGGGTTCGGCAGGCAACTCGTCGATCAGGCCGCGAAGCTTACAGTCAATTTAGGGGGCACTCGGTTCATCTTAGGCGTAGACCAAACGAATCAACCAGCTCGAGACATTTACAACAGCAAAGGCATGACGCCGCTGTTGACCGAAACAGTCTGGGCAAAGAGGGTAGACTCGGCAGACCCCGGTTCTACATGAGCCATCGCGTATTTCTCAAATATTGGCGTTATCGGCTATCTCTTTCCGCCAAAAATGATCTCGGCAGAGTGATAAACCAGACAAATCTCACCGAGCTCCAAAACACGAGCGGAATACAAAGCATGCAATGTAAACCGTTTCTGGCAAGGGACTTAGAACATCTCGTTTCTAAGAACGTCTGACTAATCGATTATTTTCCAACACCTTTTCCACTGCGTAACTTCGGTTAGGATCGAGCCAAAGCGGGCCGCGAACTCGCGAAACACAGCCAGCAAAATCCGGCTTTTCGGGACACTTTAAAACTTTCACGCAACAAGTCGAAACGAAAGTTTCGAAAGGAGGCCAAAGCATGTTTGACTTGGTTGCTAGCAACCCTAGAATTCTGCCTCCCTCGGAAGCGATAGTGAATCGTGTGCTGAGGGAGATTAATTGTGGGGAGGTCTGTGTGCCGCCCGGCGGAGCTAGGTTGGTGACTTTTCATTACCAACGCTTTGGTTGCCCTGCTCACAATCCACGGTGGTCCGATTCGCAAGGGCGAGTCGAAATTTGCCACTGTTATTGCTGCATTGCGAAACATCCATGATGGAGGATTGCGCTACCAGTATGTCTGCACCGCACGGCTGCAACGATGACACGGTTGTCATCGAATCATTCAAGGAAGCTTTGACAGGACGCGTAGGTGCAGAACGATTCCGCATGTGGTTCACACACGGGGTAACGATTGCAGTGGAGGGTGACGGTGGCGAACCAGCTGTCACTGCGGATCAAGCATCCGCCGTTCCTGACGCGATTTCTTCCTCAAATCAAACGCGTCGAATCACGCTTTCCATCCGTGGCCAATTTGCCTTGGATCGTCTCCGCCAAAACTTCATTCGCGAAATGCGGGGAGCTGCCATGCAAGCGTGCGGTGTGCGGACGGAAGTCGTTCTCCGCCTAGACGAGCCCGCGGCAACGCAAGCTCAACTGCCGCTAACGGATCATGAGACCGCGGACGAACTGGAACCCGCAAGTTGCAACTCGCTTTCTGCTAACACCACGCGTGCTGACGCCGCTGCTGTCGTTAGTCATCATCCGAATCAGAACTCGCTATCTGAACAAGTTTCTTCATCACGGGCGCAGAAACCTGTTGATGCGGATGAGCGGCGAAACAGCACCGCTCCAAAAATGAGATCGCAACGCGGTCGAGCACAATCAATTTCGTCGAAGATTGCCGCTAGTCGGGGATCAAAAAGAAGAACAAAAACGAACGATCCTCGGATCGATCAACCCGAACAACTCCAATTCCCCGACCTTGCTTCCGCCGGCAGCGGTTTGGCTCCAACCAACCAGCAATCGCATGAGTCCTCTCAGCCGATTGCGAAAAACGATTCCAGCAGCCGAACGAAAGCTCCGACACAGCAAGAGGCACATCGCGTCGCGGTCACCGACGACCAGCAACGCCAACCAACCGTTGCCAACTTCGTCGCGGGCGCGAGCAACCAGCTCGCTTACACGGCCCTATCCATGGTTTGCCAGGACCCGAAAACGGCTTCACCCATTTTCTTCTGCGGCCCGACAGGAACTGGCAAAACACACTTGATGGCGGCAATTGCTCACCAACTGCGTCGGCGGCACCGAATGCGTCGAGTAATGCATCTATCAGCGGAACAATTTACGAATGATTTCATCAGCTCCGTGGGCAACAGCGGAATCACAGCGTTTCGCCGCCGCTATCGAGAGGTTGATGCACTGCTGATTGACGATGTCCAGTTTTTGGGTGCAAAGAAAGCCACGCTACGAGAAATGCTTTACACGGTGGAAACACTCGCATCCGCGGGGCGTCCACTGCTCTTCTCCGGCCTTCAGGCACCCAGTGAGATTGCTGGTTTATCCCAAGAACTGGCGGGCCGCATGGCGAGTGGGCTCGTGTGCCCAATTCAACCGCTCGATATCGACATTCGCCGAGAAATTCTAACGTGTTGGATTGCCGAACGCTGTCCCATGGAAGTCCCCGAAAGCTTGCTCGACCAGATCAATCCGATGTTAGCTGGCGATGGGCGCGTGGTCAGTGGCGTAGCGAACATGATCAATACGCTACAACGGATGTTTGGTCGCGTGCCCACTCTGGACGAGATCCGGCAATTTGGCGGCAATTTATTGCGAGCAGCCACACCAATCGCAACGCTATCGGTCATTGAAACAGCAGTCTGCGACGCATTTCACTTACCGCACCACACGCTTCGAGGGCGTAGCCAAACCCGTGCCGTGACTGGGCCCCGCATGCTCGCGATGTACTTGGCCCGCCAACTGACTGCTTCTGCTTACTCGGAAATCGCAACGCATTTTGGTGGCAAATCCCACAGCACGGCAATTTCCGCGGAAAACAACGTCAAGAAATGGCTTGAAAATGGGAAGTCCATCGGTCGTGGACCACTGGCGATGTCGACCCGAGAGGCAGTAGCCCGCGTCGAAAACTTGCTCAGAAGTGGCTAAGACAACCTGTCCTGAAACACGCGGTTCGGAAAACGTTGCGTCGCGAGTCCCTTCTGCAGGCCTTTTCCATCTAACAAGTTGCCAGCTTCCTCCATCCAACTTTGTCGCAGCATTGTCTTTCTTCTTGTGACTGTACAAACTCCAATTTGCCCAACGCGTGCACCTTGCAATCCACCCAAAATAGCGGCAGGATGACGTCTGAAAAGAAGTTCATTGCCCCACAGTCAATCAGTAAAAATCATTGAAGCCAACAACCTCGACGAAAACCTCACAAATACCTAGACGTTTAATCAGACGGGTAGCCCGCAACACAGCTAGCAACGGTATAACCAAACAGGAACGGGTTTGATGATCAAGAATTATCGCAGGATTAAATCCGGTCAACGATTATTCTGAGGGTCTGAATCCGATGCTCGTGCCCTTTGCATACGAGACGCCTGAATTTTGATTTTGTCCGGTCGATACGGATATCACATCCACGGTACCTATTCCTTCTTTTGCCCCAACGGATTGGCCCATGGCTTTCAACGACGCTCCCTTTCCAAGAAAACCGAAGAAGGAGCCTTCTGCCGCTGAAATCCTGCAGCGACAACCCCCCTTCGACGTCGAAGCAGAAATGGGTGTTCTGGGCAGCATCCTGCTACTGCCTGAGGTATGCGATGAAATTTCTTCCCTCAGGGCAGAGGATTTCTATGACGATGCGAATCGAATCATCTACGAGAACCTGCGAGAGATGCACGACTCGGGTGAAAAGATCGACATCACCCTGCTTGTCTCGCGGTTAAGAACTGCGGGCAACTATGAAAAGGTCGGAGGAGCTGCCTATTTGGCAAGGCTATCTTCATCGGTACCTAACGCGGCACACGCTGTTTACTACTGCAGTATCGTCACCGAAAAAGCCGTCTATCGTCGACTCATTCAATCCAGCACCGAGGTATTGCGGGATGCCTATGATCAATCTTCCAGTGCAAAAGAATTGTGTGCCCAGGCAGAACAGAAAGTTTTCGCCATCATGGATGGTCGCTCATCCCAATCGGTCCAGAACATAGCTGATGTGCTGCACCAATCCATGGACCGGATGGAAGCACGCATGCGAGACGAGTATGTAGACGGTGCTGCCGAGACAGGACTGACCAAGTTTGATGAAATGACCGGTGGTCTGCACCACGGTGAGTTGATCATCCTGGCGGCTCGACCCTCCATGGGTAAAACCGCCTTGGCAATGAATATCGGTGAGCATGTTTCCATCAATCAAAAACAACCCGTCCTATTTGTTTCATTGGAAATGTCTGGGATCGAATTAGCCGACCGCATGCTCTGCTCTCTTGCAAGGGTCAATGGGCATCGCGTTCGTAATGGCACCATCTCCTCAGATGATCGCGACAAACTGATCCAAACGGCCAACGAGATCAGTCAAGCGCCGCTTTTTGTCGATGACTCTCCCAGTCGCACGGTCAGCGAGATCGCCGCTGCGGCACGACGCATCAAACGCCGAGAAGAATCGCTCGGCTTAATCGTGATTGACTACCTGCAACTCATTGAGCCAGACAACTCCCGAGACCCACGGCAGGAACAAGTTGCCAAGATCGCACGTCGTCTGAAAGGCCTTGCACGTGAGTTGGAAGTTCCTTTGCTCTGCTTGTCGCAACTAAACCGTCAAGCCGAAGATAGCAAAGACCATCGCCCCAAACTAAGCCACCTTCGCGAGTCAGGCGCCATCGAGCAGGACGCCGACGTTGTCATGTTTGTGCATCGCGAAGAATACTACCACCGGGGCGATGACCGGGCACAGTTTGCTGGGCAGGCCGAAATCATCATCGCAAAACAGCGAAATGGCCCCATTGGTGATGTCGAACTCACTTGGGAAGCAGACTTCACTCGTTTCAGTGACCGCGCTGCCGAGCGTCATAGCGAATTCGACGACTACGCCGAGTTCACCAGCCCCGGCGGCTTCTGAGTCGCACAACCAACGCGCCGAAAAGAAAAGGCCAATGGCACAGCCATCCCCCCGCCAAACAAGGCGACAGCGACTTATATGCGGCAAGCGTCATTGGCCCACAAATGCAAGCAAGGAATATCCCCCATCCTGAAAGCATCCCCACGCTGCCGACGAATGCCCCTTCCAAGGCAACCTGACACTCAAAAAGGCCACCCATTGCACCTAGTGCCCCCATTTGAACAGCCAAGCCGGCGGTAGACCTGTTTTCAAGTGCAGAAGCAGTACCAATTATGCCGATCAATTCGATTGTATCGATCTGCGTAATGTGGTTTATCCAACGCGGCTCGTCTCCAACCTTCCAAAATGCGTGACAGCGATGCACTCCAGTGATTCCGCCTATAACTTGCCTCCCTTCCCCGCCTTTCCGAGCATCAAACGGTTTATCGGATTAGGGTCCGTTCAGGATGCCGTAGACAGAATTGAGCTGAGCCTACAGGCGCGAGACGCGATATCAGTTGTCATAGGTCCGCCAGGAACTGGAAAGACCTTGATCAGTGAACTACTGGCATCTCGACATCAGAAGAGCCACCGAGTTATCTCACTGGGCGAAACCCCCCTACCAGACAGCGACTCATTCCTGAGACGTTTCCTGCACCAGGCCGGCGTCGACCTTACCAGTACTCCCGCTGGCGATCTTCAACTTGCATTGTTCGACCACATCTGCCTGTGCGAGCCACCAGCACCCAGGATCTTACTTCTGATTGACGAAGCTCAGGCCCTGAGTCCGGAAATCCTCGAGACCATTCGCACCTTGACCAATCTGAAGCGTGATGGAGAACCGCGAGTCAGCGTAGTCATGTTCGGAGGAACCCATCTTGATGAATTGCTGATAGCACCCTCGATGGACGGGTTCCGCCAGCGGATCTCGACACGGTGTTACCTCCACCCTCTCAACAGCGAAGAGACGGGCTGGTATATCAACCAGACCATCCGCAACTGTGGTTGTGATCCCGACGCTACCATCACCGCTGAAGCAATCTCTGCAGTTCATCATGCTTGCAGTGGTGTGCCACGCCTCATCAACCAGTTGTTGTCCCACGCAATTGATTTTGCCGCCGAAAAAAACGAATACCTGATCACCGACCGGATCATCGATCAGTCTTGGGCCGAGGTGCAGCAGCTTCCAAGTCCTATGGTTGATGAACCAGAAATGCAACTGACCGAATCCACCGTTGAATTTGGCGAACTGGACTCTTTCGACACCCCAACAGACATCCACGAAACCACCGACGGCCACACCCCGAACCCCCTTGACGACGACCTGTTAGATCACGAACTGTTCTCAGAAACGGCTGCTCCCGAATCAGACGCTTACGACGAGTGCGACTTTGAGCCCGACAGTCATTGGGAAACATCCACCGAACAGCAGGACTCACCTGAGATCAAGCCAAGCCCAACCTTAGAGCCAAGCCCAACGGATGAACTTTATACCGAAGTTTGGGACACCGCACACGAAGAAACCGCACACGAATTTGAGTTCCAGGATCCTCTTCAAAAACCTGGGCACAATGAAAGAACAGCCCCCCAAAAAAATGCCTCCCCCGAGCAACACCTCGACATCGATCAGATCAGTTCTCAGCAACTGCAGTATCCTGAGTTAGCATCTCCGGCGCTCGAGATAGATGACGAATTGATCTCGGACAATTTGAATAACGAACTGTCAGAGGAACACCCGAACACAAAAACCAACGAAATGTTGTTTGGTAGCTTTGACGAGGAAGAGCAAATCGACCTTCACGCGGCACCCACAAAATCAGAGGCCACCACAAATCATCCAACAGCGTCTATCGAAGCAGTCATCCCGCAGGAAATTGCTTTACATCAGGAAATGATCGGCATCAGCGACCTCATCAACCTCACTCCGGCGGACAAAATTGAGTATTGTGATGACGCTCACCAGACACCTAACAAGATGCATTACGACGTGAGCGGACAATCGGCTGACAACATCTCGATTGACCCCGCACACCCTGAACTCGATGAGTCTGCGTTGGAGTGCGCCAGTTTGGAGCTTGCATCTGCCCGCCACGGTAGTCCTGACCACGATCATGCTGCACCAGCACCAACTGAGATAAACCAGAGCATGTCAGACCAAGAGCAGGAGCCAGCAGACCATCGGCTCACGTCTGGCCCTCAGGAGCAGGCCTTCAAGCTCCGACATGATGACAGCGACATGCTAATCATTGAGGATGAAGTGAACATTCATCGCATCGACAAGCGACACAACCCAATCGACGCAAGCCACCAGTCCATCGATTACCAGCGCATGCTTAAACGTATGCGTTCGAAGAACTGAGAGTCTTGAGCTTATTTTCCCGTGCTCAGAACTTGCCAGAACCAGGTCGACACGTCTCCATGCCGCTACAGCACATTGCCAACCAGATCCTTACGCTCGCCGATAGGCATGCCTCCACGCCTGTCCTCGTAACGCCGCCCTATCTATCATTTCGCAAGAATTTCTTTGTTGAATTATCACGCGAGCTCGCTACCCACACCGATCGTGACTTGAGAATTGATTGGTACCGAAATCTCCCAGGTGTGCGGACCATCTTCTCTGACCAGTTTGCGGCGTGGCATGTCAAGTCCGTCAATCGTCTGCTGAGGCGTATGCACCCAACTCAAACACAACCGCCGCATGAGTTAGCACCTCGCAGCATCCTGAAGCAGGCGTTGGCGGCCTTTGAATCGCGAGTTACCCTTCCTGCCGCATCTAGCAAACCAATGCCAGCGGCAACTCGCAGCTGTACTCTCCGAATCACCGCAGCAATTACGCGGCCTGGGGGAAAAAATCGGGATCTGGTCGTCGGAATTTCTGATATTCATCAGAAGTTACCCGACTGGGCCACTGCAATCTGGCTGGGCACTAGTGAGGAAGAGGTCAAACGCTGGCAAGCCGCCTGACTCTGTCCAACTCGTTGAGACTCTCGCCCGTGGCGTGAATTTGGCCCCGCGCGTTTTTCCGAGGTGCTTCCCCTGCTATATTTGCGATATACCCATCGCGAAACTTTCACACGCAGAGAAGCAGCAAACATGGACCAACGGCAACTCGTTCCGCCCATCACGCCTGGCAAAACTCGCATCGGTTGGATCGGCACCGGTGTGATGGGCAGCAGCATGTGTGGTCACCTGATGGCAGGAGGTTACACGGCGACAGTATTCAACCGAACAGTAGAAAAAACGGCGTCGCTTGTTGACCGCGGAGCAGTGCTCGCGAATTCCCCCAAGGAAGTTGCTGAACAGTCAGACGTTGTGTTCACGATTGTGGGATTCCCCAGTGACGTAGAACGGGTGATCCTTGGAGAGGACGGCGTCCTGAGCGGCTCGTCCGCAGGCATGACGATTGTTGACATGACGACCAGCCAGCCGTCGCTTGCTGAGAGAATCGCCGAGGAGTCAAACAGGAAGGGCGTTGCGAGCATTGATGCCCCCGTCAGCGGGGGAGACACTGGAGCCCGCAAGGGCAGCCTGTCAATCATGGTGGGAGGCGCGCCCGACGATGTGACACGTGTAACGCCCTTGTTTGAATTGATGGGTAGCACGATTGTGCGTCAGGGTGGTCCGGGCCGCGGGCAGCATACCAAGATGGTGAATCAGACCCTAATCGCCTCTGGAATGATTGCCGTTTGTGAAGCCCTTCTGTACGCAACCAAAGCCGGACTCGACCTGAACACCGTGCTTCAAAGCGTATCTTCCGGGGCAGCCGGCAGTTGGTCCCTGACCAACATGGCTCCTCGTATGATCGATGGGGATTTCGATCCTGGTTTTTTTGTTGAGCATTTTATCAAAGATATGCGAATCGCGTTGGATGAAGCTGCTGCCATGAACTTGGCCCTACCAGGATTGGCGCTCGCACAACAACTTTACCAAGCCGTTGTCGCGCAAGGCCATGCAAGAGACGGAACACAAGCTTTAATTTTAGCGATGGCTGAACTTAATCAGGTAAATTGGCAAGGCACTGAAACATGAATCGTTACACCATGCTCTTCGCGCCACAGGCTTGGAAGCCAAGCGTCAGCCCCACTCTGGTAAACCTCCTGCGTCCGTTTCGGGATCGGCAGAGAAAACGTGCGATCCAGATCGCTGACATTGAGGTGGAAGGCGCGAGCATTGTTAACGAGCGGCTCAACAACGGAGAGGGTGTGATGATCATGCCCAACCACTCCAGCCATGCAGATCCCTATGTGATTTACTCAGCCGCTGATCAAGTCGGCACTGCTTTACACGTGATGGCTACATGGCACGTGTTCGACGACAAATCATGGCTTGCACGCTGGATTCTTACAAAACATGGCTGCTTTAGCGTTGACCGGGAGGCGAATGACATTGGTGCTTTTCGGCTGGCAACCAGCATCCTGCAAGAGAAGCAGGAACCGCTGGTCATTTTCCCGGAGGGTGAAATCTACCATTGCAATGGCCGTGTCACGCCGTTCCGCGAGGGCGCCGCCGCTATCGCAGTTGCCGCGGCAAGAAAAAGCAAGCGACCGATTACCTGCATTCCTTGCGCTATCAAATATACCTATGTCGATGATCCCACACCGTCACTGCTGGCAACCATGAGCGAGCTTGAGAGCTCAATTTTCTGGCGTCCCAAGTTAACCGAACCGCTGGAAAAACGCATTTACGAGTTTGCCGAAGCGTTACTCATTGTCAAGGAACTGGAGTATCTGAAAAACACCCAGTCTGGCCGCCTGCCGGAGCGAATCGCCAAACTTCGTGAGCATATCCTCAGCAACGTTGAAATGCGAAACGACATAGAACCGTCCTCCAAAAGCATCCCTGAACGGGTCAAGGCAGCTCGCAAGACCATCATGGAAAAAGAACTTGCTGGTGATTTGGACACGGAGCAGGCCAGCCAACTGAAACATGATATGGAAGACCTATTCCTTGTGGTGCAGTCATTCAGTTATCCGGGTGACTATGTCGACAACCATCCTTCAATCGATCGAATGGCTGAAACCATCGACAAGTTTGAAGAGGACGTTCTGCAGAAAACCACGGCGGACATCAAAGCCGAACGTCGAGTGAAGGTTTCATTCGGAGAACCTGTGGAAGTCAGCAGCGATCGCAAAGTAAAATCCCAGACAACCACTATCACCACGAAAATCGAGCAACGAGTACAGCAGATGCTGGATAACGGCGGATAGAGAACAGCCTCTCCCTGTGTGGCCAAAAACTGAATGGGCGAACACATTCAAAGTCGTGTCCTACACTCCGAATCCACGCATTGACCTGAAGGAATCCGTGAACCAGCCGACGGCACAGGATTTCAACACTAGTCGACGAGTCCGTAGTGACTCGCCTGCTATACCCATTTCCTCCGTCGCTATGCAAATTTTCGCTCAAGGCAAGCATCATTGCCCTCCCAAGACTGGCGAGAGCTTTTTTTTGGTACCCTGCGTGACCGACCAGAATGGGCTGCCTGTTCTGCACGCCGCGTGCCTCTGCCACCACCATAAAAATTGCATGCACTGCGTTTCCCGATCAATTCAACCGGCATCCCGTTCACGCTAGATTCCACGCACCACGGTCGCAGTGGCGACGGATCTAACCAACACATCGAACTGAAGGCTAGTTTCGCTCGATCACACCATCAAATAAGGTCGATCCGATTCGAACCATCGTCGCACCAGCTTGTATAGCCTCTTGATAATCACCACTCATCCCCATCGAAAGTTCGGGCAATTGGCGACCGGTTGAAATTTCCAACTGATCACGAAGCTCTCTCGTTTTCTCAAACTGCTTCCGTGCGGCGGACGGGTCTGTCCCCCAACCGGCCATCGCCATTAGCCCACGGATTTCGAGACCGGATTGATGACGGGACTCGAGCACGGACTGCAGTGCCTCGGGTAAGAACCCCGTTTTCGCTTGGTCACCACTAATATTCACTTCAAGCAAGACGTCGATACAAATGCCCTGCAGTACAGCTTCGTCGGCGATAGCGGAAAGCAGACGTTCACTGTCAACTGAGTGAATCGTCGGCGTACATCGCAACGTGCGTCGGACTTTGTTGCGTTGCAGATGCCCAATCATGTGCCAGCCGAGCGGCGTCACATCCTGCATCGCTTGCGATTTCTGCCACATCAGTTGCGGACGGCTTTCACCCAGCTCACAACAACCCGCTGAGGTCAAAGCACGGGTAAGTTTTTCATCCACGTACTTTGACACGCCAATGATCCGAATTGAACCTGGATCGCGTGCACATGCGATCGCGGTTTCGCGAACCTGTTGCTGGACAGATTGCCAGTTATGCGTGATTCGTTGCTGGGTCTGCTTTTCAGTCATCATCCGTGGAACACTTATCGTCTACCGTAACCAATTCTTCATGTGACCCGTCACCGGCGTAAAAGCGAGAGCCGTAAAAATCCGCCATCAAATGCTTCCCCAATGCCGTGCGACATCGTCGCTCACCAAGTGAACGATACACCATCCACTGTTCAGAACCGGCTTGAACACGATAAGCAGCAGCCTCATGCCGTGGCACCAGTTTCAGTTGATCCCCTACTGTTAACTGTCGCCAAGTCCTCGGCCGTGTAAAACGGCGTTTCTGCAAATCAAACCAAATCGGCGCATAAAGCGACTTCCTTCCTCGAACAAAAAGCTGCAAGTGCCTGTCACTCGTCTCACCCAGCGTTGAATCTGTAGCTCCAGTTGACCATTCGCCCGCCGCTAATGGAACCACCAAGGCCCGCCGCTTTCCGTCAACAAGGAAGCCCTCGCGTGTCTCTGCCTCGGGCGACCACTTGATCGACTCCCCTAACGGGAAGTTGCACCAGTACTCAACCGTTGATATTGCCTCATCGCCCGGTTGATCTGGAATCACACTATCCGCCAGCAGCACACAACGATCATCCCGCACGAGCATCAGCTGTCTTTGCAGCACGAGCCCACCACTCCACGGCTGTTCAATTTCCAGATAATGCACATCATCGTCACTGTGCTCACAGACCTCGGCCCACTCTCCACAAGGTTGCCGCTCAACGCCGTCTACCTCCAGACGCACCTGAACCCTACCTGAAAACAAACGCCTCCGACCAGCAAAAAGTTCCAACTCCGGAACCTCCCCGGAGTAGTCGAGATGAAATCGTCCTTGCCTGACATCCCAATCCGCAAACCCAATGGCCAATTTTGCATCATGGTCATGATGCCATGTCTCGGGAAGCCCAACCTCCCATGCAAGTCGTCCACCCACCGGGGTTTCACCGCGGGCCGCGGCAAACGCCGCGTTCAGAGTGTCTGAGTATTCGCTTTGCAACGTATCGATCAGTCCACACTCTTGCTCGTCAGCCGACATCGCCTCTTCCGAAGCCGAGCTCAAAGCGGTTCCCACCGGATGCGTCAACGCGGCTGTCCACTTAGCCAAGGCAGCCTGAGTCCTTCGATCAGATTTCCTGAATTTTCGTTTCGCCACTTTCTCGAGCAACTTTCGGCAACGCAACAACGAAGCCAAAACGAGTCGAACACTCGCCGCGTTCCCCAATGCTTCAGATACGGATTCTTGTTCCCGATCACACCACATCCTGACCGACTCGCCCGCATTTCCCGCTAAGCGTTTACAGGCAGCCACACACGGGACGCGCCACGCGAGTGTTAAGCCCAATTCACCTGCCAGCATTAAATGATCAAAACGGTAGGCTTTGCTGCATTGCAGAACAGACTCATGAAGATGCTGTAAAGTAGACGTAAGCCGCCACCAACGGTGAGCTTCAATGCGGCTCGCAAGTGCAGGTAAAGCAGAGGCCCAGAGGATTGCAAAATGACAATCCAACGGAGTGAACACTTGCCGGCTATCAATCGAATCGATGAAAGATGCTGCCTCACGATCGAAATCGATCTTGTCGGAAAACTCGCATTCCCCTTCAATCGAGTTCTCAGTTGCACGCGTCAAAGCTGACAAAGCGAGGATCAGGCGATCACACTTCCCACCCTGAGCCGCCGCCACACCCCATAGATAAATCGCTTGCTTCCCTGGTTCTCCACCAAACATCTTCTGCGCGTGCTTGGGATGAGCCAGCCGGGACAGACGTTTGGTCAATTGGCCCCAACTCTCACTGCACCAGTCATCCGTAGCCTGTTTGCTAACTGCCCCCGTAGGCTCAACGCTGCCCGCGCCAGTACTAAACGATTCTGTCGACATCAAAACCAACCAATTTTATCCGTGACGGTACTTTCATCAGCACCGCCGGTAATTTCCGCACTAGAAAACATCAGAATGCAAGTGATCCGTAGGACCGAGGTCACGCCGGAGTACCCAGTAGATTTTGCATTGCCTGCCCTGCCCGCTCGCCCTGCCACCATGTCCTAGCGTCCACGTTCACGCTTGACGGAGCCCAATTCCCTCATGCGCTCGAACCATAAGAAGACAAGACCCACGGGCCTAAACAGTTGGCACGATAACTGCAAGGATAGTCGCTCCAGAGCGTGACGATACCTTACAGGCTAAAAGTTGCTACGCTAGCCTGCAGAAAGGTGATCAGGGCGACATGAATTCTGTTCATGAGCACGCTGATTGCCGAAAAACCAGACCAAGAGAGCTGAATACTGCCCGGAACAGACACCACCCCAGTTAGCCCGCCTCGCCTTCCCAGTCACCAACCAAGGCTCACGAGGCAGGACGTGCCGAACCAGAAAGAGACGAGATGAATCAGTGCATACCGCTTGTCGCTGCATTTTTGCTAACCCACTACCTACTTCCTCAACGGTTCAATAACCACGCGACCGCTCAGGACCAGAAAAACGGCAACAGCACCGCAGAAACCGCCGTCGCACCCACGACTCCTCGCCAACTGGAGACCGAATCGGCCCCACCTTCCAAAATCGAACTTCCAACCCCCGGCTCACCGGAGAACAGTAGCTCGTCCGAACCCCAGGACACTGCGACCCAAGCCGAGATCGATGCGGGCCTGAATGCGTACGTATCACCAGCAACGATCACCCGTCGCGCCCTCGCTCCCCCCCCCGGTGGCACTGCAATCAGTAAGGATCATCTGTGGATCGATGCGAAAAACAAACAAGTCATCTTAGATGGCTACGTGGCCATGACCGATGGGCCTCTTGAAATGTTCGCTTGCCCCGAGGGGACAAAAGAGCACGAATCCATCATCGGCACGCTCGCCAGGTCCAAAGAGGTCCATGCAGCTCTGCTTGCTGTCGGAGCAATGCGTGGAACACCAGTCGAATTTTTGCCAAAATTTGTACCCGCCACAGGTCAACGAATTCGCCTATGGGTTTGTTACCGGGATAAAGACGGTAACTTTAATGCAATCGATGGTCGCCGCTGGGTAAAAAAGGCGAGTACCGGGAAACAGATGAAACCTGACTGGGTCTTTTCAGGAAGCGGATTCTGGAAGGATCCTGAGAGTGGCAAGGAATTCTATCGTGCCGATTCAGGCGACATGATCTGCGTGTCAAATTTCAACTCTGCCATGATGGATATCCCTGTCGCCAGTAGCGCGGAGGCTGGTGATCTGCTTTACCTACCCTTCACCGAACGAATTCCTCCGCAGGGCACACCGCTTCGGCTCGTGTTGATTCCTATTCCCCTGCCTACCGACAAACCTATCAAGCCAGGTAGTCAACCTGACACTAAAACTCCGCCAGCAAAATCTATCATGCCGCTGAAATTGAAATCAGAACCCAATCCGGCGGGAAAGAGCAAGCCAAATTCAACAACGGAAAGTGACAAGTGAAAAAGGTGTTTTTTGGACAAGCGGTACATAAGCACAACTTCCAACAAATTCCAACACAGACAACTGACACGACGAGACCCTCACAACGGGTCGCAAAAACCCCCGCTTCCCTCACGAACAGAGAACGCTTAGCAGCAGCATATTAAATGCTATCTTTCGAAGGTTGATCGAGATACCAGTTCAACCGAACGTTGTCGGTTCGAACGCTCAAAGCGTCTGTTTCCGCCTAAATCAAGCCAACCGCTTTTCGCCAAACCCAGAAGATACCTAATAGAACCACGAGTGTTAGAAACATCATCGGGTGGCTCCACAATTGCAGCCGCCTCAGGGAAGGCTCTGGCTGAGGGAGCGCGGCAAGTAAGTCAATAATTTCCGACACGCTATTCTGCTGAACTGCTTTCCCTCTGGACACCAGAGCCATTTCCTCAAGCACGTCGGGCCTCGCGGGCTTACCAACCTGTTCAATCGCTTGCCCCCGCACATAGAGCGTTGTATCCAGCTTCACCCCTGTTTGCTGACAGATGACGGCAACGGCATGTTTCCCTGGCTCCTGTGGCGTGAACCGACCTTGGAAGACGCCCCACTGGTCACCTTCTGCGGTCAGTCTTACGGTATCGACGATTCCGGCCGGCGATGTGACCGTCACGAGCACATCGCCCTGTTGCAGTGGCTCTCCTCCCTTGTCCATCACATGCGCGCTGAATGTAAGCGTTTTGCGAACCTGAGGCTGATCGGGTTTATAGAAAAGCCGCATGCCCTTGCCTTTGACCATGTTTCTTTGATACGCCATCCAACGCACCACCTGACCCCAAAATCGATAGTGGTATTTGTCTTCAACGCCTTTCCGCCAACGCCACGCGCCATCGGTACCCATGAATAAGACTTTTCCTTCGCCAAAGGTCCTCGTTACAAGCAATGGCAGTCGACCGTACTGATTACTCATCTCATTGTGGACAGCCAGAACCTCAGCCCCAGCCTTGGCCCTCACGACAGGCGCATACCACTGAAAGCCCGGAAGGTCTTCCCACACCTGGACATTTTCATCCCCGCTATCAGCCAGTTTTGTCAAGAGACTGCCACGGCCCCTTTCGGTCAATTCAAAATGCCCTGCCGTGCGAGACCCCCACCCACCTGGCTGCGACTCATCCATCACAACCGGGTTCAATTCTTCCAAAGCAGTTCCCTGCAAACTGAACTGCCGTCCTTGTAACCCTGGCATGAACACCAAACCGCTTGCCTGTTGTTCAATCAGACCTTTTAACAACTCGCACTGTGCTTCCGTCAACTGGTCGTCATCCAACCCGACATCACCAAGAAACACGACATCATAGGTAGCCAAATCTTCAATCGCTTCGGGAAACAACTGAATATAGTCCTGCGAGCCCCCTCCAACTTTCTCCAAGCCAGGGTGAAACAGCAAACACGACACTTCAACTCCCGGATCCCTCGACAGCGCATTCCTCAGGTAACGGTATTCCCATCGTGGGTATGACTCGACGACCAGCACTTTCAATTGCTCCTCGCGGATAACAATCGGCGCAGACTGCTCATTGTTATCCGCGATGGTTTCCTCGGCCTGCGTTGGAAGCGACACGGAAATTGAGAAGTCTCCCGTGTCCGTAGTCTTCCAGTTGAACGCTTCATATGTCCGCCCCATGGCGGTGACGCGGACATCCTTGGTCAACTGATCGCCATTGGACACTTCCATGGTAACCGTTGTGACAAAGTCCCGAGGCAGAGAGCTGTCGATTGTGAATGGGATGCGAACTGGTTTTCCAGCGGCTCCGAAGGTAGGTATATCGACACTCAGCAATTCCACATCCGGCAGACGGCTGGGACTACCCGCAGCGACCGTGAAAATAGGAACCTGCTTGGTCCGCAAACGCGAAGCTGCTTCCACGGGAGGCTCCCCATCATTCCAGTCACCATCAGAAACCAGCACAATTCCCATCAACTCCCCAACTCTCTCGGCAGTCTCCAACAGCGGATCTTTGAGGTTCGTTACAGTGGCACTTACCTGACCCGCGTCAACATTTGCATTCGGTTGCCCCGTCTCTTCTTCCGCTGGGTTCCCCACGCTACTGATTGGCTGCAAGACCACATTTAAACGATCATCCAATGCCGACCAGGCGTCGGAATCCAACAGGGGCTGGATCGCCTCGGCACGTGTGATAGCCTCTTTTCCTGCCGCTCCGTCTACCACGACGTCGCGTGTCTCCATGCTAAGAGAATCATCCCAAAGAATCGCAATGGTGGGTTTGGTATCGGGTTGGTACTGCTCGATCCATTCCGGCTGGTTCAACAGCGCTGCGATCATTGCGACGATCAAAACTCGCAACACTTCCAGCTTGGCTACTGACTTCAGGCGCCCACTGCGCAGCCATGCGTAATAGCTGACCGCGCAGGTCCCAAGAACGGCCAGGATCGACAAAGTAATCGAGAATGGCGTCGCGAGGAACGTGAGGTGTTGAAATTCACTCAAGCCATACCCCCTACCGATACATCGTCCACCGCAGACGCAGCCTTTGTGTCGCTGAAACCACTCCTATGATTTACCGGCGATGTGCCTCCGCCATTCAATGCTGCCAGGGAATCATTTGCAGTAATCCGCTTGGGAATACACAACACTGCCTCGGCAATCAACGCTAGCAGCACAACGATCAAAAACAACCGCCAGACTTCCTGAATCAAACTACTGCTGTTATTGGCGGTTTGATTCACACGATCAAAATCAAGATTTGCAAATAGCGTTTCAACGCGTTCGGCTGGAACAATCGTATCGGCATCTTCGCCCGCGCTCCGGTTAATCGCAAGCAGAGCCCCATCCCCCTGATAGATACCCGCGGTCGACGCATAAGCACTGGAGAGACCATCCGTATTTCCTGCCAACTGCTCCCAACCTTGCATCACGCCGATTTCGGCATCACCGGCAGTAGCTTGCCTGGTACTCGCCAAGGTCTTCGCACCGGCTTCTCCGGCGCGTTGGATCATCGCATACAGAACAACCCCCGCGGTCGCCAAAGACGAATCACCGGCCGAGCTTGTCGTGGTACAGAAGAAAACGCCACCACGATCAGTGGTGGCCCTGGCAAGCAGTGGAGCGCCACCATCAAGCACCGCAAGTGACCTGTAATCGCCTTGCAACTCACAATGTCGCGTGACCTTCAGTTCACCCACTGGTAAAGCGTCGCCACTGCGAGTCCGAGACAACAGATCTTGGTCTCCTACCCAAGAACCAACCCGCACCACCTGTGGCTCCTGCCACGCCCCCCAACTGACGTCCGCAAATTTAGCAGTGGTAGGCGACTTTGGAGGGAAGAACATCAGTTGCCCGCCACGTTGCACGAAAGCCTTCAAAACGGCACTCAGACCTTCATCCTCAGCCGGAATAGCAACATGCCAAGCAATCAACGAAACGTTTTCAAGATCTTGCGAAACGACTTCGTCGGGAGTGATACTGACCGACTCGCAAACCACAGCCGTATCAGGCGAAATAGCAGCCGCAAACTCGACGGGGCGGACCTTCGCAGGATCATCACTGACCACCAACGTTTTGCGTGGCGGTTCCTTGTCAAACACAAAATAAAACTCATTGTCACTTGCACTCGAATCAGCCTGTAGCCAAACACGTCCCCAACCCCGAGAAGTCCCGCCATCGAGTAGTACAGGATGCTCTACCAATTCCGATGCTTTGCCACTAAGTTCAAGGTTAAAGATTGATCTCGCACCATTGAGTTCAAGCGACACCGGAAGGGTTGTCACCAAACCAACATCCTCATCCTGCTCAATTTGCAGCGAGAGCAGCAGGTTCGCTGCATCGCCATCTTCAACTCTGCGCACCTGCGTGACTTCCAGCGAACGATTTCCGGAGGGTATTTCTGGATAAGCCAACAGGTGGAACCGTACCATCTGTGGCAACTCAACGAGTGATTCGCGGATCGCGTCCCACCGTCCGCTGTCATCTTTCCAATCATTGCGTCTCACATCGCTGAGCATCCAAACCTCAGCTCGACTGGGGCGATTTTCCCTGAGGTAACGATCCGCAGCCTCCAACAAGGAAGGCAAATCCGCCGAAGCGCTGACCGACTGAGTCTCTGGCATCTGCAGTAAATCGCCAGGCTTTTCAAACTCCCTGGGCTCTTCGTTGACGCTGTCGATCAGGAGGTAGCGGTTGCCTCCGAGCGTTTCAAGTGAATCAACCAGCTTTGCAAGACCGGCCTCGAGTTTAGAAACCCCTCCCGGGCCCGCCTGACTCATGCTCGGTGACCGATCCAGCAAAATGATCGTGGTATCTACCTGGCCACCACCAGCGACGCCCAACCAACCACTGGACAGCGGACGACTAATCGCGAAGATCAGTGCGGCGACAGCCAAGGTTCGAGCAGCCAAGATCAACCACTGCCTGATTCTGGCATATCCCCGAGACATACGATTGGCAGCAAGCAAAAACTGCATTGCCCCCCATTGAACAGTCTGAAACCGCCTTTGGTTGATCAAGTGGATGACGATTGGCAGTGCAATCAGAGGCAACGCGATCAACATTGCGGGCTGCAAAAAACTCATCGACCGCCCCGTCCCGTATTTCGTCGCACCAGAAAGTCAAACAACGCCTGCTCATAGTCGCCGTCAAGACCGCAGCGGTGGTAATCTACTCCCGTCTCAAGCACAATCTTTCGGACCTCGGCTAGATAGTCGACCATTGCCTGTTGATAGCGATCCATGATCTCGCTTGGATCTGCAAACAGTGAAACACCGCCTTCAAGATCAACAAAACGTGTCGGCCTGCGAAAGTCGAACGAGATCTCCTGAGGATCCATCAGATGAAAGACGGACACGTCATGCTTTCGGAACCTCAAATGATCAAAAGCTTCACGCAGGTGTGGGGGATTCACGAACAAATCCGAGATAATGACAACCAGGGCTCTTGCTCGAGTCGTCTCGGCAAACTGATGCAAGCGTTCCACGAGACCGGTATCACCTTCAGGAGTCGTGTTCTCCAAGATGTCATTCAACCCCCTCAAGTGAGAAGGGGTTCGTCTTGGTGGTAAGTCCCTAACGATGTCGGCCCCCATGCACGTCAAGCCAACCGCATCCCCCTGCTGAACCGCCAGATAAGCAAGTGATCCGGCTAAGCGGCGGGCATACTCAATTTTGCTAACGTCTCCCGAGCCAAACCCCATCGAACCGCTGGTATCCACCACGAGACACAGCCGAAGATTCGTATCAGCCTCGAACTCTTTCACGTAGTACCGATCCGTTCGTCCATAAGCCCGCCAATCCAACCGGCGCAAATCATCACCGGGAACGTATCTTCGGTACTCCGCGAACTCCACACTGGAGCCCCGATGCGGACTCGCGTGCATCCCCGAGACGCCACCTACCATTGGCCGCCTGGCAAACAAAGGTACAGCTGCGAGTCTCGCCAACGCCTGAGCATCGAGAAACGATCGATTCCGATTGTCGCCTAACAAGGTGTGCCGTTTGCCGTGACTGAAGAACGAAAGGAATGGAAGGACAACGGACTGCTCATTCTGCACAGCGGCCAATCGAGCCATGAAGGTGGGGATTCCAAATTTCGACAACGCTCGCGAAATTGCTGCTCAAGCACAAACCGAGGCCCGCGGCCACACCGTATGGCTGTTTGCGGCCTCTTTCAGGGCTTGCTGCTAGATGTATACACCGTTTGGCAGCCTAAGCTCGAAGTCTCGACCTTGCAATCGCGTCAGGCGTCGCTTCGCATCCCAGCACTACCGTTTTTGCAGTATAAACAATTTGTTGCATCTGGCGCCGCCTGAACAGCCAATTTCAGGGTGTTTCTCAGTTTGCCCTGCCTTTCCCGCCATGCCGAACCATCAAAAGTGAATTCTTGCTGGACCAAGCACCACACCGATCATCTTCCCAGCCTTTCGATACCCATCTCACGCGCCGCCAGTCCAACCCACGATGGCCATCACGCTAGCCATCACGCGGGACAGAAAAACACCTTCCAGAAGTACCGGAGCGGCAGATCTGCGTGACCTCCATGGCCATGGCAAAACAACCCCAAACCTGCCAAACTCGACGGTTCTGTGGTCACTCCTCCTTCAAAGCTCATCCCATGCCTCGCCAACTGCTCCTCCACAAAGTCCCTTTCCATCTCGCCATCCTCGCTGCGATCATATGGCAAGCGTGTCAAACTCAACCAAGTTGGTGTCAGACGATTAACTCGGAAGCGTCAGTACCATTTTCTGAATCAACAGCAGAACCAGTAGTCGCCTCGGCCAACCACCCCGAGTCCTCAGTTGCCCTAGAACCCATCACTGTTGACCCCAATGTCACCACTGCCCACCTCAAACTTTTTGTCAAACCACTTACCGTTGATGAGTTAGAGGTGGAAGCCAAGGGCTGGCAGAATCTGCTGAAAGACAACGTCGAGGAAATCACATCGCTTCACCTCCGCATTGAAGAAATCACAGCTCAGACTGCTAACCTGAAAGTATCCAACAGGACAGATCCCCAACAAGTTCTAGCTGAATCCAGAACTTCAACCGCGGGCAACAACGCTCCGCAAAGCGACAAGCGTGGAACCAACGAAAATGTTTCAACCATCCTACAGACCTCCGAGTCCGCTGGTCCTAGTGATGCCGAAACGGTAGGCACTTCAACAAAATCATCTAACAACGAGACAGCACCGGATTCGACGCAGGTGCCTACACTTGATTCGCTTACCGCACAGCGTGATCGGCTTTCGAGCCAGCTCACTGAACTAACCCTTCAAAAAACTGAAATCTCACAAAGATTCGAGATTGTGTTGAACAGCCTGGAACTGAAAGGAGGAGATCCCACTGAATATCGTAAATACAACAACGCGTTGACGGGCGTTGCGCTTGAGGTCACGAGTGCAACTGGGATGTGGCAGATGCTCGCCAGTTGGTTGGTTGCTGAACAGGGTGGCAAGCGGTGGGCTTGGAATTTAGTTCGCTTCGTCGTCATTCTTTTGGTGTCGTATTTCGGTGCCAGTATTTTGGCGAATTTTGTCCGCCGAGGTGCCTCCCGCGTCAAAGGGGTTTCCCAGCTA
>JACLAC010009803.1_pt1 | contig 32147 bp, 21 predicted proteins | sample 8027881 | NCBI WGS metagenome assembly JACLAC01 (sample SAMN15725517, study PRJNA655200) | protist metagenome | isolation source: fluorescence activated cell sorting (FACS) single amplified genomes of... | place: Spain: Blaines Bay Microbial Observatory, Mediterranean Sea | collected 2016-01-19 | reverse complement strand
CACGAATGCTGGCAAGGTTCACACGGGTCGAATTCTGAACGACGCGGATGGCAAGGTGACGATTCTGACTGACCCTGTTGATGCAACGAAAGTAGTGACGATCGAGAAGGACGACATCGACGAAATACTGCCGTCACCGACTTCGCTCATGCCGGCGAAATTGCTCAATCAGTTGAATCGCGAGGAAGTGCTTGACCTGCTGGCCTTTCTGATGTCGCGAGGAAACCCGGCAGACGCTGTCTTCGCAAAGTAACGTTCTGTAGTTTAATTTTAAGAATTGGAATTCGACGAATGGAACTGCAGGAAATTACGGACGCGTTATCAGCGCATTGCCCGGATGTCTTGCGTTGGTCGGGAGCGATTGCAAAGACTCTGCGGCAGTTTGATATTTCGCTCAGTGGAAAATCTTCAGGAAGCTCCAACACCGACGCGTTAACGCTTGCCGACCTGACCGTTCAGGAACTGGCTGTCGCGGCGCTGCGGGACAAGGCTCCGATTCTGAAGAACTGCCGGATCGAAGCGGAAGAAGAAACTGGGGATCTGGGAGCGTTCGCGTCTGAGTCTGAGTACGTCATTTCGCTCGACCCAATTGACGGCACCAAGTACTTTCGAGATCGAACTGGCGATCAGTGGTGCGTGATGCTGCATCTTCGAACTCGTGACACTGTGCATTACTCACTGGTCTATGTACCTGAAGACGGTGACCACGGGACGTGGATGGAAGCGGTTGGTGATCGCATTCTTTGTGGGCCAGACGATCTAACGAAGCCAGCTCGCGAAGTGCTCGATTCGATGACGCCAGTCGAAGTTGAAAATTGGAACGGGTCGTCGAGTATCTACCTGATCGGCTTTCAGAATCGCGATGTGGAGCGTGCACGAGAAGTGACCGGACTCGGCCTCAACGGGGTTGCACCGGACGAAATGCCAGGAAGTATCTATCCGTTACTGGCGACAGGTGCTTTCGGCGGATCGCTGATCCACTCACCGAACATCTATGACTTCCCGGTTTCGATGCACCTTGCCCGAATTCTCGGCGGGGACGCTGTGTGGGTTCACAACGGCGAATCCGTCAACTTTGACGAGATGTGGATGGACGATCGAGCAGACATGCTACGTCTGCCGGGCGTCGTCGCGTGCAGCCCGAAGCGTGAATACCTCGACAAGTTTTGTGATCTGGCGAAAGACTGGCCGAAGGAACGTTACATCGACTGAACAGCTCATCTACCGGCATGCAGGTATCGGTTTCAGGGCTGCGGCGGAACCTGTCGTGGCTGGTTCCTGATCTTGCAATAGTCGGGATTACTGGCCCGTCAGAAAACTGACAGCAGCAGAATCTGGGCCGTTCGAATCAGGCCGACGCGTTCTTCCGGAGTCACTGTTCCGCGTTCCAGGATCAGCCGAGTCTGGACTTCCGCCTGAGTCACGATGAATTGTTGAAACGTGTTCAGCTCGCCGTTGCGGCCGGCTTCGAGCAGCAACTCTGAGATATGGTGTACGGCTCTGACTTCTTCGAGTTGTGGTTCAATTTTCTCTACCCAGAGCGGCGGCGTTTCTGACTCTGCAACGTTTCTGGTCACGCGAAAGACGAGACTCGACACGGCGGCGACCTGTTTGTAGTTAATCTTTTCCGCGGTGTCGGTCGGCTTGTGATAGTCGGGATGCTCCCCCGTCGAGAAGAACAGGAAGGGCACCTTTTGTTCTCGAAACGGTCCATAGTCGCTGCGAGTGCCGATCAGATCGATTCCCATCCGGGCGATGTTAAAGCCTGCCGGTTCGCCGATTTTATCCAGCGTGCCTGGCAGTGTAGAACCATGCTCGCTGCCCATGACGAATGCCGTTGCGATTGGTAGATTGCCAAGCGATCGCCCGATCATGTCCGCGGTGATGAACAGTTTAATCTGTTCCATTTCCCACGGTGCGTGAGCAGCAAACCACCTCGATCCCCACAGCATGTGCTCTTCCAGATCGAACGAAAGGAAAACCATGCTGCGTGCGGGACTTTTTTTGAGTGATGCGAATCTCTCCGCAACTTCCAGGACCATAGATGTTCCACTGGCATTGTCATCCGCTCCGTGAAAGATCTTCCCTTCGCGCATCCCGAGATGGTCATAGTGCGCGCTGACGATCACGAACTCGTCGCGAAGTTCAGGATCGCTGCCTGGCAACCACGCTCCAACGTTCTGCCCATAAATCGTCTTTCGGCCGTCTTCTCGTGGTGGGCCTGGAATTTTCTGCAGGTACTCGCCGTCGAACAGAGGCAGTAGCTCCAGCTTCCGAAAATGATTTTTTATGTAGCGAGCGGCAGCCTGACCGCCCATACCTCGTCGGCCGCGAAGGTCGTCACTGGCGAGGTACTCAACATGAGGCCGCACGTCTTCCGGCTTAAAGCCTGGGATAAACGAAGCCCGAGTCGACTCCTCTACATTTTTCTCACCGTTGGATATCGCTACGGTGTTTTCGACAGTTGCCGGTGCAGCAGTCTGCACGGCTTTGACTTGTGAAACCTCATCCTGTGCAGCGGCAGGCAGGCTGACCCCCACGGCCTGTCCGAGCAACAGAAACAGAGTGGCCAGCGATGTAAACCTGTGATTTCGAGATGAGCGTGCTGCCGGACATATTATTCGCTGCATGACGATCCCTCGTCTGAAGACGCAAACGGAAACGGACAAAGAATCCGAGATTATAGGACACAAGTCGATCCTGCCGAACACCAGACTGACGAGAAGTTTGTAGCAACGCACCTCACCAGGTGTGAACTCATGAACCCGGTTCTCTTGCCGATTGGCAGGTAATGATCCACGATGGGACATCGTTATTCTTTCGTCGGAACATTCACTGCGAGCCAAATGTGAGAATGCAGATGGGACAAACTGACCACCCAATCAGGACTTTTTTGCTACTGGTCGCAACGCTTGCCACCACTGAAGTCGCAGCTACAGCTGCAGATTCGTCGAACACTAAACTGGTCACGGCATTGTCCAGAACCGTCGACTTCGAAACCGACGTTCTTCCGATCCTCAACAAGCGTTGCAACGATTGTCATAGCCAGGAAGATCCCGAAGGCGGATTCCGGATTCTTTCTCGAAGGTCGCTCTTACGCGGCGGCGAAAGTGGAGAACCTGCCATTGTGCCTTCGCGCAGCGCGGACAGCTTTCTGATCAAAGTGGTATCAGGTCTCGACCCTCATTTGCAGATGCCTCCTGAAGGACCACGGTTGACCGACTCGCAGATTGCAGTATTACGAGCCTGGATCGATCAGGGACTGAACATGCCTGCCAGTGACGCGGACGATGAATTGGCCCAATCGGATCACTGGTCATTTCAACCGATCGGTAAGCCGGAGATTCCAGACTTTGATGACGATTTCGCAGCGACGGCAATCGACGCTTTCGTACTGAGAAATTTGAAGAAACAACAACTCGTACCGTCATCACGTGCCGCCAAACGAACGCTGATTCGACGATTATTTCTGATCATGCTTGGCCTGCCGCCGACTCCAAAGCAGGTTGCGATATTTGTGGACGACGAATCTCAGGATGCATGGAGCAATCTTGTCGACGATGTTCTGAATAGTCCGCATTATGGTGAGAGATGGGCTCGACACTGGCTGGACCTGATCCGCTTCGGAGAGACGCACGGATTCGAAACCAACCGTGAGCGGCCGAACGCCTGGCATTATCGAGACTGGGTGATTGACGCTTTGAATTCGGACAAACCATACGACGAATTCATCAATCAACAGATTGCCGGTGACGCTTTGGGCGAACCGATCGGCACGGGATTCCTTGTCGCCGGACCGCACGACATTGTCAAAGGGAGAGACCCAAACCTCACACTGATGCAGCGGCAGGACGAACTTTCGGACATGATCAACGCAACGACGACCGCATTTCTGGGGATGACGATCGGTTGTGCTCGATGCCACAATCACAAATTTGATCCGATCACCCAACGAGATTTCTATGCCGTGCAGGCAGTCTTTGCGGGCGTTCAGCACGCGGATCAGAAGTTACCGATACCAGCTGAGCGACAGAAAATACTAGCTGCCACGCAGCAGCAGATTCAGATATTGCGAAAGAACCTCACAGAATTCATTCCTGCAGCGAAGTCGGGACATCGCGCGGCCGTTACAGCGAAGCACAATGTCGATACCTTCGAGGCGGTCCAGGTGAAGTATGTTCGATTCACGATTCTCAAAACAAATTCTTCACAACCATGCATCGACGAACTGGAAGTGTTTTCCGGTGCAAAGAATGTCGCACTGGCCTCAACCGGCGCAGTCGCGACTTGCTCAAGTTCGCTGCCGGGCTACGAAATTCATCAGCTTAAACACGTCAACGATGGACTCTTCGGAAACAAACGAAGCTGGATTTCCAACGAGTCTGGTAGCGGTTGGGTACAGATCGAATTTCCGGTTTCGCAGACAATCCAACGGGTCGAGTGGGCACGGGATCGTGACGGCCGATACAGCGACAGGCTGGCAACTGAGTACCGTATCGAAACCGCAAAAACTCTGGGTGAATGGAGCGTCGTGGCTTCTTCGAAAGATCGCCGTCCATTCGGGAAATCGAAGAAAACGGAACCCGAGTACAGATTCGAGAATGTAACTGAAGGGCGTGCCCGGCAAGGGCGTCAGTGGCTGGCTGCTCTGAAAGTCGCCCAGAAGAAAGCGACCTCGCTTTCGGTCGTGCCAACCGTCTACGCAGGTAAGTTCAGCCAACCGGGACCAACGCACCGACTCTACCGCGGAGATCATAACGCGAAGCGAGAGGTCGTCGGGCCAAACTCGATCGAAGCCCTTGGTCCATTGGACTTGCCCGGAAATGCTATGGAACAGAACCGCCGGATCGCCTTTGCAGAGTGGATTTCTGACACGAAGAATCCACTCACGGCGAGAGTCATCGTTAACCGCCTGTGGCAATTTCATTTTGGAACCGGAATTGTCGACACACCGAGCGACTTCGGAGCCAATGGAACGTCACCGACGCATCCCGAATTGCTCGACTGGCTGGCAAGCGACCTCATGCATAACGGATGGTCGCTGAAGCACGTTCATCGCCGAATCCTGATGTCAAATACGTGGCAACAGGACAGTCATCCAAATCGTGAGTCGCTGAAAATTGACGGTGCCACGCGGTTCCTTTGGCGGTTTCCACCGCGGCGAATCGAGGCGGAGGTCATCCGCGACAGCATTCTGACAGTAACAGGAAAGATTGATCCAAAGATGGGCGGGCCAGGCTTCAGCGGCTTCGAAGTTGAAATGGAAAACGTCCGTCACTTTCATCCGAAGTCGACGTACGGGCCCGATGATTTTCGGCGGATGATCTACATGACAAAAGTTCGGCAGGAACAAGAGTCTGTATTCGGCTCGTTCGACTGCCCGGACGCCAGCCAGGTCACGCCCAAACGCAGTCGCTCAACAACTCCGCTGCAGGCGTTGAATCTGCTGAACAGTACGTTCGTGATCGAACAATGTGACTTCTTCGCTTCGCGTCTTGACGAACAAGGTGCAGGCTCTACGGAAGACAAGGTGCGAGTAGCCTTTCAACTTTGCTTTGGGCGAATGCCGACGCAACAGGAAGTGGCCGACTCAACCGCATTCATCGAACAGGTCGGACTACCACAATTCTGCCGAGCCATGTTGAACGCCAACGAGTTTGTTTTCATTCCGTAGCACGGGCATTTTGTTCGCAGAACGCAGGCTTAATCAAATCGTTGGTTCAAGGTAGCCGGAGTCGCAATACTTCGTGTCTCGACAATCAATTCTGAACTCCTGCGAGTACAGCTACAGTGACTATCACTGATTGTTGCCTGAGACGAAGCAGTAGGCTGGACAAGTTCCGCGCAGCTTCGACAACATGACTATGCTGGTTCTGCCGGAAATTTGCCGTGCTTGTTCCAGCGTTCGAAATGGTTCGCACGCTCAATGTCAGTCGGTCGTCCCAAGCCAGCGGCAGGCATTCTCGACGACCTTCAAAACTTCGGGCTGCTTGAAGACAGGGTAAGTCTCGTGGCCAGGGCGGAAGTAGAAGACTTTGCCTTTACCAATATTCCAGACCATGCCGCTACGAAATCTTTCTCCAAGTTCCCAGGTCTCTTCGAAGATTACCTGATCAGGTTTTGGGACGTGGAACGGCTCGTTGTACATTTCGGTCTGTTTGACGTTGAACGTTGCCGGCAGGCCTTTCGCGATGGGATGCTTCGGCAGCTTTACCGAGATCGATCCTGGCTTGCCGTCCGGGCGGTAGTCGGGAAAGCAGCACCACGGCAAATGGATCAAGCCATGAAACGCGGCTCGGCCCTTCCTGTAGCCAAAGTAGGCGGGAGTCAGCACACCGCCGTGCATTGGAACGGTGTATGGCCGCGGGGGCGCCACGGTTTCGATTGTCAACTTTCTGCCGTCCGCGTGAGATTCCAGATGTTTGCGGCCGTCCTCGACGCTCCGCCAGTTCATCGCTTCAACGAACGGTTTGGCCCAGTGAGCTGAGTGCAGGGCAATCAGGTCGGCTTCGCCCGAAAGAACCTGGTCAAGTATTCGGCGAGCGTTGTCGTCGGTGACGTCTCGCTGTCGAGCATGCCCCCACCAGACAATCACATCGGCCCATTCAAGATTGTCGACCGACAGACCTTGCTCCGTGTCATCAAGAGAGACGGACCGGAACGCCAGATCGTCGGCGGCAGCCTTCAGTCGTACGACGATCTCATTGCCCAGAAAGTTTTCATACGCTTCCGACTGCCTCGGCTGTCGTTCATCCCAAACGAGAACATGGATTGGTTCTGCGGCTGAGACTGATCGAAAAGACACGAAACAGGCCAAAATCAATAGCAGTATTCTCATGGCTCGATTCCCTCATTCCTCTTGACGCTGCGCGACACAGCTTGCGAGCAACCTGTGACACCCAAACCACAAAGTGGGCGATTTTCATCCCGGAACGAATCTAAACGGTCGCTCGTTGCTGGAGGTCTTCCAAGCCCTTTCGAGCACAGAAGTCACCGAAAGATTCACTATCCGTCCGTTCGGTTTTGAAGTATCCGAGTAGCGGCGAGACGGTCGTTCCGATTTCTTCCAACGGCACCTGGTCCTGAAAGATGAAGCCAATTCTAGTCCCCAGCGTGTTGCCGCCGAGGTAGAGCGTGTACTTACCTCGGGACTTGCCGACCAGTCCGATGTCTGGTGAATAGGGGCGGGCACAACCGTTTGGACAACCCGTCATGTGAACGGCGATTCGCTCGTCCTGCATTCCGTGTTTATTGAGTTCAACTTCCAGGTCATCGATGACTCCTGGAAGAACTCGTTCTGATTCAGTCACGGAAAGACCGCATGTCGGCAGTGCGGGACATGCCATCGAAAATCGACGGACCAGTGAGAGTTCGTCGGCTTTCTTGATTCCGTGATTGACCATCAGTTGATCGATTGCATCGCGGTCTGCGGGATCGATGTCGCACAGGATCAATCCCTGCATTGCGGTCAGGCGGCAGGGTTGCTTGAACTTGCCAAGGATCGCTCGCAGGCCGGTTTTCAATTGCAGGTCGCCGTCGTCTTTGATGCGGCCGTTTTCAACGTTGATCCCCAGGTAGAGTTTCCCGTCGCCCTGCTCGTGCCAACCCATGTGGTCATTGACGTCGTTGATTTCTTCCGGACGAGGATCAGGCAGCGGATTTCCGTAGTACTCTTCGACCTTCGCTTTGAACTTCTCTAGGCCCCACTCACGAACCAGGTATTTGATACGAGCCTGCTTACGATCGAGCCGATTTCCGTTGTCACTCCAGGCACGAATGATGGCTTCAGCGACGGGGATGGCTTTGTCAGCCGGAACGAAGGTCATCTTCAGGCCAACGGCGGCGTAGGTCTTTTTCGCTGCGGGAGTCACGCCCTGGCCGCCGCCAACGTAAACGTTGTAGCCGATAATTTCGTCGTTCTCGACAATCGCCAGCAGGCCGAGGTCGTACGTCTGAATGTCGACGCAGTTGTCTTCAGGCAGAGCGATGCCGATTTTGAATTTTCGCGGAAGATAGCATTCGCCGTAGATCGGTTCTTCGGCCGGTGAGAACTCGGCAACTTTTTCTTTCTCGCCTTCAGAATCCTGCAACCAGATTTCCTGATAAGCTGTCGTGTGAGGGCGGAAATGATGAGCGATCTGCTGCGACAGTTCCTGCATCTGATCATGGACGGCGTTGCCTCGGATCGGAGCGGGGCAGCACATCACGTTTCGGTTGACATCGCCGCATGCTCCAAGCGTCGTCAGCGTTGTCTTTTCGTTGATTGCCTGGATCGTTGGTTTCAGATCGTCTTTCAGGACACCGTGAAGTTGCAGACCCTGGCGACTCGTAATCCGAAGCGTGCCGTTACCAAACTCGTCGCACATGTCGAGTTCAGCCAGTAAGTCGTCTGCGGTCAATTGGCCGCCGGGAATCCGGGACCGAACCATCATCATGTAACTCTTGCCTTTTTTGGCACCGTCTTCTGACTTGACTCCGCGGTCATCGCGGTTGTCCTGCTGGTACGTTCCGTGGTGTTTCAGAAAGCCGATGTTTCCGCCGCTGAAACACTCCTGCGATGGATCAAGCTCTTCGGCGATCGTCCCACGGAGTTGCCGGCTGCCGGCTTTTTCGACCTCAACCTTGCTGACTTTGGCTTCTTCAGACATCTCGTTCGTCTACTCCGTCTATTTAGTTGGCTTGTGGGCTCAATTATTCAGTCAGTGAGTACTGCTTCGATGAGAGCAGCTTCGTGTGGATCTGTATCACAACACTGAATGACACGATCTCCTCAGAAATGATCGGCGAATTGTAGTGGCACTCGACAAAGTACGAAATCCGTAGTGGCAGACGACCTTGGGGCAGTCAGTCTGTCTGAACGCGATCAACCAGGTACTGACTCAACGCGTCCTGCCAGGGGCGCATGGGTCGGTCGATCACAGATTCGAGCTTTCCGCAGTTAAGAACGCTGAATACAGGCCGAGCCGCCTTTGCTCCGAATTCTGCTGTCGTGAGCGTGCGAAGTTGGACATCGATTCTGGCCTGCCGAAAGATCTCAGCAGCCAGATCGTGCCAGGTGGTCGCCCCGGAATTTGTTGCGTGGTAAAGCCCGAATTTTTCCGTTTCAACCAGTTCAGCGGTTGCCTGAGCAAGATCACGAGTTGACGTTGGGGTGCAATGCTGATCATTGACCACTGCCAGTTCGTCCCGCTCGGTCCCCAGTCGCAACATGGTCTCGACGAAATTGCCCTTACCGGCTCCCTGAGTCACGGCGACGCCGTAGAGTCCGCAGGTTCGGATCACGAAATGCCTCGGGCAAATCGAGCGGACCATGTTTTCGCCGGCGAGTTTGCTTGCAGCGTAAACGGAATCCGGGACTGCCAGATCGGTTTCCCGTCTTGGCGATGGTGATGCTGTTTCTGCCTGATCACTGCTCGCTGCCCCGAAAACGTAGTCAGTACTGAAGTGAACCAGCGTGGCGTCGTTTTTCAGGCACCACCGCGCGAGCTGTGTCGGCCCCAGAAAGTTGACCGCCATTGCCTGAAGTCCCTCGTCTTCGGCTTTGTCAACGAGGTTGTAGGCAGCGGTGTTGATGACAACTTTCGGCCGGATTCGATCCAGACACGAGCCGATACTGTCCGAATCTGTCAGCTCCATATCAGAGTGGCAGATTGGGACTACCTCGCCGCGAAGAAATTGCGGAAGATCTGTTCCAAGTTGCCCGGAAGCACCAATCACAGCCGTGGTCATTGTCGTAGTCCGCTTCAATTGGGTGGGGATTCGTTGTGATCACGTCAACGGTGCCCGTGCGCTGCCTGTATCGATTAGTACGGACGCAGGGGTTCTGAATTCGTGAAATGGTTGAGCTGGACAGAATCTATCGATTCCGCCCGGTGGTCACCACGGGACCTTGCCAATCGGTGAAATTCCATGCTTTTGTTCGGCCACCTGTCGGTATAAAGTGGCCGGGCGGCGGATTTCGACGCGTCGTACTTTCTTGTTTTGCGGACTTTCAGCCTGTCCGCAGTTTGCGAATGAAGAACTTAGGCACGACCAGATTTCGTGTATCTGAACAGGGTTTAAACAACTATGAGCTACTCGTTTGCTTCATTTGGACTTTTAGCAGCTGAAGGGACGCTCGGAGGATTCCCGGCATGGCAGTGGTGGGCAACTGGCGGAGTGGTTGTCGCTATTTTTGCTGCATTACTTGGTGTGAGCTATGGCTCCCGTACCGGTGTGATTGCACGAGCGACGACTAAGGAAGCCGTCCGCCAACCGCTGTTTCTGCTGATGCTTGTCATCGGAATTCTGCTGATCGTCGTCAACACGTTCCTGCCGTTCTTCTCGCTGGGAGAAGACATCAAGATGCTGAAGGACTGCGGCCTGGCCACAATTCTGATCAGTGGCCTGCTACTCGCAATCTGGACGTCGAGCACAAGCATCGCCAGTGAAATCGAAGGAAAGACGGCGATGACGCTGCTTTCCAAGCCGATCACTCGCCGGCAGTTTGTTGTAGGAAAGTACATCGGAATCCTGCAGGGCGCGATGATGCTTATTGTGCCGTTGATGATCATCTTTTCAGCATTCATCTTTTATAAGGTTGGTTACGACGCACGAGAATCAGGCGGCGAAGTTCCCGGTATGTTCCAGACAGGCACGTTCATGCCGAACGCCGAACGTGCCATGGCAGTGCTGCAGGTACTGCCGGGGTTTGCTTTGATCTTCCTTGAGATCGCTGTCCTGACTGCCGTCAGCGTTGCGATTTCAACTCGCATGCCGATGGTTGTGAATATTGTCACGTCATTGGCAATCTTCGTGATCGGGCATATCACTCCGATGCTCGTCCAATCAGGCGCGATCAAAATCGAAATCGTCGACTTTATGGCGAGGCTCATTGCGACGATTCTGCCGAACCTTGACTACTTCAATATGTCCGCCGCCGTGGCAACCGGGCAGTTCATTCCACCCAGCTATCTACTGGCCGCTTTGGCTTACGCAATCGTCTACGGCGGAGCCGCAATTCTTCTTTCATTCATCCTTTTTGAAGACCGGGATCTTGCCTGAGCAGAATCTCTGCTCGTTGCCTGGTTGTTGGTTAATTCACGAATGACTCTTTCGCTGAGGCATCAGCGATCGCAGACGATCTGGTAATTGACCACGTCTAATGACAGCGAAACTGCTGCCTGACGCCGGGCTGTTAAACGATTTGGAATAGAGGCAGGAGTTGCGGAATTCAGTGCGGAAAGCGGTCGCATCGTGTCGAAGCAGTACTTGGATCTGCTGCGGCGAGTTTTTCCAATACGGCACTTGTTTCGTGGACATTCGCTGTGGGCACTTGTGTGGTGCGTGATTGGGATGGCCGCCTTTGCCGCCGTGCTGGTCTGCACCTTTCTGATCGTTGCAATGCTGAATTCTCGTGGCGTCGTCACGATCGAATCGCACAACGTTACCGAGTACGAGCAACTCTTCGACAGTGGCTCCAAAGACGCAAATACCGACGAGGCGTTCCCGGCTCCACGAGCACTAACGGGGCTTGGCCTGAAAGCCGTCGCGTGGGAACTGCGTCACCGATCCTGGGGACAGTTTCTGGCCTGGTCCTGTCAGCGATTCCCGCGTCTCCAGACAACCGGTTCCGCGTTGACCTGGCTACTTGCCGTCGGCCTGGCAATGGGTTTTCTCCACAGCACAGCCATGACTCAGATGGTCACACTGGCTTCGCGAGCGGCTGGTCACACGGCCGGGCAACTTCGCCAGTCTTTGCACCGCCATTCGATTCGGATGGGTACCAGTGATCTCGTTGACGCGTGCACCGACGAAGTTCTTGAGCTGTTTACAACAGAAGTTGAAACCGTAACTTCCGGTATTGCGAAATGGATTCGAACGATTTTTCGAAGTCCGATGCAGCTGGTCGTTCTGATGACGCTCGCGACGACGCTCAACTGGATGTTGACCATCGAGTGCATGTTGCCGCTGCTCGCCTGCTGGTATCTGATCCGTCGAGAACGCCGTTACTTTGATCGCGAGCAGACGTTGAATCGCGATCGCGCAACGACTGACCTCAAACTTCTTGGCGAAGGGATTCGCAAGAGTCGCCTGATTCGCGGTTACCAGTTGGAAACCAACGAAGACCTGCGATTCGAGAAACACCTGGACCGCTACCAGGGCCGCCTGCAGGAAATCGAACGGCGCGAACGCCGCGCCTTCTGGCTATCAGGAATGCTGGGTCTTACCTGTTTTGCTCTCGTTCTGTTCCTTCTCGGAGCAAGAATGCAGGGACTGCCGGATTCACCAGAGCATCTAACGCTTGCCGAAGGTCTGCTGCTTCTGTCTTGCTTTGCTTTTGGACTTAAGCCTATCGACTCACTGGCCAACCTCAGGCGACTGCGTAATGAAGCGGGGCAGGCTGCCGAAAGAATCTACCGATACCTCAACACAATTCCTGAAGTCGGCCAGGCCGTCGGCGCAAAGTTCCTGCAACCGCTCGAAAAGATGATCGAGATGGAAGAGGTCGTTTACCGTCTGGGAAAACGCAACATTCTTGACAAGGTGTCGCTCAAGATTCCAGCTTCCGGCACAACTGCCGTCGTCGCCTTTGAGCCACTCGAAGCGCGTGTTCTAATTTCTCTGCTGCCGCGATTTATTGAGCCACACTCAGGCCGAGTCCTCATCGACGGTGAAGACATTAACTGGGCGACGCTGGAGTCGCTCCGAGCGGAAACGTTACTGGTCGGTGGGAGCGAACCGTGGTACACCGGAACGATTCTCGAAAACATCACTGGCGGAGATTCGCGATACTCGCTTAGCCAGGCGACTGAAGCGGCAAAAATGGTTCACGCTCACAACTTCATTCAGAAGTTTCCGCAGGGTTACGAAACGACGATCGGTGAACACGGCGACCAGCTTGGTGGAGTGCAGGGCTTTCTACTTGCTCTCGCTCGAGCGATGATGCGCGACCCAGCCTTGCTGATCATTGAGGAACCATCACTTGAGATGACTGACGACGAAAAAGATCACCTTGAAGACGCCCTTCGCCGAGCAGCAACCGGTCGTACCACCATCGTCCAGCCTTCACGCATCTCAACACTCCGCAATGTCGATCGAATCGTTCTGCTCAACCGTGGCAAGGTAGAAGTGGTCGGGACACACGATGTGCTGCTGAAAAAATCGGCTTTGTATCGCCACTGGGAATACATGCAATTTAACGAGTTCCGACACGAGATTTCACCGATTCAGTGACCAATTCCACCTCTCAGGATGCGACATCAAGGATGGACAATCCACTCTACTCGCCGCTCGTTGAAAAAGCATTCCGAGTTGCCGCTGACGCGCACCGAACTCAAACCCGAAAAGCATCGGACCTGCCTTACTTTCAGCATTCGGCCAGCGTGACGTTGATTCTTGCCCGTTGCGGCTTCGAAGACGATGAACTGTTCGCCGCAGCAGCGTTGCATGACACAATCGAAGACACAGATTGCACGGTCGAATCGCTAACCGCTGAGTTCCCTGAAGCTGTCGTCAAGCTCGTCCTTGAATGCAGCGAAGTGAAGGCAGACGCATCCGGTGTAAAAATTCCCTGGCGAGTTCGCAAAGAAGCTCACATTGTCGTTGTGGCTAAAGCATCGCCGTCAGCTCGCGCGATCGTGCTCGCCGACAAACTCCACAATCTCGGCTCGATGGTCTTTGACCTTGACCGCGGAGAAGAACTCTGGAACCGCTTCAACGCGAGCCCCGGCGACCTGATCTGGTATCATCGCGAAATCGTAGCCGCGGCGGCAGCGTTGCCGAATACTACAGATCCAGAATTCTCAAGGCGTCTTGCTCGACTGGCCGCAGAAGTAACGCGTTTGGCCAACAAGCTGGCTCAGGCAATTCCTGAATAGCCCCAGCCTGAACTGGTGGCAAGTCGACGAGCGCAGGATTAACGTGACGGCTCTCTCCCGGTTACAAACCCCTCAGTTGAGACCTCACCATGCCTCGCCGATCCCACTCCGCATTTTCCCACTTCGCCACACTGTTGCTCGTAGTGATGGTGTCCCAATTCTCAGACTCGGTACTTCGCCAATGCACGGCCGAGGATGCACCGAAAGAAGGATTTAAGCCGGCCTTCAACGGCCAGGACTTATCCGGTTGGGTGGCCGTCAACACGGCTCCATCCACCTGGAAGATGCAGGATGGAATGCTGATCTGCTCGGGAAAGCCGATCGGCGAACTTCGCACCGCCCGCATGTACCAGAACTTTGTGATGGAGCTCGAATGGCGACACATGGTGCCTCGCGGCAACGCTGGAGTTTTCGTCTGGGCCGACGACATCACGGCTCGTGGAGTTCCGTTTCACCGCGGCATCGAAGTGCAGGTTCTGGAGAATGCGTACGGCAACACGCGCAGCCACACGACGCACGGTGATATTTTTCCGATTCACGGCGCGAAGATGACTCCCATCAACGGCCGAGGCGGAAGTCGAGCATTCCCTACTGAAGAGCGTTCTAACCCAAGCCCCGACTGGAATCATTACCGCATCACGTGCCAGGACGGAAACATCTCGCTCGCCGTCAACGGCAAGGTTGTGACCCGGGGAAAGGACTGCAGTCCTCGCAAAGGCTATATCTGCCTGGAATCAGAAGGCGGCATCGTTCACTATCGAAACGTGAAGATCAAACAGCTGCCCAACACTGCGATCGCTGCCGAACATATCGCCATCGCCAATCGAGACTACCGCTGTCTTTACACTGGCGTCGACTTCTCAGGCTGGAAAATCCCGAAAGCGGCAGCCGACAGTTGGCATTCGAACGACTGGGTCTTCACGTACGACGGAGACGCTGCCGACGCCGACCAGTCAATCGAAACGGCGGAGAATTTTGGCGACTTCGGATTCGTCATCGACGTGCGTCTTAAAGAGAACTCAGGCACCGCAAAGATTCAGTTGCGAGGTTCCAAAGCAGCCACCGTCGCCATCAATCCAAGCGACCCTGAACTGAAAAAGTTTATTAGCGAAGGCCGCGGCTGGACCCGATTCGAAGGCGTATTGAAAGGCGGCGTTCTGAATCTGCAGGTCAACGGAAAATCATTCATTAAAGATCGCATACTCGATGGTGTTCCGGTAAGCGGCCCATTGAGAATTACTCCTGATGGCCCCGTGGATTTCTCGAACCCTTACGTGCGAAAACTCTGATCGTCATTCTCGACAGAGAATGTTAGCTTTAGCAACCTTAGGGTATGTCGAGCGACAAGAACGGTCAGCCCCACTGAGTTTAGCAGTGAACATTCACGGGAACGTGAACCTCGGTGTTTCAGTCGCTACGATTTTCAGTCCACACTCACTCCTTCAGATACCGCTTCGGAGCCTTTCCCACATGAGACGACTTACTCTTTCCGTCCTGATTCTCGTCGCGTTGTCAGTCGCTTCCAGTGTCTCGGCCGCCGATTCACCGAATATCGTGCTAATCCTTTCTGATGATCAGTCGTGGACTGATTACAGCTTCATGGGGCATTCCGATATTCAGACACCACATCTGGATGCTTTGGCAAAAGAGAGTGTCGTCTTCCCGCGCGGCTATGTCCCGACCGCTCTTTGTCGCCCATCGCTGATGACGCTGATCACGGGGCATTACGCAAGCACGCATGGCGTTACGGGAAATGATCCATCCCCCAAATACGCTGAACGCGGTTCTGAACTCTACAACCAGCGTCGGGCCTCGCTGATTGCCAACATCGACCGCTTTGAAACCGTGCCGGAACTGCTGGGCAAACGAGGGTACCTCAGCCACCAGAGCGGCAAGTGGTGGGAAGGCAACTTCACACGGGGCGGTTTTACTCATGGCATGACGCGAGGTTTTCCGCAACCTGGCGGCCGTCACGGCGATGACGGGTTGAAGATCGGTCGCACCGGCATGGAGCCGGTCACGTCATTCATTGACGATGCGGTCAAGCAGGACAAGCCATTTTTCATGTGGTACGCCCCGTTTCTTCCACATACGCCACACACTCCACCAAAGCGGATTCTCGACAAGTACAGGAAAGACGGCCGGCCAATCACCATCGCCAAATACTATGCAATGTGCGACTGGTTCGACGAAACGTGCGGTCAGCTCGTCGATCATCTGGAGAAGAAAGGCGTGCGAAACAACACGCTGATTGTTTACGTGACCGACAACGGCTGGATTCAGAACCCTGCAAAGAACGGTTACGCCCCTCGTTCTAAGCAGACTCCGTACGAAGGCGGAATCCGAACGCCAATCATGTTCTCGTGGCCCGGGCATCTTGAACCCGGCACTCGCGAAGAGCTTGTCAGCAGCGTCGATCTTGTGCCAACCATGCTTGCCGCTGGCGGTGCAGACATACCTAAAGACCTGCCCGGTTTGAATCTTCTGCCAGACATGCAGAACAAAAACGCGATCGTTCGAGACGCAATCTTCGGCGAGAGCTTTGCTCACGACATCGCCGACATCAAAGATCCGGAAGCTTCTCTGCTCTTTCGATGGTGCATCCAGGGCCGCTGGAAGCTGCTGCTGACTTACGACGGCGAGGTCAACCGTTACAAGTCAACACATCCTCGAACGGAAAAGCGACCGCAACTCTTCGACCTGCTTGCCGACCCGGCCGAAGAAAACAATCTTGCCGGAAGCAATCCTGAGGTCGTCGCTCGCCTGGCAGAAAAAATCAGCGACTGGTACCCGGTTAAGAAACGCAAGGTGTTGACGAAGTTCGAATAGTCGAACCATTATCAATAGTCGAAATCAAAGCCGCGATCAGATTTACTCTGATCGCGGCTTCTTGTTTTGCCTGTTCTCTGCGTAGTCGGCGCCAAGACACATCGCTCACTGGTGCATCAAGACGCACGCTGCAACATTGCAGTGTGTCGGCTCCTGATCCCAACCCGTCATGCATCTGCCTGATCAGCTGACGATTCTGCGATTCCGGCGTCCTCCGAAGTCTTAGTTGCTGAGGCAACAAGTTCACTTCGCCATAACTCTGTTGGAAGCAGACCGACACCCATGACAACGGCCTGAGTCAGCCAGAACGCCCACAGAGTTGCCCAGACGCCTTCGGTGAACCCGTAAGCGTGAAGCCCGACACTCAATTCGTTGACGCCGAACCATGACCAGCTCGTGATAATGTTTCCGCCGACAGCCAGGACGGCCAGGCCTCGTGGCCCGACAATTTTGTCCCAGTGAGCGTGCAGCAGGATCGCGTTCCACAGAACAATCAGCAATGCGCCATTCTCTTTCGGATCCCAGCCCCAGAAGCGGCCCCACGAATCGTCTGCCCAAAGGCCACCCAGAACGGTGCCGACAAAGCTGAAGAAGATTCCGAAGCAGACCGTTCCGTACATCATACGAGACAGGTCTTTACTGGTTTGGGGCGTGACATTCTTCGTCACAAGGCCGGCCAGAACGTAATACAGTCCCAACGCTCCAGCGAGGAACGTGGTCGAATAGCCCAGCGTGATGCACACCACGTGCGTCGCCAGCCAGAACTGAGTATCCAGCACAGCCTGCAGAACTTTGAATGTGTCACCGTCACCAGCCAGTAGATGAGAGATTCCTAACGTGATAGCTCCCAGTGCCGCACCGATGATATTGCCGATGCCCAGTCGGTAGATTGATTCGAAAATCATACCGAGAACAACGCAGCCCCACCCAATAAACACGGCGGAAGAGTAGAGGTTCGTCACGGGCGGCCGTCCGGAAATGTAGATCCGCGCGACGAGGGCAAACGTGTGAACGAAGAATGTCGCAAGAATGACAAGGAAAGCGGTGCGGTTAAGCCGTTTTGACCAACCTAATAGACCAGCAACCGCAAACGTAAATGCAAACAGGTAGCTGAATGCCGAATAGTAAAACGGCGCGAAGTTGTTGAAGAACGTTTCGAAGCTGACTCGGTCAGCGTCGAGTTCCTTTGGCCGATTCTTCAATAGCCAGCGGTGGTAGTCTTCCACTTTCTTGTTGAAGTCGTCCGCCTTGTCGTTGGCATGAGCGACCATTATTTCGGTCAAAAACTGAACTGGTTCGCTGGTGTCTGCTCCGAGTAGATTCACGCTGAAGTACGACTTCGTCCAGCCCCTGGCGAATGTTTCCCATTCTTCACTGGCCGTAAAGTCGCGTTCACCATCACCCTCAATCGGAGGTACGGCCAACGGCGGCTGCCGCTCGTCGATCTGCTGCAGCATCCGCATCGCCGTTTGAACCTGCCGGCGCACTTCGTTCTGGTCAAGCTCCTCGATCTGGATATCCGGTGGCTGGAACGTTGTGACGAGCAGATCGAACTGACCGAGTTTACTTTGAAGTTCGACAAATTTTCGTTCATCGGCAGTTCGTTCTTTGCTGTCTTTCTTGCGAGCATCGTTTGCCGTCTCGACAAGAACAGGGATCTTCTCGAAGAAATCGTCGAGCGAATAGAGATGCTTCTTGCGCCGCTCCAGTGCCAGCTTCTTCAATAACTGCGGATGGTCGATTCTGAAGACGCGGTGCTCGCGCGCAGCTGCGGGATTGGCGATCACGTCAAGCAGCCAGAGAATTGCTGGTTGCGTATCACCATTCTTGTCTTTGAAGGTTTCCCGGTTCGAGAGAATTCGCAGACTGTTTCGAGCGAGCGTGTCGAACGGTTTCACGCGTCCTTCGTAAACCAAAGGCAGCTTACCAAATTCGTGAAGGTTGGCTTCGTTCGATTCATAACTCGGCATACGAGACTTGCTGACAAGCCACCCGGCAATCAACAGCATAATGAGCCAGGGGATCAGTTGGGCAATGAACGGTTCCGGCATGGCACCACTCAATGAACCATTCACAGCTTCATCAGCACCAGTTCGAGCCTTGCCGGAATCACGGCGCCGTAGAAACCGCATCATGACGATCCAGAAGTGCGCCAGCATGCCTGTCGCGACAATCATGCACGAGACGTAGGGGATCAGCCAGCCGGTGTTTGACACAACGGCCAGCGTTGTGGATTCCTTTCCGGTCACGGAATCCGGTGGGCCGTAGTTGCTCTGATAAAAAGTTTCGCCTGCGTAACGCAGTGGATTGTTCATCCAGATGTGCTGCTCGAAGTCTTCGTTCGCAACTGGGTCTGACACTTGAACGACAGACCGATAATCGCGAGGCGTATTTGTGCCGACGTAGTCCGTCTTGCTGACATCTTTCAACTCGACGGTGTACGGCTTGTAGTAGCGTTTGAAACGCAGGTAAACATCCCAGGTTTGACCGGCCACTTCAACCTGGTTTGGAGTCCATGCCGACCGCTTAACCAGTTCGAAAAAGACACCCGTCAGGAATGTACCCAGCTCTTTGCCGGTCTCCTTTTCGGTCACTCGGACGTAAGCAGCAGTCAGGTCAACAGCCCCGCCTGAATCGGTTCCCGCTCCGGCACGGACTTCCGAGGCAACCATTGTTTCGCCGGGACCACTCGTCGCCGGGTTCCATTCTTCGAAAACGTAGTCGAGGACGTCATTGATCGAGACAAGTTTCTTCCTCACGTCGGTCGACAACGGACCGCCGGTGATTGCCTCAACATCCTCGTAGACTTCTTCGATCTTCGAAGCATCATCACTCAGGTCAGTCAGATTGTCGGCAGTGTTTACCTGGAACGGTGGCACGCCCAGCGTCGATGCAATTTCGATCTGCAGTTGCCGACGTTCGACTGGGTTCGAGTTCTGCATGAACCGAACGATCTCAACGTCGAATGGCATGTCGTCGTCAGACAGCGTTCTTGCTTCCTGCGGAGTATCTACGTCGCCTGCGTCAACGATGAACGATTTAGGAATGATGATCTCTTCGTTCTGGTCCTTGCCTGCACGATTGACGAAGGTCAGTTCGAATTCTCGGATATCGTCTGAGTAGTTGACGGACTCGCCTTCGTTGATCCTCATTTGAGTTTCGACGTGAGACGTGTCGACAACGACTTCATTCAACATCATCAGGCCAACGCCAGCGTGAAGCAGGACGACACCCGCGCGCTTCTTAAACAGCATCATGCAGCCAGCCAGCAGGATGACCGATGCTCCACAGCCTTTGACAAGCTGCCAGAGAATCCGCATGCCGGAATCGTCAATCAATGCTTCACGCGGGTTGAACAGGAAGTAAGCAGCGATTCCCAGGCCGACGAACACTCCGCACAGGCTGAGAGATTCGGTACGGTTTTCCCTCCACTTGCTGACGAATCCCCAGACAGTCACCAGCAGCAGGCTGACCACCAGAAACTGCAGCAGGCACCAAAGCGTGTCCCAACCAATTGTTGCTGATTGGACAGAGTTGTTGCTGTGACCGCTTTCGATCACGAGCCACGTGGCGACAGCACCGATCGCCGTCACGACCAGTCCACCAGTGAGGCGAGGCCCTTTCGCCTGGATTTTGAATTTCAACGAGTGCGCTGTCAGCAAATTCATCGCCATCAACGTGCCGATCAGATACCCGCCCGGGAAGAACATGCCGACGCCTGTGCTGATTCCGCTCAAGTCGAGGTACGGCGCAAACAATGGATGGAATACTCGGACTGGCACCCACGCAAACCAGCAACGAAAGTAGTCGCCGACAACGTCCCAGATGTCGAGTTCCACCTGAGCCAGCGTTCCAGCCAGGATCAGAAAGATCGAAAACCCGAACAGAGTGATCGTCAGTTTGAGTGACGCCAGCGGCTTCAAAGCCTTTCTGATGTCGTCTCTGAACGAAAGGTCTTTGGCGTCGTTTGCGGAAAACGTCTCGTCAGGAGTGGCCTGGCTGGACATGATTTTCTCCGGCCGCCGAAGCAGCAGTGAGGATTAAGTTAGCTTTGCGATTTAACTTCGTAGTCTGCGTCTCGTCATCCGAACGATGATGTATTTCCTAGCGGAACTTGACTGACTTCAGGAATGCTCGAACGTTGTCTTTTTCACGAGAAACGGTGTCCGAGTCGCCGACCAGTTTGAAGAACCAACCGGTGTCGCCCTTCACCACGATCGCGCCGATGATCGATTGCTTTTCGCCTGAAATCTCAATGAGACTTCCCTTCTCACCACCGATCGAGATGTCTTTAACTTCGTTCGACAATTCATTTTCTTTAAGACTCTTTAATCCGGCCTGACCTCGCCAGCGATTGACGTTTTGAGCAACGTCCGAGCCGGCAGCAGCCAGTGACGAAACGTAGAACTCCGCGGTCTTTCCGCCGTTGTCGATATCCCACGAGATTTTCCGAAAGGGCTTCAGGCTTCCAGAAACCCAGCCATCCGGAACATCGAAACTCATTTCCCGAATCGACGTTGGTGAATCCTTGCCACCAGCACCTGGCTTAGACGCCGTTGTTCCGCCAGTTGGGGGATGCCCGGGGGGCAGCGATGGACCGGCTGCGGATGAAGGTCCCGCAGCGGCTGGTCGACTTGGGTTGGCTGATCCACTTCCCGGACGTGCCGGTACTTTTCCCGCCAGGTTTACCCAGGTGATCGTCGTACCGTCTTCCAGATCGAACTGGTGGAATTCGTCGGAAGCCTTCAGCTCATCGATCGATTGTTTTGCCAGACCAAGCTGACCTCGCCAACGATTGACGTTCGGCAGGATGTATTCGTCGGAAGCCGGATCGTCGTTCGGCAACGCGATGACGGAGCACTCGGTCTTCGAGTCTCCGGAACCAATCGCAAATGTCTCGGCACGCATGCCGGACTTACCTTGTTCTTTCCATCCTTCCGGAGCTTTCCATACCGGTTTGCCATCTTTGATTTTTAATGTCTTGAGCAACGATTCAAACTTCTCGACCTGACCGACGACCGCTGTGTCGATATCAGAGATCTTAAAGAACCAGCCTTGTCCCCCCGCAGGAACGATCCCCGCCAGCATTCTGCCGTCGACCTTTTCAGTCGACTGCGGAGTCGATGGACGTTCGGATGCCGTTGGTACGGCAGGGGCATCGCTTGAGACCGTCGACGGTTTGGGGACGAACCGTCTGGTGATCTCGGGGGCATCGGTGCAACCACCAACGGATAACAGCAACGCCACCGACGCGAGCATCGGTACTACGGCCAATGTCGACAACGGCGATGCCAGGAGTACCGCGTAACGGCGTGGAGTCATTGTGGGATCGCTTTCGGAAAGTGTGCCACGGGCTGAATCAGTCGGCAGGAACGACAGCTGAAGTCAGACCGTCAACTGCCAGGAACAGCCAGTATGTACGCGAAGTAAACCTGGACAGCCGGAATTAAAACAGCGAGGTGGGATAAACGGGGCGGGACTCTGAATTTCGTGGTCAGGCCACACAGCAGACGATCCTGCAAGTGGCCTTCTCTGACGACTCAACTCCAGACGAGACATCCGTTTCGAGCTAATCAGCGTTCGGCAGAATGATGCCCACTATATCTAGTGCGGAAGCCGGCGAAAAGCACATGACGATTTCGACGATTTCCGTGATTCTGTCGAAATTTCGACTGAAAGTGGTCTCGCGGAGTGCAGCTGTTCTGCCGGTTTCGCGACGCATTCGGCCGTTCTCTGCGGACCGATTCTACGGCTCCTGCGGTTCGGGCAAACCACGTCGACCTGTTTGCTGACAGAAACCCTGCGGAATCGTCAGGGGGATCGCCGGACTGTTGTATGTTTGCCCGTTTGATCCGCACAGGGTTCAGGCTCCGTCGGCGTATCTGTCTACGGGCCTGTTCAGAACGGCGGAAGTTTGTGACCCATTTTTGAGTCGACATCCCAGGACGGCCGAAATGTCTCGATCAGATGCACTCCTTCGTCTTCATGAGCGTCTCGTTGCTCGCTGCAACGAGTTGCGCAAGAAGCTTTCGACGGATTCGGACAAAGACACCAGTGACGCATCGCGACGAAACGTTGGTGATCTGGGCGACGCCGCCAGCAACGGCGCGGTCAACGAGCTGAATTCTCAACTCGCGTCTATCGAGACTCGCGAGCTGTTCTTCATTCAGCGAGCGATCGTGATGATTCGCGAAGGGCGGTACGGCACGTGTGAAGGCTGTGAAGGTCCGATTCCGATTGCTCGACTTAAAGCATTGCCGTACTCAGTGATGTGCGTTACCTGTCAGCGTTCTCAGGAAGAGCTTGGCACTGATGAGGCCGACGAAGTCGACTGGGACAAAGCGTGTGACTACGAAAACAGGTTAAGCGAGCGTGAAATCACGCTCGACGATCTGAAATTTGATCGCTGATAACGGCTAAACGACAGCCAGCAACCGGGGCTGCCTACGAACGGAGCTGCAGGATGAAAATGACTCGCTCGACACTGTTGTGCTGTTTTGGCATCGCTCTTGGCTTCGGCTTTGGAGCTGGCCTCAACATGCACGGCCCAGCTGCTACCGCCCAGGCCGAATCGCTAACCGCTGGCGAAATCGAAAAGCTTTACCGCGAACTCGACGACGGCGGATCATCTCTGGCCGACACCAGCAAAGTGTTGTCAAAGATCGCCCGCGTTGTGATGCCGAGCGTTGTTCACATCAACAGCTTCCGCAAAGTCTCGGGCCGAGGCCGAGTCGAAGAAACCGGCTCCGGCGTGGTCATGACCAGTTTTAAACGGCCAGGAAAATACATCGTCACCAACCGGCACGTCATCAACGATGCGCTGCCGAATCTCGACTCAATCGCCATCCATCTGCCGGACGGCCGAGTCATTAATCCTCGTAAAGTCTGGAACGACCCGTACAGCGATATCGCCGTCATGGAAGTTAAAGCAAACAATCTGGAGCCTTTACGGTGGGGCGATTCGGACGAGCTTAACATTGGCAACATCGTCCTGGCCTGCGGCAGTCCGTTCGGCCTGAGCCAGTCTGTCACAATGGGAATCGTTAGTGCTCGTGGCCGAAGTTCACTGGGCATTGGCAATCGATCGGGAGTTCTGAATCAAGACTTCATCCAGACGGATGCAGCGATCAACCCCGGTAACAGCGGCGGTCCGCTGATCGACCTGCAGGGAAAACTGATCGGCATCAACACAGCCATCGCGTCGACCCATGGCGGCAATGAGGGCATCGGCTTCAGTATTCCGAGTAACCTGGTCCAACGAGTTGTTGATCACCTGTTGGAATACGGCTCAGTCAAGCGAGCGTACCTAGGCGTGAAGCTGGACTCTGAATTCGACTACGAAGCCGCCGTGAAGCTTCAGCTCTATCGAATCCGTGGAGCGAGGATCCTCGAAGTCTACCCGAATACCCCCGCAGCAAAGGCGGACCTTCGATACAACGACATCATCCTCGAATTCAACGGGACGGAAGTGCTCGACGAAAGCCACTTGATAAACAAAGTCAGCCTTTCGGACACCGCCAATATGGCCGAAGTTGTTGTCTGGCGAGGCGGCCGAAAAGTCACGATCCAGGTCGACCTCACCGACCGACCGGTACGTGGCGAATAGGCGAAAAGCTACTGCCGGGAAGTTCCTCTCTGCCCTGCCCAGTTTGCCACCGTACTGTCCATCTTGCTGCAAAATTGAGATCACTAAAACAGTCCCCGCCTCGCTGAGCAGGGTTTGCTCGAAATTCGGATCTCCTTCAGGAAGGCCTCGGCCTCCGATGGATTAACAGGCTGAAACGGGTGTCGAACCTGGAGGCTCGACTCAACCAGATTTCGCACAAGCGGATCGGCATTATCCTGCCAAATTCGTTGAGCGGAGTGGTACAGAGCCTGCCGCTCTTGCGGAGCGATTTCCCACGGCGAGACTGCCTTCAATTGTCAGCGAAGAAAACTCCGGCCTGATGCAAAAATCACCCCGCGTCGCACGTGTCATCCCGTACAAACACCAAGAGATGATCCACCATTGGCAGCCGCTTCTGCGCAATTTGCAGTCACAAAAGTTTGACATCAACATCGACCTGCGAGGCCAACTACAAACAGGTTTAATGAGTCTGGCAACCGGCGTGCCGATCCGGTCGGGGCTCGAAACCGCGTGCGAAAGTTCCAGCTACACCTACACCGATCTGATCCACAATTCCAGGCCGCTGGTGCCCGAGTTCGTTCGATATTGGCGGGTTGCAGAATCACCTGGCGTCGGCGATCTTCTTCACCAGGCCGATTGCCTTCTCGCAAACGATGCGGGACCGTTGCACCTGGCGGCGAGCCTGGGCACATCTGTCGTCAGCCTGTGCACCTGCACGAGTCCGCAGATTCCTGGCCATCCTGGAGCTGGTCACGAACTGGAGTCGTCGTGTGTCGACTGTCACGCCAGCAACCGAAAACGCTGCCCCAGGCGAGGCTCCCGCCACCTCGCCTGCATGGAAGAACTTTACTATTGAGCGAGTTTACACTGCAGTCTCAGTCGTCCTGCAAAGGCAACGCGAGGCACTCAGAGCCGCCTGACTTCATCGGCCGCGGAGTGGATCAGTAAAGCGATTTACTGAACCGTGCCGCCACTTAATCTGCGAGACAGCTTGTTACGACGTTCCTCGCGAATTTCGCTGTAGGCTTCGACCAGTGCCCAGGAATCAGTATCGCGACTGGCTTCAACCAGCAGTGCTGGCCCGCTTGTCGTAGAGCCTGAAGGGAACGGCGACATTCCTGCCGGTTCAACCTGAGCGACAGCTTCGGCCTGAGTCGTGTCGTTGCTCGGCCCAAAGACGACCAGCACGGCAGCCAGCACGAACGACGCCATCACGGTCAGGCGACTGGCCAGTTCTCGGCCGCGACCAACTCGGTCGAGTTGTATCAGAATTTCAGTCCTCAGACCGGCACGAGGATCAGGAGCGTCGTCACTGAAGTGGATCAGTTCTTCTTCCGCTGCAAATTCCCAGTCGGTCGGTTCGAAGTCCGGAACTTCAGCTCCCAGTGCGGCAAACAGTTGGTCGGTTTCAGACACGAGGTACCTCCTGTCTGCTGCTGCGGCCGGACTTTGACTTTGCAGGCTTTTGAGACTCATCGTTCGTCGAATCTTCCCTGGCGGCGGACGGCGGACCGATGTCTGCCCGAGCAGAATCGACCAGCGGCTGTAGATGCCGCGAGAGTTTTTCGAGAGCGTAGCGGTAGCGACTCGCGGCGGTATTGGGAGACTCGTGAATCAGCTCGGCGATTTCGGCGAACGTAAACTGCTCCCAGATTTTAAGAACGACGACTTCCGCCTGTTCGGCTGGCAACCTGGCGACCGCCTGCTGAACTTTCTCGCGAGACTCTTGCTGCTCAAGCGGGCAATCCACCGGCCGCCATACCTGCAGCAAACTCGCCAAAGAAGCAATCGGCTTCCGCCGACCAATCACCCTTAAAGCCTCGTTCCGGACCACCCGGACCAGGTAAGCCCAGGGCTTGTCGGCATTTGCGACCTGTTTCGGCTTCCGAGCCACCTTCACCAATGCCGACTGCATGGCATCTTCAGCGTCTGCTCGATTCCGAGTCAGCGTCTCGGCATACCGCAACAACCGAGGCGCCGCGACGTCATAAAGCCGCGTCAGCGCAGACCGATCTCCGTTCTCAAGGTCCGCAGCCATCGCTGCAACTTCTGACCAGATTGATTTTTTCGTTGCTGGATCGCTCAAGCGTCGCCTCCAGAGTCAATCTTCAACCCACAGAATTTGTCACTCACCAGCAGCTTCGAACTCACTATTAGAGGCATCTACAGCCCCCGTTTGTCTACCAAAACAGTCATTTTGGTAGAAAATAACGGAATCGTTTCTCAGTATTGTCGTGATATTAGGCCCAAATTTAAAACTTGGTTGACGTTTTCCGTACATCTGCGAATCTGAATCCATGCAGAAAATTGTATTTGACGACCCATACGAATTCGTGCCGCCTCATTGCGGCAATATCTGGCCAAGAGTCCTCGGGCTTCTGCTTGCGCCGATTCTGAAAAAAAGCTACGGAGTCGTGGACGTCGAATGTCGAGGGACGGCCCTGCTGCAGGAATCGCTCACAGCAGGACATGGAATAATTCTTGCGGCCAACCACTGTCGCCCTGGTGACCCATTTGTCATGGGCCTGCTGGCCCGTCAAATGTCGACGAATCTGCATTTGATGGCAAGCTGGAGTGTCTTCAAACAGAGTCGACTGCAGACCTTTGTGGCGCGGCGTGTTGGAGCATTCAGTGTCTATCGCGAAGGGATGGATCGCGCATCATTAAATCAGGCAATCGACACGCTCGTCGATGCTCGCCGTCCGCTGGTGATCTTTCCTGAAGGTGTCATCTCGCGAGCCAACGACAGACTCGGTGGGCTGATGGACGGAACGGCTTTCATGGCCAGGCAGGCCGCCAGAAAGCGAGCCAAAAAGAATCCGGACGCGAAGGTTGTCATTCATCCCGTCGCCGTCAAATACCAGTTTCTTGGCAACCTTAACGAATCGATCGAGCCGGTCCTTAAGCAAATTGAGGACCGGTTCACATGGGGTTCACAGTCGCACTTCGGATTGTTCAACCGCATCACTCACATCGGAGCGGCGTTGATCGCTCTGAAGGAAATCGAATTCCTGGGTGAACCTCAAACTGGATCTGTTCACAATCGTGTCGGCCGACTGGTTGACCACCTACTGATGCCGCTTGAAGCGGAATGGATGAGAAAACCGCAGAACGGCGACGTTGTCACACGAGTCAAAAATCTGCGCACAGCGATTCTCCCTGACATGGTCGAAGGAGATATCACAGACGACGAACGCGATCGTCGCTGGCGGCAACTGGCCGACCTGTACCTGGCACAACAGCTATGGTTCTATCCCGCAGAATACGTTGCTGAGGACAGTCCCGCCGAACGAATTCTGGAGACAGTCGAACGGTTCGAAGAAGACCTCACCGACACAACACAGATTCATGCCCAGTTAAAGGCAATCGTTCAGGTCGGAGATGCAATCGAAGTGGGAACCGACAGGCCTGAGCGAGGCCTCGATGACCCGCTGATGGTCGCACTGAAAAACGCGATAAAGTCGATGCTCGAATCTCTCGCCAGCGAAGTCAATCAACAGGCTCGCGGAGATTCTTCAAGATAATTAAGAACCGTCGCCACTCCTGGTTGTCGCCAGAAGCGACGTAAGTCAGAACGCCAACACTCGCTATAAAATGGCAAAACATGAGCACCGAGCCTGAGGAAATACGTCCGACGCGAAACCGGATTCTGATCCGTGTGGTGCTTGTGGTGACAGGTCTGGGGCTCTGGTTTCTGACTCAGTCATTGATCGGGCAGCGGCAAAACCTCGAAGGCAACTACGATCAGGTCAGTGATCTGTTAACACGGGGCGATGCCGGCTTAATGGCGACCGCTTCGTTAAACCACTTCCTGCGGGAGAATCGAAATTGGTCAAACGCATTGCTCATCAGCAGTTCATCTGTCATCGATCTGCTAGGCGGATTCCTACTGCTCTGGGCAATCTTCGGCCCGAGTATCCGACCATTTGCTGGACTACTGATCCTTTTCGGACTACGACAACTCAGCCAGAATTTATGCGTACTGCCGCCGCCAGACGGGATCATCTGGGAGTTTCCAGGATTTCCATCACTGCTCGTGACGTATAGCGTCGCGAATGATTTCTTCTTCTCCGGCCATACTGGAATTGCAGTTTACGGAGCTGTTGAACTTGGGCGTCTGAAGGGGCGAAAAGGAGTCTATTGGGGCATTGCAATTGCTCTGTTCGAAGCGTCCAGCGTTCTCATCCTCCGTGCCCATTACACCATGGACGTTCTGACCGGTATCCTGGCTGCAATTTGCGCCGCCTATCTCGCGAACCGAATCGGTCCGATGGTTGATCGGCAGATCGAACGTCGCTGCGAGCGTCCATTGTCTGACGGCTAAATCACAATCTACGGCCGCTGTCCGATCACATTTTGAGGCTCGTTTCGTACGACCCGGATCGGTTAAGCCCACGGATGTTGAAGCAAACGGCGTGCGACATGCGCAATCGAACTTTAAGTGAGATTGTCGCAGGTTTATTGAAGCCTGCGATCACGTTCATCCTACCTGCATTCCTTTTTTATCGTATGCACAGAAATCGCAAAGTTAACCCAAAAACCGAAGCAACATTAGAATGTCGCATCGTTAACAGTAGCGTCATCCTGATCGCTTGAATAAGCAGGTCACCAGCAAGGATGTGCTCGTGATGTATTCGAAAGAATTTCGGCGTCAGTTGCTGACAGCGTGTGATGCCGGCGGTGGGACTCGTGAGGTCGCGATGCAGTTTTCTTTTCTGAATCGTAGGTCAGGCGGATCAAGCAGATGCGTCGTGAGCCGGGCAAGACGGCTCCGAAGACCACTCGTGACCGCCGTCCAACGTGGCAGAAACGGTGTGACTGGCTGCGCGAAAGCATTGCTGAAAAGCATCGCAGACCAGCCCGGCATCTATCTGCACGAACTTCAGGTGAAGCTGGAGTCTGAACAGGAGGCAACGTTGTCGCCGCAGACGCTCAGTGAAGCTTATCGAGCTGTGAGACTGACTCGACAAGCAAGACACTGACTTTGCCGCCGAACAGGAACGCGAAGACACTGCTCAGAAACGTCGAAACTGGAAACGACACCAGAAAAACATCGATCCTGAGCACGTCGTTTTCGTCGATGCAACGCGGGCAAAGACCAACATGAATCGGACGTATGGTCGTTAATAGCGTGGGACCCGCGTGATCGAAGGAGTCTCTTTCGGACGCCGGGAAACGATAACGTTCGTCGGAGCTTTACGTGTCACCGCACCACTGACTGTTGATGGCCCGACTGTTGATGGCCCGACTGTTGATGGCCCGACTGTTGATGGCCCGATCAACGGTTGCATCTGTCTGGCATGAGTGCGGCAGCATCTCGTTCCCACGCTGGCTCCCGGAGACATCGTCGTGATGGATCAGCTGTCGAGTCACAAAGTGAAAGGTGTGCGGGAAGCGATCGAATCAGTGGGCACCGAAGTCCGCTCTGCGTGCGTTGATTGCTGCCAGGTTGCGAGTGCTGATGGTCGAGATTCCATTGAATTTGGTCCATGTCCGAGTTCTCAGATAGGAACCTTCAGGATGTTCTGACAGACAGCAGCGTGGATGGCGAGGTCGTCGATAGTCGTCATCAGAGAAAAGGTCTTCGGTGAGTATTCGCCTCGCCTGATCCAGGACTGTTGTCAATTTGAAAGACGAGTTATCCAGCCTGCAAGGAATCCTTGCCGCTGGCAGCACTGATAAAAAAAATAAAAATTCTGAGTAACTACGCTCGCAATTGGTATCAATTATGCCATGTGCAACTGTGAACCTGGGCTACGACTAAACCTCATTCGGTCACATTGCAGACGGGTATATCATGACAACTAAAAGAAGTTTCCACTGGAAATTAGAACGTCCAGTTACTCAACTTTCACAAGTCGGTGCTCGACTTTTTCCACGCCGGCGACGCCGTCATCTCAGTCAAACTGCTGCTCAACTCCAAAGCACACTCGAGCAATTTGAGCCGCGAGTGTTGCTTTCTGCATCACCTGTTGCCCACGACGATCTTATCGAAACTACCGCCGAACAGGCTGTGCAGTTTGATCCAGTGGCAAATGATTTCGACGCGGACGGTGATCAACTCACACTGATCGGCGTGAGTGAAGTTGATGGTGGCACAGCGGCGATCAACGGTAACTCAGTAACATGGGCCCCACACCCCGGTTTTCTGGGACAGGATACACTCCATTACACTATCAGTGATGGCCACGGGAACGAATCTGTCGGTTCTATCGTTGTGACCGTAAACGCCCCGGGGGCAGCTCAAGTGCTGCGACCTTTCGGACAGCATGTAAATTATGCCACCGGAAGCATCCTGCCCGATCATGTCCTGCAGTCAAAACTCGACGATGACGTTCGCGCTCTGTACGACGACTGGAAACAAAGATTTTTATTGCCGGCCGGGGTCAGTGCCGGACAGCCCATGTATCGGGTGGCACTTGCCGAAGGCTCAAGCGAAACCGTATCCGAGGGGCAGGGTTACGGCATGGTGGTTGTGGCCTACATGGCCGGTCACGATCCCGCTGCGCAAGAACTGTTTGACGGAATGTGGGCGTTTGCTCAGGCGAATCCCAGCACGATCGACGGTCGGCTAATGGACTGGCACACCCCGGACGTCCACGACGGCAATGACAGTGCATTCGACGGAGACGCCGACATCGCCTATGCACTGCTGCTCGCTAACGCTCAATGGAGCAGCAATGGCAACGTCGATTACGCCGCAGCAGCGGCTACGACTATCGCCGGCATCTACGAATCAACAATCGGACCGGACAGTCAGTTGCCGGAACTTGGTGATTGGGTTTCGGCGCACGGTCAGCCATTCAATCAGAACACCCCACGCCCCGGTGATTTCATGCCCGCCCACTTCCGCAGCTTTGCGCAGGCGACCGAAGACCATCGCTGGAACGATGTGATCGCAGCCACACAAACCGTCGTCGATTCGCTGCAGACGAACCACGCACCGGTCACCGGCCTGCTGCCAGACTTTGTCGTGAATGCCGTCAACGATCCACAGCCTTCACCCGGCACGTTTCTGGAAGGCCCGTACGACAACACTTACTCGTATAACTCAGCTCGTGTCCCCTGGCGGATCGGACTCGATGGCGTCCTCAATGGAGATTCTACTTCGATTGCACAGGCTTTGAAGCTCTCTCACTGGGCCGAGGCGGCAACGGGCGGCAACCCCAATACCTTCCATGCCGGCTATCAACTGGACGGAATCCCTGTGCCAGGTCGCGCATACATGAGTACAGCTTTTGTTGCTCCCCTTGGCGTGGCCGCCATGAACGATTCCAGCCAGCAGGCATGGTTGAATTCCATTTATGATGTTGTTTCTACTTCCCGACAGAACTATTTCGAAGATTCCATCGCGTTGATCTCGATGATCGCGATGTCTGGAAATTACTGGTCCCCAACGGCGTCAGCTGCGCCTCAGGATCCGCCACCACCATCTGAACCAGACATTTCCATTGCCGACATCACTCTGAACGAAGGCGACTCCGGAACCACCACAGGTGTCTTCACTGTCTCGCTGAATGAAGCATCCAGTGTCCCGGTCACGATCGACTACACCACTTCAGATGGCACGGCCACCGCCGGCAGCGACTACACCCCCATGTCAGGCACGGTCTCGATTGATGCCGGTCAGACCACTGCCACGATTGCGGTCGAAGTCCTCGGCGATACCGAAGACGAAGACAATGAAACTTTCTCGATCAATCTGAGCAATGCCGTCGGAGCTATGATCGACGACGGTCAGGCACTGGCCACAATCGTCGATGACGATCAACAGCAGACACCACCCACGACTCCCGGATTTCAATACGAAACCGAAAGCGACTGGGGCAGCG
>JACLAC010003232.1_pt1 | contig 32214 bp, 31 predicted proteins | sample 8027881 | NCBI WGS metagenome assembly JACLAC01 (sample SAMN15725517, study PRJNA655200) | protist metagenome | isolation source: fluorescence activated cell sorting (FACS) single amplified genomes of... | place: Spain: Blaines Bay Microbial Observatory, Mediterranean Sea | collected 2016-01-19 | reverse complement strand
CATCACGACGGTATGCTTGAGAAACGGGTTGTTCGGATGATTGAAGTTGAAAATACCGCTGAAGCGAGGTTGCTCGCTCGCAGGAATTGTGGCTTTGTAGGTTGGCTGCATTTCAGGATCGCAACGTTCTCTATCGGCGCAACCGCCGCCGCCTTGCAGATAGAACAACAGTTTTTCTGGATCACCCGGACGCACGAAGAAACGATACGGTGAGCCATCGGAACATACGGTGTCTCGTGCGGGTTCGATCGTGTGCCAACCCTTGCCGAGTGTTTCGATACCGGTCGGCGCTTCGATTGCGATATCGGATCCGGCGTTTTTGACCGTTTCCATTTCAGTGCTGGGCGTTTCGGCACAGCCCGCCAGGGTCAAGAGTGTGCCCAGGGCAAAACCGATGGTGAGTCGCATCGTCGCAACATTCATAGCAGCGCACATCGACATGTCCCCCCCTAGTTTTTATGATGTGGCTTGATTCTACATGTTTAGTGGGTGCCAGGGATGACCTCAAGGATAGAAACCAAATCGGTTATTGAGCATTGGCTGTCGGGGGATATGGAACCGGAAGCAGTCTGGAAGTGGGCGTTAGACGCGAAAGACAAAGAGAGTGAAGTTGGCAGATCGGATGATGCGCTGGTGCGGGATGTGATCGATGTGCTCGCAGGACTTCCCTTTGACATGATCATCAAGGAAGACGCTGAAGTTATCGACTATTGTCTCGGTAACCCGCTCGAGGAAGCGGATCTTGGCCAAAACTTATTGTGGAATCATTTGGACAACGTCGATGCGGATGGTCGGCGCAATGCGCTTGCGGAAGATCCCTTTTACGGCCAATTTACCGGCGGAATTGAGTAAGGGCCTCCAGATCAATAGGCAAATTGATCAACCCGGCTGGCCGCTTGGCTGAGCCCCTTACCCCTTATAAATCTCGGGTCTAGCCAACGCTCGACCGCGTCGAGTTCCCACCCAAGAGATAGATGCTTCTTGGATACCTTTGACAACGGGAGCCACACGCCGTTGTAAGCAACCGGGAAGCCGTTGTCGTTGAAGGTATAGCCGTACGTGCGGCTGAGACCAGCGTCTTCCTCGAAATCGCCAATGTATGAGAGCCATGGGACGTCGATGGACACCTGTTCTCGCAGATGTTGCTGACACGACGCTATGTGGTTACCCAGATCCCAGTCCGGAATTATTCGTTCGTCCTTAGTCAGACCGCCCGGCAAGTGGAGTCCGTTCGTTGTCTCCAGAAAGAACACTTCAGTCTCTTCCTTTTCCCGCACGAGCACCGCCCGTGTTGTCGTTAAATCTCGCTGGCTATGGACGGCAATTAATTTCCGGCCTTCATCACTTAAGGCATCTGCCACGTCGTCGTGATAGAGGTAGTATCCGGTTGCGGGAGGGTAAGAGGCGGCGGCGTTGAGCGCACCGAAACATACATCAAGAGCTATGAACGCCTGCAGGCATTGCAAGAGGGGGTCGCCGTGAGCCTGCCAAACCACGCAGAGATGGGCGATGTCTTCCAGCGCGCGGCTCTTTTAGCATCCCGCAACGCGGGTGCGCCACACCCCTTCGTCGACCCAGATGGCTATCAAGCCAGCCTTGCCCAATTCATATCGAACGCCAAGATCAAGTTGCAAGGGGAAAAGGACGGCACTGCTGCAGACCCACTTACAGAACTAACAAAAGCAATCAGTCAATAGGAGCGCGCAATGGACTTCGGATTATTCATGTACTGCACCATCGGACGCCGTCACGAACTGGAAAAAGGGATGGCAGGTCGCAGCAATGAGCTCTACCAACGTATGTTGAATGAGATCGCTCAGTATGCCACCTTCGCAGACGAGGCCGGTTATTTTGGTTTCGGTCATCCAGAGCATCATCTGCAGATAGAAGGGTTCGAGATTTCCAATGATCCTTGTTTGATGGCCATGTGGCTCGGACAGCACACAAAGCGAATGAAGATAATCACTTGCGGTTTCGTCTCAACCACCAACAACCCTCTGCAAGTTGCTGAAAAAATAACAACGTTGGATCATATGTTAGGCGGTCGCTTCGGAGCGGGTCTAGTTCGAGGTTACCAAGCCCGCTGGGTTGAAAACTACAAGGTAAAGCCTGAACTGAATGCAGTTGGACCCTGGAATGCCAAGGGCCCAGAGGATGATCTCAATCGCGAGTACTTTTCCGAGTTCGTCGATATCGTTGTCAAAGCTCTTGGTCAGGAGACTCTGCAGCACCGTGGCAAATTCTGGAACTTTCCACCAGAAGGTTTTGTCAATCCACATGATCACCCGGTGTACGTAAATTACGGCGATGGCGTAAGCGAAAATATGGCAGTTGAATCGGTTGGCATTGCACCAGGTCCTTACCAAACTGACATTCCGTTATACGGAGGCTTCTCACAGAGTTTGACCACGGCTAAGTTTTGGGCGAAGTACAAGGGTCGGCCTATCATCCTGACGAGCAACGTCGAATTCCTGCAGATGCTTTGGAAAGAGTGGACAGAAGAAGCAAAACAACATGGACACGACGTCGAGCCAGGAGACCAGGCCTGTTGGGGTGGCGTAATGATATGCGCTGAGACCGACGCTAAGGCACAGAAGCTGTTCGAAGACTATGAGTGGTTTTGGAAGACATGGCCAACGCCTTTTGGTCAAGGCATGCCAGGTCTGTTAGTGGGTTCTCCTGACACGCTCAATAAACGTATCGACGAGGTGAGCCGCGCGGTACCTATCAAGGAGTCTTTCTTGTTAATCCCCCAGGGATTACACACTCCAAATGAACTGTTAGGGTCGCTCGACCTTTTCGCCCGCAAGGTGATGCCGAATCACGGCTAACCTTGTTTGAACTAAAACAGCTGCCGACAATCGAACGGGCAGCGATCACTGCAAGGAACGGGCCTTAGGCAAATGCAACCATTACCAATCTACCTCGATATCATTGTTGCGCTGATTTTAAGTTTCTTTGCTGTTGCTGCACCAGCAAATGACTTTGCACTAGAAGGTCGGTGGCAGCTCAATCTCGAAGAGTCCGACAAACTCGCTGTCACGTACAAAGAAGGCTCCGGGACCGGGCGCAGAAATCTCCTGCAGAGAGGTACCGTTTCCATCAGCGGGCTACCTCTCCCTTCTCTGGGCGGACGCATCCCGTCTCAGTCGAACCTCGTACCCAAAAACCCTGCCGTTCTAGTCTGTAATGTGATGGTGATCGAGACGAATGGTAATCGGCTAACGTTAATCTACGACGACAGCGACCGGGAAATCATGCGCAAAGGTGATTATCGAGGGAGAACCAGCGAATGGAGCGACAAAGGCATCCGCCAGAGCTACAAAACACCAGATCGCAAAGTGACGAAAACATGGTCGATGCGCAAAGATGGACGACTGCTCGTAGAGGTCAAACTCAATCCGCCAAAAGATCGCGCACGGACCTACAAACGCGTTTTTGATATCGTCAGACACGTCCCCTAACCATCAACCGCGACGTCCATGCCCAAGAAATCCGGCTAAAAAGGCCATGGCGACTATCCGCTTCGTACGGTTACCTTGACGCACATCTCCAAACGAGCATAAGCATCCTCACTACCGCTAAAAGGTCTTCGCGATCGCAGAGGGACACCACACAACCCGCGCGCAACTCGCCTCTCGGGACAGTTTCATCGCGCTGCAGTGCCAGCGGCCTTTGTTCATGGGGATATATCAACAACACTGACGGAAAAACTTGCTGCAGCGGGCAGTTTTCGCCGGTTTACACTTTAAAGTTGATACACGCTCAACCCACATCAAACTGCCAAATATCTAGGTTTCGACGTCGAAGACAGGGACATTCGACCCCCTTTGGATACTGCGCCCAACTCTCTATCAGTGTTAAAGATGCCGTCCACGACTTAGGCAGAACTTCCCTCAGGATAGAGTTCATCCACGGGTTTCGACGAGCCATCCTCTTGGACAATTCTACAGTGCAAACGTTTTAACCCACGAGGCTCAGGTACACCACAAGAGTGCGCGATGGTACCGACTTCCTTACGCACAGATTTTGCATACTGGTATACCCTTTCGGTCTTGTCGCTAATATCGAGTCCCCGCTGTAGCTTTTTATCATGTGTGGTTATCCCAGTCGGGCAGGTGTTTTTATTGCATTGCAACGCCTGTATGCATCCTAATGAGAACATGAAGCCCCTCGCGGTTACCGCAAAATCAGCGCCGACACACAATGCCCAGGCAACCTGGCCAGGGGTTATCAGCTTGCCACTGGCAACCACATGAATCCTGTCCTTTAGTTCATATTTTTTCAAGATATCTACCACTAGCGGCAAACTTTCCTTGAGCGGCAAGCCCATGTAATCGATAAGGCTGGCCGGTGCAGCACCCGTACCACCATCCGCCGAGTCTATCGTAATGAAATCGGGAGCATGCTTTATGCCTCGTTCGTGAATCTTTTCGCACATCTCTTCGATCCAAACATGGGTCCCAATAACTGCCTTAAACCCTGTTGGCTTGCCTGTCACAGAGCGTACGCGACCGATCATATCGAGGAGGTCATCGGCGCAATCAATCTCTGGGTGTCGATTTGGACTAATCGATTCCTCGCCAACGCTGATAAAACGAATTTTCGCGATCTCTTCAGTCACCTTCTCTCCAGGAAGGATACCGCCTTTGCCTGGCTTAGCGCCCTGGCTCAGCTTGATCTCGAACATACGAACTTGGTCGTGAGCGGCTGCTTCGCGTAAGCGCTTGTCGCTCATCAAACCACTTTCATCCCGCACACCATATTTCGCCGTACCAATTTGATGAACAATGTCGGCACCACCCTCAAGGTGCCAAGGGGATAAAGCACCCTCGCCCGTGTTCATCCAAATGCCAGCCTTCTTGGCGCCGCGAGATAGCGCCAACACTGCCGGTTTTGAGATGGCACCGTAACTCATGCCGGATATATGAAAGATAGAGTCAGTCGTGTACGGCTTCGCACAATAAGGACCAATTGTGACTTCACTTGTACCAACGCTGTCTTCCTCAAGGGTAGGATAGGGACAGTTTACGAATATCGCGGTACCAACTGGGCGAAGATCTCGCGTCGAGCCAAAGGCAACGGTCGTGTTGATATTTTTTGCCGCCTGATAAACCCAACTGCGCTCGGCTCGGTTAAACGGCATTTCTTCGCGGTCCATTGCAAAAAAATACTGGCGAAAAAACTCGCCAAGATGCTCGAACAGATATCGAAATCGTCCTATGACCGGGTAGTTTCGCCGAACCGTGTGTTCTGTCTGCGTACGATCGACGACATATAGGACGGCAACGAGCAATATCCCGATCCCCAACAACCACACCAGCACCTGTGCCATAAAGATAAACACAGCCAACGTTAACGATATTTCCATTTAGCTCGTCCTGATTACTTGTGCACTGTTGGACGAAGCAAAGTCAATTTCGTTCCCCGCCCTTTAATCCGGCAAACCCAATACTCGTTTAGCAATGATGTTCCGTTGTACTTCGTTGCTACCGCTGTAAATGGAAGCGGCACGATAGAACAGCCAGTTCTTGGTGGTCTCTAATTCGTCGGGCTCATAAAAGTCTTGGGTATCTGTAATCGTATCTGGATAGCCACGAATACCACGCAACTGCAGCTTCATATCGTAGTAGGTCTGCTGCAACTCTGTACCACAAACCTTGAAAATAGATGTTACCGGACCTGGGGTACCACCTTCGGATTCCTCGACCGCGCGACGCTGCGCGAGTCGGAACGCACCATTGTCCATTTCGTACTTCAGTATCTGCGCGCGCCAGGCAGGATCAGCAATCGTCCCATCCACCTCGCCCAAAGATTGCTTTGCTTCACCAACCAAGGTCATTTCCGCCCCTTTGGCGCCACCACTAACCAAACTCTCCATACCTGACCGCTCGTGTTGTAGTAACCGCTTACCAACCGTCCAGCCTTTATTTTGCTGGCCAACCAGATCAGCTTTGAGCGCAATCGCATCAGTGAAAAATGTTTCATTAAAAGGGGATTCTCCAGAAATCATGCGAATCGGGCGAACCTCGACACCGGACTGATCCATGGGTAGTAGTACAAAACTGATGCCATCGTGCTTTGGTACATCCGGATCGGTTCGAACCAAACAGAACATCCAGTCGGCATTATGCGCTCCGGAAGTCCATATTTTCTGCCCGTTAATCAGGTAGTGGTCGCCATTATCAATTGCACGCGTAGACAGACTCGCCAGATCGCTGCCTGAGCCGGGCTCACTGTAACCTTGACACCATTCCAGCTCTGCCCGCGCAATTTTCGGCAAATGACGCTCTTTCTGATCAGGCGTGCCGAACTCAAGCAATGTCGGCCCGATCATAGACGTACCGAAACTGGACAGTGCCGGTCGCGCGTTGATGGCAACCATTTCCTCCAACAAAATCATATATTCGTCGTTAGAAAGGCCGCCGCCGCCGTACTCTTTCGGCCAGTTGGGGACGGTCCAGCCCTTCTCGACCATGCGCTCCAACCAGAGCAACGTATCTGAATCCGTAATTTTGATCTTTGTACTGCCATTGGAAACGGGCCCCGGACCACGAGCCCCAGGAGGGCAATTCTCAGCCAACCAGGCCTGCGTATCCGCCCTAAAATCGTCTAACTCCGCCATGTCTTCTCTCCAATTTCTCACCACGTTGACGCCTACCGTCAAACATTTGCTTCAGCGCCCAAAATACCTTGCAATTGCACTTCGACGCAAACCACCCTATCGTCTCGCGCCTATGATTTCTCGCCTTGGCATCATCGGAGACGTGCATGCGGAGCATGCACACCTTGCAATAGCCCTCGACTACCTGCAGCGCGCAAAAGTCGATGCCATTGTTTGCACGGGTGATATCGTTGACGGCAAAGGCAACGTTTCTCATTGTTGTGCCATGCTGGCCGAACACGGGGTCCGAACTGTAAGGGGTAACCATGATCGCTGGCTTGTCGAAGGCAAGGCGAGGCATGTGCCGAACGCGCACCTCTCCTCGGACCTAGACGATTTCAGCCTTAATTTCTTAAACGAATTACCGACCCAAATAAGCCTCGCAACAACGCAGGGGCAACTATTGCTTTGTCACGGTGTTGCCAACAATGATCTACAAAAAATCTGGCCCGGCACCAAACGAATGCCCATCGAACGTAGCTCAAAGCTAGATGAAATTATCGCCAGCGGTGAGTTCACCTATATGATCAACGGCCATGTCCATTATCGAACGATGATAAACTTTCACACGTTCACGCTGTTCAACGCAGGCACTTTAAAAGGAGATCATCGGCCTGGCTTCAGTATTCTCGACTGCGAAAATGAGACACTAACCGGCTTCGAGTTCCATCCGCAATTGCGTCAGGTACGATGCCTTGATTTAAACGCTCCGCCGGAGCGCGTGTTCGTCAACACCCTAGACTTTGATGGTGACTGGCAACCCATCACCTTGTACGCCTGAAGACGGGCGTCCAGAGGTTCACGTCTAATGTACGATATCCCCGATGACGCCTGTGAATCCCGTTTCGTGCACGCCTCTGGTCCCGGTGGACAACATGTCAATAAAGCGTCCACCGCTGTTGAACTCAAAGTCTACATACAAAAACTCGGGCTCCCTCCAGGTGCCTTATATCGGCTACGCGACGCCCACCGGAATCGCATAAATCGGGAAGGTGCGCTAGTCATTCAAGCCGACCAGTTTCGTTCTCAGCTAAAGAATCGCAAGGCAGCGATGGAACGTGTTCAGGCCATCATCGAGCAAGCCATGATTCAACCCAAACGCCGTATCGCAACGCGGCCATCTCGATCCGCTAAAAAAAGACGCCTACAATCAAAGAAAAAACGCGGACAGACAAAGGCGAATCGCCAAAAACCGGGTTTTGACTAGGTACGACAACTATGACATTGCTCGAACGTTTACAAAAAAGACTAGATCTCAAGGCCCGTGGGGAAGATACATTTATCGGTGGCTCTGGCGCCGGCGGCGTCACCAATAATGCGCGCCTTTTCGGCGGACTCCTCGCAGCGCAAGCAACCGTAGCTGCCCTGCGCACAGTCGCAGCGCCCTTGGCCCTACATTCACTTCACGCCTATTTCTTACGCCCGGGTCGAGCAGAGCAAGACATTACCTTTCGCGTTACGCGTACCAAAGAAGGCAAAAGATTCAAGGTTCGATCTGTCTACGCGGAACAAAATGGAAAAACGATCTTCCAGCTACAAGCGAGCTTTCAAGCGCCAGAGGACGGGCCAGAGCACGCAAACGCAGCGCCCCAAGTCAGAGGACCGGAAGATTGCCCAAACAGAGATGAACTTCGCGGTCGTGACAGGCACACAATGCCAATCGATGTCCGCATGGCCACGGAAATCACCGCCAGAACTAATTTGCCGCCCGAACAACACGTATGGTTGAAGGCAAACGGCGAGATTCCTGACGATCCCCATTTGCATATCGCCCTCGTGGTCTACGCCAGTGATCGCACTCTACTAGACACGGCCTGGCGCCCGCATGCAAGCCTCGGCGATCACTCAGGCGCAAGTCTCGATCATGTGATGTGGTTTCACCAAGCGCCACGCTTTGACGACTGGTTGCTCTATGACATGACTAGCCCTGCTGCGAGCAACGCCAGGGGCCTAGCGTTGGGACGTATGTATGACCAATCGGGACACCTTATTGTCAGTGTCGCACAAGAAGGCCTGTTGCGCGTTCGCCCGACTGGAGAAAAAGAATAATCGACAGTATCAGATGCCTGGGCGGCAACCTTGAGTAAGCAAATAGTCTACGGCGTCGGTATTCTGATGATTCTTACCTACGCACTGCTCCGACTGGTACCTATTGATCCTGTCGAGCAACGTCCGGGCACCGGGCTGTCCGGCACCCTGAAAAAACCTATGGACGTAGACTGGTCCGCGCTGCCATCACGCTCGAACATCTACATACAAACCAAAACCTGGTACGGCATTCCCCACTCTGTCACGACGATGACTATCGTCGACGATGGTGTTCTGTACATTCCCTGCGGTCGCTGTGACCGAAAACGCTGGCCAAAAAACGTCACCCGCGATCCTAATGTTTTGCTTAAGGTGCAAGGCAATCTTTTCCCTCGTCGAGCCATTCTTGTTACTGACGTGGCCACTAAGCATCGCCTCCTCGGTACACGGCACGAAGAGGTCACTCTCTATCGTATCGACAAGCCAGCTCACTAGCGAATAATCCGCATCCTAGAAACGCGCGTTGCTGAACATTAATGAAAACTAGATGACAAAGCTGGACACATCATCACCCAACCTAATCGCCACAACGACGCTCGCCCATCTTTAATCGATCCAGCACGCCAGCGAACACCTAACATCGAGTATAACGATCCAGGCAAAATTCTTCTTTCGGCCTAAGTCAGAACAATGAGATTTGCTTGTCATCGCCTATAACCTGCGCAAAGTTCAATCCAAGCGCGTCAAGCACCGGCTCAGCCACGGGTCGAATTTGCTTTTGCACATAATGTTCGCGATCCGGTGGATGTGTTCGTTCAGCATCAAGCTCAGGGCCACGTTCTGTGACGACGTAGCGAACAATTCTTGCTGGTGGTGATGTACTCTTTTTAACCGCTTGGACGTGCGGTGGTATGTTAGTCGTATAGGTGTCGACTGATTTGCGCAAACCCTTACGATAGATAAACTGATCATCGCAATCGCCAGCCCTAACAGAGGACACTTTCTCACGCAAATAATCCACAACCGCATCGCCATTGAACAATCTCGTAAACAGTTCTTTTTGCACCTCTTTAGCAAGATCTGTCCAATCCCTCCGGACCACCTCCATACCGACAAATTCAACTTCATCACTACCCGCTTTAACACCCGCGTAACGCTTTCTCGCACCTTGGCCACCACCACGCGTCTTGGCCAGAAAGAGGCGGGTATAGAGCTTTTCGTACTCAAGCTCAAGACGGCTCTGCACTCCATACTGCGCTTCAAGATAGGCCGCTAAGTCACGATTAAAATTTGTGACCAACACCTGAATTCTGGCATCAGCTTCCGGCGTATCTTCAGCGCCAGACGCCACGAATACACTGTCCGTGTCCCCATACAAGACGTTATACCCCCGCTCGGCAAACCAATCTCTACTCCAATGCAAAAGATGGCGCCCCTGGCTTGTAATCGCGTTCGCGATATTCGGGTTATAGAAGCGGCAAGCGGGCGTGCCCAAGACCCCATAAAAGGAATTCATCAGGATCTTGATGGCCTGGGAGGCAACTTCGTCCCCTTTAGCTTTAGCTTGTGCTCGTTGTGGGAATAGGTTGTCTAGGATGCCGGGTAAGATCCCTGGCGCAGTGGCAAACGCCGTTCCATCCTGGGTGTACACCGGTTCGGCTTCCAGCCTTGCTAGACTGTGGCCCAAGGGGTCGATGTTAAAAGTTCTAATGATGCTTGGATAAAGGCTTTTAAAGTCACAAACCCAAACGTTCTCATGCACGCCCGCTTGAGGTTCAAATACCGCTCCGCCACCCTGGGCTACCCGCCCCGCGCCTGGCGCTACGACACTCGGCGCACTGACATCCCGTTTGTGTAGTTCCGCGAGGTATAGAAAGTCAAAGGAAGCAACACTTGCCGCAACTCGATCGGGTGTCATCCCGGTCAGCGAAGCGCGTGCAAAAGCAAGTTTGATCAAATCGAGTTTTTCCACGATAGCCAACGCGAGGCGCGCGTCTGTACGCGCATATTCAGTGAATTTAGGCAAATCGCTGGCATACGTATCGAGTATTTGTGCGACCTTATCCAGTCCGTCCTCACCATGACCAAGCGTTTTACCCTCGCCGAGAATCGCCTGGCCAACCCCATCAAGGGAATAATCATCCACGCGCACAAATGCACCGCGGACAAGATCCATTCCATCTAACACCATCCGTCCTGGTATCATCGCGCTGCCACTACCAAAGTAACCCTGCGCCGGCCGGATTCGCATTTTGCCGCGGTCTCGACCAAGCTGCAGATCGTAGCGCACCTTAGATGCGATGTTAGCTAACACTGTGAGGTCAAAATCAACGACGTTCCAGCCGGTCAAGATATCGACATCAAGCGCCTGCACAAGTTCGGCGAAGTGGTGTAGAGCATCTTTTTCGGTAGGCACACCAATAGCCCGATCAGGCATCTGCCTCGCTTTGGGATCCACGACGACAACCTCATCCCGACCCAGTCCAAAGTATGCAATAGCCAGAAGGTTGTTAGCATCCGCAGTCGTTTCGATATCAAAGGAAAGGACCCGCGGACGAGCATCAACCCGGGCTGGCGCAACCTCTGGATTTTCGAACAGCCACTTTGTGCCGGTGCCCGGCACAGGCTGGCCATGGATCTTAATGCCGCTTTTAATGTCGCGATCAATCAAGTAGCGCATGGCAAATCGCACATCTGCCTCGTAGGTCTTCAAACCCAGCCCGTGTAACTTATCTCGTACGCCAGGCGCATCACTAGGCAACTTGACCTCAACCTTTATCAGTGGACGACCATCGAACGCCCTTTTGGCGGAAGGTTTCATAGCAGCGCCGTCAATCGCATCCGCACTCTCCTCGTCGACGTAGAAATGGGGGCGTTGCCGCGTATCGCGTAACGCAAACGTCTCACCATTCTCTAAGCGCCCGAATAGGTAAACCACTGGTATACCATTTTGAATTCGGTACGTGGCCTGCAGAATAAAACCGTTGTACGCCGTCACAACTCTGCCGCTTTTACGATAGCAACCATAGCCATGAGTTCTCTCAGATCATGGTCATGCTGGCACCTCGACAAACGATACATACCAATGACCGCGCGCGTCCGCGCGGCTACAAAGCCCCCCCCGCGCGCGTCGCAAATTCGCGTCAAAGTTACGTATGGTCGGCGCGACAGCGGCCATTAGAATCTTATGCATCAGCAAATCTTACCCTACTGGACCGACCTTGCAGCACCGCTTGCAGATCTGTGCTCAGGTTGATGGACCTTGAATTCAGTAGTAGCAGTGTTCGGCCCTGTCTGCCCTTCGCAGCTCCAATCTGGAAGGGTCATGCGTAACTTATCGCATGAAGCCATTACCTGGTCATTCACCATTGGTCTGATTACATTTATGGTACGCCTAGTTCAGCAATGCATCAGGCGTTTAGGCCTCATTATTAAGCTCGTCGCTCTGGTCCAATGCTAGCTCAAAAATCTGTCTGGTCAGACCACGTCCAAACCATCGTTTTAGCCGGGTGTGCACTGTCGCGACACACAAGGTAGGATTCTACTCAGGGAGGAATAGATATGGATTTAGCATACAACCAGCAATACACCGAATTTCGGGAAGAGCTTCGCTCGTTTTTAGATACCCATGGGGGCGAATCACCACCGGCTTACGAGCGTGGCAAACCTTCATCGCAAGCAGTCGCTTGGCAACAAAAGTTGATCGAACACGGTTATGCAGCTCGCACCATCCCCAAAGAATACGGCGGTTATGGGGCTGAACCCGATATTCTTGAAGCTCACATCATCGCTGAAGAATTCGCTCGCGCCGGTGTGCGTATGGGGCACAACGGTGACAACCGTTTGGTCCCAACGGTGTTGGAGCTGGGTACCGAAGAACAAAAGCAATGGCTAATTCCTCCCTCTATCCGAGGAGAGATGAACTGGTGCCAGGGATACTCCGAACCTGGTAGCGGCAGCGATCTTGCCTCACTGACGACCAAGGCAGAACTCGACGGTGATGAGTGGGTGATCAACGGCCAAAAAATCTGGACGTCTGGCGCGCAACACGCAGACATGATTTTTTGTCTCGTCCGCACAGAACCGGACGCTCCCAAGCACAATGGTATTAGCTATCTGATCTTCACCATGGATACGCCCGGCATCGACGTTCGACCACTCGTCACAATGACTGGTGAAGCCATTTTCAACGAAGTTTTCTTCACCGACGTTCGCGTCCCTAAAGATCAGATTGTTGGGCAGCGCGGCGAGGGGTGGTTTGTCGCTAACAACACCTTGAAGCACGAGCGTGGCGGCCTCGGCGATCCAAACCAAGCCGAGTCCCGCTTTCACGACATAGTCGAAATCATGAAACGCGAAACGATTGATGGTCAACGTCTCATAGACAATCCCGTTTACCGCGATCGGCTCTTAAAACTACAAGGGCAGATGTTGGCAATGAAGTTCAATGGTATGCGAGTCCTTTCTCACTTTGCCAAAGACGAAGAGCCCGGGTTGCCGCGTTGGATCGTTAAGTTGAATGGTTGCGAGCTCAATCACCAAATGGCGAACATGGCGATCGACGCACTCGGGGAGCTGGGTGTTCTGTATGACGACAGCGCTCATCTGCGGGACGGCGGCATGTGGCAACAACGCTATATGTTGGACCTAGGCCTAATCATCGGCGGTGGTACTGCGCAGATTCAAAAAAATATGATCGGTGAACGAGCTCTTGGATTACCCAAGGAACCCAAGTACGAGCAGCAGGCATAGGAGGGCCGTATGGATTTTGCACTTACTGAAGAACAACGCATGCTGCAAGACAGCGTCAGTGGTTACTTAACGAACACCTGTTCCATCGAGATCGTCCGAGAGGCTGCCGCGGCTGGCCAGGCACACAATACAATGCTTGCACAGGGTCTCGCCGGGCTCGGCGTCACTAGCATCTTAGTACCCGAGGATTTTGGCGGTGTCGGGCTCGGTTTCCTCGAAGCCGCGCTTATCTCTGAAAGCCTCGGTGCGGTCGCCGCACCAGTCTCCTTTACGAGTACCGCTGTGATGGCACCCGTCGCGTTACTCAACGCGGGCTCCGAGGAACAGCAAGAAGCACACCTCCCGCGCATAGCCGCAGGAGCCGCTGTGTACGGTGTCGCGGTCACAGAACAAATCGGCCGACGAGACAGTGACGGTATTCAAGCAGCAGACGGGAAACTGCAAGGTCAGGCGATGTTTGTGCTTGAAGGCATCGATGCAGACCAAATTATCGTTGCCGACAGTGCCGGCGCACTCTATCTGGTCGATGCCACTGAGGTTAAAAAAACCGCCCTCAAAACCATCGATCGCACTCGGTCGGTCGCAAAAATCGAATTCAGCAACACCCCTGCAGAACTGCTCCCAGGCTCAGCAAGCAGCCGCGAACCACTCCTAGCTATGATCGATGCGGGGCGGGTAATGCTGGCAGCCGATACCCTTGGCGCCGGACAAAAGATGGTGAAAGACTCGATCGCCTATGCAAAAGAAAGGCGACAATTCAATCGGGTCATCGGCTCGTTCCAGGCTGTGAAACATATGTGTGCGGAGATGGCCGCAGAACTCGAACCCTGCCGCGCAATGGTTTGGTACGCCGCCCATGCGCTGGACGCGTTGCCAAACGAAGCGAGACTCATGGCCTGCCACGCTAAAGCACACTTATCAGAAGTTGGCCAGTTCGTGGCAAGAACCGCAACCGAGGTCCACGGTGGAATGGGAATGACCGATCTACTTGGCCTGCATTATTGGTTCAAACGCATTGGCCTAGACCGGCAACTGCTCGGGGCTCCTGAATTGGTGCGGGAAGAAGCCGCGCTAGCTCAAGGATGGTTGTAGAGTCTAGATATTCGCAGCCCTGTTAGAGCCAGCTGATTCGAATTTGTAAGTTGGCTTATTAGCGCGTGCAAGCTGAAGTTGCTGATGCAACACTTTAAGCAGTTTGTTTTGTAACTCTCGCTCATGCTCGAGACTCGACACATTTTCCCGCTGACGAACAAGGTCTGCAGAAGCCTCTTTAAGGCCGGTATCCAATCGAGCAGTCTGTTCTCGCAGCGCTAAAACTTCTGTTTCCAACGCCTCCGCTCCCATAGTGGGCTGCACTTCGCTCGTCGGACGATTGCCGGTCGCTTCGAGCTCAGTCTTAAGCGTTGCAATTTCGCGCAATAGCTCTGCTATAGGATCGCTCACTTCATCTTCCCGTTCACCAGTTACGGCCAATAATGCCGCGGCCCCTTGCGCGTGTACGAAATGATATAGCTGGCGTCTCTGTTCTAGAATCTCACGCTCTTTCTCACCCAGTTCTTGCTCCTTAACCTGAAGCTCTTCGCGTCGTTGTTTGATTTGGAATTTCAGCTTTCTGAACTGGTCATCTCGGCCCTGGAGGAGAGACTCCAGCTCCAGCACTTTTGCCTTTGCGTCATACATCACCCGTTGCGAGTGCGCTGTTGTTCGCCGGCTCTGCCAATTTCTATAAAGCCACCCCGCGCCAAAGCCAATAACACTGGCAAGAACGAGGTAAACAAAAATTTTAATAATCAGAAAGCTCATGCTGTGCCACCAAGCACGCGAAATTCAATTCTTCGATTCACGCGTCGACCTTCATCGGTCTCGTTGCGGACAATAGGCTGACTCTCACCATAACCAACCGCTCGCACCTGCTCGGTCGGCACACCATAATTCACAAGATATTTCGCTAGCCGATCAGCACGGCGTTGACTGAGACGCCGGTTTATTTCGGAATCACCCGCATTATCCATATGAACTGCAACTTCGATCGGGCCCTTGCAGGCGCGAATGATCATCGCCAACACGGAAATTGTCTCGAAACTAGAAGCTACAACTTCCGCCTTACCAGACTTGAATCGAATGCCGTCTTTGCTCGCATAATTGTCGAGCGCTTTATGGCAATAGCCGTCTGCACCGATGACCTTAATCTGGTTGCTCACGCTCGCAACACCAAAAACCCTCGCCACTCGTTCAGCGGCGATATCGCCCGCAGCTGTGTCAGGCGCAGCACCGGTCAGCACAATTGCTTGGCCATTCGCTTCCACACCGGACCAGTAGAGCTCGTCGGAATTAAGCGCAGCTGTCACCGACGTCGCAACTTCTTCTTCAATAGCAGAAGCTTCGGAGAACACACAGACGAAAAAAAGACATACTATAAGCGCGCCTGATCCAGTCAGTATTTCAAAAGGTGAAAAGCGAAAATCTAAGTCCAAGGATCCGTATACCAGGTCAATTGCAGCAATTTTCGGTTTTCCCATCTGAAAATAGTGCGAACGCCATCACAGGTTGTCGACTCGGTCGAAGACGCTCAGGCGAGTGCGGTAAATCTGGGGAATCACTCCATCAGAATCATTCTCTGGGGTACAAACCAGTCGGCTTACAAGCACGGCAATCGCTCTAGAGCAGCACTAAGTTAGCGGCTAACTAACGGCGCGCCCCTGGCTCCTCGTTGGCGAGCAGCATAATTTACCGTTTGGCTCAATTGGTCGACCCGCAGGCCCATTTCCTGCTAGTTGCGCTCGTGCCCACCCCCGGTAAACTTCGTTCCAAACAACAAAGAGGGGAGATGTTTTGTTCCATTACACCGGATTATTAGCACCCGGATACTTTGCACGCATCGGCTGTTCATTATTGATCATAGGCTTAGTTGTAGCGTGTGGTGAAGCACCCAGCGTTTCCACTGAAGAGGCTGCGGTTACCGAACTGATGCCCTCTACGCGTGCAGCCGAAATCCAAGCGTCAACGGCAACCGTTGACGAAGCACGCATTGTCAAAGCTGATCCTCAAAACTGGCTGAGCACCGGCCGTACGTATGACGAGCAACGACACAGCCCCCTCGACCAAGTGAGCACCGAAACCATCGGCGATCTTGGCCTTGAATGGTATTGGGATACCGGTACTAACCGGGGACTCGAAGCGACACCGATTGTCGTTGATGGGGTCATGTTCACTTCCGGTAGCTGGTCCGTCGTTTGGGCTCATGACGCGAAAACCGGTGAGTTGCTCTGGGAGTACGACCCAGAAGTGCCGCGTTCTTGGGCTCGCTATGCTTGCTGTGATGTCGTCAATAGAGGTGTCGCTGCTTGGAAGGGCAAAATCTATGTCGGCTCCATAGACGGTCGTTTGATCGCGCTAGATGCCGGGACAGGCGAAGTCGTTTGGGATACAAACACAATTCTTCCTGACCGGCCCTACACCATTACAGGTGCCCCTCGCATCATTAACGACAAAGTCATCATCGGCAATGGTGGCGCAGAATACGGTGTCCGCGGCTATATCACTGCATATGACGCGGCTACCGGTGATGAGCAATGGCGTTTTTATACTGTCCCCGGCAACCCCGATGATGGTTTCGAGACGCCCGATATGGCGGAGGCCGCGGCAACTTGGCGGGGTGGCAAGTGGTGGGAAGTTGGTGGTGGCGGCACAGTCTGGGACTCGATGGCATTTGACCCAAAACTGAACCTCCTCTACATCGGCACCGGTAATGGCGCGCCCTGGAATCGCTACATTCGTAGCCCTGGCGGCGGCGACAACCTATATCTCTCTTCCATGGTGGCGATTGACCCAGAAACTGGCCTTAAGGTATGGCACTACCAAACAACACCCGGCGATACCTGGGATTATACGGCTGTACAGCACATGATCCTGGCAGATATCGAACTCAACGGTCAAACCCGCAAAGTGATCATGCAAGCACCTAAAAACGGCTTCTTCTACGTGCTGGATCGCACCAATGGTGAGTTTATATCCGCCGAAAAATACGTGCCGGTGACCTGGGCAACACACGTCGACCCCGAAACTGGACGTCCCGTGGAAAATCCAGACGCGCACTACGCGAACGAAGTGAAGAACATCAAACCTGGGCCTCTAGGCGGGCATAACTGGCATCCAATGACCTACCACCCCGGTACGGGTCTCGTTTATGTTCCAGCGCTAGACCTCGCATTCGACTACGCACAAGACAACGCGTTCAAACACTCGGCTGAAGATTGGAACCTCGGGGTAGATTTCCGCACCCAGGCACCACCAGATTCCGCTGAACAAAACATCGAGAACCTGCAAGCGATTAAAGGTTTTCTGACCGCCTGGGACCCGGTCGCCCAGCGGGAAGTTTGGCGTGTACAGCATGCGACTGCTTGGAATGGTGGCCTGCTCTCCACGGCAGGAAATCTTATTTTCCAAGGGCGCGCTGACGGACAATTCGCCGCTTATACAGCGGACACGGGCGCGCTCGTTTGGGAGAGTCCGGTACATGTCGGCATCATCGCCGCACCCATCACCTATAGCATCGATGGTGAGCAGTACATCACGGTCGTAGCCGGTTGGGGTGGTGCTTATAGCGTGGCGAGCGGTGCGCCGCGACATCGAGAAAACGTCCTTTCTGAAGGTCGCATCTTGACCTACAAGCTTGGTGGTAAGGCCCAGCTGCCTAAACCAGAAGTCACTTATCTCGCCGTGCCAACTCCGGTAGAAATGGAATACACCCCAGATCAGGTCGCAAAGGGCAATGGTCTCTTCCATCAATATTGTGCCGTTTGCCATGGCCCTGGCGTTGGTACCTCAGGGCCCATTAAGAACCTGATGTTCTCCACTGCCGATACTCACGCTGCTTGGAACGGTATCGTTATCGGCGGCGCATATACAAACAAAGGTATGCCAAGTTTCAACCACGCTTTGGAAGCCGACGATGCCCAGGCCGTTCGCGCCTATGTCGTTGATCGCGCAAAAACCGTCATCGCTTTTTGTGAATCGGTCTACAGGGAGCAATATCCAGAGGTGTTAGATACCGCGTGTGAGATCCCGCACGTTAACAGTGGTACATCACCAGCGGGTGGTCAGTAATTGATGGGGTCGGCCTAGGCAAGCTACTGCAAGGGTGGCCGCGTTCGCGCGGTCACTTCCACAGCGATCGGCAAATGATCAGAGATGCGGTCGCTCAGGACCTGATGCTGGCTGATCGCCAAGTTTGGTGAAACCAATATGTGGTCAAGTGTCTGCGAAGGCTGCCAGGCCGGATAGGTCGGTGCGGTCGCCTCAGCAGTCGTCAAATCCAGACTTTTTAGAGGCGAGTGATCCATCAGCTGGGCTGCGTGGGTATTCATATCGCCCATCACCACAACCTGGCGCTCATGCGCAATCTGCTCGGCGATATATGCCAGTTGACGCTGACGTGATCGACCACCTAATGACAGGTGAAGCATAACCACAACCAACTCATCACCGGCAAAAGGGACCCGGACAAACATTGCCCCGCGCCCAGGAAGTGCGCCGGGTAACTTGTGGTCTTCTAAACCAGACAACGCTAGGCGGGATAGCAGGCCGTTACCGTGCTGGGCAATCGGTCCTAGATCTCGGTTCAATTGTGCATACCAGTATGGGAAGTGCGCCGCTTGAGCCAAGTATTCGACTTGATTCACAAAGCCCGAACGAATGCTGCCGGCATCAATTTCTTGCAGAGCGACTAGATCGTACTCACCAACCAAACTCCCAACGCGGCGTAAGTTCTTGAACCGGTTTTCGTGCGGCAGGACATGCTTCCAACCCTTCGTCAAATAATGACGATAGGCGGTGGTTTTAATACCGACTTGGATATTGAAAGAAAGAAGCTTAAGAGATACCTCATCACTGCCCATTGCCAGAGACACATCTCGCTCTGGCATTTGACAATATTGATTCACTACCGCGTCAACTAGAGACGCTTTCTCCCAGCGTCTTGCCCATGCAGCCATGCTGTGCCCCCATTTTGGAAACCCAAGTCTATTGCGTCCTTTGCCCCTAAACTGAGGACTGAGCTGCATTTTATAATTCCTACTACTAACGGAACTTATTGTTGGTTTTGGCGTTCTTTTGCGACGAGAAAATCTACCACTTCAATCATTTTGGCATTACCGCCAGCCATCCTACCGTCTATGCGATATTTGCCATTTACGATCATGGTCGGAACACCTGTGATCTTGTACGCCCGCACCAGCGCTTTCGCCTGCTGCACACGGCTGCGGACCGAGAAAGATTTGTACGCTGCGTTGAAATCCAGCTCATTCACTCCAGCAAGCTCCTCGAATATCGGAGCGAGTACTCCCGCCTGACGCAGATCTTCGTTCAAGGTATGAATCCCTTCGAACATTCGGTCATGCACCTGATCGGTGACACCGAGTGTTTCGGAGGTGTAAAACGCCTGCGCCAATAGCTCCCAATCCGAATTAAAAATAGCTGGTACTGCATAAAAATCAACATCATCCGGCTGACGGGCATGCCAAGACTTTACGAACGGATCGAAATTGAAGCAGTGGATACACGCATAGGAAAACATCTCTACCACCTCTACCTTATCTGCATCGCTGGTATCGACCGCAATTTCCAAAACCTCGTAGTGGGTTCCCGCAACAAATCGCTCGCCCAGTACAGATTCCTCGGCAACTGTACCCGCACTAAGACAAAGGGTTACTGCAAGCAAAACGCTGCGCCATAAGGTAGGTACCATCAATTTTTTCATAAACACTCCCTTAGCGTGAGCTAATCAGTTCGACGTCGAAACTCCAATTTTGAACAGCGCATCAGCTAGAAGAACCGCTAGCCATTTAGCGTTTAAGTTTACGCGAACAACCTGAATCAGGGCTTAATCGTCTGCTGGTACCGGGTTGACCAAGTGCAACTAGATTAATTCAATCCTTGCAGGTAATCCGCTAGAACGGCAATTTCCCCGTCCGTCAGGCCGTGCGCCACACCTCGCATCATGCCACCGACATAATCATCGGAGCTTCTCCGGCTTTCTCGATAGGCAGTCAGCTGAACGGTCGTATATTCAGGTGATTGTCCTGAAATTCTTGGGAAGCCTGCCTGAGCATTACCAGCCCCAGTCGGACTGTGGCACGCAGAACAGGCCGCTACATTCTTGCTGGCAATACCACCTCGATAGATTTGCTGAGCTTTTGCTATTTCTTCGTCGGATCCAGTCGCCTGCCCGATCTTTGCCGGCAAACTTGCGTAGTATGCAGCCATATCTGCCAGCGACTGTTCCGTCTTATTCGTAAGTTGCCCTGTCATCAACAAGATAGGACGCTCACCACTCTGAATCAATTTCAGCTGGTGCAACAAATACTTCTCATTCTGTCCCGCGAGATTCGGATATGTACCGTCCAAGCCCGAGGCACCATCCTGACCGTGACAAGCAGCGCAGGCTATTGACTGATCTTTACCGGCCGCCGGATCTCCTGCCGCAAGACCAAGCCCTGCGAACCCAAGGCCTACAAGTAGCACAATTGTGCGAGAAAATATTTTCAACATCCGCTGGGTTCCAAATTCGCTGTAACTTCTCAGATCGATCTCTTTGTCTTTCTTTCTTTCTGCGTTTAATTTCGCCCGAAGGGCTCAAATCTTGTACCCTTCGGCCACGACAGAACAAAAGCGGCGCGGAGTATATAACAACTATCTACCGCCCTCACCCGGATTTTACCGTGCCAGACGCAGATCGAATACATGCTGAGTTTCTTTTAAGTGCACCAAGCTTAAAACAATGTCCAACCCCGGATCGACCGGAGGTCGCCTTTGCTGGTCGTTCCAATGCCGGAAAGTCTTCTGTTTTGAATCGAATCACCGGTAATCGTCGTATGGCAAAGGTCAGCAAGACCCCTGGACGCACCCAACTTCTAAACTTTTTTGACATTAAAACCGGCGGCAGGTTGGTTGACCTGCCGGGCTATGGATACGCTAAAGCGACCAAAAATGCACAAGCCCAATGGCAAAAATCGGTCAATGATTACCTTGCAAGAAGAGACTCTTTGACTGGCTTGATTCTCGTCACCGACATACGCCATCCGGGACATGCCTTCGATGAAGAGATCATGACTTGGTCTGAAGCGTCTGAACTGCCCATTCGAATACTCCTCAACAAAGCCGACAAACTCTCCAAAAACAAACAGCACCAAGCGCTAGGTTTGTTGCAAAAGAAATACAGCGGCCATGGGTATGCGAGTTTCCAGTGCTTTTCTGCACTGAAGAGCACGGGCACAAACCAACTTATCGAGTGTTTATTGGGCTGGCTCGATGAAAGTCAGTGAGCTTCATCCCAATTCGAACCCAAGCCAGCATTGACAATAAGCCCGACTGACAGATCCGCCGCATTCTCCATCAGCGTCTTAACACGAGAGATCAACTCATCGGCTTGAGTTTCATCAACCTCAAAAACAAGCTCGTCATGTACCTGCATGATCATTGCTGCGTCCAAGGAGCTGTTTTCCAGCCAGTCATAAACACTGAGCATCGCCCGCTTGATGATGTCGGCCGCCGTACCCTGCATCGGCGCGTTAATCGCGGTACGCTCCGCGCCCTGCCGCCTTGGTACGTGTTTCGCGTTGATATCCGGTAGATACAGACGCCGCCCGTAGACCGTTTCCACGAAGCCTTGCTCACGCGCTAGCGCCCGGGTTTGGTCCATGTAGACACGCACACCCGGATATCGTGTGAAGTAGCGCTCAATATATTCAGCAGCTAACGTGCGAGAAATGCTGAGCTGGCGTGCTAACCCAAACGCAGACATGCCATAGATCAGTCCAAAATTAATTGCCTTAGCGCTGCGCCGCTCCTCATCAGTCACCGCATCACCGCTTTTTCCGAAAACCTCTGCCGCTGTGGCGCGGTGGACATCTTCCCCGTTAGCGAACGCCGCCTTCAGGTTTTCATCTGAAGAAAGGTGCGCCATGATACGCAGTTCAATTTGCGAGTAATCAGCAGCAACCATCACGCTCCCTGGCGGTGCGACAAAAGCCTGTCGAATACGCCGCCCCTCGACGTTGCGAATTGGAATGTTCTGTAAATTCGGATCAGCAGAAGACAGCCGCCCGGTCGCCGCGACCGCCTGGTGATAGGAGGTGTGAATACGCTTTGTTTCCGGATTGATCTGTAACGGAAGCTTGTCCGTGTATGTCGATTTCAGCTTATGCAGACCACGATACTCTAGGATCGTCGCGGGCAGCTCGTAGTCGCGAGCCAAATCAACCAACACCGGCTCCGCCGTTGAGGGTGCTCCTTTTGGCGTTTTCTTGAGCACCGGTAGTTTGAGCTTTTCGTAGAAAATCTCCTGCAACTGCTTTGGGCTCCCCAAATTGAACTCTTCACCCCCTAACCGCCAAGCTTCGGCCTTTAGCTCGGCCATGCGATCAGCTAATTCCGCACTATGTTGCGCAAGCAGCCGGCCGTCGACCAAGGCGCCGTACCGTTCGACAGCAGAAAGCACCGGGACCAGTGGTAACTCAATTTCCTCATACACGGAGCGCAACTTTTTTTCTGTCCGCAATTGTGGCCACAGGTGTTTGTGTAATTGCAGCGTGATATCCGCATCTTCCGCTGCGTAGCGCGTAGCGCTTTCTAGGTCGACCTGATTGAACGCAAGCTGCTTCGCGCCTTTGCCAGCAACTTCTTCATATTTAACAGTGGTTCGATTCAAATAGTTCTTGGCAAGATCGTCCATGTTGTGTCGCGAAGCAACGCTGTTTAAAACATAAGACTCCAGCATCGTGTCTCTAACCGGTCCCTCGATCACCGCGCCATACTTAGCAAGGACACTCATGTCATATTTAAGATTCTGAGCAACCTTTGTCACCTGCCTATCGAGCAAAATGGGTTTGATAAGTTCTAACACGTCTGCCAATGCAAGCTGCGTTGGTGCACCGATGTAGTCATGGCCGACCGGGACATAGATGCCGGCCCCCGGCTCATAGGCAAGACAAAATCCGACCAGCTGTGCTTCCATATAATTGATACTGGTGGTTTCCGTATCGACCGCAAGGAGTCCAACACGGGTCGCTTCATGCAACCAGGCTTTGAGCTCTTCGATCTTGGTAACCATGACATAGTCCCGGGCCTCAACGACGCCTGGTAAGTCAAGCGTAGGATTACTGCTTGCAGTAACAAGGCTTGCGCCTTCTTCAACGACCCACGTTTTGAAATCAAGCCGCGCAAAGATCTCGTTTAGGGTCTCTCGGTCCGGGTCCTTCGCCACCAGATCATCCAAACTAAGTGGCAATTCAACATCGCACTTTATCGTCGTCAGCTCTCGTGACAGCGGCAGCTGCGCCAGACTGTCCCTGAGACTTTCCCCAACTTTACCTTTTATCTGGTCTGCATTTTCGATTACCCCGTCTAACGATTCGTGTTGAGCAAGCCACTTTGCAGCGGTTTTGGGTCCAACCTTCGGTACACCTGGGATGTTGTCGGCGCTGTCTCCCATCAAGGCCAGGTAGTCGATGATCTGTTCTGGCGTGACACCAAACTTCTCCACAACCCCGTCTCTATCCATGGTTGTCTCGGTCATGGTGTTAACCAGCGTGACATGCTCTGTCACAAGCTGCGCCATATCTTTGTCACCCGTCGATATGACCGTCGTTCTTTTTTTCTCGGTCGCCTGTGCAGCCAATGTCCCAATCACATCGTCAGCTTCAACACCAGAAACCACCAACAAAGGTAAACCCATCGCTTCGATAATTTGATGGATCGGCTCGATCTGTACTCGAAGATCGTCGGGCATTGATTCGCGATTCGCTTTATATTCGGAGTAGAGATCATCCCGGAAGGTCTTGCCCGGAGCGTCAAAGACAACGGCCAGCGTGGCGTCCGAATAGTCTTTGGCCAGTTTGCGAATCATTGCGATCACGCCGCGTACCGCACCAGTCGGCTCTCCCGATGCGCTCGTCAAAGGAGGCAGCGCAAAGTACGCTCTAAACAGATAGGACGAACCATCTACCAACACCAAAGGATTTGTTTCTTTCGCCGCGGCCACCCTACCTCCTATGACACGCTCTTCAGTGCCCTGTATTATACCGGACCATGCTGACGCGATTCGCCTCATTCCTATTTATTTGTCTTGCCCCGAGCTTTGCGCTTGCTGCCGCCGATGAATTCGAGCGTGGACCCGACGTGGTTATTATTCAGGGTGAGGACAAAGTCGTTTACGAATTCCGCCAAAATGGTCAACTGCGCATGATCCGCGTCGTCCCCAAATGGGGTAAGCCATACTATTTAGTACCTCGAGATCCAACCAGAGGCTTTGGCGACCTTCAGCGCGCAGAGGCGTTGCTGCCACAATGGGTCATCGCGGAATTTGAATGAGCGCGATTTTCAATAATTCCGAAACAGAGATTTCTCAGGCCCTAGCGCCATTCGATGTCGGCGAATTGCTCGAGTTTCGAGCCTCAATCCATGGCATCGAAAATGCTAACTATTTTATCAAGGCGCGCAAAAACGACCGTGCGAGAATTTATGTCCTGACTTTCATCCGGCAGAGACCCAACGCCGGTGACCTATATTCTCCGATGATGAATGCACTTTATCAACACGGGTTACCGGTCGCGCCCCCCCTGCAGCGCGTCAGCGACCCCTCGAGTGATAAGCTACCCGTACTATTGCAAACCTGTTTATCGGGCAACCACACTGTCAATCCGATCCAACGGCAAATCGAAGATCTTGGCCGATTTACGGCGCGGATGCACTTATGTATGTCGCAATCGGGTCTTGCTCTGCCGGCTTATCCAAGAACACCCAAATGGATGCGAGACACTGTCGATCCTTGGCTAAAAGGTGTTTCTTACACAAACAGAAAGGTATTAGAAGAAACCATCAATAAAGTCGATAGACTCCTGCAGAGAGGCGACGTCATCTCACTACCTAGAGGTATGATTCACGGCGACCTCTTCCGCGATAATGTGCTTTTCAATGAACGCGGACTGACAGGTGTTCTGGACTTCCATCACGCCTCATCCAGCTATTGGCTGTTCGATCTGGCAGTTATCGCCAACGACTGGTGCACTGATTCACGAGGACGTCTTGATCCCGATCGAACCCGAGCGCTCTTAAAAAGCTATCACCAGATCAGGCGTCTCACCGAACAAGAGTTGTGGTTCTTCTCAAGTTTCACACTTTATGCCGCATTGTGTTTTTGGGTCTCTCGGCTCACCGTGAACTTAGCCGCCAAATCGGAAAAAGGGGTGCGCAGTAAGAATTCAGAGGAATTTAAGCGGATAGTCGTAGAACACATTGGCCACCCTCTTTATCTGGACCCACGAATTTTCGATATCTGTTAGCTAACGCCTAAATCGCCTCCAACAGAAACAGCGCGAACCAATCTTTCGCATCTGACCACTGTCGCGTTTGTTTAAATCCTGCATCTGAGGCAATCGCTCGAAATTCTTCCGGATGGAACTTGTAAGAGTTTTCAGTGTGTAACTCTTCATCCGCATCAAAGCGAACTTCTTGTCCGTTGACCTCAACAACTTGGTCTGTCCGACTACGTAAGAACATCTGAATACACCCATCGTTCTCGTTGTAACGCGCGTCGTGATCAAATTGTTCGACATCAAACGTGGCGCGTAACCGGGCATTAAGGTGCAACAGCATGTTCAGATTAAACTCAGCCGTCACTCCCTTCGTGTCATTATAGGCATCGGTCAATATTTCGACGGGCTTCTTGCGATCAACACCGATAAGCAACGCACCTCCTAAACCCAATTCGGTGTGTACGTTCGCCAAAAACTGACGTGCTGCAGCCGGTTCAAAGTTACCGATCGACGAGCCAGGAAAGAAACCGACTTTACGCAGTCCATTCGTGATGGCCGGTAAAACCAAAGGTTGGCTGAAATCCGCACAGACGGGATAAACCCGTAACCAGGGATAGTCCTCATAAAGTCTTTCTGCATTTGCCTTCAGATGCTTCTGGGAAATATCGATCGGTACATACGCATCCGGCGTCACTGCTTCCAGGAGTTTGCGAATTTTCAGGGATGAACCACTGCCGTATTCGACAACGCACAAGTCATCGCCCAACAAAGTCGCAACCTCATCGAGATGCGTTTCGAATAAGCCAAGCTCCGTTCTCGTTACATAATATTCTTCGAGTTCGGTGATCGCTTCGAAGAGCTCTGAGCCTCGCTGGTCGTAAAAATATTTCGGCGAGATCTGCTTAGGCTGCCCTGAGAGCCCCTCGATCACTTCCGAAGCCATATCCGCTTCGCCCGGCTCATAGTCGAAAAAAACAAACTCTCCAATCCGATCACTCATATCCATTGTGCTGCTCAACGCCTAAACATCCTTTGCCAAACGAAGCCCACTGAACTGCCATCGATCCGGTGGGTAGAAAAAGTTCCTGTAACTCACGCGCAAGTGCTCTCGAGGTGTGGCAATTGACCCTCCTCGAAGCACCAACTGACTGCTCATAAATTTACCGTTATATTCACCGAGTGTGCCGGGCATTGTTTTGTAGCCGGGGTAGGCCGCATAGCTCGAACTCGTCCACTGCCAAACCTGACCAAACAATTCTCGACACCCTTGATCTTCGGCCGAACTGTCAACGCCGCTAGGATGATAAGACTCAGACTCCACAAAACAATTGTCGGGTGCGGCCAGCGGTTCTGCGTTCGACGCGACTTTTTCCCACTCAAATTCCGTCGGCAACCGAGCACCAGCCCAAGCGGCATAGGCAAACGCCTCATGTGCTGATAGATGGACTACCGGCGCGGACATTTGCAACGGTCTCTGCCCACTGAGTCGAAATTCAAACCACTCGCTATCCTGTTTTCGCCAATAACGCGGGTGTTGCCACTGCTCCTGTTGCACGATCGCCCAACCATCCGATAACCACAAATTAGGTGAGCGGTAACCGCCATCCCGGATGAACTCGAGAAACTCCCCGTTCGTAACTAACCGATCAGCCATTTGAAAGGGGTGTAAGAGCGCCTCGTGTCTCGGCAGTTCATTGTCAAAGCAAAATCCAGAGGTCGCGCCCACGGCTACGATGCCGCCGTCAACCGATAGGTATCCCATGGGCCCAAGTTCCCGGTCATCCACTAGATCTGTCGCTCGATAGACAGGGTAAAGTGGATTTTGCGCAAAGTGGTGTTTCAGGTCCGTCAGCATCAGCTCTTGATGTTGCTGCTCATGATGCAATCCAAGCTCGATACGCATCAACCAGTCGCTGTTATCGCGCGCCTCGACGATCAGCGCGAGAACCGCTTCATCGATTGCCGCTCGATAGGCAAAAACCTCTGCCACTGTCGGCCTAGACAAGTCACCGCGATGCGGTCTTGGGAAAGGTTGCCCAACGCCGTTGTAGTATGAATTAAAGAGATACTCATACTCTGCCCTAAACGCCTTATACCCATGCATATAAGGCTTAAGAACGAATGTCTCGAAAAACCAGGTTGTATGAGCAAGATGCCATTTGATTGGACTGGCATCATCCATCGATTGGAGACCAAAGTCCTCTATCTCCAAAGGCTCACAAAGATATTCACTCTGTCCTCGGACGGCGCGATATCGATCAAGTCTATGTGTTAAGGCGTCCGCAGATTGCGCCGTCATGCGGCTCCTTAGAAACGGGAATCCAACGATTGGTAGGTCAGCCTAATGGTCTCAGCGTCATGCGGCAACTTCATAAAACCATGGTAGTGCCCCTGTGGATTAATCACTACGATATTGCCTGTGTGGTCAACGCTATACCCTCCGTTGCCGACCGGCACTTTGGCAAACGCGACATTAACTTGCTGGGTCAGTGACGCCAAGACATCCCGGGGCCCTGTGGCACCTTTAAATCGAGGGGAAAAGTACTGTGCGTATTCTGTGACTTCAGAGGGGCTATCGCGATCAGGGTCGACCGAGACTAAGACACCCTGGAATGCCCGCGTTCTTTCTTCAGCCGATTCCCGAATTGCCAGATCCGCCTTGCCGAGCGCTGACATACTCGTAGGGCACACATCTGGGCAATGCGTAAAGCCAAAAAAAATAAAGCTCCATTTCCCTTTGAGGTCATTATTTGAAAACTCTGCGTCGCCAAGTTGTAGAGAAAAAGGACTGATATCCCTGGGTTTCGGCAGTAAAAATACGCCTTTGTCGCGAAGTTCATCATCTGAAAGCTGTGGTAGGCGCGTCGTAGCGTAGATGAACATGACTACCACGATGGCAATAAAGCCCAGACATAGACTGACCGTTTTCGCTACACCTCTCATCTTTAGGCCGAAACAGACTGCCATTCAATCAGGTGCATCGCCTGTTCCGGCACAAAGATGTAGTGGTCAGCTAACAAAAACAAGAATAAAACCCCGAGGTAGACGATCGAATAGCGGAATGTCGCCATGGGCGCTTTCGGGTTTCTTGCTTGAACCAAAATAATCGCCCAATAAATGAAGCCGGCCCCCAGTGCCAAAGCGCCAGCAAGATAGAGCAAGCCAGACATACCAATCAAAAATGGCAGGACGGTGGAAATTACTAATATCACGGTATACAAAAGGATGTGCAGGCGTGTGAACCTTTCTCCATGTGTCACGGGCAACATGGGAGTTCCGACCTTCGCATATTCATCTTTACGTTCTAGGGCTAAGGCCCAGAAATGCGGCGGTGTCCATGCAAATATGATCAACACCAACAGCAAACCGCCAGCGTCGATGCTATTTGTCACCGCAGTCCAACCGAACAGCGGTGGGGCGGCGCCAAATAATCCGCCAATCACGATGTTCTGTGGCGTCGCCCGCTTTAAATAGAGGGTATAGACCAAACCGTAGCCAATCCAGGATGCTAAGTTCAACCATGCCGTCAATGGATTGACGAAAACCCAGAGAATAAGCAACCCGGCAATGCCGGTGATCGCGGAAAAGACGAGTCCTTGGAAATTATTTACCCGGCCCGTTGCAGCAGGTCGCGATTCAGTGCGCGCCATACGCGCATCGATGTGAGAATCCGCTACATGATTAACGACCGCAGCTGATCCTGCCACTAAGGCAACGCCGATCAACCCAAACACAATAACGTCGATCGCAACCATCCCTGGCGTTGCTAAAAACATTCCAACGAGCGCGCAAAGCAGCATAAGCAGCACAACACGGGGTTTGGTCATCTCCAGATAATCACGCCAACTCGCTTGCATAATGGTCACTTCAGTCATCACGATAGTCTAACTATTCTTTTCGGTTTTGCCGAGCGCCCAAGTTTACAGCAACCTGACTAAAAAGGAGCAAATCGCGCACAGTGCGATTGTCCAGCGCAACACTCTAGAGCGCGAAGTCGTCAGCCAATTTGGGACACGTTGAGCAGCTTCTTTAAGTCTTCAAGAATCAACCCAGGGTTCACATCCATCGGGTAGCGGAAGACTAGATTTCCGTTAGGGTCAACGACATAGACCCCGCGTGGCAGAACCGTTGCACCCCGTGGAATACGGTAAAGTTTTGGATAAACCTCTCCGAGATCGGGTTGTTGCCCCATGCATGCCGCTCATATTGGACAACCGCAGCAACTTGGCGCGCGTCGAGCTGCTTGCCAAATGCTTGCATCGCGGAACCAGCAACCCCATCAAGGATTAATCGAATATGATCATCGCGAGGACCCGTCGTGACGGCTGTGTCTACCAAGGAAGGGAATGCGGGTGGAATTCCCTGACCATTGACCTGATGACAAGACGCACAAAAACGGGTGTAGACCTGCTCACCTTCGAGCATAAGTTCGTCTGTTGTCAGCACCTGCGAGATAGCCTCTCAGCGAATCGCGGCCAACGTAACTTGTTCGTTATACCAAGCGTCGAAAGCCCCTTCCTCCATCACTTCAACGACGATGGGCATAAACCCGTGGTCCTTACCGCACAACTCCGTGCATTGCCCACGATAGATCCCGGGCTCAGGTACAATGGTCCAGAGCTCATTCAACATGCCAGGCACGGCATCTCGCTTAATGCCAAAATCAGGCACCCACCACGCGTGGATCACATCCTCTGAAGTGACTAAAAAGCGAACTTTTCGATTTGCCGGAATTCTTAGACGATTGTCCACCTCAAGCAGATAAAATTCACCCTTGGCGGCGCGGTTCTGAATCTCATCCTGCGGCGTCGTAAGCGCAGAAAAGAAAGAGAACGTCTGGTTGAAATTATCATCGAGGTATTTGTATTCCCATTTCCACTGATAACCGCGAACTTCCACATTCATGTCCTCGCCGCCGGTGTCATACATCGTGATTAGAACTTGCGTCGCAGGGATGGCCATAATGATCAAAATAAAGATTGGCACCACAGTCCAGGCGATTTCTATGCGAGTACTCTCATGAAACCGCGCGGCTTCATACCCCGCTGAACGTCGGTGATTTACAATCGACCAAAACATGACACCAAACACGATGGCACTGATAATGACACAGATCCAAAAAATGACCATATGCAGGTCGTAGACCTGACGACTGATATCAGTCACACCGACACGCATATTCAGTTCATCGGCAAACGAACGACTGACTAGTAAAAGCGCACCCAACACGCTGGCAAACGTTCCTACTTGTTTCATCAAGTAAAGTCTCGCTTCTGGTATCTGCTTATAATCACTTACGTCTTCCTATAGGTCTGCATAGACCTAACTAACGTCGGCCATAAGCATGCGCCTACCGTCCTCGGCATCGCTTGAATTTCTTGGTTTTGACATCTCTACTTACCAAAATGCAACTACAATTCTGGCGCAAGCTACACCGATACGAACTGGGTCGAGTTGAGTTTCGCGAATTCTTATTTGGTAGATGTTGACGTGATAGCAACGGATAGCTGCCCGCCGACGCGCGGCATTATAGCAACGAAAATCTCAACAGCAACGTCAATATCGACTATTTTGATTTATCTGCTGGCTTAGCTGGCGAATGCAAATCCATGATTTGTACGGCCTGCACCGCGGTCGATTGCGAACCCCGCTCACGACGCTCCAGCTTTCCCCTTGGAATACCAGCAACCGACGCACTACCGACCTTTTGGCTCACGGTGTAACCACACTCAACACAGCGCTGGGATTCTGTTTCCACCAACTCGCCGACCTCTATAACGATCCGGTCAAGCGCTCGACACTCCGGACAGACTGCGCCTGCGATAAACCTACGCGTCACAAGCTTTCCTTGTCCGCTAACCTGGCAAGAATGGCATCGTAGACAGGGTTGGTGTCTGGTCTTCGGCCCAGCCAAATTTCATAACTAAGCGCCGCTTGCTCAATCAGCATGCCTAGGCCGTCGACACTTTGCTTTGCCTGGCCGCTCATCTGTTTGTGAAAGGCCGCATTAGGCCCATAGCTCATGTCATAGCAGAAAGTTGATTCGAGTTGCTCGATACTAATCGGTAACGCCAAATCCTGTCCGGCTAAACCGGCAGACGTGGCATTGATTACTAAGTCGACGTCTTGATCCGTCAAATCGGCTGTCATCGCGACACTTTTTAACTGCGCACGGGCTGGCACATACCGACGTAAATCGGCACATAGCCTATTCGCATTGTCGAGCGTTCGGTTGGCAATCAAGATCGAGCCAACACCGGCATCGAAAAGTGGCAAAACAACACCTCTTGTTGCACCACCCGCGCCAAGAATGAGAACACTGGCTTGAGCAAGGTCCACGCCCCAGCGATTCGACAAATCTCGCACCAGACCCTGGCCATCCGTGTTATGACCGCGACAAACACCGTCCGCGCAAAAGTGGATCGTGTTCACTGCCTTGGCGGCCCGAGCATCAACACT
>JACLAC010008034.1_pt1 | contig 32221 bp, 23 predicted proteins | sample 8027881 | NCBI WGS metagenome assembly JACLAC01 (sample SAMN15725517, study PRJNA655200) | protist metagenome | isolation source: fluorescence activated cell sorting (FACS) single amplified genomes of... | place: Spain: Blaines Bay Microbial Observatory, Mediterranean Sea | collected 2016-01-19 | reverse complement strand
CAAGGATTGACCTCCAACACACGAATATTACACAAAGTCAAGTTAACTAACTTTCTATTAACAAATTCACTCAGAATTCATGTTCAAACATCTCTCAATCTATTGGTTCGGTAATAAGATCAGCTGACATTGAGGACTAACCTTATCCATCCGTCCATTATCCAACTCAAAAATGATTGACTTTGAATAACCGATACTTTATTCTTAGCTTTCGGTTTATCAAAATGACCATACTTCAGACGGAGAGAAAAATGTCTAGTGACAATCAATCGCCGATTTTAAGCCAAGACGATCTGGATTTTTGGGAAAAGAATGGTTATGTCGTGGCAAAGAAAGCTGTTTCTGAGCAGAATGCAGCTCGTGCTGCTCAAGCGATATGGGATTTTTTGGAGATGGCCCCAGAAAACCCAGAGACTTGGTACCCCGACCCTCCTAGGCCAAGCATTATGGTCGAGATTTACCAAAATCAAGCCTTATGGGATAACAGACAAGCCTTTCGCGTCCATCAGGCTTTTAGTCAAGTTTGGAACAATGAGAAACTGTGGGTTAGTTTTGATCGAGGTAGTATGAATCCACCGAATCGCAACTCTGAGGCTAAACAATTTGGGCTACATTGGGATACTAATGTTGACAAGAGACCAATTAGTTTTGGCGTTCAGGGTGTCTTATATTTGACTGATACAGCAGAAAACCAAGGAGCTTTTCAGTGTGTTCCTGGGTTCCATAATACGATTGAGGACTGGTTGGATAGTCTGCCTGAAGGTGAAGACCCACGCCGTCAAGATCTTCATGCTTTAGGGTCAAAATGTATACCCGCGGAAATCGGCGATCTGATTATCTGGCGAACTGCTTTACCTCATGGAGCTAGTTTGAATACATCAGACAAGCCCCGAATTGTCCAATATATCACTATGAATCCCGCAAATGATAGTAATGAAGATGCCTGTCAAAGCAGAATTAACTGGTGGCAAGAACGGCTGACCGGCCTCGGTCGAAACACTAAAGAAAACGAACATCATTATGGAAAAACCGCCGATTTGTCTCCGTTGGGACGCAAATTACTCGGTATGGATAAATGGAATTAATAGTTAGAAGGACAATTAAATGAGCAAAATTAGGGTTGGCATAATTGGTGCCGGCGGCATCGTCCGTCGGTTGCATCTACCGGACCTGACACAAAACGACAATTTCGAGGTAGTTCTGATTAGCGGACGAAAAGAACATAGGCTAAAGCAACAATGTGACGAATTCAATATTCCCAATTGGACCACGGACTATGAAGCAGTCATTTCTGATCAACAAATCGATGCAATAGTAGTCGGAACACCTCATCCACATCATGTTTCTTGGGGTATAAAGTCCATCTCCGCTGGTAAACATCTACTGATGCAAAAACCACTTTGTGGAGATATGAATGAAGCTAATTCGTTTGTTGAAGCAGTTGAAAATAGCGACAGAACCGTAATGTGCTTGCCCCACTTCGGTAGTCAAGCTTACAAAATTCGGCAAATGATCGCTGAGGGAGCTATTGGTCGTGTGTCAGGAGCTAGATACCGAACTAGCCATGGTGGACCAGAGATTTACTATGCGGAGATTCGGGATTTATTTGGTGAAACTGACGATGATTTATGGTTTTTTGATGCTAAACGTGCCAGTGTAGGGGCTTTGTTCGATATGGGGGTTTATGCAGTTTCTAGTTTAGTTGCTATGCTAGGTTCATTCGTAAAGGTAACTGGATTCGTCAGCACTTTTGATAAACCAACCGACTTAGAAGATGTTGCCACCCTAGTTTTACAAACCGAATCTGGGTCGATAGTTACGGCAGAAACGAGTTGGTGTGATCCGGCTCGAACTAGTGAAGGAAGTATTCATGGAACCGCTGGTAAATTTACACTGCCAGGACAAGGTGGTGCAGCCGTTAGCCTGCACACACCAACCTCTTACACAAGAGAACACGCACCTGTTGAAGTACAATCAGTCGACTGTTCCGATTCTGACCCGGGCAATATGCACCAACACTTTGCTGACCATATTCGATCTGGTAAACAACCACCACTTTCCAATGCCAAATCAGCTCGGCATGTAACCGAAATCATGCTATCAGGTCTGGAATCTTCTCGTCTAGGACAATCGATTAACTTACAGACTCGAGCGACATACTAAGTCAGAAAGGAACAAGCGAATGCAACTAACAGCTCATTTCCAGTGTGCATCTGGCTGTGGCGAATCTTATCCACTCAATCGAGTTATCTATCGTTGCGAGGTGTGTAATGGGTTATTGGAGGTTCAGCACGATATCCAACAGCTGAAAAAGAAAGATGCCAAATCATGGATTGATTTGTTTGATGCGCGATACATGAAGACTAATTTTCCTTATGGTAGCGGAGTTTGGGGCAAAAAAGAATTAGTATGTCCTAATGTCGACGATAAGAATGTTGTTTCCATGTTTGAGGGAGGAACAAATCTTTTTTGGGCTGAGCGGTTCGGGAGACAAATTGGTTTAGATGATTTGTGGATTAAACAATGTGGTAATAGCCACACTGGATCTTTCAAAGATTTAGGTATGACCGTTTTGGTATCTATGGTCAAACAGATGCTCTTCGAAGGGAAACCAATAAAAGCCGTCATTTGTGCATCCACTGGGGATACCTCGGCCGCTCTTTCTGCGTATGCTGCTGCTGCTGGCATTCCGTCGGTTATTCTTTTGCCAAGAGACAAGGTCTCTACTACCCAGTTAATCCAACCAATTGCTAATGGAGCATTAACGTTAGCCCTAAAGACAGATTTTGATGGTTGTATGTCAATTATTCAACGATTAGCAAAAACAGAAGGCTTCTATCTGGCTAATTCGATGAATTCTCTGCGAATAGAAGGACAAAAAACCATCAGCTTTGAGTTGGTACAGCAATTTGATTGGAACGTGCCTGATTGGGTGATTATTCCGGGGGGTAACCTAGGTAATGTGACTGCCTTGGGGCTAGGATTTTTGATGATGAAGGATTTAGGGCTGGTCGACAAATTGCCTCGTATCGTTTGTGCTCAGTCGGCACGCGCTAATCCGCTGTACCGTAGTTTCAAAACCAATTTTGAGGAATTCGACAGTCTAAAAGCAGAAACCACACTTGCGAGTGCTATTCAAATTGGCAATCCAGTTTCAGTTTGGAAGGCCATAAAGATTTTAAAAAAATTTGATGGTATCGTTGAACAAGCCACTGAATCAGAATTAACAGAAGCTGTTGCTCAAGCTGACCAAACTGGCCTGTTCAACTGCCCACATACTGGGGTTGCTTTGGCTTCTCTGATGAAATTAGCCCAGAGTGGACAAATTCAACGTCGAGACCGTGTTATTGTGATCTCGACTGCATCTGGCCTGAAGTTCCCTGATTTCAAGATTGGATACCACGAAAAAACTCTGGAAGGTGTTGAATCTCAATACGCTAATTCACCGGTCGCGCTAGATCCTGACTATGATGATATTCGTCGAACCATCGACCAACTTATCAACTGACTAACCGGACTAAGCTGGTCAATTAATCATATGCCAACTTTTACCTTTGGCCAACTTCAATCAGTTACTAGGCAGGTTTTTACGGCTCTTGGTGCGAGCACAGATGAAGCAGAAATACTAGGTGAATTCTTACCTAGTGCCAATCTAGCTGGCCACGATTCTCACGGTGTAATCCGTATTCCACAATACATTCATCATATTAAGAAAGGCGAAATTCAGTTGGGAAGGAAAGTTGAATTGCTGAAAGAAACTACAACCACCGCAGTTATTAACGGCAATTGGGGATTTGGCCAAGTAGTAACCAAGCAAGCCACAGACTTGGCTATTACTAAAGCTATCCATAATGGTCTGGGTTGTATAACTGTTCAGCAAAATAACCATGTTGGACGTCTCTCTGATTATGCACACCTTATTGCTGAAAGAGGTTGTATTGGTATATTGATGGTTAATGGTCATGGTCGTGGTACTAGGGTGGCCCCTTTTGGTGGTATTGATGGTCGGTTTTCCACTAACCCTCTGTGTATTTCTATACCTCAGAAGAATGATGGACCAGTTGTGGCTGATATTACTACTAGTGTAGTGGCAGAAGGTAAGGTTCGTGTGAAACGTAATCAAGGAGAGCTGTTACCTCCTGGATGGATCATTGACGCTAACGGTCACCCATCTCAAGATCCAAAAGATTTCTACGAAGAACCTTATGGGGCGTTATTACCGTTAGGTGGTATTGTTGCACACAAAGGATTTGCTTTATCCATGATGGTTGATATTTTAGCCGGTGCTTTGAGTGGTGCTGGTTGTAGCGGAAGTACAGCTCCTCGTTTTGGAAATTCTGTCTTCATCCTAGCTATACAGGTTAGCAATTTCGTGCCAGAATCTTTTTTCCATCAGCAGATACGGGATCTTATCGAATGGATAAAATCATCTCGTTGTGCAGAAGGATTCGACGAAATTTTGGTTCCAGGTGAGCCAGAGCAGCGGATAAAATCAGAGAGAGAGAAAAATGGTATTCCCATAGATAGTGAAACTTGGAGTCAGATCTTCAGCGCTGGTCAGAAATTAGGTTTAGATTTTACTGGAGCTGAAAACTGTCAAATATGACTTCTTGGATTGATTCTGGACCGTCTAATAAAAAATTGAATTTTTCTTTCATATTTTCCTTTAACTCCAGTTTGATTGCCTCTTGTTGTAGCTCAAATGCCGTTTTTTGGCTTAATAATGTCACGACTTCATCCCAAGCTGCCGCTAAAAAGAATCCCTTCAGCAACTTCTCGTCTTCGGTAGGTTGTTCAGATACCAAAAACTGGCTACGCTCGTTCGTCTTAACAATCATTTGAAGCTTGACTTGGACGAAGCGTGTAGAATCACTATCGGCAGTGTTAGTCTTGACTCCCATATCATAACTGAAGAAAACTCCGCCAGAGTTACCAAACTGAACAATCTTCGAAGGTAATTCTGGTATGTCTTCTGTATCACTTGATAGTTCAGCTTCATAGCTGACAGATTCAATTGATTTTTCTGGGTTTAGTAGTTTGTCTAGCGGGTCAGTTTGATGTTTTTTCCTCATCAAACTGAAAATGAGAGTCATAGCCAAAGCGGTACAAGCAACCAATCCTAGTATATAAACTACTAACTGGCGCAAAACTAGACCCCGTTAGGCAAAATTTCCATAACGCTCAGGTAATAATTGGATGGACAATTTGACCATGAACATCAGTGAGACGAAAATCCCGACCTTGAAATCGATAGGTCAGTTTCTCATGATCGACACCGAGTAAATGCAGCATTGTGGCGTGAAAATCATGTACATGTACTATATTTTCAACCGCATTATAACCCAATTCATCAGTAGCTCCGTATGTCACACCGCCCTTAATACCACCACCAGCCATCCACATTGAAAACCCTTGGATGTGGTGGTCTCGTCCGGTGCCTTGTGCCATTGGTGTTCGGCCAAATTCTCCTCCCCAAATCACCAAAGTATCGTCCAGCATTCCTCGCTGCTTCAAATCAGTAATAAGTGCAGCTGAGGCACGATCCACTAATTTTGAAGCCACTTCTATTCCACCTTTTACATTACCATGATGATCCCATCCTCGATGGTAGAGTTGGACAAAGCGCACGCCACGCTCTGCAAGACGACGAGCGAGTAAGCAATTAGAAGCAAAAGAACCGTCCCCAGGAGTTGCACCATAGAGATCTAAAATGTGCTGTGGCTCTTCAGAGACATCCATCAATTCCGGGACGCTGGTTTGCATACGGAAGGCTAATTCATACTGGCTGATTCGAGTCGAAATTTCTGGGTCATCCACAGTTTCGTTATGGATCATATTTAGCTGGCTGACCGCAGACACCACGTCCCGTTGGTGTTTCATATTAACGCCGGGAGGATTGGAAACATAATGTATTGGGTCACCAGATGAATGAAACTGGACTCCCTGGAATTGGCCAGGTAGAAATCCACTATGCCACTGGCGGACTGCTATCGGTTGGTCTTGACCGCCACCAGACGAGGTTAGAACCACATATCCTGGTAGATTACTTGACTCACTACCTAAACCGTAGAGTAACCACGATCCCATACTTGGCCGGCCAGAAATACCTGTACCAGTGTTAAAGAAAGTATGGGCAGGGTCGTGATTGATTTGTTCAGTTTTTAGTGAATTAATAATACATATATCATCAGCAATACTTCCAATCTGAGGAAAAGCTGTGCTCATCAACTGTCCTGATTTGCCATAGTAAGCAAACGGATGCTGGGGTCCTAGACATTTGAGAGATTTATTGTTTTGTAATTGAGCAATTGGTTTACCTTTGGTAAAAGACTCAGGCATTGGTTGCCCATCCATCTTCACTAATTCAGGCTTATAGTCTAGTGTTTCTAGGTGAGATGGCCCACCAGCCATGCAAAGATGAATGACTCGCTTCGCCGCAGGTCTAAAGTGGGTTGGATTCGTAATACCTTTCCATGTCGTTGGTTGGATATTAGCTACACTATCATTCGGGTTTAACAGGGAAGCCAAAGCGATAGAACCAATACCACGAACAGATTGACCAAGAAAAGAGCGACGCGTTTTTTTGTGTAAATCGAATTTGTTGTACATGATTCACCTATAATCGAGTGAGGCTAGAATTAGATAATTACAATCAATCACTAGCTTATTGCAGCAAGAGTATTTTAACTAAACCTCCCCAAACTGTCTAACGAATTGTGTCGATATTCGGTTAGTTCTAGTAAAACACCATCGGGATCGTGAAAATAACACAAAATTTTCTGGCCAGTCGAGTGTTGAATCACATCAGTAGGTACAACCACTGGTCGGCTTAATAGTTCTGTACCAGCCTCACGTAATCGCTGGACGGCAGAATCAATATTATCAACACTCAAAGCTAAATGTCGTAGACCAAGCGTGTTAGGAATGGAGTTAGCTTGGAACCCATGACCAATTGGTGAGTGGTATTGTAGCAGTTCAAGTCGAGGTTGACCAGCTGGTGATACGACATAGGCAACACTCGCTTTGACAGTTTCCAAACCGATAATGGTTTCAATCCATTCCCCTTCTAATTCAGCACGTTGAGTTTCTCGAAAACCCAAAACATTAGTATAAAAGTCAACCGACCGCTCTAAATCAGAAACTACTAAATTAATGTGATCAACTGATACAATCACGGTTACTAACCAGTGGTTATTTGCTCAATTTTTATCTCTGTTGATTCACCATTAATGGAATACTGCTTTGCAAAAGATGTGTCACTAAAAGTGTCGCCAGAGGCTACTTCAGCTGTCAATGTTTCTGATGTCACGTAGCTTCTGTATTGATCAAAAGCATCTTGTACTATTTGCGTCGATTGTATTGATAGCCTAATCCGATCCGAAACATTGAAGTTGGCTAACTTTCGTTGTTGTTGAATTTTGTTAACTAACTCGCGTGCTAATCCTTCAGCGATTAATTCATCATCTAGTTCAACATTTAAGGCTACAAATTGCGCACCTTCGGTTTCAATGGCATAACCAGTGACTATATCGGAATGTAATTCGATTTCGTCAGCTTTCAATAAATAGCTACTACTGTTAATTACTAATTCTACTTCACCCGTTTGATCTAATTGATTCTTAATTTGTAGGCCATTTTCATTTTCGAGGAATTGGCTGATTTGCTGCACATCTTTTCCATATTTGGGGCCAAGCTTTTTAAAGTTAGCTTTAGCTGTATAACCGCTGAACTGGTCTAGGCTTTCGACAAAATCCATCGATTTTATATTTAGTTCATCAAAGATCAGTTCTTCTAGATGGCCAACGGCTGATTTTTGCTGTTCATCGAGGCCACCAATTTGAATACTAGACAAGGGCTGGCGAGTCTTTATACCAGATTGGTTACGAGCAGCACGCCCCATCACGATTACCCTGCGAACAACATCCATTTTTTCTTCTAAATCGACATCGAGAATAGTATTGTCAACTGTTGGGAATTCGGTTAAATGCACACTTTCAGGAGCATTTTTGTCCACCGATCCGACCAAATTTCGGTAGATAGAATCAGCCATAAATGGGGTGAATGGAGCTAGCAACTTCGATACTGTAACTAAAGCTTCGTACAAAGTGACATAGGCCGATTGCTTATCTACTCCTACTTCGGATCCCCAAAATCGATCTCTTGACCGGCGTACATACCAATTACTGAGCTCATCAACAAAATCGGCAATCGCTCTCGGAGCGTTGGTCAGGTGGTAATTTTCCATCTCTGATCGAACTTTATGGATGGTTGAATTGAGCTTGGATAACAACCATTGGTCCATGACTGTACGCTCAGTTATCGGTGGATGTTGCGACACATCAATCTGGTCTAAGTTCGCGTACATTACAAAAAAACCATAGACGTTTTGTAACGTACCCATAAACTTTCTTAGTGCTTCATCAATTAGCTCTTCTTGGAATGCTCTTGGAGTCCAGGGCGTGCAGGAAGTATAAAAATACCACCTCATGGCATCAGCCCCCTGCTTATTTAAAATTGACCAAGGGTCGACAGTATTACCACGACTTTTACTCATTTTAGCTCCGTCGGGTGCGTTAATGAGTTCCAAACAAAGGACGTTCTTGTAAGCTGGCTGGTCGTAAAGTAAAGTACCAGTAGCAAGTAAACTATAAAACCAACCACGAGTTTGATCAATAGCTTCAGATATAAAATCAGCTGGATAGGTGGCTGCCAGCTTATCTTTATTCTCAAAAGGATAGTGCCATTGAGCGGTATGAGCAACACCAGAATCGAACCAGCAATCTATGACATCTTCTACCCGGTACATAGTCCCGGGACAGTCTTTTTCACTTGTACAGCTAAAGGACACTTCGTCAATATAGGGGCGGTGGAGTTCCAGATCGCTACTTATACTAGGAGCTAGATCTTTCAATTCTTTTATTGAACCAACCACATGAAAGTGGTCGCAACTATCACAATTCCAAACCGGCAAGGGCGTTCCCCAATATCTGTCTCTGGTCAGGCACCAATCGACATTGTTTTCTAACCAGCGACCAAATCGGCCATCCTTGATATGGTTAGGGTACCAATTAATTTGCTGATTGTGAGCTAACATTCTATCGCGTATGGCAGTAGTACGAATAAACCAAGACTCGCGCGCGTAGTAAAGTAGGGGACGGTCACACCGCCAACAGAATGGATATTCGTGTTCATATTCGTCTAGCTTGAACATTAAACCACGATCAGCCAAATTTCGAATAATGTCATCATCAGCATCTTTGACAAACATACCTTGCCAAGGAGAAACGGCTTCGACGAATTTACCGGCCGTGTCAACTAGTTGAACGAACGGCAGATTATGTTTTACCAGCATATCGTAGTCGTCTTGGCCAAAAGCTGGTGCTGTATGTACTAATCCTGTACCGTCAGTCAGGTTTACAAAATCGCCGTCGATTACATAAAACCCCTTCTGCTCTAAATCACCTGCAAAATCAAATATAGGTTGGTAACGCAAACCAACTAAGTCTCGACCTTTACAAATTGATTGGATTTTCGGTTTTTGTTCCCCGAACACACGATCTACCAAATCTTTGGCCAAAATCAGGTTTTGTCCTTTGTATTCAACGGTAGCATAGTCGTAGTCAGATCCAACAACAATCGCCACGTTAGAAGGAAGGGTCCAAGGTGTAGTTGTCCAAACCAAAAATGATGTACTGGGGTCATCTTGTAAGGGAAATTTAACGTAAATCGATGGGTCAGTTACAGTCTGATAACCTTGTGCGACTTCGTGACTCGCAAGGGTGGTCCCACATCTTGCACAATAAGGTTGTACTTTATGACCCTTCTGGAGTAGATCTTTCTGCCAAGCTTGTTTCAATACCCACCAGACGCTTTCAATGTAATCGTTTGAGAGTGTAATGTAGGGGTCGTCTAAATCCACCCAAAAGCCAATTCTCTCAGTCATTCGACGCCAATCTTGTTCAAACTGAAATACATTCTCCTTACATTTTTCAATGAATTGCTTTATCCCGTATGCTTCTAGATCCTGCTTGTTTTCGATGTTGAGTTGTTTTTCTACTTGATACTCAACTGGTAGTCCGTGAGTGTCCCACCCAGCTTTTCGGTGAACTTGATGCCCAGTCATAGTTTTGTAGCGGCAGACTGAATCTTTCATAATTCGAGCTAAAACATGATGAACCCCAGGTGGAGCATTGGCGAAAGGTGGACCTTCTAAAAATATAAATGGCGTTTGTCCTTCCTTTTGCTCTATGCTTTTATCGAAAATACTATGGTCTTTCCAAAAGGCTAAAATATCTTCTTCTTGCCGAATGAAATCAAGATTGGTAGAAACTTCCTTGAACATAATACGCGACCTCAATCGCCCTTAAAAATAAAATAGCCCATCACCAAACCGAGATGATGGGCTATGTCGATCTAATATGTAGAACCTGCCAACCGACCGCAAACTTATTCGGTCAGCCCCCACTAACTATCCTATCTGTTGGCCAACTAGAATAACGGGGCTATTTTTCATTGTCTTTTTCAGCTGAGACTCGGATAATCTTAGCAAACGCTTCTTTTTATGTCAAGCCTTTTCAGATAATCTGTAATGTACATTCTTTGTATGTTCATTGCAGACTCCTCTTTTATTTGTGCTAGAGCGACAACAGGTTCGTAGTCACTGAACACAGTCGATAAAACCTGTAAATTGTACGATTTTAGCCCTAATTGTGTGTAGATGCGAAACTCCATTTCGATTAACAGAATATTCCTGTGAATAAGCATATTGTTCGTTTCGGTGCCAGGGTGATCATGAGTCAAACTCACTAAATTTGGATCCCACTTTCTTTTACTACGAGTGTTATTAGTAGGTTGAGTATTTGATAGTCTTTGAAACTCCCATTTGCAACGAGAGTACTTCATATTAAATTGAAGAGATCCTATAGCAGTCTAGTTTTTCAACTTATCTGTGCGTAACTTGACATTTCATCAAGGATAACATACCATCTGGATCAACTGTGACTACGAAATGCCGAAATTAGAAACCGGTTTTCTTAACCATATCTCGTTGATTTCGTTGGTTTACCTAATGCATTCTTACCGGGTGACGTCTTTCCTCTTATTTTGTACCATTGGTAGTGTTCCTAGCTGAGGTTTTTGAATTACAGATAAGCAGGTTTCAATATGGACCATACCTTTTGGCTTTCTGTGAAATAGACACTATTAACCGAAAAAGATCTGAACTGTATTTCTACATTCTCTGATTCCCGAAAGGTCTGATTGTGTGTTATATTAGTATCTTCTTGGGCAACTAATCAGGTAACATTGATCCGTTAGTAAGACGACTAAATCACTTAAGTTAGGTGTTAGTATTCCATGGAACATTAATTCAAAATTTGAGTGATCGCAGGCCCCGAAGGATGTACGGAATTGTCCTAAATTTGTGTCGTTATCACTGGCGATTGACCGAATACAGACGTAGTCTGGTGGTGACCTTTTTTTTGACTACTTTAGTCTATTTAGTGGCAGTCGCAGAATTATTGGCTCGAGATGAACCGAATGCTAATCAATACTTATCAGTATTGCTAGTAGTAGCTTCTTTTTTTAGTTTTTCTTGCCTAACTTTAGCCGTTCATTTAGTTCCGCTTACTATCTGCAGTTTGAAGTCAACAAACTTGATTAGTGCAACATTAGTTAGTGAGTTATCTGTTTGGATTGCGCAGTTAGCTGCCACATTAATTTTAGTAGTTAGTCAATTTTTGATCTTTGCACCGTTGTTCGTATTGCAATTCCGACATATTTCATGGTTGGATAGACTGGAGTTAGGGGCAATTTTTATATCGGGAATTTTGTGGTTGCAAGTGATAGGTCTTGTAATGTCTGAACACATTTACCAGCGTATCTTTCCAAGAAAATCCCCTAAAATTTTTATTTTGGGTATAATCATTTCTCTCATTGTATTGCCTGCGATATCCCCTGTATCGTGGAGCCGATTGTTAAGCCCAATCTATGTATTGGTGAGAAGTCTAATCGATGTTTCTCATGAAACTGGTCTTACATCATCCGCTATTGGTATTTATATCATCGGTTATTTTTTATTTTCCTTAGTACATTTCTTTTTGAAAGAGGTTCCTTAATGGTGTGTGGTCGTATTTCTAGTATTTTGTGCTTATTGTTTTTAATTTTTGGGTTGTTTTTTACTGACGTACTATTAAATGCGCAAACTACTGATAGAACAAATACACAAAGTGGTGAGATTTTAGATCCTTTGTCTATTCCACGATCAGTAATTGGTTCAGGTCTGGTTCGTCAGGTGAAATTTTCGCCAAAAGGAGATGAAATTGCTGTTACAACGACCCTCGGTGTAGAAATTTTGAATGCGAGTGATTTGTCCCTTTTGGCTTTTTACTCACTGAAGCCAGGAGTCTCAAACGCCATTTCGTACAGTACTGACAGTCAAAAAATTGCTGTTGTTGCTGGTTTAGAAACTTTCGTAATTAACCGAAGAGCTAACCAGATAATTCAACTAAAGAAAGCCAAACAAGTTCAGGGAGTCGCTTTTGCTCCTGATGATCGTTTATTTACGCTGTTGTCTGATGGTATCGTACAAGTTTGGGATAGCCAACAAGATTTAACTGATTTCGCTACCGCAGAGCCAACAAAATGGCATCAACACCGTTATCGACCGCGAGCTATTTCTTTTTCACCAAGTGGTAGCTATGTTGCAACAGGAGCCGCAGATCGAGTGATCTCTATTCGCAGGTTAAGTGACGGTCAATGGATGGGAAATTTATCTGGGGCAGGATTAGTTAACCAGATTGCGTTTTCGATGGACGAAAGCCAATTGGTCGCTAGTAGTTTGGAAGGTGTGCGGGCTTGGAGTGCTAAAACCATGCAAAGAACCAAAAAACTACATACTAAAAGAACTGGATCTGACTATCACCTAGCGACTGATCTGAATAGTTCTCGTTTTGCTATTGTTAGCCGTACCAGTGGGAATTGTGCCATTTGGGATTTAATGTTGGAAAAAAAAGAGACCGAATTTCAAGCTGATATTGGGACTATCTCGGCTACTTTTCACCCACAAGGAAAAAATTTCGTTACCGCGACCCCCTACTCGATAAAAATTTGGAATCCAGAAAATGGAAAGGTCATATCGAGTCGAGATACTTACTATCGGATCAACAACTTCGGTTTTAGTGCTGATAGTAGCCAGATGATTTTGTCCACAGTGAGCCAAATCAGTGGTGAAGTTTTTGGAGAATTGATGTTATGGGATGTCGTTGACAATCAGTTGATACATCGGTGGGTTGCCCACCAGAGCGAAATTAGTACTGTCCGATTCAGTCCTGATGGAACCCGTATCTTATCTCGATCGATCACTGAACTCAACCCAGAAAACCCAAAAAGATCCAATCAAGTTTTGCGTATGTGGTCTACAGATTCCTTTGAACAAATCGGGGCCGATTTAATCGCTAATCGAGAACAGGTCAATACTAGTCAACTTAAAGATCCTACAATTATTGCTCCATTTGATTTTAATGTTGAAGTAGAAATGCTAACTGATGCCTACGAAAGTGGCAAAGATCAGACCTACATAGTTATGACTGATAAGCAAAAAATGATTTTATGGAAGGCGCCTAAGCAATTTCATTTCATCCAGCGATCGTACTGGCCAGTGATCTATAGACAACAAATTTCTCGTGCCGCCTCTAATAATGGCAAGCATATAGTTGTGGTCAAAAATAAAGATATTGAAATTGATCTGGGTCCAGGCACACCTCGACCTAGGTTGAATGAACACCGAGGAAATATTAAGCAAATGCAGTTCAGTTTTGACAGTCGCTACCTAGCATCTTTAGCTTGGGATACTGGTGCATGCGTCTTGTGGAAATTTGATTGATTCTATTTATTAAAAAAATCTATCCTTGAGTACCGAAACAGTTCCCAAGTCTTCGCTATTTGTTTGGTGGGTAACGATTGTTATTCTGTTTCTATCAGTTCTATTGGGATTATTTGTTTTTTATCTCTCCAAAACTCATCAATTTAAAGCTGATTCTGGCCCTGCTTTTATCGATGTATCGAGCTATCCAGCTGAAATGCAAAAAAAGTACCATATTTTTGTCAATAAATGCTCACGATGTCATACTCTAGCTCGCCCTATTAATTCTGGATTTACGGCTGAACAATGGCCATCATACGTACAAAAAATGAAGCTGAAAACGGGGTCTGGGTTGACCGATAAAACAGCGAATCAAATCACAGATTTCTTAATTTTTGACGCCAATAATAGAAAATCGACATCTAATAATTGATCGATGCCGAAATTGAGTCAATCAACCGACCTAACCGTCGGTAGTATTCCAAGCCACCTGTTACAGATGACAGGACCAATTATTCTTAGCCATATCCTGCAAGATGCCTTCAACATCGTCGATATGATTTGTGTTGGGCGATTGGGAGCAGATGCACTCGCAGCCGTTACTATTAGCGGTAATCTACTTCGATTAATTACAATCTTTGCTCTGGGAATTTCAACTGGAACCGTAATTCTTTTATCTCAATCAATTGGGGCAAAAAAGAAAATCCAAGCGCAGAGCCTAGCTGTCCAAGCCTTATTTCTTTCTATGGCTTTCTCTCTGTTGGTATCGGTGTTCGGCTATTTTTTTGCTGAATTTGGATTGCGTTTTTTGGGTGCCGACTCGGCTGTTATTCAACTTGGAACTGCTTATATGCGGGTTATTCTGCTTGGGAGTATTACTCATTTTACTTCCATGACTTTATCGGCTATTTATCGAAGTACGGGTGATACCATAACTCCTATGCAGGTACTAATTCTATCTACTGTCTTAAATATTGGTCTGGATTTGGTACTTATTTTCGGTTTGATGGGTTTTCCTGAATTAGGTGTGATTGGCTCGGCCTACGCCACTGTAATTGGTAGAGGATTTGGTGTCTTGATTCTATTATTTCTGTGTTTATCGGGACGAAAAGGTCTACTCATTCGGTATCACCGGCCTGATTTCAACCAGATGTGGCAAATCATACAACTGGGTATATTTAGTGCAATGCAAGGCTTTTGGAGACATCTTTCCCGTATTGGTTTCATTTGGTTTGTGGCCAAACATGGGACCTTTGCCATTGCAGCTTATGGAGTTTGTATGCGCTTACGAGTATTCGTTATGAACCCTGGTTTTGCTTTAGCTGGTGCCGTTGCCCCTATTGTGGGTCAGAATATAGGTGCAAAATCTATTGATCGAGCAAAATCTGCCGTTTCGTTTGGTACAAAGTTGGCGGTAATTATGATGGCAACTATTGGCCTGATTTTATTCTTAATACCTGATTTGGCAATTAGCTTGTTTTCTAAAAATCCCAAGGTTATTGAAATTGGCTGTATTTTCCTGCGGTATCTGACTCCTTCTTTTGGTTTTATTGCTTTATCTCTAGTTCTCGGTAGATCGCTGAATGGAACTGGTGATACCTTCTGGCCCATGGCATTGACATTTATTAGTCAAGGTGGTTTGTTAGCTTTGTTTGTAATTATTTCCTTTTTCTGGAATCAAGTTGATCTTATGGTGATTTGGATTGGAATTTCAGTGTCTAACCTATTTCAAGGCGGTATGATGTGGTTAGCATATCACTGGCGCATGGATAAAGTAGAACAAAAAACGATCTGATCAGACTATATGTTGAATTTATTTAAATTACTTAGCTTTACTATATTACTGGCTTGCTTGAATTTTGGTTGCCAGGATGCTTCCCATAAAAGTGGGCGTTGGCAACCAGTCCGCCAGGCTGATTGGAAAACCCGTTTTCACGACGTCTTTTTCTTTGATAAAAAGAATGGTTGGGCTGTCGGTAACAATGAAGGTAGTTCGCTGGAAGAAGAAATCTCAAGTGTTATTGTTGCCACTCAAGATGGTGGAAAAAGCTGGCAGCCACAAGAGAGTAGAACCCCCTACGCCTTAAAAAAAGTACAATTTACATCAGTTAATAGCGGCTGGGTTGTCGGTGATAACGGTCTTGTTTTATTTACTAATGACAGTGGACATAATTGGCAACCTCATTCTATTGATACTTTTAACAACCTTTATGATGTGTACTTTATTAATCCTCAAACCGGTTGGATTGTAGGCGACTATGGTTTAGCTCTCTACACTAATAACGGAGGGCAGACATGGAAATCAACAGACGAAAAATTTCGGGAGCATGCTCTACGTGGCGTCTTTTTTTTGGATTCTCAAACAGGGTGGATTGTTACCTATGAAGGTTATATTTACCAAACAGTGGACAGTGGACAAAATTGGATCAGGAAACGACCAGTTGGTTATGAACTAACTAGCGTATATTTTATCGATCGACAAAATGGATGGATTACGGGTAACAAACGTACTATTCTGAGAAGTCAAGATGGTGGTGAATCGTGGCAATATGTTACCGAAGGTTCTAATGAAAGGCACGAGATATCCTATGGACAGAGGTTGAAAACAGGCGACGAGCCCTTACACAGCTTCATTTTATTTGAGATGAGTTTTGTTTCTGATCAGACAGGTTGGATAGTTGGCGATTTGGGTGTGATTCTCAAAACTGAAGACGGTGGAAATACTTGGCAACATTTACGGGGTGGTCATCGACAAATACCAGGTGGAGATGTTGTGCTACAAGGTGTCCATTTTGTCGACAACTACGAGGGGTGGGCAGTTGGTGAATTCGGTACTATTTTGCATACCCAAGACGGTGGTCATAACTGGGTGTCGCAGTCAGAACCCTGCTACTTGCTATCTGATTTATCTTTCGTTTCGACTAATATAGGATATGTGGTTGGTGATCGAGGCCAAATTTATATCACTAAAGACAGCGGGAAAAGCTGGCAATCACAAAATAGTGGTACTATGGAGTGTTTTATGTCAGCTTATTTTTTTGATGTGGAGACTGGTTGGGCAACGGCTGAGTGGGGTACGATCCTACATACGCAAGATGGGGGTAGAAATTGGCAACCACAGAATATCGATACTAAAAACGCGTTGCTCCGTATTTTTTTCTTAAATAAGGAGAAAGGCTGGGTCACTGGTAACAGTGGTGAAATTCTCAAAACTGAAGACGGTGGAAATACTTGGCAACATCAGTCAAGTGGCACGAATCGAGACTTATTTGGTTTACATTTTGCCAATGAAAAACAAGGTTGGGCGGTAGGCGACGGTGGGCTTATACTACATACCCAAGATGGTGGAAAAAAGTGGAAAATTCAGAAAAGGATAGGAGAACGTTGGTTATATAGTGTCTATTTCGTTGACGAGAAAAAAGGATGGGTGGTTGGCATCGATGGACTCATACTACATACCCAAGATGGGGGTAAAAAGTGGATTGTTCAACCTACCAGATTGAAAAACTTTTTGAAAGATGTTTTTTTTCTGGATTCAAATGAGGGATGGGTTGTAGGAGGTGAAGGCGTGGTTTTACACACGTTAAATGGGGGACAAAATTGGAGACCAGAACCAACTAACTCGACTTATAATTTGAACGCTATTTTTATGATTGATCGGCATAATGGTTGGATAGTTGGTGATCTGGGACTGATATTGAAATATTCACCAAATTTAGAACCCAAAATGTAGCTGAATCCTGAATTAATTATTCCACTAATGATAGGAAAAAATCTAGCTTTCCTTCGAAATTCGTTTGTAGTTAAGATTTCGCTCTATAGTTTAAAATCGAAACGATTTTTTGTTCTCTATCGATTTTAGAACACTGTTAGATTTAAATATTTTCTTGTGTATAGGTAGAATGAAGTGTTACAAGTAATTACTGAATCTTTTTTTTTACTAATGACCACAGCTCACCTGACGGTGGATGTACCAATGCAAAGCCCAGAACAACTCCTTGGAATTTACTATAGATTTCCAGTAGAAAACCCTTGGCATAAGGGAGAAATATCTTTTCGAGGACATGAGAAAACTGTTCTCGAATGGAAAAATCAGGCTGGGGTGAGTTGGGATCTTTTTCCTGATTTGGAGCATAACAAGTTAAAAACTGGAAGTGGAAACCCATATTATCAATCTGGTACCAAGGAATTTAACTTACAATTTAGGGACGGTGAACTGATTGGGTTTTTATTTGGATCTGATTTTTTTGCAGTAGCCGACTACGTGGGAATACCTCAGCTAAGTGGAGGCTTGAAGGGGTACCTTTCAATGGGATTACTCGAAGTGCCAGAAGGTTTTGGTTATGGCGTTAGTTTTTACGCTAGTGTTTGGTCCTTGATTAACAAACCATTAGCAGGATTCCAAATCGGTTTGCCTTCAACCTGGATCATACCAGACAATCGCGACTTTAAAAAACCTCTTTGTCCTCCTGGTACTGTAGCTCGAGACAATTGGCCTGAGCGCGGCCCATACTATCAAGATGTGTTTCAAACTATCGAGGGCGGGATTGGTTATTGGGTTAGTACACAATTTGGCTCTACACAACCCAAATATCGCATTAATGGTACACCGAATGGATATAATCATGAAATCTCATCTCCTGGCTGGGGGTTTGGTTCGGTAATACCTTTAAAGCCTGAAGAAATCGGTATCGCACAATTATCTAATAGTTTGTTAATCCCTCCGGATGGAATTACCTTTGGAAAAGAAACGAGAGGAGCAATGATAGGCAATGCTTGGATGGCATTACCTTTGACTGACAGTAACAAAACCTCACATGGGCCAACAGGTGAAATGTGCTGGACTCTTTTCCTCAACACATCTAATTTCAGTGGTCCAGTTGCTTTTTGGATCCCCGAAATCTGGAGTTATCTATCTCAAAGTTATCCAGCTATTAATGGACGCGGTTTGGATAATCAACCAGGCAGAATAGCTAGTGGAGCTATGGAAATCAATACAGTTCCCTATTTTGAGTCAACCGACGACGCTGGTAACATTTACAGAAGAATTCCCCAACTCCGTTTTCCTGTCAACCCAAATGGGTTAACAATTCTAATGAGGGATGTTAGGCTTTATTCTAGGTTATCAATATATAAACGACTCAAAGATTGGTCGGCTGGCAAACCATTTCCTCATGGTAGATTTAATGAACATTTCGATGCTTGCCGGGTTCCAAGGATAAGAAGCCACCCATTTTCTCTTGTACAAGGAGAAGGTAATACCCCTTTATTTGCTGAAAATATACTAGAGCCAATTGTAACTGAAAAAGACGGCTCTTATGCATTTGCATTAAAATGGCTTTCTTCGGAAACCGAAGGTTTATTCCCCGAATATTATAAGCTAAAAGATCAGGTGATGGAACCAGTTGAGATTGAAAATGTTCCTCAGGAAACGAATTTAGTGAACCAACAGTTCATAGAATACAATTTTAAAAATTCATATAGACACGTCTCTGTTGGTAACCAATCAGAAAATGATGCAAAAATCGCAGCTGGACCATTTAATATTGAGTTAGTCGATGGATCGATCGTTACATATTCCTGGTATCGTTTTATTGATCAACCAGCACTAAATCGTTTTAATTGGAGTCCATCCAAAAGAGAGAAGTTACAAGATTTGGTTGAAAATATTCATTCAGAATGGAGTGTTAGAAAAGAATTTATGTCGGCTCCCCAGCTGGGAGAACTTGTTGCTCTGGATTCTAGTTTGGTATTAACACCGCCAAAAGGTCTGGAAATTGGATTTGTGCCTATTGCTACTCGACAATCATATCAGTAATTCTGAATTTGGGTATATCGGAACGATAACCTCCATTATGCTTCATACATCGTAACTCAAGTTGTTAGTCTATCAATAGTGCCTATACTAAAAAGGACATTATTATCCTTGTAATTTATCAGCGTTGCGAATATTGAGTTTCAATAAATGGTCGCTACTAGGCAGTTCGATCTCCATAACCTTCGCATAGAAAATAAGCTCTGCACCTAAGGCCAATTTTATGTTTTCAGCTTGCCGGAAGCCGTGCCCCTCATCGGGAAAAGTCAAATATGCAACGGGCAATCCTTTTTTTTCTAATGCATTAACCATTGACTCCGCTTGATTAGGGGGTACCACCTTATCCTTCAATCCCTGAAAAAAGATCACCGGGCAGTTAAGTCGCTCAACGAAGTTAATTGGCGAACGTTCTATATAAGTTAACTTTTCTTCAGGATAAGGACCAATTAGGCGGTCCATATAACGAGATTCGAATTTATGTGTTTCTTCTGCTAGAGAAACCAAATCGCCAATACCATAGTAACTAGCACCGACTCGAAAAAAATCCCGAAACGTCAAGGCACATAAGGTTGTATAACCCCCAGCACTCCGTCCGCGAATTGCTACGCGATCTGGGTCTACCCACTGCTGCTGAATCAGATATTTAGCACCGTTGATACAATCGTCGATGTCTTTTTTCCCCCAATATCTATTGAGTCTCTGACGGTAGTCCCGACCAAATCCTGTACTACCTCCATAATTGACGTCTAAAACGGCGAAGCCACGGCTGGTCCAAAACTGGATTGTTAAACTGAGGCCGTTTGTGGTTGTCCCTGTTGGTCCACCATGACTCATTACGATTAGGGGTGGCTTTTGCCCCTCAGGACTGGCGAAGTCCGAATTTTGAGGTGGATAGAAAAATGCATGTGATGATAGATTGCCAGAGGTTGGAAATTCGATTGTTAAAGGTTGCGACAGACAGGAATCAGGGATTTTTGATGAGTTGGATACCCGTACTGTATGCCAAGACGAGACTGTATCAACTAGAAGTTGCTCCGTCTCTATAAACATTACTGAGGAAAATGTAGTGGGCGAACTCGCAGCCAGTAGTACCCCAAATTGATTGGAACTCAGAGTACCGGAGAAATCAGTCCAAGGACAATCATAGGAAAACAAATTACCTTCATTGGATAGATCGATACGGGCCAATTGCCAAACACCGTTTTGAATGTAAAAACAACAGATTTGCTCTTCTGAAATGAAGCCATAATTAGACATCCCAAAAACCCATTGTGGTTGTCCAAATTCGGCAGACATGCTTACAATTGGTTCTGAGGATAACTCGCGGCGTTTCATATCCAATCGATATAGGTTCCACCAACCATTCTGGTCGCAGACATAGTAGAGCTGGCCATTGGGAGACCATTCAGGTTGAATGACAGAGGATTCACTAATTCCTGTCATGTGTTCAGCGGAAGTGATTTGTCCTGCGTTGTCTAATTTTGCTAGCCAGAGTTGAGTGTTATCCCAAGGCATGTTCGGGTGGTTCCAGCTTATCCAGGCTAGGTGTTTTCCATCCGGGCTAAGTCGAGGATTAGCATAAAAGTCATCACCACTGAACAAATCAGTTATAGTTCCTGTTTTCAGGTCGACTGAAACCAGTTTGTTTGTCGGCTCTGATTCTCCTTGTTCTGAAAAATGGTATTCAGCGACACAAATAACGCGGTTACAGTTGTGATCAATAGAAAAGTCGGCGAAACGATACTGACTAGGCTTTGTAATTTGTTTCGGACGGATAGCATCAGAAGTTAAGGTATATAGACAACCATCAGTATCATTACAAAAAATAACTATTCCATTACTTACCGAAAACACACCTCCTCCATATTCATGAACTCGTGATCGTACATTAAAGGGTGCCGGTGTTAGTTCAGTTGCTTGGGAAGATGTCTCATGTATATCCTGACAAATCAACGTGCTTCGTCCACCTTCGCTTGGTCTTCCTTCGATCCAATAAGCCGTTGTTTGGTCGAGACATAAGGCACCCAGGCGAACGCTATCAGCTACAATGAGGTCAGTCGTGATTGGTGATGACCAAGCACCATAGTCATGTTTCATAAATTTTGATTCTGTCGCAATTGAGTAATTCCTTCAGCTAAAGCTTTCTGGTACAACCACAAATCGCCACCGTAAGCGAGGCTACGGAAGCCACGTTCCAACATAGATCGACCTTCGTTGACTGTTGTTGCCATAAAACCTGCTGATTTTCCTGTTGCACGAGCGACATCAGACACTTGGTCTAAAGCTGAAAGATATTTTGGATGATCGAATTGTCCAGGTATCCCCATTGAGTTAGTTAAATCAAAATGACCAACCCATAAAACGTCAATACCATCCACTTCAGCAATAGATTCCAAATTTTCCAGACCTTCCACTGTCTCTATTTGGGCAATTAACATAACATTATCGTTTGCTGTTTTCATTTTAGCTAGGATGTCACCACTAGCATAATCATCGTGAGCTACACCAAATGCCGCACCTCTCTGACCACTAGGGGGGTACTTAGCTGAATTGACAATCACTTGAGCCTGCTGTGCAGTACTCACCATTGGTACCATTAACCCCATGGCTCCTACATCCAAAGTACGAGAAAAAAAATGGTAGTTAGTAGCTGGAACTCGTACCATCGGCACAATATTAGCTGATCGGGTCGTTGCTACCAGCAAGCGAATAGTTTCAATAGACCAACCAGTATGTTCCATGTCAAAAATGACGAATTCTGCACCGGCTGTCGCAGCGAGTCGGCCTAGACCAGAACTATTGAATTCAAAGGCCATGGTACCAATAGCACACTCACCGTTTTGTAATTTTTTCTTAACTGGGTTATTTCTCATAGTTTTCCTTCTCCAAATTTTGGTTTAAATTCTGATTTTTGATCAAAGATCGATAGACTGATCAGCCGCAGAAGTAAAAACCACATTGAAGGCAATGTTGTCTAAAGAGTTAAAAATGGAAAAATAAGTTGACTTGCATTTCCAGATCGACTACTAAAGAAAAGAAGATTCGTCTTGCGTGCTAGTGATTAAGTCGTTTTTCAAGTTTAGGGTGTTCAAAAGCCTCAGGGTTAACAACATGTTTCGGAATTTTCCCCTTAAAAACATCAATAATACTTTGACAAGCACTTTTCCCATTGCCCAGAAAGCATTCATCAGTCCAGCAGATAGCATGAGGTGTCACGATCACGTTCTCCATAGAAAGCAGCGGATTATTGGGATCAATTGGCTCTATTTCAAAGACATCTAAACCTGCACCTGCAATTTGACCTTTTTTTAGTGCGTCAATCAGAGCCTCCTCATCGACAATCGGTCCACGAGCGGTATTGATTAGATAGGCTGTTTTTTTCATTAAAGATAATCTCTTAGCGTTAATCAAATGATGAGTTGATTCAGTTAAAGCACAACTTATACTGACAAAATCTGATTGACTTAGCAAAGTTTCCAAATCCACTAACTTAACCCCCAAAGATTTCGCTTTCTCTCGAGTAATATAAGGATCAGTTGCCAATAAACGCAAATCAAATGGCTTAGCCAATGATATGATTTCTTGTCCTATGTTACCTAAGCCAATTATACCTAGCGTACGACTAGTTATACCGTTTCCCATGTAGCTGAGTTTATCATTCCATCGCCCATTCCTAGTCAGTCTATCTTTGATGCATAATTTATGGCTGAGTGCCAATATATAGGCCATCACAGAAACAGCCACCGGGCGGCGAACACCATCGGGGGTGATGGTTAATACTACCCCATTATCAGTACAAGACGATACTTCAATGTTGTCATAACCAACACCAAAACGAGCCACAATAATTAACTGCTCCGCTTTAACTAGCGTATCCCTTGTCACCCGTGGACCAAGTACAAGTAAGGCATCATAACCATCAATACTTTCAGAAGTTAGAATTGGCTCGTCGTATGGTAAGAAGTCCCAACTGAGGCCATGAGTTTGATGTAACATGTCTAGACCAATGTCTCCAAATCCAACAGAGCCATCCGGTTTAAGAAAATCTCGAGTTAATCCAACACGAAAGGGCTGAGGCATCAATTGATCCTTTGTTAATTATTTTTTACTGAAAATGGAATAAGCTAATTCTAGTAGAACTGAGAATTATAGGGTTAGAATCCCACCTTCGACAAGCATGGGTGCCCCAGTCATGTATTTTGACTCATCCGAAGCTAAATAAACGGCCGCCCAAGCGATATCTTCTGGCTCACCAATACCTAGAGGGTGCATGTCTCGAATTTCGGTTCTTACTGCTTCCGGATCAGATTGTTGGGCCAAAAATTCGCTAAAAAGTTCTGTGTTAATAGTTCCTGGGCAGAGACTGTTTACACGGATGTTGTCCTTAGCGTAACGAACAGCCATACTGCGAGTAAGATGAACAACGGCTGCCTTAGAGGAGGTATAAGCTGGATGCATGGGGAACCCAACGTAGGCCGATTCGCTTCCCATATTGATTATCGAACCACCACCGACTTGTCTCATTGCTGGAATAACGGACCGTGAAACTAGATAAATGCTCTTAACATTAACATTGTACTGTCGATCCCAATCTTCTGGACTAATTTCTTCCAACTCTCCTACTACAGCAATACCTGCGTTGTTAAACAAGATGTGAGGAAAGCCCAGTTGAGATACTGTCTTGTCGACGGCTTTTTCAATTTCTTGGCTTTTGGTGACATCACATTGACAAAAGATACCATGCCCACCATTCGATTGAATCTTTTCTATAACTTCTGTAGCCCTCTCAGTATTAATATCCCATATAGCCACTGAAGCCCCTTCTTGGGCAAAAAACTCAGCGCTTTTAGCTCCAATGCCACGAGCTGCGCCAGTAATAATAGCGACTTTGTTGTTTAAGCGATTTGCCATTTCTTATCCTTCAACTATAATTATTTTGGCTTAATGAGGCTTAATGAGGCTGAATGAGCCTAGGTTTATACTAGCACGAATCAGGATCTAGGTACAAGTCAAGACAATAAAGGCCAGCCAGTCCTATCAACTTTGATTGCGCTAGTGAGAAGTATTGGCTATAATGTTAGGTGTGAGATTTACTGTCATGTTTTTGTTTGTACTGCATTGTACTATTATTGCCCAGCCCGTACAGGCAAGAATAATTGAAGTTAAAACTGTTGGCAAGATTGGATTCGCTGTTGTGTTGGCGACCTTAGCAGTTGGTGTTAAATTTTGGCAATATACAGATCTTTCCAAATTGAAAAATCAAAGATCGCAATTACTATTAACTGAAATTGAACCGCAAATGTTCCAATTCAATCGCGGTTTTGACAACTGGAGAATCGAATCTTATGGTAAATCGCAACTTTGGATTAGGAATGGGGTTTGGCTAGAGACAAGGTAATAGAATTAATGTCGTTAGCGTTTGTTCAGACTTTCTCTCACACCTAGATGAAAAAGAACGCGTAACGTTTACCGATGGATCTTGAAAAATATATTCAATACCCTCTGATTTGTATGTGCCTATTAAGAGCAACATTAATGGACTTAGTTTATGCAAAAAATTAAAGGGAAAGAAGATGAAAAATGTTGTTTTAATGATTGCTTGCTAACCTACCTAATATATGTAATACAGGGTAGCGACATACGAAACGAGAGTTGAGTAAGAAGAGGGGCGAATAGTAGTAGGCTCGGTAGAAAAAAGCTAGATTTGACTAATGTTTCTCATAAATTAAATTTTTTAAATGGACACAACTTTGGAAGAAAAAGATCATTCGCAGTCGACCTCGGATCAGACACCATCTGTAGCAGACGAGGATCAGCTTTCTGAAACTGGTTCTGAGATAGATTCTGGTGATACTGATATTGATTCATCCTCCACATCTGTAGCAGACGAGGATCAGCTTTCTGAAACTGGTTCTGAGATAGATTCTGGTGATACTGATATTGAATCATCCTCCACACCTGTAGTAGACGAGGATCAGCTTTCTGAAACTGGTTCTGAGATAGATTCTGGTGATACCGAATCGAATCATGGTATTTCAGCTCAGTTTGGTGTTATTGACCGATTCTATGATTTTGTAGCCCGCTTCAATGATGCTGAGAATCATAATTTGGAACATATTTCAGTAAGTGGTGGTGATATATCGGGTGGCACAAAAAAGCCAGCTATTTTTCAACATCCAACAATAGATGGTGAGTCCCGACTGACATATACCTGTGAATTACCAGAAATTGCGGTTAAACCCGATGGTGATCATGCCGGAATCTTACCTGAATTGATACTCTTACACTTCTGGATTGGCTTACGAGACGGAATCGATTTTGAAACCGAATCAACGATACCAGATGGAGTGGGTTTTGCAGTCGAAGTCTCCACATTAACGGATTCTAAGCTTCTCCCAACGCCGGAACGTCGATTTGAAGGCTTTCTAACTGATTGTCGATGGCAAGAAAACCAAATTGATCTTACCGATTTAGCTGGCCAAACAGTAAAGATTACTTTGATTACACACTGCGGCGATCAGGGTAATAGTAACTATGACTGGGCTCTTTGGGGTGATCCTAACCTGTTTCACCTTAAGCCAACCGATAGCCCAAAAGAATTAATAGCAGGCTTAGCCATTGGCGCATCTGCAAATTCTGAAAAATTAGCTGTTCAAATGTTCTCGTTAGAAGATTTTCAGCCTATTGATACCGCATTGCCAGTGATTCAAACAGCATTGGAAGCAGCATCTGATACGATGACTATCCAAGAAATGGTAATTTATGCAGAGCAGCCGAAAATTATCATCAAGCAGGTTTCAACCCAAGACGCGTTGGTTCACGCCAAGCGCGATTTTTATTATCAATGCACCGTTGAAAATCAGGGGCGTGTTCCTCTTAGGCCGGAAAATAGAGCTAGTGTTGCTATAAGTAAGATGAAATTAAGGCGTGGAAAAGGAACACAAGGATTCAAACATTTGGCTCCTGGTCAGGAGCACGTTCTAACTTGGAATATTCGAGGATTTGGTCGACCGACTCAATCAAATGTTGAATTTTCTCTTCGCTACCGAACCAAAGAAAAATCACATCGAAGTCTAGTTAATTCACAGGTTCAAGTTCAAGAGGCTATGCCTCGCCTATCGCAACAAGCAGGAGATGATCTGCGTACTTATGTGGTTGATCAGCACGTGGTTACCGAAAATCAAAACTTACGGGCCGTATTCGTACGTGGAGCGTCTGGCTTTGAATACATAGTTTTCTATGTAGCTAAAAATTCTAGCTACTACCAGGTCGCAGTCAGTCGATCCATTTCTGAAGTTCGATATTTGTCTAACAATGATGATCAAGTTAGAGTGCTAACTATTACCCCTAAAACTTTTAATCTTTCTGGTAGTAGTAATGGTGATTCAACGGTCATTCTGTCTGACGAAATTGATGATGCTGCAGGAGCTAAATGGTCTTTTGAATCCCGGTTTACATTGTCGGCTGAGGGGAATCGTATCAAAACCGCTTACCGGTTAAGTTGTGATCAGAACAGGCAACTAATTCATTTTCAAGGACCAACCATACATGCCGGAGAGAAAAATTTTGGCTCGGCCAAATCTTTTTCTCTTTTTCCCGGTCTGGAATTTTTGGAAGAAGATGAGTTGTCATCCAGCATGCAAGACTGTACAGAATCCATTCACAACCGATTGGCACCACACCCATATAAAATCACTATTCCCTTGATGGCAGTTGAACACAAAAATACATTGGTTGGCCTGATCTGGAATGGGCTTCAAAGATGGGACCATCGGCACCAACAACCATCTGCGGTATTTTCTTCACCTAATAGTTATCAAAAACAGAATAACCATCTGATGGGGTTGTTCGTTCCAACAACGGTAAAGTGGGTGCCAGAAAACACTCTAGATGCGACGGATCCCTACCCTTTAGGAGCTAAAGACCGACTTTCACTAAGAGCCGAAATCGTTCTCGACGGTCAATCCACTTTGCTTGATATTGTTGACCATTGGATCGACGCATTTGGATTCCCCCGAATTCAAAATCCACCAAGAGAGGATTTGGAGGAGTTGGTTCTATCTCGACATGCTTTAATGAAAACAGTTTGGGATTCAGAGAAAGAGCAATCTCAGCACTGTGTCGGTTGGCCCTCGAGTAACATACCGGGGTTTGCTACACTATTGTGGTATGATTATTTGGTAACGCAGGACCCAACTGCTAAAGAGCGGGCTTTACAGATTGTCCAAAATATAGTTAAGGTTAGTGGATCAGAAGGACTGATTTCTGAGTCGGGTTGTCACTTATTAAAGTGGGAGTTACCCTTTTATCAGGGGGGATTATTACCAGCCATGGATCAGCTTCGTCTACACAATCAAGAGTTGATGGAAAACCAATCTGATGATGGAGGATGGGGATTTCAGCCGGATTCCGAAAAAATTCAGGAACTCGGCCGGGTTGGACAAAGCGTACTAGGTACCGAAGCTGTAAATGCTTACAAGCTGTTAAAATATGCTCGTATTGCTAACGACCAGTCGTCTTTATCCGCTGGTTTAAATGCATTAGCTTTTATGGAACAGTTTAATATACCAAGAGGGGCACAAAGTCGGGAATGCCCCATCCATCACCCTGATATTTTAGCAGCAGCTTATGCTGTTGGTGCTGGGGTAGAAGCTTATCTGATCACACAAGAAGAAGCGTTCTTGGAGCAAGCTAGTTACTGGGCTAAGAGTGGTCTACCTTTCTTATATTTTTGGTATTTACCAGATAGGCCGGCAATGCAGTTTGCATCGATTCCTGTTTTGGGTACCAGCTTTAATACTAGACCTTGGTATGGTGTTCCAGTACAGTGGTGTGGCTTGGTTTACGCTTATTTTTTACAGCATTTGGCACCTCACACTGACCCATTTTGGCAGCAGGTTGCTGAAGGTATTTTGGTCAGCGCTATGAGACAGCAGTCGACAGAAGGTGAATTGAAAGGTACCTATCCAGACTTCCTCGACAACTTTTGTTTAGATAGAAAAGGACCATACTTAAATCCTGAAAATATTCTGGTTAATATGTTTGCTTTGCGGAATTTAGACCCCGATATTTCGACAGGTGTGGGTCATTATCAAAGCCATCGAGTACATGTTAGCAGTGGAGCTCGCGTAGAAGATGTTTCTACTGATAGTAGTCTTGGAATAGGTTTCCGTTTGCGTTATGTTCAGTTTGAGACTAGCTATACAGTAGTTGCAGGCCTAAATAAATGCCCCGAAGGTCTACGGATAGTCAACGGAGAAGAGGTCCAACCAGTCGAAAATTTAGATGAACTTAGTCCCACACAGTCAGGTTGGTTATACCGGCCAGTGGATGGATTGGTGTTCATCCGCTATTACCATCCGGCAAGTATAGCAGATCTTGAGCTAGTGATGGAATCAACTAATTCTTCAGGAACGTTCTCGAGCTTAATTAATTCGGATGGAAAACCAGAAGAAGAGTAAGATCCAAGCATCAGTTAACTGATAACACCGTCAACTTTCATTTGTCGAATGGTTTTATCTAATGCGCCGACGGTCTGCTCCACGTCTGAGTGACTATGAACAGCTGTCGTCATCCCTCCGCTGGGCATCAAATCTACGCCGTTTAACCGCATACCAGCTCTTAAGTTGATGACTAGTTCAGGGTTGCTCGCGCCTTTCAACTCCCGGTAGTCGAGTTCGTATGGATTAAAAGTCGTAGCCGATTGTTGGCCGCCATGCCCAAGTAGAAAGCGAATAGCGGAGAATTCCCCGTAAAAAGCCCAATCTAAATTGTGAAGATCGATTACTTTGTTTAGTTCCTTTCGCAACTGCGTTGCTGTCTGATTTGCTTTTTCTTGTGGTTTGCCTGTTCCTGCAACTTTCAACATTTCTATGCCAGCACTAGCGGATACAGGATTGGCGTTGAATGTACCTTGGTGTGGCATCCGTTGTGATTTCTCTTTTGAAATTAAGTCTATGATCTCGGCTCGACCAGTAACGGCACCACCGGGCAACCCCCCAGCCATAATTTTGGCTAAAGTAGTTAAGTCAGGTTTAACCTGATAGTAGGCCTGAGCACCACCAGGCGCAACTCGGAATCCTGTAATTACCTCATCAAAAATCATCAGAACCCCATATTCTGTTGTGAGCTTCCGGAGTTGATGTAGAAAATTACCGTCTGTGGGAATAGCACCGAAAGATCCGCCAGTTGGTTCGAGAATGACAGCGGCAATCTTCTCATCAGAGGCAAACACGCGAGCTAAAGCTTCAAGGTCATTAGGTGGGCAAACTATTGTTGTAGCTGCCGTATTCGGTGGTATACCAGCGATAGGTCTATCATAAGGTGGAGCATAACTTTGGATCAGTCCGTCATGCCAACCATGATAATGCCCCGCGAATTTGACTACTTTACTCTTTTTGGTAAATAGTCGCGCTAGTCTCAAGGCCATTTGAGTTGCTTCTGTGCCTGAACTCGTGAAACGGATACGTTCAGCTGAAGGTACTAAATCAATAATGCGACTAGCCCATTCTAATTCTAGGTGGTGACAAGCTCCATAGTGAGTACCAAGCTGTAACTGTTTCTCTATTGCTCGGATGATATTTGGCGGGTTATGTCCTAGTAGTAGAGATCCATGACCAGACCAAAAATCGATCAGTTCATACCCACTTGCTGTCCATTTTCTCGATTTTGTAGCCCGCTCGATATAAACTGGATGCGGGTTATCGTAACGAAGATCATGAGTTACACCGTCAGGAAATAGTGATTGTGCTTGCTGGTAGAGCTGAAAATCAGCTTTAAAAGTTTTTTGATAGAGTTCTAAAATCGTCGGCATTACTTCTTTTTAATGTTTTTCATTCAATAAATGGATGCAATTCTACCATTGTTCCATTGGGGCCAACAACAGCATTTTAAAAATCAAAATTGACCTCGCACTAGATTTATTTTAACTAAGTTCAGCTGCTGATTTCTGCTATCTAATTTGATAGCTTTTTGCCAAGCTACCAAACCAAAAGTTACAATTTGATCCATACTCGCTAATTGAATTGAAAAACGATCTGATTGGAACAATCGACTACCGTCGGATATTGATTGTCCAGTTGTTTTATGGCCTAACCAGAGACCTATTGCACTAGTAGTAATCAGTGTAGCTGAGAAAAAGCGTGGGTTATCGACCTCGGCCATTGCCAATGGTGCGGCTCCAATGAATGCTCCTGCTATCCCACCGACGGCAATCAAAACCGATCGCAAACGGCTATAAGATTCCTGACGAGTTAAACGTTCAGCAAGATAGTAACCAATTGGCAAACCCACCGCTGCTGATAGCGTATAGATCCTTCCCATGTCATCTATTTCATCCCCTAGTACAATAGTTGTTAGACCGAAACCATAGAGTATACCAACTATTCCACCAGTTGAAAGTAGTTGTGCTCTACCCTGGCTAATATCACGACTCGGTATTAAACGAGAAGTTAGATAGACACTGGCAGGAATACTCATCATCATAGAAAAGCTGTAAAGCTTGTTAACAGTTCCTCTATCACGCTTTGCTTCTTCCATGCAGTTACGTTCTTGCTGTTGAAGCTGAAATTCTTCTGGACTACTGGAATAATCCATACTTACTTTTTCTTCTTGGCAACTTTTCAAACTATCTTGATCTATGTATTCTTCATCACTAAAAAAACCATGATTCGTAATAAGATAAGGAATTGCCCAACCGTAAAAGATACCTGCTAAACTACCAGCAGCTAATAAGTCTGTTTCACCTTTGTTAAACCAACGATGAGCAGTTAATTTATATCCAGTGTAGCCCCCAATAGGAGTCAGTACCATGGAAGGAATAAAAGCAAACTGTGTCCTATCAGAATCAAAAAAAGAAAGGGATAATAAACCATAAAGTGTTCCCGCATAAGCACTCCAACGAAGGGACTTGGATCGACCATATCCTAGATCAAAGTTGCGTGTGGCAAATAATGAACCAACGTAGGCTCCACCACCTGCCAACAGAACAGTACCAAAATCTACCCCATCCTCCAATTCGAGTGCGTTAGACAAACCTATACCATAAAGCCATAAACCATAGCCCAACGAATTGAGATTAAGTACTAATCGACCTTCCCGCTTCTCGCCTGTAGTTCGGTCAATATTGATCTGTTTGGACTGATTTGCAGTGTTTTCAGTTGCCTTTCGCCTAAGTTGATCTAAAGTTTCTGCTGTTAGGGCTTGTATCTGTCGTAGCCTTTTACCATCCACTATTGTAGTCATGTGCAATTGGTATTGATTACCGATTTTGACAATTTCGGCACTAACAAATCCTTCATTGCTAGGGAAAAAGTTATACTGACGATTTTCATCGGATGATATGATAAAACCAATGATGGGCGTGAGTTGGATAATCTCACCCACACCTTGATCTTGCTGAGCGTTGATCAAACCTCCATAATTTGTGACATACAAAACTAAAATTGGTAATAACAGAGAAAAACGGCATTTCATAAAAAGCTCCAATGTTAATCGAGTGCAGAAACCAACAAGTTAGAACCGGAAAGATAATTGTATGGGTATTG
>JACLAC010012875.1_pt1 | contig 32278 bp, 27 predicted proteins | sample 8027881 | NCBI WGS metagenome assembly JACLAC01 (sample SAMN15725517, study PRJNA655200) | protist metagenome | isolation source: fluorescence activated cell sorting (FACS) single amplified genomes of... | place: Spain: Blaines Bay Microbial Observatory, Mediterranean Sea | collected 2016-01-19 | reverse complement strand
TGGAACCTACCAATTAACACTGAAACGATTTCGTTTTCGTTCTAAAACGATTGAAGTTCCAGTACTTGACGATCAGCCTATCAATCTAGATATTCGGCTGGAAAGAATCGATTTCATTTTCGACGAAATAGTTGTAAGGGGACAGCTTTTGACAGAATCAGTTAGCCGTCAAAGCGTGACTGGGTTAGAAATAAAGCGTATACCAGGAGCTGGTGGGGATGCGCTGAGAGCCATCCAAGCTTTACCAGGTATCAAGGCAGGTGCAGATTTTGGAGGACAGCTTTATGTCCGGGGTGGTGGTCCAGAAGATAACCAGATCTATTTTGATCGTTATCCTTTGGCTAATGCTTATCATTTCGGAGGTTTAGTCTCAACTGTAAGTTCTGAAATTCTCCAACGAATTGATATCTATGCTGGTGGATTTGGAGCTGAGTATGGGCAGGATTCGCAGGCAATAATAGATATTTATTCGCGGGCTGGTAATCGCAAAAACTTCAGTAGCAAGGTAAATCTAAATATTCTTTATGCTGAAGGACTGATAGAAGGTCCACTAGGGGAATCAGGGTCTTGGTATTTTGCAGGTCGTCGTAGTTATTTTGATCTTTTTCCATTAGAAAGAGTAATAACAGTTATAACTGCATTCCCTAGGTTCTGGGATTATCAAACACGATTTAACTATGAAATAAATGAGAAGTACCAAATAGATTTCACGGCATTTGCAGCTGATGATTTTGCAGAATTGGCTTTTTCAGAGGAACAGCAAGATGAAGAAGAACTAAGAGGTGCCTTATACATAAAGAATTCGGCTCACGTTCAAGGTTTTCATCTCCGTGCTTTGCTTACCCCACGCTTAACCTATGATTTCAATCTTTCTCACAATAAGCAGTTAGTAAATTTTAAAATTGGCCAAGGGTTCTTCCTTCGTATACAACCTGACGTATATGATGTTAGGCATGACGTTGTATATGAAATTTCTCCCAATGTACGTTTAGAAACCGGTTTGTTAAATTCGATTGGCGATGTTGTTGTTCAACTATTTTTTCCTAATCCTCCGGAAGAAGGAGATCCAAATTACGACTTTTTAGAAGCTGAAAAAAATAGAGTTGATACACGACAGGATGATTATCAAGTGGAAGGCTACGTTCAAACACGTTTTACTCTTGGAGAATATCTATCCTTTGCATTGGGAACACGAGTTGATTATTCGGCAGATTTAACGGCTCAGCCAACACCACAACCTCGTTTTAGTTTTAATTTAACAACACCAGGATTACCACAATTAAGATTAGCTTATGGCCGTTATCTGCAAACACCACAGCCACCTCAGTTTTTTGAACCTGGGGGGAATCCGGAACTGGAGGAAAGTCTTTCAGACCATTTCATCCTGGAAATTGAAAGAGCTTTTGAGAACGGTACAGTGATCAAAGCTGCCGGCTATCGTAAGCAATTAGACAAACAAATTGAGCCTGACCCGGAGGAAAATCCGGTAAAAAACAAGAATTACCTCAATATTGGAGAAGGTTATGCACAAGGTGTGGAATTCTTACTACAATATCGTCAGGGTGACCGATTCTTCGGTTGGTTAAGTTATGCCAGATCTGTTTCCAAAAGAAGGGATGCTCCAGATCAAGATTACCGATTTTATTCTTATGATCAAACGCATATTGCAACTATCATAGCAAGCTACAAATTTACTAAGACCTTTGAAATTGGAGGAAGATGGCAGTATGCGACGGGGAATCCTTACACACCATTAACCTGTGAAGAAAATATTAGCAATCCATGTTACGAAAGTATTCTTAGTCCGAGAGACGGAAAAACTAGAAAAGTACCTCTCTACGGACCAATAAATTCTTTCCGTGTAGAACCATTTCATCGTCTCGATGTGAGAATCAGCAAAGATTTTGTTTTTGACACTTGGCAAATTGGAACCTACTTAGAATTAATAAATGCCTATAACCGAAAAAATGTCCTTCAGTTTAGTTACGATGAAGAATATGAACGCGACGAGGATGGAGAAGTGAAGAAAGACATCGTAGGACAACTACCATTGCTACCTTATTTCGGAGTAATCTTAGAGTTTTAATGAGAAAAGCACTATTGAGTAACTTGGTAATACGGGTTATTTGTTTTTCTTTTTTACTGAAATTTGTCTATTTGTTCCCTTGTTCCATGTATGGTGAGACTTCATGTGTAGGGTTAGATCATCTAGCTAAATCTTCACAAAGTGATTGTGGTTCCTGTCATACAGTCGTTTCGATCGATCTGTGTTGTTGTCAAATTTTAGATTTTGATATTTCCAGATCTAAAACTGAAACTGTATTTTTAGCCCCTAACCGAAATATACCATTAGTAAAACAAACATATGTGGTCGATAATATCTGTGTTGTTGTTTTGCTTCCGCCGATTTTACTTAAAAGATCATCACTACTACCGAATCGATCACCACCCATTTCTATGAGCTGAAAGTTCTGATTAGTAACTCAACAATTATGAAAAGTTTAAGCTTTTGTGGAGATAATAAATGATGAATAAAAAAAAATGGTTACAGTTAACAATAAAGATGGCTTTTTTCTTAAATTTGATTCCATTTGTAATTACTCAGGAGTGAGGTGCCTGAAGTAATCCCATTGTCCCTGAAATGGGGTCAGGCCGTGTGCTTGATACAGAAACAAAGAAGAAATTCCGATTGACTTTCAATGTCATACGCTCTTTGAATGCAGAAGGTGGACATAGTGAAACAAATGGATTGACAGCTGATGGACAGATAATCCAAGTCGGAAGCCACTGGCATCATGTGGGCATGTCATTCAGCCGACTTGATTTAGGATTGCATTATCAATTAAATTCTCGAATCAAGCTAGCATTGGTTGTACCGTATAGTATTAAAGACCAATCGGCTGAAATTGAATGGAAAACCTCGAAACCAAGTCTAACCGACCAGAACGCAGCTATTCGGAATGGCTATATCCATCATAGAGATGAAACATATCGTGGTTTTGAAGATCTGAATTTAACCATAAGCTACTATTGGAATGAGTTCACGCCTGTAAAAACAGACAGTTTGACTTTGTCTGCTGGGTTGTCTGTACCAACTGGGAAAATTGAACCCAACCCATACAAGCTTGGTGATGCTGGGAAAGAACATTTACACCTCCAATTTGGTACAGGAACGTTAATTCCGAATTTCAAAATAATCTATACTTTGCCAGTAAACGATTCGGTATCGTTACAGTCTAGACTGTCATTTCGACGCCCTTTATACGAAAACAAGTATGATTTTTTGTCACCTCCAGACATTAGTTTCTATTTTGGTACGGCTTTCAAACTATCAAACAACCTGAGATTACATGGATCCTGGATGGTCTTTAGGCAAGGGTTTGGGTATTGGGATGGAAGTAGAGACGAAAATACTGGTATACAAATGCATGCTTTACAATTAGGAACTAACACCAAATGGGGCCAAAATTTCCCTGTCAATATAAGTGTAATTTTACCTATTCACCAAAGGATGCTGATTGACACAGGAGATACATTCGAACACGGTATTATGTTGTCATCTAGTATTTCCCATGTCTTTTAAAACTAACAAAATTGACAGTCAAACGTATAAATTGTTAGAATGGGCTGTTAATAGGAAGCCATTTGGCAGTTTAGATCAGGCGATGAAAAATAAGGAGTTTCTATGGCAGATGTTATTCGTGGTGGAGTGATAGGGTACGGTGGTGCTTTTAATATGGGACGCAGTCATGCTGGAAGTATGCAAAACACTGAAGGTATAGAATGTGTAGCGATTTGCGACATTGACCCAGAACGTACTAAAGCAGCTAAAGAAGATTTCCCAAATGTTCGTACTTACAACGATAGTGATGATTTCTTTGCTGATGAAGGTATTGATTTAGTAACTATTGTTCTGCCCCACAATTTACACGCTCCCGTGGCTATTCAAGCACTTAATGCTGGTAAGCATGCAATAACTGAAAAACCGATGTGTATTACAGTATCAGAAGCCACTTCGATGATTGAGTCGGCAAAGTCTAACGGGAAAATGTTATCTGTTTATCACAATCGGCGTTGGGACCAAGATTTTTGGACCTTAAAGGGTATAATAGAGAGTGGTGTTATTGGCAGACCACACACCATTGAAATGCGTGCGAGTGGCTATGGCCGTCCGAACCCAGATTGGTGGAGAAGTGTAAAGTCTGTTTCAGGTGGTGTCATTTATGACTGGGGGGCACACTATATCGACTGGCTGCTAAACATTATTGATAATAACATGATCAATGTGACTGGGTTTTATATTGACAATGAAGTTTGGACAGATATTAGTAATGAAGATCATGCACGTGCATTCATTCGATTCGATGGAGACTTGGTAGCTGACGTGGAATTTTCCCAGATCGCTAAAATTGGAGGAGACCGATGGAAGATCTTAGGGACTCATGGGGCAATTCAATCATCAGATGGACATTTCAAAGTTTGGTCAGAAGTTGAAAATCAGCCAAGTGAACAAGAAATTTCATATCAAGGTCGCCCGGGCCATAGTTTCTATCAAAATATTGTGGCTCACCTCACAGAGAATGAACCATTAATAGTTACACCAGAATCTGCTCGACGAGTAGTTGCTGTAATGGATTTAGCTGAAAAGTCAGCTAAGTCGCATCAAGCTGAAACTGTACCTTACGAATTTTAAGGTTTTAAAAAATCGACATTGGAGTTCTATCTATATTATATTAGGGAACTCCAATGTCGATTTTTTCCCTCAATCAAAAAGCTTCTAATATTTTCATTTTTCAAATTTTACCTGCCCCGCGGTGTCGACTTAGTCGGTTGGCTACGTAGGTTCCAATTGAAACTATAATAATAGCAAGTACTCCCAGACTGGCACTTGCTCCTCGACCTGTGGTTTCCTGCATATATAAATATATGCCGTAGGAAATAGGGGCCATTTCGTTTCTTGGAACGAGCATTAAAGTCGAACTTAATTCGACTGAAGAGCTAATGAAAGCCATGATTCCACCGGCTACAATACCTGGTAACATTAGGGGTAAAACGATTTTGGTAAAAGTAGATAAAGTATTTGCTCCCAGATTTTCCGAGGCTTCTTCGAGTGATATATGAATTTGCTGCAATGTAGCGTAGCAAGATCGAACAGTATATGGTAATCTGCGAACTGCGTAGACAATTACTAGAATCAACCAAGTCTCTGTCAATGGTTTACCAATGATAGGCAAATCTATCGTGTGGAATATTCTTAGGTAGCCAATTGCTAAAACCACACCTGGAATCGCTAAAGGTAATGTGGCAATGAAATCCAAAATTGTTCGGCCTAGCATCCTTCCTCTAAGCAGTATGAAAGAAATTATAGCCCCTAGGAATATATCGATCAGAGCTGCCAATGTAGCGTAGACAACTGTATTGAGTATCATTTTTGGCGCATCAGAAAAAACTCTGGTGAAATTGCTAGTGGTATAGGTTTTGGGCAGAACTGTAAAATTCCAAGATTTAGCAATGGACATCAGAAAAATGCCTATGTGTGGTAGCAGGCTGAAAGTCAACAAAATTATACAGAAACCACTAATTGCCCATCCTTTCCAACCAAACAGTTGTAGTCTGGAAACGGAACTACCTGACTTTTGTTGTACATATTCCGATTGCTTCAGATAGTGTAGTGCAAGAAACAATGATAAGAGAGATAACAAAACTAGAATTACAGAGATAACATACCCCATTGTACTATTACCGTTAATAGCAGTAATTTGTTGATACGCCAGAGGTGCTAGTAAGTTATGATAACCAAGCATCAGGGGAGTTCCAAGATCATCTATACTTTTGATAAAAACAATTAGTGCACCAGCCATATACCCTGGTTGCATCAGTGGAAATGTGATTTGGCGAAACAGTTTCCATCCGGAAGCTCCTAGGTTTCTTCCAGCTTCTTCCAGGGAGAGGTCTGCGTTTTCTAAGGCTGATACAGAATTAAGTAAAATAAAGGGAAAGTAGTGTAATGTTTGAACTAAAACAACACCGGTTAATCCGTCCATGAAAGGAATGGTCGTACCAAAAAACATCCGGATTATTTGATTGATCATACCACTTCGCCCCAAAATTGTTTGTAGAGCAATAGCGCTAACAAAAGCTGGCATGACCAATGGTAAAACGCCCAGTGTTTGAACGATCAATCGACCTTTGAAGTTATAACGGGTGGTAAATAAAGCCAAAGGTAAGCTAATAATACTGCTAAAGAAAACTACGATAACACCTACCCATAAACTTCGCCACAAAGCCTCGTTTAGCGAAGGCTGCTTGAAAAAATTGACAAAGTGGGTTAGTGTTAGACGACCATTTTCAGTAAATGCGACGTAAATCACTTGCAAAATTGGGAGTAGGATGAAAAAAGATAAGAATACCAATAAGCAAATGAAAAGAAGGAATTGGCCCGGGGTTGATGAACCCCGTATTCGTCTGAAAAGCTCTTTCATCATCTCTGATGATACCATTTGTTTCTGGATTTAGTCAGGTTTGAATGATGAAAATAGTATTTAGAAAGTTGAGCCTTTTCTGTTCGTAAACAAGTGTTACAAAAACTTAGGTAGGTTGATGGAAACAATTAATGGAGACTATGCCATAGCTTGGGGAGCTATAGAGGCTGGGGTATCAGTGGTAACTGGTTACCCCGGTTCTCCTGGAACTGGGACATTTAACGTTTTATCGGAAACTAAGCTGAAGTTTGGACATCAAACTCAATGGTGTCTTAATGAACGAATAGCTCTTGATATTGCTGCTGGTGTATCTCAGGGAGGTAAGCGCTCCTTAGTTTGCCTTAAAAGTGTTGGTATGAACGTCGCTCTAGATACTCTAATGGTCTTGAATATGACAGGCATTCATTCGGGATTGGTTATTCTTGTTGGTGATGATCCTGGTGCTTGGGGGTCTCAAAATGAGCAAGATACTAGGTTTATTGCTCAGATGGCTGAATTACCCATGTTAGAACCCTCCACATTACAAGAGGGTCGAGAAATGGTCAAGTGGGCCTTCGAATATTCAGAAGAGCTGAAAACAATAGTAATCATTCGGATAACTCGTAGTTTCACGACCCGACAGGAAATGGTACCTCCCTTACAACCTCCTAGTTATCACCCAGCTCAGCATCCAGACCGATCTCCGATGCGATGGATTGCTGCCTTGGATAAAACAACTAGCGATCACAAGATACTGCACCAAAAGAATGAACAATCGACTCTAGATTTTAGTCAACTACCTTTCAACAGTATAGAGGGTAATTCTCAAAAATCGAAGGGCATTATTGCAACAGGTTTTGTGTATACGAAGTTGCAAGAAGCACTAGATGGATATAATTCTAGTGTAAAACTGATGAAGATGAATTCGCTTTATCCTTTACCTAAAAAATTAGTGATACAATTTCTCAGTCAATGCGAAGAAATTTTGGTTTTTGAGGAAGTAGATCCTTACTTGGAAGATTCTCTAAAATCTATTGGTTACGATAGTGGGCATTGCCCCAAGCTTTATGGAAAAAGAACGGGCCATGTTAACTGGGTCGGTGAGTTATTTCGATGGCATATTCAACAATCTTTGAGAAAATTTTTACCCGATTTTAGACCAAAGAAAAAGTATCTAGAAGCCAATTGGGAACAAGAGAAACCCTTTCGTAAATCTTATTGTGCCGGCTGTCCATATATTGAGATTTTGACAAGTCTTAGAGAAGAAGCAGAGAAACTAGACCAGAACCCATTTTTAATAGGCGATCCAGGCTGTGTTATCATGGCAGGTAAACTTTTGGATACTAAACTGTGCATGGGTTCATCCATAGGTGTAGCAATTGGTCATCAGTCCGCAGACATAGGGCAAAAGTCAGTAGCCGTATTTGGTGACTCAGCATTTTACCATAGTGGAATAAATGCCCTAATACAAGCAAGATTTAGTAATAAAACTCTACTGGCTATTATTTTAGATAATGGTGGAGCTGTAACTACAGGAAATCAACCTACTCCAGACAAAAATGGTGTGCCAATCGTAGACTTGATACAAACTTGCCAAGTCGATAAAATGTGGATAATTGAAGAATGTGATGATGAAGCAACAATACGATCCATCTTTTATCAGGCACTTAGCTCACCAGATGGGTTATACGCAATTGTAATTCGGAAGAAATGTAGACCAGTATAGGTATTTAGAATTAGTTTATGTCAAAGAAATACAAATTAACAAATTCTGAGAAAAAACAATTAGACCAAAAGGGTTACATAGTTATACCAGATGTACTATCTTTGGCCGAAATTGACCATTACCGATCGCGGTTATTGCAGTTAGCAGAGATTGAACAGGATAAAGGTATTGCCTTGTCTCACTCAGATGGTAAAGGCCAATTAGTCCGATGGTTAGTGAATAAAGGAAAATCTTTTGAACGGTTGGTTGCTCACCCAAGAGTCGTACCATATTTCGAATACATGTTGGGGGAAGACTATATTCTTAGTACACTAACTTCCAATATTATTAGGCCGGGAGCAAAAGATAGTAATTACCATATAGACCACACACTAAGCCAGATGCCGGAACCCTTACCAAGTTTTCCCGTCTTTGTTAATTCTTTGTGGTTATTAGACGATTTCAGCGCAGAAAACGGTGGCACCCGATTTGTTCCCGAAAGTCACCTCCGTCTTAAAAAACCGCCTCCTAATTTATCCACTGATTCAGGTGAAAAACGACTTCATGCACCTAAGGGGTCCGTTTTTCTGTTCAATGGTGCAATTTGGCATGCAGCTGGTGCTAATGTAACCGAAAGTGACCGTATTGCTTTAATATGTTTTTGTGGCCGATCTTTTATGAAACCCCAGTTTGATTTTGTCAACCATTTGAAAGAAGAAGTCTATCAACGCTCTACACCAGAGATGCTTCGTATCTATGGATTTGACTCACAACCTAGAAAACCAGACGAGTATTATCAATGATTAGAATTGATTATCATTATGATCAACGGATCAAAGCATACTAAATTAGTTGAGGGTGCTACTTGATCAGAAAAAATTGCACCATATCGATAGAGATTCGAAATTCAATCATATCCAAATAAATCAACCTTAGTAATGGTAGAGATACCAGAAATTTGTGGTCTATTATAATCGACTAAGGCCAACTTTAACTGACAATTAATCCATATTCATGCCTAATATCCTGTTAATTTTGACGGACCAACAGAGTGCAACAATGATGAGTTGCGCTGGTAATCAGTATTTTCAGACACCAGCTATGGACAGTATAGCTCAGAGAGGACAACGATTTGAAAAGGCTTATTGCACATTCCCTGTTTGTTTGGCTTCTCGGTTTAGCTTGATGACAGGCCGGATGCCTAGTGAAATTGGTCTGCATCCTCCCATAAGTGTAAATCCACCAATTTCGCCAAAAATCATCAAAGAAACAATTGGAAATTTACTCAATAACGCTGGATATGAGACCTACTTTGCAGGGAAACATCACTTTCCGAACGCTAGTGCTGAGGACTGTGGCTTTTCCGTTCTTACAACTGATCAAAGGAATGGATGTGCTGATGTCTGCGCTAAATTCCTGACTCAAAGGGATAGAAAAAAGCCATTTTTTTTGGTGGCGTCTTTTATCAATCCACATGATATATGCTATATGGCTATCCGCTCAGCTTTACCAAAAATCAGTTCCTATCAAGACGAAGCATATAAATTAGTAGAGAACGGAAAAATTGAAATCAGTACGTTGGATCGAGCATTAGAAAAACCACCTAATATTAGTGAAGACTTATTTTGGCATAAGTTATGCCCCGAACTGCCAATCAATCATCAGCCTTGGAATGATGAACCTTCAATGGTAAAAAAAATATTGAGGCAACGTCAGTTTCGCTCTATCGTGAGAAAAAATTGGACTGACCAAGATTGGCGTTTGCATAGATGGGCTTATGGTCGGTTAACAGAGATGGTAGATGAGCAGATTGGTCATGTTCTTCGCGCCTTAAGACAGTCTGGTTTAGAACAGGATACAGTTATCATTTTCACTAGCGATCATGGAGATCATGATGGAGCAAGGAAGATGGAGCATAAAACTTTTCCTTATGAAGAAGCCACACGAATTCCGTTAATTATTTCTTTTTTGGGTGAAAGTAAAGAAGGGAGTATCGACAAAACACATCTGGTTTCTAATGGGCTGGATTTGTTGCCAACATTATGTGATTATGCTGACATTGATATACCAAATGAACTGGATGGTAGAAGTCTTCGTCCTTTAACGTTAGCTCAAAGTGATTCTAAATGGAGACAGAATTTGTTGATTGAAAGTACCAATAGCCGAGCGATTCAAGATAACCGTTACAAGTATATTTTGTATAATCAAGGCAACAATCGTGAACAATTTTTTGATCTTCAGACTGATCCAAATGAAATGGTAAATCTGATCAATGAACTAGAGTATATAGCTCCTTTTGAAGCCTTGAAATCTAAGCTTATTAAATCAATGGAGGTGTAAATGTTATGCCATTTCGCGTTTTAATGATCATTTTAGTTTTCTGTGTTCTTTCAATTGATGCTCAGGTGAATAAAAAAGGGTTGATCATCCACTATAGTTTTGATAAGAAAACGATCACCGGAAAGGAAATTAAGAATCTATCTGGTAACAAAAACCACGGTGTTATAAAGGGTAGTCAAAAGACTGTCAAAGGTAAAGTTGGACAAGCTATGGAATTTAAAGGGGCAGCACCTGATTATATTTCGGTTCGGAACCATCACTATTCCAAAGCTAATATTGAAGAATTTTCTATTATGGCTTGGGTTAGGGCTCCGAGTCGTGGGATGATCGCCTCTTGGGACCGAAGTGAGTTTTTTCGTTTTGGTGTTGGAGATGATCAACTGGGAAATAATGATTTTATTGCGTTTGATACTTGTTGTGGAATACATGATTGGCATGGGAAAAAGAAAATTACCGATGATAAATGGCATCATGTGCTCGCGACCTATGATGGGAAAAATAAGCGGATTTATGTGGATGGAAAGCTTGATGCAGAAATAGCTGTACCACATAAGGTTATGGGGAAAGCTATCACTCGATATGGGTTCATCGGAATAGGATCGGAAGCTGGTGCTTTCGATGGTCCGACTGGTCCAAATTGGGCTTTCAAAGGCTTAATGGACGAGTTTCTTCTTTATCACAGAGCCCTAAATGGTAAAGAAGCTAAATACCTTTCTACAGGACCAGTAAATCCGTTTGCTGTTGATCCCCAAATCAAATTAGCAACAAATTGGGGCCATCTTAAGGTTAATCAATAATCATTCCAAAACCTGAATTTTTGAAAGTAAAGCTATCAGGTTTTCTTGGTAAAGCAAACAAATTTATTAATGAATACAATACAGGCTATAACTAAAATTCTAAAAGCTGAAGGGGTGAATTTCATCACTTGTTTTCCCTCGAATCCTCTAATCGAAGAATTAGCTAAAGCAAATATTCGTCCTGTTATGTTTCGCCAAGAGCGCGGTGCATTAATGGCTGCAGATGGATTTAGCAGAATTAGCGACCGAAAGAGTTTTGGCGTAGCCTTAACTCAAAGTGGTCCAGGAGCAGAAAATTCGATGGGGGGGGTGGCCCAAGCCTTTAGTGATAATGTACCTATTCTTTATTTGCCCGCAGGACCTCGATTGAGTGAATATGCTGTCCGCCCTAATTTTTCTGCTGTGAAAACTTTTGAAACTGTTACTACCCACGCTGAAGTTATTACGAATGCAGATCAAACAGTCAATGTTATGAGAAGGGCATTTCATCATCTTAGGAATGGTCGGCCTGGTCCAGTTATTGTCGAAGTTCCTGCTGATGTTGGTAGTCAACAATTATCCTATAAAAATATTAATTATATCCCACCCGAGCGATACGCGCAGTGTCCAGATTCAACTGATATCAAACAAGCGATCGATTTATTATCGAATGCAGAGAGACCCGTTATTTGGGCTGGAATGGGCGTATTATTGGCTGGTGCAAGTCAGGTGCTGAAGAGTTTCGCTGAAGCAACAGGTATACCTGTTTTTTGTACTATGGGTGGAAAATCGGCTTTTGACGAACGGCATCCTCAATCGCTTGGATCTGGTAGTGGGGCTACTACTTTACCAGGATATCGTTGGATTCAGGAATCAGATGTTCTGTTGGCTTTAGGTTCCAGCCTGACCCGTACACCTTACGGACAAACAATTCCTGATAATAAAGATATTATTCATAACACTGAAAGTCTGGAAGACATTAATAAGGATTACTCAGTCAAAATTGGCCTACCTGGTGATGCTAAATTGACTTTAGAATCTCTTTTGGATGAATTTCAATCTAGATCGGTCCAACCCATAGACGTAACCAAGGAAATTAGCCACTTGAAATACGAATGGATGAACCAATGGAAACCGTTATTGACCTCTAATGAGGTGCCATTGAATACCTATAGAGTCATTTATGAAATCATACAAAATCTGAATTTAGAAAACAGTATCATTACTCATGACGCTGGAGCACCTAGAGATTGTATCGTTCCCTTCTACCCTGCCACCATTCCTCATAGTTACATCGGTTGGGGTAAGACAACTCATCTTGGCTTTAGTATTCCACTGATGATTGGAGCCAAGTTGGCTCAACCCAGTAAGTTTTGCCTAAACCTAATGGGGGATGCAGCTTTTGGTATGTCTGGATTAGATTTAGAAACTGCTGTTCGTTGCCAAATACCGATTACGACTGTTGTTCTGAATAATAGTGGAATGGCGACGTATCCCATTGGGACGTCCTTGCACATGCCTGTCGCTTACCAACGTTTTGGTACGACCAAAATGAAAGGTGATTATGCCCAAATGGCTGAAGGGATGGGTGCTACAGGTTTAGTAGTTAAACAGCCCTATGAAATGGCGGATGCCTTGCAAGAAGCGCAGAAGCTAAATTTTAACGGAAAAACTGTTTTAATTGATGTTCATTCTAATATGGAGACCCAGCGCTCTCGCCTGTAGTATGAAAATCATTGATAAATCCAAATATCAAATATGATGTCAGATTCTTCGTCTTTAGATCATAGATCAACATTCGATCACGATGGCTACTTAGTTGTAGAAAATCTACTTAATTGGCAGAACGATATCTTACCACTTGTATTTGAATATGAGAAACTCATCGATGCACTCGCTGAAATTTTTTTGATTGAGGCAGAGGTGGTTGATAAAAACCAGTTAAACTCTTTATTAGATAACTATCCTAAATTAGATTTTCCTGACCGTTTTGCTACTTTGATAGGTGCTAGTGGTGGAAGAGCCTTGCACCACTTAGATCCTGTACTGAACATTTATTCACTTGACTATCGATACCGAAGGGATCTGCCCTCTGCGCAGACCCCTTCACTATTTGATTTTGTTCGGCACACCAAGCTGTTAGACGTAATTGAAGAACTTATCGGCAGCGAAGTTTATGCCTCGCCTATTTATCATCTCAATATCAAGTTATCTAACCAGCATTTGATGAAAGCAGAAAGCACAGCAAAAATTACTCATCAGAGATCTCCTGCCGAAGATGCTTTTTATAATTTTCAAGTAGGGCAAACTCGTTGGCACATGGATGCAGTCGCTGGTTTAAGTGATTCGTTAGACAGTAGGATTGTAAATGCTTGGATACCGATCACTCAAGCTAATCAAGAAAATGGTTGTTTGATGGTAATTCCAGAATCACACCAATTAGGTTTAATCAAAGAAATTCCACCAAGTATAATTGATAAGTCAATTACATTAGAGGTTAAACCTGGTGATGTAGTATTTTTAGATAATAAGATACTTCATGCTTCAGCCCCGAATAACAGTCAAGACGAATATCGTTGGGCTTTTAATTTTCGATATTTACCACCGAAACAATCATGTGGTCGTCCTTTTCTTCCCGGTTTTATTGCACGTAGCCGTCAATCACCTGAAACTGAACTTTGTAATTCTTACTTGTGGTCATCTATGTGGGATCGAGCACTAGCCTATGTGACCAATAATGGTCTACCTTATTCTTACGCAGATCTGGGAGAAATCACTTACCATCAAGCAAAAACTTTCACAGAAGACTGGCGGAGATTAACACCCAATCATAACAGTTGGCTAAATTTGCATTAAATAAAAATCAGTTAAGGTGAAGATTAAACATGTATGAAAAAATCGGAATTGTCACCAATATTTGGGCTCAAAGAATGGATCAAGGAGACTCATTTATTGATTTAGTACAACAATTTGGCCAGAATGGTTTTACTCAATTTGAAGTTCGGGACGGTGATTATTTACGTCAATCAATATTTGGTGACTTGTTGGAAAAATTGAAAGATGTTATGAAAAATTATAATACGGAAGAGTGGGAAGAAATCTGCAGAAGCATTTGGCAATTAACCGAAAAAAAAGAATTTGTCGTCGAGCACCAATTACTATTCCAACAATTTGGAGATTTCGCCGCAAAAGTCTTCCCTTTTCGGTTGAGTTATGCGATCTCTCACCCTTGGCGATCTCAACCAGAAGATTTATCGGCTGATAATAATTTTATTGAACAGGCAAAACGGTTATCTTACCTATTTTGTCCACAATCACCTAGGTTACGGCTAGTGGATTTGACAAGCCCTATTTCTGTAGATTTTGAAACGGCGAAAATCAATATCAACCGCTACCTCAATTTGTTGCCCCAAACAATTTTTGCTGTCGAAAATGCTGTTCAGCCAGCTACTGATCTGATTAAGCTGATTGAATGTACTTCAGCATATCTGACTTATGATGAAGCTAATTCTTATCAACCTGATGGATCTGTAAAAGACGATTTATCTGTATTCTGGGGAAGAATTCAGATGGAGGATCTAACTTCTGTCCACTTTAAACAAAAAACCACCAACGGAGTGCTGACTGAGTTAGAAGATGGTTGGGTTGATTTAAGGTCTATTATGCGAAAACTTAATCAGAGTAATTATCAAGGGGATCTACTAATAGAAAATACGCCTTCTAACGATCCATTAACCGATGCTATAAACAGTCGTCGTTATTTATTGGATTGTCTTGATTAGTTGCCTAAGATAAGTGGCAACGGGAAAAATTGCCAGGAGAGATTTCTCTTAAATCTGGTCGATCTACCCGACAACGTTCTTCAACTTTTGAGCATCGGGGATGAAATACGCAGCCAGTTGGCAAATTAGATGGGTCAGCTACTTCCCCCGATAAAAGCTGACGATCGGGTTTACTTTTGGGATCTGGCATCGGGACTGCTTCCAAGAGAGCTTCAGTATAAGGGTGATTGGGTTTTGTCATGATTTCTCTGGCGGAACCTAATTCTACTAAACGACCAGCATACATGACAGCAATTCGATCTGATATGTGCCCTACAACACTCAAATCATGAGCAATAAACAAGTAGGTTAACTTAAAGGCATTTTGCAAATCTTGTAGTAGGTTCAAGACTTGAGCTTGGACGGAAACGTCAAGGGCTGAAACGGGTTCATCAGCTACTATTAGTTTTGGTTTTAATGCTAATGCTCTAGCAATACCAATACGCTGTCTTTGTCCACCACTGAAAGCATGAGGATACCGGCGTAAATGTTCAGTTTTGAGACCAACTTGCTCAAGTAAATCACAAATAATAATTTCTCGTTCGGAATTGTTAACTATTCCGTTAACCAATAATGGTTCTCCAATAATTTCGGCAACTGTCATGCGAGGATTAAGAGATGAATAGGGGTCTTGAAAAATCATTTGCATGTGTCGTCTTAGAGGTCGTAATTCTTGGTTCTCGATACTAGCTAAATCATAACTTTTTCCATTAATTTGAAAAATCACCTCGCCGGCTGTTGGTTTTAGGGCACGTAATATGGTTCGACCCACAGTTGTTTTTCCTGATCCGCTTTCTCCTACTAATCCGAGGCATTCGCCTGAAAATAATTCGAAGCTAACGCCATCAACTGCTTTTATTTGTCCGACGACTTTATTAAAAAATCCTTTTTTAATAGGGAAATATTTTTTCACTCCCCGAACTTCTAGTAATGGAAATTTGCCAGTTTCTTTATTCACTTTTTTGGTTATTAATAATCTTCAACAGAGGTTGTCGTTTTATGCAGGCAACTTGGTGATTTTTTTTAATAGTTGCTAACGGTGGTGGATGACCTGTATTACAATCTCCGGATATAAACTCCTCACAGCGAGGATGAAATGGACAGCCATCGATTTTTTCAAAAGGACTAGGGACAGTTCCAGTTATAGCACGAAGTTTAGTTTTCGGTGTCGTATCTGGCCTTGGAATAGAATTCAGTAAAGCTTTGGTGTAAGGATGCTGAGGGTATTGAAAAATATCGCTAACTTGTGCTTGTTCGACTATACGCCCTGAGTACATGACAGCAACGAAGTCAGCCATTTCAGCCACGACACCAAGATCATGTGTAATTAACAAAATCGACATTGACAGATCTTTTTGCAAATCTCGCATTAGTTGTAAAATTTGAGCTTGGATAGTCACGTCTAAAGCGGTAGTAGGTTCGTCAGCAATAAGAAGTTTAGGTTGACAAGAAAGGGCCATGGCGATCACTGCCCTTTGCCTCAGACCACCACTCATTTGATGAGGATATTGATTAAAACGCTCTGTTGGGTTTGGAATACCCACTCGGCCCATAATATCGATTACTTTTTTTTTCGCTGAATTTTTATTAGTTTTCATGTGAAGCCTGATTGCTTCCATAATCTGATTACCAACCGTATGAACTGGACTTAAAGATGTCATTGGTTCTTGGAAAATCATGGCAATCTCATCGCCTCTGATTGATCGCATTGTTTTTCCTTCACTTGGTAAGTTAGTCAATACCAGATCATTCCGATTGTGCCAGATAATATCTCCACCAACGATACGACCTGGTGGAGATATTAGTTGCAGGATCGAGAAAGCCGTAACGCTTTTTCCTGAACCGCTTTCTCCTACAATAGCCAAAGTTTGACCGGATGGAATTTCTAAGTAAACACCATTGACTGCTTGAACAATGCCTTCATCCAAGAAGAAATGTGTTTGCAGATTGTTTATGGTTAAGAGAGGTTTAGACATAAAACTCAACAGATTTATCCACGATCGTAAGGGTCAGCTGCATCACGTAAACCGTCACCCATAAAGTTAAAGACTAGTACCGTTAAAATTACGAAAACCGAAGGCGTCAGCAGCCATGGATAGAAAGCAACGGTTTGAATGTTTTGAGCTTCCTGTAGTAATACTCCCCAACTGGTAATTGGGGGTCTCAGCCCTAATCCCAAAAAGCTGAGCGACGTTTCACCAATTATCATACCAGGAATAGCTAAAGTTAAACTAACGATAATATGGCTCATGAACGAAGGTAACAGGTGATGTAACATTATACGAATTTGGCTAGCTCCAGCTAACATAGCGGCAGTTGCAAAATCTTCTTCCCTTAGCGATAGAATTTTGCTTCTCACCTGACGTGCAAGTCCAGTCCAACCGATAATTGATAGTACTACGGTAATACCAAAATAGATTTGGATGGGGGACCAAGTTGAAGGTAGTACTGCCGACAGTGCCATCCAGAGCGGAATTTGTGGAAACGAACGAATAATTTCAATAACACGCTGAATTACGTTATCAACCCATCCTCCATAATAACCAGAGACAACACCTATTAGTAGTCCTAAAAAAAAACTCATCCCTACACCAATCAGACCGATTGTTAATGATACCCTTGCACCATAAATAATTCGAGATAACAGATCTCGTCCCATAGAATCAGTTCCAAGTAGAAATAAAGTCCCACCATCACCAATACCGATTAAATGGATTTTCGTTTCGAATAATCCCCAGAAATGGTAAGGGTGGCCTTGAGTGAATAATTGAATCGGATATTTGTGGTTTTTGTCTTCTTGATATGATTTCTGTAAAGTTTCGGGGTTACGCTTACCTTTTAGTCCATAGACAAAAGGCCATAAATGTAATCCATCATCGGATATAAAGTGGATCCGTTGTGGTGGTGCGTAGGCATATGATGTGTCTTGAAACGACAAAGGATAGGGTGCCAAAAACTCGCAAAATAAAGCCATTAGATAAAGGCAAGCTAACATCATCATCGACCATACAGCAATACGATGCCGACGGAATTTCCACCACATTAACTGCCATTGAGAAGCTGTGGAAAAACTTTGCCTCAAATCATTATCTGGAGTTTCATCCTTCGTATTTTCAGACGAACTAGTAGTTAAATTCGACACTGACGGAATCTCATTTTTTAGCCTTATATATCACTTTATACCCATAATTCTAAGATAAAACTAACAAAACTTCATAGAATTGTAACAGTAAACATTCAAAATTAACAGGCAACACTAACAACTTTGAAACTGATTGATTCAATAATAAAAGTGATTGTGTTAAACTTAATTTGACTGATAGGTCTATTCGGAAGAACACATCACAATCCTAACAGAGCTGAGATTTTACTATCTTTTCGCTGTCTGTAGGATCTATATTGGTAAATAATAAATGGAAAAACTTATTTTTTTGTATTAATCGAATATTAAGATGGATTTTCTGAGCCAATTTTATTTAGCATTCACTATTTTTTCGGTGGGTATTACTGTCTTGGATCTGGTTGGGGTGTTAGGCCAATCAGACGATGATGCAGACGCTTCTGATGCTTCATTTTCAAACGATAATCTCGAAACTGATCTGATAATAGTCGATGAGGCCGAAACAGATGCTGTATTGCCGGATAACCCAGATTCATCGTTAAACTCTTCGGTTCTTTCTTTATTATCTTATCTCAGAAGTTTGGTTTATTTTGGATTGGGTTTTGGGCCAATGGGCGTATTTTCTTGGGCGACTAATAATACTGGTCTGAACAGCTTATTTTGGTCGATACCCTCTGGGATTTTAGCGACTATTTTAGCTCGTGTATTTTTCCGTTTTCAAAAAACACAAACTGACTCAACTCTCAAACCTCAGGAAATTTTATTCCAGCAGGCAAATGTAACTATCCCGGTTTCTCATGATCAGATGGGAAAAATTCGCATTCAAATCGGTATGAATGTAGAAGAGTATTATGCGTTGGCTAGATCAACGGATGATTCTTTCAAGAAAGATGAAGTCGTTTGGATTACTGAAATAACAAACGAATATGTTTTTGTAGAGCGAGATTTACTCACACACACTGATTAATTTAGTTAGGAGGTTTTTATGCTAACGTTAGCTGGCGCATCAACCAACCCCGTCCTGTTTGGTGGACTGGGTCTTTTAGCCTTTTTGGCTTTGATTACTATTTTGAAATCTTTTATTCGTGTTTGCCCAACCAACCAAATTCTGGTAATAACAGGAGCTAAAACTAATGTCGGCGGTAAGCAATACGGGTTCCGTATCCAACGAGGGGGCTGGACTACGGTGATTCCATTCATTCAAGGTGTGGAACGTATTGACTTGGGTATTATACCAATTAATGTTCAAATCGAAAATGTCAATTCGGCTAATGGAATTACCGTTGGAGCTGATGCAACTGCTTGTGTTTGCGTAGATGACACAGTGGAAACACAATTGTACCAAGCTATTCAACAATTGCTAGGTAAAAGTAGAGAACAAATTACAGATCAGATCCAGCAAACTATGGTTGGTAATTTTAGGGCTGCACTCAACAAGACTACACCACTTCAAGCTATTGGTATGGTCGAAAGTGCTGATAATATTGGTGAAAAAGAATTAACGACAACAACTACAACTGATGTTGGAGTTAACACCGAATCTGCGACTGATAGAGACTCGGACGGAGAAAGGGCTTTGTTTCGTAGTGTTTTATTGCAGGATTGTAGAGAAGATTTGTCGACTTTTGGTATTGATGTAGTTTCTGTTTCTTTACAGAGAATTTGGGATACTTCAAACTATATCTCAAATTTGGCGAACAAAACATTATCCAAAAAAAGACAAGATGTTGAAATCGAAGAAACAGGCTTGAAAGCTAGAGCCGAACGAGCCGAATCTGACTCAGAGCGCCTGATATCGGTCAGTCAAAGTAAAGCTAATGAAGAGATTTTAGCAATTCAGCAAGACGTTGATTTGTTTACTAAAGAGGCCGAGGCGCAGATCAGCCAAGCTGGATTCGAAGCCACGAGTTCAGTAGAAAAATCGGACAGCCAAGGGCAGCGTAGAGTTCAGGAATTGTCAGTTGAATTGCAAAAACTCAAGAACCAGTCCGAAATCACAATACCGGCTGAGGCCGAGCGTAGAGCAGCTGAAATCACGGCTGAAGGTGAAGCAAAATCAGTTGAAATTACCGAGGTGGCTAAAAACGAACTGCTTCAGCAAAAAGCAGAACTTCTAACTCAAGCGGGAGACATTGGTAAAATCGCACTCTTCTTCACTAAAATTCCATCTCTGTTTGATGCCTACGCAGAAAATGCTAAAGATCTAAAAGTTAATAACTTATTGGTTTTAAATGAAAAAGATGGATTCAATAGTGCGGTTAATCGAGGTCCTGCGGCTTTTGTTGATTTTTTACATCAATTTGAAAAGGGGTTTGGCATAAGTGTCCGCCAACTGATGACTCAGAAGACCTCATCCCATCCGCATCGAGACGATAGTCAAATTTTGGAGCAAGAATAATGGGTACAATAATATTTTTGATAACTCTTGGCGGTCTGATCTCAATAACTCTGTTTGTCCAGTTAATTTCTCGTATGAAGTTGGTTCCACCAAGTCAGCTTGCCGTAGTTCATGGTCGTAACAAGACATATCGAGGCGGTCGAATTTTTGTGTATCCTCTAATTGAGCGGTTTGATACGATGGACCTGACTCCACAGACGACTAGCGTAGTAGTGGAGTCAGCAATTGCATCAGGAATTGTCCCCTTAACAGTAACAGCTACCGTTAGTTACGCGATATCGACAAGTGAAAAGGGTAGACAAAATGCAATAAAGCGTATTTTAGAAATGACCAAGGACGAAAAGTCTAAACTACAGACTATCGCTAGCTCTATAATCGAAGGTCATTTGAGAGATTCAATTGCAGCAATGACACCAGAAGAAGTAATGCGAGAAAAAGATCAGCTGATTTCAAACATGATCCAGATTTGTAAATCAGATTTAGAAGGGATTGGTTTAGAAATCACTACTATGAACATCGCCGACGTCGATGACCATAGACTGAGTGGGGTTGAGGAGAAACATCTATACATTGATCTTCTAAAGCGTGTGCAGACAACTAACGCTGACTCTCAATCTCGACAAGCGAAAGCTAATGCTGAATCCAGTGCTCGCGAGAAAGAAGAGCAAAGGCGAGCGGAAGTAGAAAAAATACGGCTAGAAAATGAACGCCAAAATCTGGAAGCTGAGTTGAAGGTTAAGATTGCACGAGAGAAACAACGTAGTGCTGTTGGTGCACAGGAGGCCTTAAGGAATGCTGAGTCTGAGGTGGCTGGAATTGAAGCTCAGATTGAAGCTGAAAAGCAAAGGATTGAGATGGTTAGAGCCAAATGTGAGGCTGAAATATTAATTCCAGCTCAAGCAGAGAGAGATAAGGCGATTGAGCTATCTAGAGCTGAAGCCGCCAAGATTCGAGGAGAGGCTCAATCGGAGCTAACCCAACTTAAACGTACAATCAACATTTTGGAATCGGCCGGAGACCAAGGATTAAACGCCTACATTATCGAAAAATTTGATGAATTAGTGAAACCGTTCGCCCAAACCTTAGAGCTGTTTCCAGTAGAAGATTTATCGGTAATTGCAGGGACAACGCCAAATAATGGTCCTATTTCGTCAATTCACCCTCATTCCGTCGACTTGGAACTTAACCGTAGAGTTGAGGCCATAATCTCCAATCAACAAACACTGGATCGAACAGAAATAGACGCCGTCAATATTCTTCAGGATGCACTAGGACAGGAAAAATGAACAAGTTGAAGAAACATCTACTTCACAAGATGGCAAGAAAAATAATCCAGATTCAAGACAAGAACGGGTTCGACGTTTCAAAAGTCTACGAAATCGAAATGATTCTGACCAAGACTAGTTGACCTCATCTGATAAGTGACTGAAAAAATTGATTTATTTAATTGAAGGAGAATGATTGAAAATAACTAACATCAAAACCTTCATGGTACAAATTAATAACCGGTCTCGTGCCTTGATAAAAATCGAGACAAATGAAGGTCTTCATGGTTGGGGGGAAGCTTATTCGATTGGTCCAGATTTAGCAGCAGAGCCCATTGCTAACTACATTTTTGAGTTAATAAAAGGGGAAGATCCTAGACGGATTGAATATCTTATGTTGAAATTACACCAGCAGTTTCGATTTCCGATTGGTGGTGTAGGATTGGCTGTAATTTCAGCTGTTGATCATGCATTATGGGATATTAGCGGAAAAGCCGCTGGCTTGCCGACTTACATGCTCTTGGGCGGTTCAGTTCGAGATCGAGTAGAAGTATACCTTCATTTAGGAGGTAAATCAGGTAAAGAAGCTGCTGATCATGCAGGACGGTTGAACGAAAATTGGGGCGTAACGGTTTTTAAAACCAGTCCATATCGTGTTGATATGTTGGCTAACAGGTGGGGTATGGTCTGTGCAACTGCTGCGAGTTTTTTTTCGGACCTGCGTCAGCATACGCCGAGTAATTGGGAATTTGCTTTTGATGCTCACGCAAAAGTTTTCGAGCCAATTCGCGCATTACAGCTAGCAAATGCTTTAGCCGATTATGATCCTTATTTTTACGAAGAGCCAATTCGGCCGGAACATATTCCGGCTTGGTCTCAGTTAAGATCACAAATACAGGTTCCTTTGGCAACTGGCGAATGCTTGTATACTCGTTTTGAATTTCTGGATTTGATCACCCAAAAGGGAGCAGACATAATTCAGCCCGATGTATGTGTATGTGGTGGACTTTTAGAAATGAAAAAAATTGCAGCTATTGGTGAAGCCCACTATGTTTCCGTTGCGCCACACAATCCGATGGGGCCACTAGCGACAGCCGTTAATCTTCACTTCGCTTTATCAACTCCGAATTTCAAGATTCTGGAATACAATCTGCCTGATGCATATCCTTGGATTGAAGAGCCCTATTTACCTAAAGGTGGTTACTTGGAAATGCGTGACAGACCTGGTTTGGGAATAGATATAATTGAAGAAGCCATCCCAGAAAAATCTTATCAACACTGGCAACGTGATAGCTTGACTAAACCTGATGGTTCAACCGGATACATTTAATCTAGGCTTTTTGTTCGTTACTATAACTAAAATCTGAAAGTTCAAAGAAGGTATCTTCGAAGTTTTCTTCTTCCTGGTGTTGACACGGGAAATCCTTCTCTATCAACAGATGTAGCTGGTCAGTTTTATTCACTGATAGATGATATTCAATGCTAACTTGATCCGAATTAGCCCATTGGGTAACTAATGGCTTCGGTAATTGAACAACAATGTTACCATTGGTGTAGCTAATTTCTGGTTGGTTAGTTGTATTAAGTGATTGCAGTTGATAAACCAAAGTTTGGCCAGGCCCGAAAGTCACACTCTCATCTATCTGACTTGTTTCTTGTAACTTTTTCAACTCAGATTTGCGCAACCGCAATCGTAGGCTATTGTGTACAAAACGTAATTTCATTTGTCCTTTGCTACCTTATGAAATCAATGTCAACTATACTCAGACTGACGCTTAAGTGTCAATTTTCTTTTAATCCGATCTGCTGATTGACAAACTTACCCTCCAATGCTATGCTATCGAGCTTTGATTAGCTAAGGTGCTTGGCGTTAAAAAATATGCTTCATGTTTCTCCCTGTGGACAATCGTACCGGGTTGGTTCCATGGTTGGATTGGTTGCTCAATTGAGGTTTGTTACTCTCCATAGAAATCGCCACTGAGAGAGAAAAGAAAAGTGTTTAATTCCTCTCAGAGATACGCAGGGTAAAATTTACACAACAAACTAAAAGGAGCTCAGTGTTCTATTAACTCTTAAGAGTTAATAGAACGACTATATGATACCTATGAGACGAATAAAAACTAAATTTGGATGCCTATTATTACTCGTTTCCGTTCAAATGAACATCAGTTTTGTTCATGCATATACTGCCGAAGAAGTTTTTGATCGGTTCAAATTGGCTTATGAGAAGTCTGTGAATTTTGCCGCTGATTTTGAAGAAACTACTATTCGAAACACTAATAAAGGAATAGCTCGCGGTCGTATATCTTTTAGTAAACCTAATCTGTTACGTCAAGAGTATGTTAGCCAAGAAGACCCAGATAATATTGTCCAGTTAATTATTTTAGATGGAAAATTCTCTTGGTCTTATACACCTTTTCTCAATCAAGTTAACCGTATGAAAATTGAGGATCCTAAGCAGAAAGAGCTGATACCCGGAATAGGTATTTCCTTGGAAGGAACAGAACAAAATTATCAAATTAACCTAGTTTTAGATGAAGCTGCTCAAAAGAAGGATATTTATCAACTCGAGTTGAAACCTAAGCCGCACTTGATCGCCAAGAATGATGATGGCTCAAGTGTTAGTGAAGTATTGGAGATATGGATTAGTGCAAAAGACTGGCTTCCAGTCCAGTTCGGTTATCGTTCCTCCAATCAACAAGGGGATAAAATGAGTGTCATTGTGGCATTGAAAAATATTCGTCGAAATAAGAGCATACCAGCTAAAGCGTTTAGTTTTGAAATGCCAGATAATGTGGAACTTGTTGATCTAACTGAAGAGAAATAAATTTGAGTTTATAGTTATCAGTTAAGTAAATACATACATGATTGATTTCATAAAAAAACACATTGCTAATGTGCTAACTGTTCTTCGTTTACTGATGACACCAATCTTTATTTTTATGTTCTTGTATGGTCAATATGTAAACGCTTTAATTATGTTTTCCTTGGCGGCTATAACCGATTTTTTAGACGGTAAATTAGCCCGAATGTATAATGTGTCAAATTTTGGAAAGATAGCTGATTCTTTAGCTGATAAATTTCTCGTTGGAGGGGCATTAGTCGTTTTTTCATTGTTCCCACAAGGAGGATTAATTCCGACTTGGATGGTTATGGTAATCTTGTTTCGAGAAGTAATGGTAACTGTACTGAGATCAATTTTTATTGCACGATACGGAAAGGTCGTACCTTCTAATATATGGGGTAAACTGAAGACCAACACACAAATGGTTGCTGTGATTATTGTGCTGATAATGTTTGCTTTTCGAGAATTACGACCAGGTCTTGAACAACTAGCCTTACACTTGCAAGGACCATACGGTTCCGTTTTTTTGATGATGTGCATTCCTCTGATTTGTACTGTTGCATCAGGAGGTCAGTTTTTGTGGTCGAATCGACGGGCTTTGTCTGGCTTGTTAGGTTCAAATTAAGTGGTATCAGAAAAAATTCGTTGTTTCGTAGCAATTGAAATACCAACAGATATTAAGTGTCAATTAGCTTCGATTCAAAAGAAAAATCAACGGAATGAATTATCCTGGGTGCAATCAGAAAACATACATCTTACGGTTAAGTTCGTCGGATATGTATCCCAATCGGACCAACCTAAAATCGAAAAACAACTAATAGAAATTTCTAATCAACAAAGCCCTTTTATTCTCAGGGTTGGGGATTTAGGTGCTTTTCCTAACTTTTTTCGGCCTAGAGTCATCTGGGCTAGTATAAAAAACGGTAAAGAAGTCTCGGATCTGTCGCTTCGAATAAACAAAGCTTTAGAAGTTATTGGCTATCTACCAGAAAAGAGACAGTTTGTACCTCATATAACTTTGGCCAGAGTTCATACCCCAGTTAATCTACAAAAACTTGCACACTATCAACTCCCAAAAAATCTATCGATAGCAGTCAACCATATATCACTAATGCAGAGTCAGCTGTTATCTTCCGGTACTGTATATGATCGCTTATCGTTATTTTCGTTCGCTTCAGCTTAAATTGCTTAATTAAATTGTTAAGGAGAAATATATAAATGAGTGATTCCGAAAAAAGCCGAATTATTGACTTGGCAATAGCTCAAATCGAGAAACAACACGGAAAAGGTTCGATTATGCGCTTTAATAGTGATGATATCGTTCCTGTTGAAGCTATCCCGACTGGTTCAATTGGTCTCGATATTGCTCTAGGTGTTGGCGGTGTACCTAGGGGCCGAATAGTTGAGATTTATGGCCACGAAGGAAGTGGGAAAACAACCCTTACGCTTCATGTAGTAGCTGAAGCCCAGAAAATGGGGGGGGTTGCGGCTTTTATTGATGTTGAACACGCTATTGATCCTCTTTATGCTCGAAACATCGGTGTTGATATGGATAGCGTCCTAATCTCACAACCAGATACTGCAGAGCAGGCATTAGAAATTGCGGAAACCTTAATTCGTAGTGGGGCTATTGATGTCGTGGTTGTTGACTCCGTGGCAGCGCTAGCTCCTTCAGTTGAGATTGAGGGTGAGATGGGAGATGCCCATGTTGGTGTGTTACCACGATTAATGTCAAAGGCTTTGCGCAAGCTAAGTGGAGTAACTAACCGATCGAACACGACCGTTATTTTTACCAACCAAATTAGACAAAAGATAGGAGTCATGTTTGGAAATCCAGAAACAACACCTGGTGGATTAGCGCTTAAATTTCATGCTTCTGTTAGATTAGAAGTTCGGCGAGCTGAAGCTCTAAAAGATGGTGGAGAAACTACCGGAAATCGGGTACGAGTTAAGGTAGTCAAAAACAAAGTGGCTCCACCCTTTACTCAGGTCGAGTTTGATATTGACTTTGGTAAAGGTATTTCTAAAGTCGGTGATTTAATTGATGTGGGAGTCGATAAAGAAATCGTAAGAAAAAGTGGAGCCTGGTTTTACTATGGTGAGCAGCGACTCGGCCAAGGTAAAGAAAACGCTAAGAATTTTCTGCTTGAGAACAATGAAGTACGAATTTCCATTGACAAAGAAATTAGATCTGCTCTCAATTTTGGCGATGAGAAAGTAGAAGAGGATGCGTTAGAAGATGTGGCAGCTGATCAACTAGACGAAGTTTAGACACAAAAGAAGTTCGCTTTTCGATTACATCGGCTGAAGCGAACTTCTTGTTTTATTTTTTGTTATGCGTCAGCGACGTTTGCCCGGGTCGGATAAGCCTTTCGATGCGGAAGCACTATCTGGCATGCCAAACCCAGCAAACGGGCCTGATTCGGGCATCTTGTAGAAGAGACCTGCCAAAACAATAAGTGCTATCAATGCAGCCATCACTATATAGGCCGCGATTGGTAGTTTCATCTTTTCCTCCTAGAGAATTGAGCCTGGTTCCCATTTTTAAGTCAGGTTTTTTGCATTGAAACAATGATCTGTTACTGCTATTTTAGCATTAAGCTGGTTTCTATGCGAGATTTTTTAAAACAGTATTTCAGGAGCAGGGAAAAAAATGAATACGTTACTAATTGCAGTTGCCAGCTTTGTTGGTTTCATTGTCGCTTATCATACCTATGGCAGATGGTTAGCAAGTAAAATTTTTGGCTTGGATTCAGAAGCTGTGGTTCCAAGCCAAGAAATGAGAGACGATATTGATTATGTTCCGACCAAACGTGAGATTATTTTTGGACATCATTTCACCAGTATTGCTGGTACTGGGCCAATTGTCGGACCTGCTATTGCTGTATTTTGGGGGTGGTTGCCAGCTCTTTTATGGGTGATCCTAGGCTCGATTTTCATTGGTGCTGTACATGATTTTGGTGCTTTGGTGATTTCGATGAGGAATCGTGGGCAGACAGTAGGTGATATTGCAGGGCGTATGATCACGCCTAGAGCAAAAATTTTCTTTTTATTGGTTCTGTTTATGTCTCTGACAATTGTTTTAGCCATTTTTGGATTAGTTATAGCTTTAATTTTTGCGCTCTACCCAGAATCAGTCCTGTCGGTCTGGATCGAAATTCCATTGGCTATCTCTATTGGTATATGGATTCACAGAAAAGGTAAAAGCTTGCTGATACCCTCCGTCTTAGCTTTAGGGGTTATGTACATTTCAATGGCAGTTGGGGCTTATATTTTACCGATTGATTTGTCTCGCTTGTTTGGTCTGCCATTGGTAGGGCAAACACTAGCCAATGTGGTAGTTGTTTGGACAATGATTCTATTCGTTTATTGTTTTATCGCATCGGTTTTGCCCGTTTGGACTCTTTTGCAACCTAGGGATTATATTAATTCTCATGAATTAATTCTAGCTCTAGGGTTACTCATTATAGGATTGGTTATAGCAGGTGTAACAGGCAAAGCTGATTTGTTTGCGTCGGCGCCTGCAGTCGCAAATAAAATTCCGATTGATGCCCCACCAATTATGCCGTTTTTGTTTATTACTATCGCTTGTGGCGCTATTAGCGGCTTTCATTGTTTAGTTAGTTCAGGTACATCTAGTAAACAAATCGAAAGTGAAGCAGATGCTCAGTACGTTGGATATGGTGCTATGCTTCTGGAAGGTGGATTGGCTGTGGTTGTAATTTTAGCGTGTTGCGCTGGAATTGGTATGGGATTGTTCGAAAAAAGTGGCGCTGGTGCTAGTTATGCTTTTACTCCCGTAGTAGACCAATCGACTGGCAAACAGATATCAGGCCGATTAGCTTGGGAGTCTCGGTATTCGGCAGAGATCAGTCAGATAGATGGGAAGCTAGTCGGGGGATGGAAGAACCACAGCTTGGGCAAAAAGGTGAGTGCTTTTATTGATGGAGGTGGAAATTTTCTATCTGTCATTGGTATTCCTCTGAAAATGGGCATTACGATAATGGCAGTATTAGTAGCGAGTTTTGCCGCTACCACTTTAGACTCAGCGACTAGACTTCAGCGCTATGTTATTCAAGAACTTGGCCAGACTCTTAGTTTATCTTTGATTACCAATCGTTATGTATCCACCGCAATAGCATTGATTTTAGGTGGAGCAGTCGCTTTACTACCAGGTCCTAGTGGACCTGGTAGTGGTGGGATGATTCTATGGCCTTTATTCGGAGCAACTAATCAACTACTGGCAGGTTTAGCTTTCATGGTGATCCTCTTTTACTTGATTCGCCGCAATAAACCATTTTGGTTTGTAGCTTTGCCAATGTTGGCTATGATAATAATGCCAACTTGGGCTATGATGCATAATATATTTAATCCCGAAACAGGTTGGTGGATTAGTCAAAAGTACTTGCTAGTCTGCTTTGGCCTTGGAATTCAATTCTTGCAATTTTGGATACTTGTAGAAGGTTTGACTGCGTTGAAGAATGCAAAAGGTAATTATCCGGAATTACCTCCGGTAGAAAAAGGACAAGCACAAGTGGTTAGCTAACTCGCTTGACGGCTATTGATTTGAATAGTATAATTCGCCGAGTTTGGCCTTCGCTTGGAGTGCCGTTTTTAGAATAAATAGACTAACAGGAAATATCTGGTGTTAAAAAATCTCAAAAGTATTACTGTATTGGTACTAGTGTTGATTTTAGGTGTGGTATGTTTATCTGCCCAACAGTGGGAAGTGGTAAAAAGTGCCAAATGGCAAGCCAAGTTCAATGACGTGTTCTTTTTGGATAATTCAAATCAAGTAGGTTGGATTGTTGGTTCACACTCTACTATTCTTCATACCAAAGACGGCGGAAAAAATTGGGAACGTCAGCCAACCGTACCATTTCCATCTTCTTTTGATAAGATAGAGCTGAATAAAATTCGTTTTATATCTTCAACAATGGGATGGGTTTGTGGTGATAATGGAACGGTTCTAAAAACAATGGACGGAGGAAAAACTTGGGATAAGTTGAACACCAGTACTAATACCGTTCTAGGTGCTATTACCTTCGCCGATGAAAACAATGGATGGGCTGGTGGTGATGGTGGTTATGTCACTCATACTAGTGACGGTGGTCGAAGTTGGAAGGCTCAAGATACAAAAACCAACAACGTAATTATGGGTATATCTTTCAAAAGTCCGACTGTGGGTTGGGCTGTTGGTGGTGGAGGAACGGTTCTGGGCACTGTTGATGCAGGGCAAACCTGGAAGTCACAGAAAAGTGGAACAGCATCAACTTTAGACGCATTGTTTATGTTGACTGATCAAGTTGGTTGGGCTTCGGGGGGTAACGGAGCTCTTATACATACCAACGATGGTGGAAAAACTTGGGAAAGTCAGGAAAGTAAGGTGCCAAATACAAATGGTATGCCAGAGCCAATTTGGGGTATACACTTTGCGGATGAAAAACACGGTTATGGTGCAGCTGAGTTTGGTGTTATATTGGCGACTGTTGATGGTGGTAAAACCTGGACTACTAGACCTCAGGTAGAGCGCCCAGTACAGAAAAAACTAAATTCGGTACACTTAGTAAGTCCGAAAGAAGCTTGGATCGTTGGCGATTTCAGTACTGTTTTGCATACGACCGATGGTGGTAAAAACTGGGAAGTCGTGTCGAGTAATAGCGATTTGACCCGAGTTTCTTTCTACGAAAATCAAGGCTGGGCGATCGGTTTGGCCGGTGCTGTTATGCACAGTTCTGATGGGGGACAAACTTGGAAAGATCAAATTAGTGGTAATGCTTTCGAATTGTTCGGTGTTGGATTTACCTCTGAACAAAAGGGTTACATTGTTGGTAGCAATGCTACTTTGCTGGAAACAAAAAGTGCGGGTTCTAAGTGGCATATGGTTAATGATCCTAGAGATGAAGGGCATGGAACTGCTACGCGGATCGTATTTGATGATCCAATGACCAGTTGGAAAAGTGCTTTGGGCTTCTACAATTTGCATTTCCCCACTTCCACTCACGGTTGGGGGGTCGGTGAAATGGGTAAAATTGCAGTTACTACGGATGGGGGCGAAAATTGGTATGGTCAATCGACCAACAATCCTCAGATAGACTTCAGTAACCTGTTTGGAGTACATTTTGTAAGTGAAACAACGGGATGGGTTGTCGGTGCCGGAGGTGCTGTAGCAAAGACAATAGATGCAGGTAAGACTTGGTTCGCACAATACTCAGGGCCCGAAGAGTTGCGGGCCGTTTTCGCGATCGATGTCAATACCGGGTGGATCGCTGGATCAGATGGAGCTATTTATCACACCGCTGATGGTGGAAGTAGTTGGTCAAGACAAATTGCTCCGGTGAAAGCGACACTCAATGGTGTTGTCTTTTCTGACTCAAAAATCGGTTGGATCTCGGGTGATGATGGAACAATCCTGCATACTCAGGACGGAGGTGTAACTTGGTTGCAACAAGAAAGTCCTACTACTAATAATCTCGCTGATATTACGCTTTCTAAATCTGGTAATGTTTGGGCTGTTGGTGAATCTGGAACAATTCTTCGTTACTAATGGGATTGTTTGATTGATAATTGATATAGCCGATTGCTTGGATATGAGTGCTGTAATCAATAGCACACGGCTCTCTGTTTTTTTCTTCCTACTGGATACTTTCGCTTCGTAAATGATTAAGAAAGAGCCCAGATATTTTTGTTATCTATTAACTTTCTTGGTTTGCCACTGTCTTTTTTCCTATGTTATTTCATTAGCAACCGGCCAAGGAAAAAAAGAGCCACTTGTTTTTACTTTGATCGATAGTGTTGATTATGCACACAAGCATAATCTAAAGATTCAGAGCTTGATTGACAAGCTGGATTTGCGAAAAAAGCAGCTCCGAGTGGCTCGTCCGGTTGGATTACCACAAGTAAACCTAAATTCAAATTACACATATGCTAAGGATTTACCCAAATCCATTATCGACTTTGGGGGCAATTCACCGTTTCCTAATTTTCAAACACCAATGCAACCGTTGGATTTGCAACAGGTAAATGGGCAAACCAATGGACTACAACCTCCGATTCCATCTGAAGATGTAGAAGGAGGGACCGGCATCACAGAAATGGAGTTCGGTGCACATCATACTTTTCAAGGTGGGTTGTCTTTGGTACAACCATTGTTTTCTTGGGGACGTTATTACTACACTTATCGTAGTGCAAAGGCGACACTGTCAGCCAGTAAGTCAGAATTAGCAGAAGCTTACAATCAACTCAATTTAGACGTGGCAACTGCATTTTACCGTCTTTTGCTGAGTATGGAGTTTGTAAAAGTTTCAAAGCAAACTGTGGAGTTTTCTAATCGACAACTCGAGATTGCTCAAGATCTTCTTTCATCTGGTGCCTCAACTAACTTTGATGTTATTCGTGCTAAAGTGCAAGTGGCTAATGCTAAATCGACCTACATTCGCTCGAAAAACGCGGTCAATTTAGCCAAGGATGTCTTTAAGAATGTGCTAAACTTGGATTTTGATCAGGATATACAAGTTAGCGGAGATTTCCGGTATGAAAAGATCGA
>JACLAC010010547.1_pt1 | contig 32299 bp, 24 predicted proteins | sample 8027881 | NCBI WGS metagenome assembly JACLAC01 (sample SAMN15725517, study PRJNA655200) | protist metagenome | isolation source: fluorescence activated cell sorting (FACS) single amplified genomes of... | place: Spain: Blaines Bay Microbial Observatory, Mediterranean Sea | collected 2016-01-19 | reverse complement strand
AGAAATAAGTACCCGTCGCCCGCCGACCCGAATCCCAGCTAACCACGTGCGAACCAGCCGGGTGCCAGCCGTCCCTCAGCACTTCCACCACTTGCCCCCGAAGGTTCAAAATTTCGATCCGGGCATTGGCCGCCTGTGGCAGGCGGTATTCGATCATCGTCGAGGCATTGAACGGATTCGGATAGTTCTGTGAGAGCAGATGACTCTGCGGACTAGCCGAGGCATCACCGAGTACTGCGGTGGGTCGGGGATAGGCGTAGGGCTCGTCGACCATATGCCAGTGCGGCTCGTCTTGCCCGCTATAATCGCGGCGCAAGTAGTAGGTCTTCAGCGAAGCGCGATCGAAAGTCTCCAAAGGCCGCCTCACCGGCACCCCCGAGTCCCAGGCATAGACCGGAATCTGCTGCGGATCCACCGTGTCGCTCAGGCCGCGAGTCATGGCCGAGTGAAAGAGACCGAAGTTGCCGGGCTCGTGTCCCGCCAGCCAGTGACCGATGATATCCACCTTGATCGGATTGCGGCCGAAGACCACCACATTGGTCATAAAGTCCTTTGAGCTGCCGCCGTTGGGACCATCCATCCAGTTGCCGTCGCGACCGTAGATCCCCTCGATCATCGCCAGATCCATATTCGACGCCGAGAGATTATCGAGTGTCTTCTGCGCCCAGCCCTCCATTCCCCACCCGCTATTCCAGTCGGATCCAGGTCGGTCCCAGCGAGGCACCCCAGCTTCCAAATGAGCTTCGTGGAGTTGAGTAACACTCTCCTGAAAATCGGGAAATACATCATCGACAAAGGACTGGGGTTTGCGCCGGGTCAGCTTGCTCAGACTCTCGCAATAATGCACATAGGGATGTACATTGGTCCCCTGCCAATTCTTGGAGGTGAGCGTAATCCCCATACCATGGGCTTTGAACTTGGCGATATTGAGGTTGAATGCATCGGCGGCATTCATCGGGGCCACATATCCGATACGGCGAAAAATAACGCCGTCCGGAACCTCTCTCCAGATGACCTCAGAGCCCTCTTCCAGATTGGCCAGAGCAGCATCGGCCATCATCCGGCCACTGTCGAAATCGTTGAGGTGACCACCGATCCGTTCGACCATCGGACCATACCAGCCCAGCGCCTGGTTGGTTGGGCAGTAGGCATCGCCGAGGTGGTTGCCCTCGCGTAAATAAAACTGACGCCCGTCCAATCCGAGGTGGTCCTTCATTCCACCGATCAGTCCCTCGACGAAATCGGCGTCGGTGACGATTCCCATTCGCCGAGGGGAAAATCCGCCGCCCAGGCAGGTAATGTTAGGCTTGATCGCCACCTTGCTCGCAGTAGAGAAACCGCTCGTATCGCTGGCGAAGAACAACTCGCCTGCCAACTGGTAGCCAGCCCCGAGTTTCTCTGCGCTGGCCTCCCGCCCCGACACCGAGGTCGCATGGATGAAGACAGCCTCACGATGGGCTGCGACGAAGGGATGCAGACCGAAGTACGCAGTCTTCCGGCGAGGAGCTCCAAAAACGAGATTCGGTTCCAGTATTGCGCTGCTACCAACAAGACCAACCGTCTTAAGAAAATCTCTGCGTTGCATCGCAGCCATCCTTCATTTAGAGTCTGCCCAAAACGGCATCCCAAAGCACGAGAGAGTCGTTCCTCCCATCGGGATAGGCATTTCTCTCTTGGTGGGACCCTCTATTGTTCAGTCCGAACGTCGCGAATAACAAATCACTGAAATCCAAGGCCTATTAACACAAAATAGGTGGCCACAGTCAAGATCATCGGAACCTGCAAGAACAACAGACATCGACGCAGTCTGATTTTGGGCTGAGAAGGCAGGAAAACCTTTATGTAGCAAGGACGGCTCATATGAACTCAAAAAACGAAGAAAAGATCTACCAGTCGATCGGCGTCGAACCCGTGATCAACTCCGTGACGGATGGCATGGCGGCTGAGCATACACGGAATGACCGCCCAAACGGCCTGTTCGAAACGAAGACCGTCGGCGGCGGGCGTCGTCACGTGCGGAACGCCGGCGCACCCGAGTAAGTGGTGGGCGTGCTGATCGTTCAGAAGAATTACGCCATTCATGAGCAGCGAATCCTGGGGCAGCTGCCTTCATTGTAATATAAGGCGCCACGGCTGATGGGGCATGACAACACGAGTGGCAGGAGGAATGGCTGCAACACTGCGCCGATGCTTTCAGTGCTGCTCGGCTAAATTCCAAGCCCATAGACGTCTCTCTACTGCGCGTACGGCACATCGCCGTACTGGCCCGTTTCATATCCCCATTTTTCCAAATAATACGTCTTCTCTCTAAACGGATCGTTTATTTTCCCTAAACGCTCGGCCAGTTCCGCTTCGAGTCCACTTCGAATTTCTGCTGCATCCGGATCATCCGCCATATTGTGCAACTGATAGGGATCCGCCATGTCGTCAAAAAGATAGAATTGGCCGTCAACCGTTTTCACGAACGTATATCGGCGGGTGCGCACAGCTCGGTAGGCAGACTCAAGGAAGTTCTTCCTGCTAAAAGGGGACACGCTCATATAAAGCGCTGCATGCTCTTCTATCTCAACCCCATTGCGCACGCAGGCCGACAGGTCTTTGCCCTCTACCGTTGCAGGAATCTCCAACCCGCACAAACTCAATAGCGTCGGCATAATGTCTACCGTACCCAACGGCGTCATCCGCTTGCGGTCTACACAATTAGCCGTCAGCGGTGGGTAACGCAGCAAATACGGTACGCGGCATGACTCATCCCAGAAAACCTGCTTCATATACGGCTGTTTGTTGTGCGAACCCATCATCTCGCCGTGATCCGATGCAAAGACGAGAATCGTATTCTCTTCCAGTCCCAATTCAGCCAATGCGTTGGTCATCGCTCCCACACACGTATCCAGCGCCGCAATATGGGCATAATACCCCGCGGCCTCTTGGCGCGTAAAGGCTTCTCCCTCCGCACTGTCAAATCTCACATTGGGCGAGAACACAACCGACTCGGGATGGACCTTGGCTTGAAAATCAGTTGGCGCATTGTCATGTGGGAAATGCGGTGGTCCGAGAGAGAGCACGAGAAAAAACGGATGATCCCGATGGGCCGCAACATACTCGATCGCGTCCTGAGTTTGGGCGAATGGGTCGTATCCCGGCCAGGTTTTAATCTGTCGATCGTCGTTGTCGTAATACCGCGAATGCTGATAATCATGCGTGCATTCGAGCACCTTCCAATAAGCAAACCCTTGGCGTCGTTCCGGGGGAATAAACGCCGAACGACCACGCCCATCTACATGCCACTTGCCGATGTAGCCCGTATCGTAGCCACCCGCCTTAAACGCCTTGCCGATACTCTCTGTGTCCGGCGCCAGCGGCACGTCGTTCATAAACATGCCCGTCGTCGTCGGAAAACACCCCGTCAGAAGGCAGGCCCGAGCGGGCGTACAGACGGGCGACGTGCCGATCGCGTTGGCGAAATCGACCGATTCTTTGGCGAGGTTGTCGATATGGGGCGTAATCGCGTTGGGATCGCCGTTATATCCCGTTGCCTTTGCACGCCACTGGTCGGTCAGGATGTAAACCACGTTGGGTTTGCCGCTGTCTCGCATATAATACTCCAAACTGAACATTGTCAGGGGACCAAGCTCCTCACCCGCCCACCAGTCTTACTCAAGCCCCTTCAGGAACATCGTGGGATATTTCCAGGATCTCCTTGATCCTGGCGGTGATCTTCGGATGATGCCCGGACAGATCCTGTTGCTCGCCGACATCATTCTTAAGATCGTACAATTCCAGCCCTCCCCCTTCCCCTTCTGGGCGCACTCCTTTCCAGTCGCCCATCAGCACGGCCTGCTTCCCTTGGAACTCCCAGTAAAGATGCTCATGCTTTTCCTGCTCGCCCGACCGACCGCGCAGGCTCGGCACCATCGAGAGGCCATCGATCTCTTCCGGCGCGTCGGTAGCGGCAAGTTCGGCGCAGGTCGGCAAGATATCCCAAAAGGCCGAGACGTGATCACTTGTAGAACCCGATTCGATCTTCTCGGGCCAACGTGCGATAAAAGGAATGCGGATGCCGCCTTCATACAAATCGCGTTTTATGCCGCGCAAGGGGCCGCTGCCGTTGAAGAAATACGGATCTGCCCCGCCTTCCCTGTGCGGGCCGTTGTCGCTGGTGAATATCACCAAGGTATCGCGGTCTAGTCCGAGCTCCTCAAGCTTTGCCAGCAGTCGACCAACGTCTCGGTCCAGGCGAGAAATCATGCCTGCAAATGCGGCATTTGGATTCTCCTGAGCGTTGTAGACGCCGGGGCTCCATTGCGTCTTTTGTTCGAAGGGTGCCTCCGGAAACTTCCCGATGTAGGGATTTTGTGAGTCCGCTGGAACCGTCAATTCCGCATGTGGAAGGGTGTAGGCCAGATAAAGGAAGAAGGGGCTATTTTTCTCCCGTTCGATATAGTCCAGGGCTTCCTCCGTAAATAGGTCATGGGTATATTGATCGCCTTGTCCATTTCGATTGCCATCAAGTATCACCTTTTGCCCATTGCGCCACAGGTAATCCGGATAGTGGTTATGGGCGTGAGACGAGTGCAGAAAGCCAAACGAATAATCAAAACCATGCTGGTTGGGAATGCCCAGGGCATCCGGTCCGGCCATATCCCATTTGCCGATGACTCCCGTGCTATATCCCGCCTGTTTGAGCACTTCGGCGATCGTCACATCGGATGGGCCCAGCGGCATTGCGCCATAGGGCCCTTCATTGTCGCGCACTGCGGTGTGCCCCGTGTGCAAGCCCGTCAGAAGCGCACATCGCGACCGAGCGCACACCGTACTGCCGGAGTAGTGCTGGGTAAATCGCATGCCCTCTGCCGCCATGCGGTCGATGTTGGGCGTCTTAAAATGCTTCTGCCCATAACATCCAAGGTCGCCGTAGCCGAGATCATCGGCCAGGATATAAACGATGTTCGGGGTCTCTATCATATTCGATAAATCCCCAGAGGTAGTATCATTTTTCACCCGCGGGAAACAATAAAGCGTTGAAACAGGTTATGCGTGATCTGTTGCACGCGCTCGTCCGGGCCCTGTTGCGTCACGCCATGCCGTGATGGGTTCTTGTGGCCTGGCGGACTGGACAAACCGTTGGCCCACCAAATCGTGGCGGCATTGAAGACGACGTTGCCCTTGGGCCCGTCGTAGAGCGTCGAGGCGTATTGCCCCACTGTTTTCCCATTGATCGTGGCATCTCCCTCCGCGACGATATTCATCCCCGGGAGATTCATGGCCGGAACCCCATGCCATTCCCAACCCAAGAGGCCTTCGACAGCATCCCCTTTCTTCATCTTAGTCCCCTCGAAGAGCCAATGCTCCGGCATCGCGCAGGTCCAATCGCCTGCCCCCCTACCACCATGATTACCCCGATTGTCGAGTCGTCCCCCCATTAGCTGAGCTCCATCGGGACCCATATTAAATTCGAAACCTTCCAGGTTTTGTAGCTGCCTTTTGAGGGCTTCCGGAATTTCTTTCGGCACAGGCATAAACCAACCTTCGCGCCGCACCGCGCGATTGGGCGTCCCGTCGCTGGAGGGGAACATTGGCACGACGCAGAGAACAGAATTGCCGCCGAAAAAAGCCAGGTTCACACCTGCGTCACGAGCCTTGAGCACATGGTCATACATCTCCAAGCTCCAATATTCGTCATGCCCCACCGAGATGAATCCCTTAGCGCGCAGCAAACCCTTTGGATCGACGTGCGTGTCGATATTGGAGATATAGGAGACATCATACCCGTGTTGCTCCAGCCAAAAGGACAATGGGAATTCCCAAGGCAGGAATTCGCCGGAGCCACCGGAGGTCTTGTGCTTGTTAACGGGATGGGTAAACAAGCCGTAGGGGCGATCGAAGCTCACTGTCCCGCTGGGCACACCGGTGCTGGAATACCCCTCATGGTCTGTATAAATAGAGAAATCGGTTGGCCAGCGGTTGTAGGCAGACCAGGTCAGGTCACTGCATTGAAACAGCAGATCGCAGAGGCGATCATCGCGGACGATGAAGATGACGTAGCTCTGAATTTGGCTGGTCTCTTCCGTCAGTTTCCCCAGGTAGACGCCGCTCAGCCAATCTGCGGGAATCTCGAATTCCACCGAAGGCTCCCAATTGCATTCGCGCAGGTAGTTTTCACCGATGGGCGGGTCCGGCTGAGGGACTCCTTTTAACGAGTCAAAGCGTTTCACCAGCCGGGCCCCGTCTCCATTGTAATAGCCGGTCCGAAAGATCTCCAACTTGAACGCGGATGCTGGAGCCGTGCTCACCATAATCTGCAACTTCTCGCCAGCTCGAATGCTGTTGACTGAGCAATAGCCTTCAATCCACGGGCAGCGTCCGTTGGTCAAGTGGGGATTGATCTTCCCCGGGAGCTGGCGTGTCTTGGTGAGCTGCCAGTCCCGCGTGCCGGTTTTTTGATTTTCATGCAGGATCAGATCCCGCCCGGGCGAACTGGAACGCGGTGAGGGAGCGTATTCTTGCGGCGCTCCATACGCTCCAGTTGCAAGGCCCAGACTGACTGCTGCCACGGTTTTGATTGCATCGCGGCGATTCATGCTATGCTGGGATTCGTTCGATTCATTCATGCTGTTTTCTCTATTCATTCTAGCGTACCTGCCCATTTTCATTACCGGGGATTATCTCTGTAAACATGACGGGTCTACTTCCACGGAACTTGCCGTGTGTTTGTCCAGTTGATCAGACAATTGGTGGACAACATCTGCATAATCGGGATCTTGTGCTATATTGGTGAATTCTTCTGGATCGGCGAGCACATCTGCGAGGAAAATGTCTTCATCTTCAGGTTTCGGTTTTTCGCCATCAAGCAACACATTTTTATCAAAACGATATTGGCTGGTGCGTACGCAGCTTCGCCGTGGCCAACCGCGATCACCATACCAGTCGCCGCGGCCACCGTTGGGTGCCATCTTGCTGAATGACTGGCCATATCCGACCGTGGAGTAGATATAGTCGGGTGGTGGATCAGTAAAAAGATCGCGGCCTTTGAATTGCGCAGGTGTTTCGATGTCAGATAAAGAAAAGAGTGTTTTTGCAATGTCAAGACTGTCGCAGATGTCATCCCGCACTTGCTCTGCAGGGATGGTGCCCGGCCAACAAATCAGAAGCGGCACACGATGCACTGTCGGCGTATACGTCAGTTTTTCGAAAGCGCCGGTCTCGCCAAGTGGATTGCCGTGGTCGGCGCCAAATACGATGAGCGTTTGTTCCTGCCGACCAGTTTCCTCAAGAAAATCCAATACCCGTCCGACTTGAGCATCAATCCAGGCGACCTGTGCGTAGTAATGAAGGCGCGCTGCGCGAAGCTTTTCGGGATCCATTCTGGCCACACCATAGACTTCGGCAACGCGCTTTTCAAATGCGGAGAGAGTGTCAGGCAGCGGATCAGGCATGCCGGGATCCTGATCGTCGAGAAGCTTTACGTATTGTGCTGGAGGCAATACCGGTGTGTGGGGCTGCAGAAGGGAAAGGCGCATAAGGTAAGGGGAGGTTGCTGTTTGGAGCCATTGTAAGGCATTTTCAACGACTGAGTCGGGAGGATAGGTTTCACTGTCCGGGAAAATCCCACCGTTCATGCCGCCATAGGGCGAGCGGATCATCTGCACAGCGTCTTGGCCAAGGTGTTGCCAGATTTTCATTTCACCACCAGTTCCATCGTGGTACTGGAAGATTTCATGCTCTGGATTGACACCCGGACGTATTTCGGGGACAACATGGATCTTGCCAAAATTGGCCGTTGAATAGCTGTTCTCTGCAAATACGCGGGGGAAGGTTTGCAGAACGCCAGGCAGCCGAAAATTTGGCCATGCGCCTTCGTTGTTGTACACGCCCGTATCTTCGGGATATAGGCCCGTTAGCGTGCAATATCTGGAGGCAACACAAACAGGCGCATTGCAAAAATTGTTAGTGAATCGCACGCCGCTGCGTGCCAAACCGTCGAGATTAGGGGTGCGCAATTGCAGTCTGGGATGCCCATAACAGGCCAGCGCATCGGTGCGCAGTTCGTCGCAGTAAATCCAGATAATATCAGATTTTTCGGGCATAAAAAGTTCGACTCTTGTTGTTAGATGTCTTTTTCGGGTACAACTGCGGGTTAGTATTCAGCGATTACTTAACGAACCGATTAAACATATTTTTTTCATGGGCTGCACGCGCGGGGCCGGACCTTGCGGCTTAGCATGGTGATGCGCGGGCATTACGTGGCTGGGCGACCACGCCAACCCTTGCGACCACCAGATCGTCCCGGCGTTGAAGACGACGTTTCCTTGGGGCCCGTCGTAGATCGTTGCCGCATGCGGGCTATACATCGGATTTTCGGGCAGCATGGGGCCTCGGCCAGAATTTCAATGCCCGACCTTCGTACAGGTCCAAGCCCCTCCGCCCATACCGGCGGTGCGCCCCCCCAACCGCTCGCTCTCATCGGCGCAGGCATTGATCAGCTCGAACCACTCCTCGCCCAGATACTCCGTGACCAGACCCGTGCGCGAGTGCATGAAATGGCCGCCAAAACCCATCTCCTGAATCACGTGGATCTGCCGGATAAGCTCATCCTTATCCAGCTTGCCATTCCACGACCAGAAAGGTTTGCCCCGATAGGCTTTTGAAGGCGATTGAAAACGCCCGTACAATTGCTCTTTCATCATTTCCCCTTAGTATCTGCGCCGGGCGTTATTATTTTCTTTCATCCCTGATATAATTCAAACCCTCTTCATCCCCAGAGATCTCGATCCATTCTGCTAGGAGTCTGCGATGTTCAACCAGTGTACTACGGAATTTAGGGACCTCCACCAGGTTCTGCATTTCCCCGCAATCGTTCTCCATATCAATCAGACATTCTTGTCCACCATTAGAATTGGCCACACTGTATTTAAACTTCGAGCTCCTGATCATGCGAAACCAGTGATTCTCAGAGGCCACATAGGAACGCCATGCATCAACCACCTCACCTTTCGCAAGTGGACGCAGACTCTCGCCCAGAAGGTGCGCCGGTTTCTCAACACCGGCGTAATCACAGATGGTCGGCAGGATATCAAGCCCGGTAGAGACCATATGTTGCTGGTCCGTCCCCCCGCCAGGAATCTCCCCCTTATATTTCATAATCAGCGGCACACCAACCGACTCGTCATAATAGAACCCCTTTGATGCCAGGCGGTGGCTCGCATCCATATTGCCGTGGTCACTGACGAATAGAATGAGGGTATCCTCTTCAAGCCCGGCCTCTTGCAATCCCTGCAAAATGATGCCAATATGCTGATCAACTTGTTCGGTCAGTCGGTGGTATATCCAGCGGTTAATCCGCCAATCCCTTTCACCATATTCCTGCCGCATCTTGCCAGAAGGAGTGATGGCTGTAGTACTAGCATTCGCCTCCACTGCGGACGGCTCACCCTGCGGTATTGCATAATTGTCGGGAAGCGGCGGTAATTGCTCTAGGGGCAGCGAAGCCGCTTCCTTATACAGTTCGAGCACCCCATGTGTATCCAAGCCATCATGGGCCCGATGTGCAAAACAGATATCGTGTGGGTTAATAAACGAGGCCACTGCAAAGAAAGGTCGATCTCTCTCCTTGCGGATGAAATCCACACAGGCGGCCGGCAGAGCCTCCCGATCATCGGGGAAATACTTATCATAGCCCGCCTTTTCGGGGTGCAGCGCTTGGCACATATGCACTTTTCCGCCGTAGAAGGCATCATAACCGGCGGCTTTGACCATCTTGCCGAGTGAGTGTTCATCGACTGCCCCGGGCAGAGCCCTAATCTCCATTCCCGGTCCGTTATCATTCGCTCCCAGACGGCCGGGCATCATGCCGGTTGCCATGCTGGTACGGCTGGCGACGCACACGGGATTCGTACAATAGGCTCTTTCAAAACGGATACCGTCTTGCGCCAATTGGTCCATCGCCGGAGTCTGCAGCTGTTGATTGCCGGCACAACTCATCATAGCCGCGTGTTGCTGGTCGGTCATGATGAACAGAATATTGGGGGAGGGATTCATGTATCTTTCCTTTGGACGATCTGCACGGCCAATTGGCTCAGTAGATATGAGGCAATTTTTCTATGTCATCGCGAATGACGGTCGCGCCGTTTTGATGGAAGTCTTCGAGAACCGGGGCGAATTTCAGAAGGTTCCTTGTCGACGGCTCAGATCTGCCTGGAATCTGTCTCATGAGGCATCACATCCCCGGTCTGCATGAAATGATTGAGCAATCGTTCTGCCATTTTGGCCTCGACGTCTGACAACTCGGGATTTCCGCTCAGATTATTCACCTCACCCGGATCCGCAGACAGATCGTATAGCTCGTGATGATTGTTATATGCGCGTCGAACATACTTGTAATCGAGAGACCGGCACGTAATCGCATAGGACCCATTCTCATGTGCCACCCAACTCGCCTGGGACTGCAGCCCATAGAAAGAATCATTGGGCATGGAGTTCACATCGCGATTAATGAAGGCTTCCTCCGCAACACGGCAGCCCACTTCGGCAAAAATACAGTCTCGCATCGCACTCTCCTCGCCCTGAAGCGATGCCTTCAGACTCATGCCCTGAGTGTCATATCCAGGCTTAATATCCAGGAGCTCATAAATCGTGGGACACATATCGACCAGCTCTGCCAAGTGATGTCTCACTCCGCCTATTTGTCCCATGGCGGCCGGCAGACGGATCGCCAGCGGCACTTGAAGCAGATCATCTTGAAGAGAAAAGTGCGTCTTCTCCGGCAGAGCGTAATCACCGGCGAAGTCGCCATGGTCCGACATGAAGATGATAATTGTATTGTCGTATATTCCCTTTTCTTTGATCGCCGTCACAACCTGACCAAACAGGTCATCGACCTTGGTACACATCGCGTAATAGATCCGCTTAATGTCCATCCATTCTTCGCTACTCACATCCATCGAACCGTATATCTCCCGGAGTTGGTCTAATGCCGGCAGATCGGATTCCGGAATTGCGTGCCGGGGCGGAAGAAGCTCCGGATCGATGCGGTCGTAAAAACACCGCTCCACCCGATATGCCGGGTGCGGGTTACCCAGGGGCAGAAAAATACAGAATGGATCTTCCGACGAACTGTCTTTGATGAAATCGACCGCTCCCCTGACCATCCCACCGTCCCGGCCCAGATGGGGCCAGTCCTCTCCTTCGCCATCCAGAATCCCGGCATAAAAAACCTTTCGCCGCGGATCTTCATGCTCTATCCCGTCAAGGGTCTGTTCTCCCCGAGCTTTCGGGGGTGTGTATTTTGTATCACAGTGCTTGAGGTAATCGTCTTTCGACTTGACGGCAAATAGATCATTCTTGCCGCCCCACCAGACGTGATAGCCCTCTCTCCTCAGTACTGAAAAGAGGTTGGGTGCATCCTCCTTGAGCATGTTCTTCATGGAGCGGTGTCCTTGAGCGTGCGGATACCAACCGGTCATGAATGAACAGCGACTAGGGGTACAGACAGGATTCTGGGCGAAGGCGTTGGCATATGAGACGCCCCCATCCGCAACAAGGGCATCCACATGAGGAGTGCACGCACCCGCATTCCCCAAATGGCCCAGGACATCGCCTCGATAAGAATCAGGATTGAAGATCAGTATGTTCGGCCGATTACTCATGAAAGGTTACTTTTTCTACGTGGTTTCATCCTGCAAATATGGCACGGAATTTCAGAATTGCCAGTTGCCGCCGCGTCTCGTATGGTCCTGGTTAGTTTCTGGTGCGGAGGGTATGTTTTCCTAAAAACTTCTTAAGGAAACTCCTTGGGTATAGCATTCCTTTTCAAATTATTTAGGTAAAACTGACAAAAGTACTTCACAAGTTTTTGAATGAATAAAACTGTATAAAGTGTATAGGAATTATAAAGGGCCTTTTCGTACGCTTACTATGACCTTAAGCGTGTCGCCAGCACTCACGCTGGCCTCAGAGCAGTAGCCCTCGATTCGCGGGGAACGCCACCAGGTATCCGGGTCGATATAGGAATTGGTAAGCAACCAGTCGCACGTGCCGGGTTTTTCGTTTTCCCGCCGGATCAGATCCCGCCCGGGCGAACTGGAACTCGGAGAGGGGTCGGCTTCTTGCGGCGCTCGATACGCTGTAGACCCTCCAGTCGCAAGAACCCTGGCGGCTGCCACACCTTCGAGTGCTTCCCAGCGATTCAAGTTGGGCATGGATGCACTCGATTCGTTCATGCGTTCACAATGTCGGTGAGAGCCCAGGCGATGAGGCCGAAAGTGACCAGTTGGGGTCTTTGTCGATCGTCCAACAGATAATGGACAGGGAGAATGCCTTCGCCGGTTTGGGCGTAACTGTGGTAGGTGCCGGAATCTAGATCGACAGGCCCCTCATCGATCAGGTTTTGGTTTGCCCGCAGAACGGACAGGTCTTGCAGCATGTCGAACGTGCTGGGAAGAGCTAAAGCATTGCACATCAACAGATGCGGCAGGGTCCAGTGGCTCAGAAGCGTATTGGTGGCATGGTAGTCATAAGCCCCGTCTTGGGACTGGATTTGGCCGTTATTGTTTTGCCCGGCTTCGCGCAGTATTGAAATAGGAACCGGATTGCCATGGGCATCTTCGCGGTATGTTTCAAGCGTCCAGGACTGGGGCGTGTCGCGTAGATCGCAGGTTAATTCGGCGTTTAGCTGGGTTACCTGTCCGCCAATTGCAGCATGCCCATTCTGTGATGTCTCCAGAGACGCGCAAGGAATTAAATGTGTTTTCTGCTGGATGTGGTAGAGGGCAGCGGATGGTGTTGCTTGGCGCCGGATCACCAGTGACCCGTAGACCGTGCTTGGTGCCGGAGGCGGTGTGTTCCAGTTGAAGGTCCAGTTGAGGATGTCATAGCTGAGCGTGGCATTTTCAAAATCAGAGACGGATTTCTGCACGGGCGTGAAGCGCGTCAGAAGGTCACGAATGGGTTTCACGGCATGAGGGCCGGTAGCAGTTTCGACAGGCATGGGTTTAGGCCTCGTTGAGGACTGAGGTGTACCAGTCAATGTATTCGCGGTAGAGGTTGCCGCGCGCCAAAGCCATTTGTTCTATATTGTCGGGCTCGGAATACATTTCGATTTGGGTGATGTATTCGCGGAAATGCGCGCGGTGACGGGCCAGGGTTTCCGCATGGTCTGGGTCATCGGACAGGTCGCGCATTTCTAGAGGGTCGTCTTGCAGGTCATAGAGCCGGGTGTGGTCGGTGAACAATATGCTTTTGTAGCGTTCTTCTACGACGGCGGCCGAGAGCGGACCGATGGAAGTTTCTCCGACGATATAATCGCGCCAAGAGCCGCTGCGTTGTTCTAAGAGTGGGCGCATGGATTTGGCTATGGTGGCCTTGGGCAAAGGCGGAGCACCGACGTAGTCGCAGATGGTGGCGGGGATGTCCACGCCTGAGATGAGGTGGTCATTGTCCTGGAAATTGGCAGGAATATGGCCGGGCCACCAAGCGATGGTAGGCACGCGGAAGGCTTCTTCTTCGAGGAAGCCTTTGCTGACGTTGGCGTGAAAACCCGCGCCGTCGCCATGGTCAGAGGCAAAGAGAACGAGGGTGTTCTCCGCATAGGAAGAAGCGCGCAGCGCGTCCATGACACGGCCGATTTCCGCATCGACCATTTCGACCATGCGATGATACTGATAGATATAATATTGCCAATCCCTTCGGGTCCAATCGCGTATAGCAGCTTGTCCGTTTTCTGCATAGGCGTCGTCGAAATTGTCCGGCAAGGGGGGCAGATCGCTTGCAACCGCCGGTGCAAAAGCATACTTACCAGGGCCCCCGTGTGGCATCGCAGTAAAGCAACAGTCGTGCGGATTGAGAAAGCCGACATTTAAGAAAAAGGGCTTGTCATTTGTTCTGTTTTGGAGATAGGCAACGGCCGATCGCGCGACGTGGCCATCGTTGATTTCCCCCATGCCATGCTCGGGTTGTAGGACGTCAAAGCTTTCGTGAAGCTCGCGACCTGAGACATGCCATTTGCCGGTATATACACAGTCGTAATGTTCACGGCGAAGCCACTGACCTAGATCGGGTATAGCCGGATCGATGGGATAGTCGTTAACAACGACGCCGTGTTCTTTGGACATGCGCCCCGTGTACCAGCAGGCGCGCGAAGAACAGCACTGAGGCATCGCACAATAGGCTTTGGTAAAGGTGTAGCCTTCGCACACAAGACGATCCATGGCCGGTGTGTTGAGTCGGTCATTCCCGAGTACCGACATCATATCGGCGTGCATTTGATCGACGTGGATGAATAAGATATTGGGTTTCATTATTCAATACTCGCGCGACGCGCTTGCAAGGCGCTGCGAAATTCTTCATCGGCGACCTGAGGTAAGACGCCGTCCCGGTGCCCCGGCTGGTAGCGGTCACTGACCTGATCCCCCGTTTCAAAAGGATCACTAGTGCGCTGCAGCCAGACGTCAACTTTTTCCTGTAATTTCTGCTGTAAGGCCACAACCTCGGGACTATCCCTGGCCGCCCAACTGATGAGATTGCTGCGCTGGAAAGGGTCCTGCTTATTATCGAACAGACACCAGGGCCCTTCCCGGGTGACGGCATAGGTGTGATCGCGCGTCACCACACCGCGAAAAGGCGGGCTATGGATAATTTTCACATCTACGGGAAAATTGATCCAAACACTGTCCTGAGCCCGGCGCTCGTCGCCCAGGATAAACGGCGCCAAATCTTCTCCCTCGGCCTGTGGCGGGATCTCGACCCCGCTCAACGATAGCAGACTTGGCATCAGGTCTACCAGACTTATCGGTCCGTCGCTACAGCGCCCGGCGGGGACGCGGCCGGGCCAGCGCACGATCAACGGGACGCCCGTCGACTCTTTGTGGGGCTGGCTCTTGAAATACTGTCCGTGGCTGCCCAACATATCGCCGTGGTCGGAGCCGAACACCACAATCGTCGTCTCCGCCAATCTTTTATCGGGTGCCCTCGGGTCCGACGTTTCGTCCAGGAATCGCAACAGACGGCCCAGTTGTCCGTCCAGAGCCGTGATATGGGCATAATACCCAGCCAGCATTTTGCGCTTGGCCACTTTGACCTCACTCGGCTCATAGGGCGAATTGTTGGGCAGATACTCTATATCCTCCCACCGGTACTTCTCGGCGTGCTCTGCGGGCATTTCCTGGTAGGGATCGTGCGGTGTCCCCCAGGAAAGCGTCAAAAAAAACGGCGCCTTTTCGCCCGCCTTGCGCTCGAGATGGGCTAGGGCCAGGTCTGTCTGGAAGGCGGGCTCGTACCCTTCCACCCATTTTAGACGGGAATCGTCGTCTTCGTAATAGAACGATTCCAGATAGCTGTGCGTACAATTGGCTACCGCCCAATAATCGTCAAAACCCAGCCGCCTATCTCCCGGTGGAATGAACGCGGTCCGCGCCCCTCCGTCCATATGCCATTTGCCGATATAACCGCACTTATACCCCGCGTCGGAGAGTCCGCCGGCCAATGTGCAAGTCCCCAGCTTTACCTGTTTTTCGTTGTTGACTAACTCGTGCGACAACACGTGCAATCCGGTGAATATAGTCGCCCTGGCCGGGGCGCAGGCCGGCGTATTGGATATGGCATTGGTAAACCGGGTACCCTGGCTGGCCAAGCGGTCGAGATTGGGCGTATGCACTTTTTCGACCCCACTACACCCCATGGCCGTACTGCGCATCTGATCGGTCAAAACAAAGAGTATATTGGGTTTATCCATTATTCAGGTTCCGGTAAAGAGTGTATTCGGCTGCCTAAATCGCCTTCGTTGATCAAGTATCGGATTGTAGCGACAGATTGCGTTGGCCTTCTGGGAAAAACCTACGATCTCCTCGCTCAACCCCGCGCGCACTTTGTTCGGCCATTCGACGTCCCATGGCCAGCAATTCAAAATCACCGCGGTCGAAAATTCGCAGGATCTCGTCGGTGCTCTCTGGCCCAGTGCCGAACAATTACGACGTCCACCGGACCCGCCGCGACGCGCGACGCTCTTGCGGACAGTCGGCAAAATCCATGCGCGGGTCTTCGCTGGCGATATCCGGATAATAGAGCGGCTGATCCGCTTCGACCAACACCCCATCACCGCGCATGATCTGATTGGAGGTCGAAGACGCAATGCGGCTCGGATAGCGGCGCGAAAATTCAGCGCGCTGCTGCCGCAGCGAGTCTATCGCCGTGGCGAAGGAGAAATCCGCGTAAATCGCCGCCCGCAAACGCTCCAACTCATCGGCGACTTCGCCCCGGGCTCGTCCTATCAAATTGCACTGCTCGTGCGGATCCTCCAACAGATCAAAGGCCAAGTCGTCGCCTTCATTGAAGGCGATATATTTGTAGCGCAGCGAGCGAATCATGCGATATTCGGTCCCCGCCCCGGCGTGCGGATTGAGATTCTCGACGAATATGCCCGCGCGATCCGCCACTACAGAGCTGCCTTCACCCCTTAGAATCGGGCTCAAATCCACGCCGTCTAGATCGCCGGGCGGCATCTCTCCTGCCAAGCCGCATAGCGTGGGAAAGAGATCTCCCAAACTCACCGGGTCGCCAACTACGGTAGGCATCTGCTCGCATGAGCGGTGCGCCGGAGTCGATACGATCAGTGGCACCCGCACCGAAGCCTCGTGCCAAGTCTGCTTCCACCACAGACCGTGCTCACCGCCCAATTCGCCGTGGTCGGAGGCGTAGACGACAATGGTGTTGTCGAGCATACCATCGCGCTCTAAGAGCGCTAAGAAATCGCCGATGATCTCGTCGAGATGGTCGACGCAGGCGAAGTAGGCGGCGCGGGCGCGCAGGGTCTGTTCCTCGGTGATATCGGCGCAGAAATGCCCCTGCGATTCGCCGCCCTGAGCGCGCAGTGCCCCTTGGGTCGACGGATGCGACCAACCATCGCCGCCGGGCCCCACAGCCGGCGGGGTAACGCCATCGGGCCAGTAGCGCTCGCAGAAGCGGCGCGGCGCGTTCATCGGAAAGTGTGGATGTACAAAAGAGGCGTAGAGCAACCAGGGTTGGTCCGGTTGCTCGCTGCGCTGCTCGCGCAGCCATGAAAGCGACTCGCGCACCACATACTGCTCCTGCAGCATCGACTCGGGAATATCGCTAATGCCGACGTCCTCGATTATCGACGGCATAAAAATGTGATCGCGCACCCCCGGCAGACTAAGCGGATCCTTCTGGTGGCTGGGCGAGGGCGCGGCGAAATCGCCATAGGGGCGGGCGCCGAATCCAGCGTACTGGCGGGAGCCCGGCAGGTGCATCTTGCCCACCGCGGCCGTGGCATATCCGCGCGCGCCCAGATGTGAAGCGAAGGTCGGCGTCTCGGGCCACAGCACCGGACAGCGGTGCACGTGCCGCCCAGCCAATAGCGAGATGCGGCTGGGCGTACAAAGGGGCATCTGGCAATAGGCTGCGTCAAAGCGTACGCCCTGCGCGGCGAGCCGGTCGAGCGCTGGCGTGCGACAGGGCTCGCCGCCTTGCTGCGAAGGCAGACACGAGAGAAAGCGGTAATTGTGCTCGTCGCTGAGCAGAAAGAGAATATTGGGCCGGTCCATATCAGTGCCTGCCTCGTTATTGTGTTTTCATCGCACGATTACATCCCAGACCTTTGACATTCGCGCCTTCCCCTTGGGACCTTCGACATAGAGCGTCACGGTATAGGTGGTGCCCGCCTCTTCGTACTTGTGAATAGGATGCTGCTCGATCGAGGTCTTGCCATCGCCAAAATCCCAACGCCAAGAATCGATCTCGCCATAGGAAAGATCCTTAAATGCGATCAGGCGGCGATTCATATCAACTACGGTAAACTCCCACTGCGCTTCGACTGGTTCACGCAACACCTTTTCCAACGGCATTAGCCTGAAACCAACGAGATCTGAGGCATTCCCATACATGGTCGTCTTGTGCGACAAGTTCCAAAAGCCTTCGAACTGTTGCTGTTTAACATTGACATCGTCGTAGTCGAGAATGCACCAGGTCAAGCCAATAAGAGCATCTTCCTCAAGCTTGGATTCCACCGCACGTTCAGGTCCGTCAGAGGGAGCATAATCGAAAGGCGTGATCCAGAATTCGAGCGTGTATTTCCCGCTCTCCCCCGGTGCGAAGTCATAACTGGCCGCCGCATTGGCCCAGGGCAATTCGTAAATCCACTGATTGGCGCCCCAGACCATCGTCCAGGGTTTGCCGTCGGCCGGGGTCAGCACATGATAGTTTTGTGCGTGCACGCCGTGAAATTTAAAATGGCCGTCCAGCCCTTCAAGACCATTCGCACCCTTATCCTCGCGCAATTGAGGAATCAACGGCCCGCCGGACATATCGCCGTCGACAACGATCTCTAAGATATCATTGTGCAGATCTCGGTGACTGAAATCCCAGTAGTCGTCGTAGGCCTCGTAGAGAAAATAAAGTCGATTGAGGCCCTTGACCCACCCCACGCGCACAGTCACGTCGAGATCGGTTGTGTCGATAGGACTATCGTGCACAGTATCTTTCAGCTGGTCGATGCCGATCGCGTATTCGGCGGGCACCATAGCCCAATCAACTGGGTCACCGTCTACACGGGGGATCATATCGGCGGGGAACTGGAAAATTTTGAACGTAGTATCTGGCCGTTCCAGCGCGACTACAGGCATCGCCAATAGCGCACAAGTAGCCAAGTGCATCCAATATTTCATCTGAGTATTCCCATTTTTCTAAAGTTCACAGCACCACATCGTTGCCACCCGCAGCAACCTGCGCATGGTCCCAGGGCCGGATCCAATCCTCGGCGATCTCCTGGCCAAAACCAGGTGCATCAGAGGGCACTAGATATCCGTCTTTCGGCACGGGCACGCCCGGCATTGCGGCGACCTCTGCAAGTGGAACCCCTACCGGCGTGCTCATATGAAATTCACTGAGCGTGCAATCGGGCATCGCATAACAAAAATGCTGGCCATAGGCCGAGTTCAATCCACCGTGTGGACTACTCTTAATCCCTGCCGCTTCGGCGATGTGATAGATCTTGATCGCCTCGGTCATTCCCCCACACCAGTGCAAATCGGGCTGTACCACATCGACGCAGCGATTCTCGACCAACTGGCGAAACGGCACGCGGGTATGGTGGTCTTCGCCGGTAGCAATCGGCATAAAAGGCACCGCCTGGCGCAATTGAATATGTCCCTCCAGATCCTCGGGGATCAGCGGCTCCTCCATCCAGCGCAATTCGTAAGGTTTGAGCCGTTCGGCCAAGCGGATGGCGAATTCGACATCGTAGGCCATCACCGGGTTGATCATTAGCTCAGCGTCTCGCCCCACCTGTTCCCGCGCCTTGGCAACCTTGTCCTCCATTATATTCAACCCGGTGATACCCTGCTCGTAATGGACCGGATTCGTTACTTTAAAGTGTTTGAAACCCAGCTCCATCGACCAGTCCAAATCGTCACCAGTGCAATAACACAGAATCTTCTCGCGCGCCGGCCCGCCGAGTAGACGATATACCGGTTGCTGCAATAGCTTGCCCTTCAAATCCCACAATGCCAAGTCAACCGCACTCTGTGCACAGGCCGACAACCCCAGCGATCCGTGCCGCTTCGAGGCGCGCCACATCATATCGTTCAGATGTTCGGTGGCAAAACAGTCGCGCCCCTCTATTAAGGGTGCATAAAAATAGTCGACCAGCGCCGCCACCGGCTCGCCAAAACCCGTCCGTCCCAATCCCCAAGTCCCATCCTCAGCGATCACCTGGACCCACACTGCTCGTCCCCCTATTCCAGGCGATTTGCCGGGCAAATCCGGTGGAAATTCCGGGTACTTATTCATCGGCAGACCAATCGGCGTCGAATGGCGCCAACTCTCACGTCGGGTCGGCGTCTTGGGCTCTTTCTTCGGCAAGGCAACTCTGACGGCCCTGATGGATTTGATCTTCATCATCAATCCTTCCAGTTAGATCCGATTGTCGTTGATATAATCCCAGTTGTAGTCAATCCCCAATCCTGGTTTCTGCGACACATCCACATAGCCTTCATCGTTGACCGGGTCGGTGATCCGATGCAGATGCGGCGGCGGAACTTCGTAATCGAGTTCGGCGCGCAACAGACCGCGTTCGTAATAACGGCAGGTAGCTTCGGGTGTCGCCGCCGCCAGATGCATGTGCGGTGCGCCGACACCGTGCAACTCGCATTGCACTCCGTAGAGTTGACACAAATTAATCACCTTCCAGCATCCGGTGATGCCGCCATAACTCATATCGACGCGCAGCATATTGCAAGCCCCCTGCAACAACCATTCGGCGCGGGCGAAGGGACCTCCCTTGATGTGTTCGGGCGAACAGATGGCGATCTGCGTCTCCTGCGTAAGGCGCCGGTAGGCTTCAACTCGCGTTTCGACCATTGGGTGTTCGAGCCAGTAATAGTTGAGTTTTTCCAGTTCGCGAGCGACCCATAGCGATTCCTCCAAGGTATAGACCCCGAACGGGTCCAACATCAATACGATGTCGTCACCGACCGCCTCGCGCACTGCGCGACAGATCTCGACGTCCTCCTTTGGAAAACCGGGCAGTTGCGGTGCCGGACCCGGTATATGAGGGTTCCAACAGATATTGGCGTGTACCTTAAACGCCTTATACCCACGTCGCACGCAATCCTGCGCCAGATCCACATAGACCTCGGGACCACCCAGATTCGGGTAGGTGCTGGCATAGGCCTCGATCTTCTCTCGGGTCCCGCCCAAGAGTTGGTATACCGGCAGGCCGGCTTTCTGTCCCGCCAGATCCCACAAGGCGCAATCGACGACACCTAGTTCATGCTCAGTTAGACTGTGGCCAAAAGTCGACATCTGGTCCATCCAGTGCCACAGCTTCTCGCGATTGAGCGGGTTCTCACCGAGCAAAAGCTCTTTGATCGGCCCCTCCATTGTCGCCTTGTTGCCACCTAGCATATGCCCGGTGATACCTTCGTCAGTGGAGATCCGAGTTATCGCGGCGTTGCCCTCGGTTTCCTTCGCGTCGAGCCAGACGCCGTAACCCCAGCGCGTGTCAGCTCGTCGGCCCTGATTGCTGGTGCGAAAATGTATGACTTCGACATCCGTAATTTTCATAATTGCTCCCTCTGGGATTGCGAGAAACCCAACGTGTTTTCCCCATCGTATTATTTTACCCATAGAATATGATGCTGCCAAACATGCCCATATAGTGATCACGATCAGGAAGATCTCTCCAGCACTACATTGCCCGTAATTAGGCCCTCAAAAAGTGCGTATCCTGCGACACATCGCGACGATCATCACCAGACCCTAGCCCTACATGAAAGGCAGCCACAACGACCAAGGCACTGGATCTCCCCGGGCCAACCGGACCAGCCCCGCGTCGAAGCAGTCCAAGATCGGATGTCCGCACTGTATCAGTCAGTGCGGCACATAAGGAAGGATCTGTTCCCTTCATCCGTTCTCGGGCATCGCAGATAAGACGGGATGGTGACCTGAACTAGAGATTTTGGCGCGCAAAGCAAAAAGAGAGAAAAACGATGCACATCATAATATGACCCGTAGAACCTCGCCAAACTGTAGACCGATGCCGGGAAGCAGCCATTTAAGTTGGGGATTGATCAGATCAGCGAGAAAGAAGATCAGGAAAACCGCACCCATCGCACTGAAGGCGAGAGCCACAGACGAACCCTTTGCGCAAAAGCGAGCATATGGCACACACGCTCCGACAAATAAGGGAAACAAGGGTCCGATTAGCATTTCCGACAGCGTAGCAACCGAAGGCAGTCCTAAGGAAAAGAGCTCTCTACTCTCCTTATGAAACCTCATCTATCCCATTAGTGCGGCAAGACCGCCTCGAGACGGTCTTCGTGTAGAACAATCCGCGCCTGGTAGTCGCGCCTCAGTCCCATCAGAAACTTATCCGCCAGACGCCCCTCTTCAGCGCGTTTCAATAGTGCACGTGCTCGCCGTTCGGATTTGTCGAAAGGATCTGGGCTGCGGTCGAAATTCGACTCCAACACCTTGAAAACCGAGTAATACTCCCCCTGTGGTGCCGCGTCCGCATCGGCCACTTGCGCCGCTTGTGCAGTCACTGCCATCGGCCCCTGCAACTGGCCGACGCGAGCCGTTCTCACGGCGTCGAGTAATTCCTGATAAAAGGGCTGCTCAAAAGCGTGTATATGAAATTTGCCGGACTCCCCCTTGCCCTGCAAGCGCAGCGTATATTCGTCGGCCAGTACCCCCATGTCCTCGCCCGCTGCGATCCGCTCTTTGAGCACGACAGCCTCGTCCCGAGTCTTCACCATAATCTCTTGCAATGTCACCTCTTCGGGGGCCGTGAAAAGCTCTGGTCGCTCGTCGTAAAAACGCTTGACTTCCTGCTCGCTTACGACAATCTGATCTTTGACGGCCGTCTGCCTCAGCGCCAATAGCAGTAATGCATTTTTGCGGCGTTGTTGCTGTTGCACTAGCTTCGCGTCGCGGTCGATCCCCTTTTCGTAGGCGGCTTGCAGAAATAACGTGCGTGGCAAGAGTACATCTTCGGCGAACCACCGCACAGATTCGGCTACATCACCAGAAAAACCCATATCCAATTGCTCCGCGTAGTCCCAGAAATCGCCTACATCGACGCGCCCATCGCGATATTCGTAAAGTGGCTTATCGCGCTCGGCGGAAGTATACTCCCCGCGCCCCGCAGCGACCCATTCCTGCAGTAACTGCAACGTCTCAGCGTTAGCCCGCAGGTTGATTTCAGCTCGTAATTCCTGCAGGAACGCCTCGACTAACTCGGCCGTTTTTTGCTCGCTCAATTTGGCAGATAACTCATTGCGCACTGTAGCAAAACTTACAGGACGGGCATCCGTAATCTGGTAAATTCCAAATTGTGCGTTGGGTAAGAGGATGGGTTCAGAGTATTCACCTACCGCGAGTACATCGATGTGTTTTCTGAGATATACTGGTATGCGATTGGGGGTAAGATAGCCGTCGAGTTCACCGCCCTTGGGCGCCGTCGACTCGTGTAACGATCGACCAAGTGCCAATTCTGCAAAATCCCCTCCCCCATTCAGGCTTTGTAGAATCTCTTGAGCCTCCGCCTTGGTTGCAACAATGATAAGACGCAGTTTTATCTCGGTATCTTTTTCCGCCGCTTCGTAGAGTTCTTGTAATTCCCCGTCCTCAACTCTTATCTTGTCGACGAACTCCCGTTTGAACAGTAACCTCAACACTTGTTCTTCTTTTTCTTTGCGCATTTTCTGCGCCACTTCAGGTGTCTTGTCAAGACCTCTTTTGATGGCCTCCTGGAGAAATATCTCTTTATCGACAATTGTTTGTAAATAATCGCGATAACCATCGAGGCCGGCTTTTGTTGTTTTCAATTCGTCGGGCAGCCGCTGTTCGAAATCGACTAGCTGAGACGCCGTTATCCGGCTATCCCCCACTTCAGCCAACACGGGATCTTCCAAATCTTGAGCATCCTTCGCACAACTAGCTAAAGCCAACACGATTCCAATACAAAGCAGTTGTAGGCAAACTTTCATGTTATTAGTAAACTCGCATTCTAGTCGGGTGAATGAGTAAAGCACTTAATAAATAACACCTTCTAAACTAACAGGAGGGACTCGAAGGAAAACGGAGCGAACCACATAATCAAATAGCGCGACGAATAGGAGGAACCAACGACACAGTGTTTATGCAAATTCAGACTTAGCGTACACTGCCGTAGACCGTCACAAAAGACAGGGCACTGGTTTCCGTAGCATTCGGCTGTGCCAATAATTCAATCTTTCTTCTGCTCACTCGCATCCCCAGCAAAGTTTTCAGCGTGTATCCCAGATATGGAGTGCTGACGGAGAGTTGCAAGGCGAGCGAAGTTTCGTCGTAATCTCCCGTCATATCGCCGGGACGTAGACTGGAAATCTGCTCGCTCGCCAAGACTTCGTCCTGGGTAAAATCGCGAAAAACTAAGCGCTCCAATCCGACATGCAGATTTACGTGGTTTAAAAAAGGGCGCTGAAGCAATAAGGAAAAAATTCCGCTCCAGTCCTGCCGTTCAGCGGTCGGATCACCGAGTAAACGGCCTATATTGTAGGGTGTATCGTCCATAAACAGTTCGTGTTTGAAGCGCGGTTTTACCGCAATCCTGCCCAACGGAAAAGAGTAGTCGATCCTATTGATTAAGCCCATGCGTCGCGTGTTGCGGGCTATCTGACGACCGGCTCTATCGCGAGCGTTTTGATCTCGCTGGCGTATGAACTCGTGGATGAATTTGCTCTCGGTATTGATACCCTTGAAGGTCTTGCCCTCAAATCCTGCAAACAACCTGTTCACCACGGCGTCCCGCATCGCCAACGGGTCAGCGATCGGCTGCATCGCCCCAGGCGCATCTAGCGGTCGGCCCAACTCGGTCCGGGCTTCTACCCATTGCACCAGATCGTCAGCGATATCGTCTTGCACCAGCTTGAACATATTGTAAAAGGCCGCATTGCCCGCCCTGGGAAAATCGCGTTCATACGCCAGCAGAGCGTAACGGGTCAGATTCTTCTCGCCGGTCGACAGACGCCGTACTCTTTCCTGTCCAGCCATCCACTTCAATTCGGGCGTCAACCACGCCCCCCCGTAGATATTATACCCGAGACGGTCCCGTTTATAGGGATAGTCCGGCTCATCATCGTTTTCGAAACGCTCACCCCACCCATTATTGTTTAAATCCAAGGCAAAAACGAATTCCGGTCGATCGACATAGTGGCGCAGGAACTGCTCCTCATAGTCGGGTATTAAGTTGGGGCGCACAGAAGTATTATTCTGGTTGAAATCAGAAATGAAATCGTTATTCTCATCGAGCCCAGGAAACACCGCTTCATCGGCCAGCCCTTCCTTGTCGCGCCGTTGGTCGAGCCGAATGTCATTATCGTCGTTGTCGTCGACCAAGTCGTAGATATATTCCGAGCGCGCTTCTTCGTCACTGCTATAATCGGTCCTCCCGCCCTGGTCCGCGAGGAATGCCGTGGAATTGTACTCGGCATCCATGCCGAATGCCTCGCCAAAAACAAAGTAGGGATGAAAATCCCTGGCAATGTTGAGCATCCATCCCGTCGCCGCCCTATTGCCCAATATACCGGACGAACTGCGGTGTGTCTTACGCGTGATATTCGGATACTGTCTGAACTGGTGATTGATATTGAACTCGCCGTATATCTGGAATCCGGCCCAATCGGTGACTTCTAAACTAAAACCAAAGATCTGCGTGGCCGTCGGCAAACCATAGTCGAATACAACCCAACGCTGATTGGAGTTGTCTTTGACGTTAGCTGGGGCCCGTGCCACATTCAGGAACTGGGATTGTGCCCCTAACGGCTCGTTATCGGTCTGCACATCCGAAGTCACATCGACGCGATAATCATTGTTCAACAGGAAGCGAAACTTCACTCCGGTGATATTGTTTACCAAGTCGGCATCCTGAATAATGTCTTCCAACGCTACCACTTCAGGATCCAACGAGGAAAAGTTATATCGATAGGTTATCTCTCCTTCACTACCAACTCCTTCGGCGACGGGAAACCCATTGCGTGTCAGCCCGCCCTCCACCTGCGGTAAAAAACCGATCTCACTACCGACGAGGACCGTGTCCCGGTCACCGATCTGGGTGTATATCTCGATATCCCTACTGAAAACGGTTGGGCCACCTGTTCCATCCTCGGGCGAGTCGTCCGATATCCGCACTATAATCCAATTGATGCGGTCTTCCAATTGGCCGCTGGTCAGCTTGCCTTTAAAGGGATTGCCGCCGCGATCGGACTGACTTCGGTCATTGTGTGCATTGACGAAGGTCGCCCCCAACTGCACGGCGTCGTGCACATTCCAAACACTCCTGAAACCGAGTAGATTGGTGAAATTCTCCGTAACAGTGGGAACGCGTACGCCTGGGGCGATCTGGTGTACCGGTAGGCTGATCCTCGACATCAGGGCGGTCGCTTGCAGACGATCGGCGGCATAGTCGAACTGCACCCCATTGAACCGAGTTTTGTGCAACGTCATCGGCGTCAGTGTCGTGTTAATTTTATCGCCAATCGTCACCGCCAAATGGTGCTGGCCTTTGCGGTCCGCCGATACCAGCAGATTGTTAAACCACCTATCGTAGCGACCGGAGGGTTTGAGTACCCCTGATCCCTGGGAGTTGGTCGGCTGTCGCTGGCGCCAATCGTAGACCAACCACCCCTTGGTCAGGTAGCGGCCGTAGAGATCATAGAAATAATCGCCTTCCTGTTGGGGTGAAGGATAACGGCGATATTTGTCTTTAGCATAGTTGGTATAATCCCACTGCCAGCGATACTCATCGGCGATCTCTTGCGGCATATACCAACGCTTTAACGAAGGCGCAAATGTCGATTTCTGCATGTCGGGCCCGGTGGCATAGTAGGACACCCGATCCAATTCGTTTATTCCCAGACGATTGCCGTAGTCCTGCTGGGCATCGACCAATGTCACCCCGGCCATCAAACATACTGCAGCCCACCACCCAGCAAAGGCGCCGGAATTGTTGCTGCAGCCGACGAAACGGCCCAATATCCGCATGACAGAGTTCGGATTAGCTTTCATTATTCGACGCCGGCATACACCGAAATAAAGCTGGTGCCATAAGACTTGCTCTCATTTTTCCGCACCAAGCCCTTTTCCCCCAATACCACTGCCTCCTCCCAGAGCTTGGTATAGCTGAAACCGAACTGGGTAGTCAGTTTGTAGCCGAGATAATGCCCGAGGGTTGTCCACTGCAGCGCCAAAACCAGATTGCGAAAATCGCCCGTTTCCTGGGCCGGGCCATTAGACAATAAACCGTCCTCGTCCAGTTCCAGCTCGCGGAATATCGAATACTCGACACCGCTCTCGACAAAAGAGTTATTCAACACCGGCAGTCGGGTTTGCAAAATGCCAATGCCCATCCATTCCTTGCGATCCAGATCGCCCTGCAAGAAGGCCGTTTGATTGAGATATTCACTTTTTATTTTGGGTTGCAAAACGAGATTGCCAATTTCGTAGGTATAATCCGCCTTGTTAATCAAACCCAAAAAGTGCGTAGTCCTATTGAGAATTGGCGCGCTGCCACTTTTGAAGGCCTGGCCCTGCTGGTTGTAGAGATTGTATTTGAACTTATTGATCACATTCAACCGCTTAACGGGCTCGTAATCGAATTGCACATAACTCGAATTGACCCATGTATCTCGAGCCGGCAGTATATCCTCGACATTGGCCAGAGAAATGGTCTGAAGGTTCGGCGTCGGCTCGCGCCGAGCGTCAGTGATATTGTCTTTGACTCTCTTTAGCGAATTAAAGAACCGCAAACGCCCCCATTGCGAATGATCTCGATCATAAACGAAAATGCCGTATAGCACGTGATTGCGGCGATTGGAGGAGATCTCGTCTTCCTTCAACCGGCCCACCGTCAACTTTGCATCTGGCGTTAGGTGCTGACCAGCGTAGACATTGTAGCCCCGATGATCTAAACGATAGGGATAATCGGGCAAATCGTCGTTCTCGAAGCGATCGATCCAGTTGTTGTTGTTGAGATCTATGCCGAACAGAAACTCTGGCCGATCGACGCTGTAGCGAAAAAATGGCTCTTCGTAATCTGGAATACGGTTGCTCAGGGAAATATTGTCGTTTTGGTTGAAGTCGGAGACGAAATCGTTATTCTCGTCCCACCCGGGGAAAACAATCGGGTCCGGCCCTCCCTGCCCCCAACGACTCCAATCCGGCGTGCGATCTTGATCGTCGTTGTCGTCGACAAATTCGTAGACCGAAGTGCGCTGATCATCGTAAAAGACGCTACCGCCCGAATTGACGATAAACGATGAGGTCGAATACTCGGGATCCATGCTGAAAGCTTCGCCGAAAAAGAAATACGGGAACGCTTCCTTCGAGACATTGACCATCCAGGCTTCTGCGTCACGCGCATGGGTCTCAAGACTGCGATCTGAGTTGGCAAGCGTGAGATTTGGGTATTGGCTGTAGGCACGATTGATGTCAAATTCGGCATAGGCATCAAATCCCATCAACTGCTGTACTTCCATCGTGAAGCCAAAGATCATATTAGCCGAAGGCAAGCCGTAGTCGAAAACAATGCGCTGCTGATTCGAATTGTCCGTTACATTACCCGCAGCACTGCGCACATCGAAGAGCACGGCTCCCGACTGGCTCAAATCCTCACCAGTAAGCGGCGTACTGGGCAGACTGCCGCGCCCGATCTGGCGATCCGACCAGACTTGAATCTTGTAGTCGTTGGCCACGACTAGATCGAACTTGATATCGACAATTTCGGTCGGCCTCGGCCCGATATACGCCAAGTCGGTAAAGTCGTAGTTGATGACGATTTTTTCTTCGCCATCCGCTGCCAAGAACCCTTCCTGCGGGAACCCTCCGGTGATCACCGGCCATTTGGTCGGGTCGGAAACTACCTGCCGCAACCTGAATTCCGTGCGTTTCTTGGTGTCGAAGTCTTCGGCGGTGATGATGATGTCGTGGGCGAAGAGTGCCGCACCCCCCCGACCGTCCTCGGGCGAATCGTCACTCAACACCACGGCAATGGCCGTTACTGGGTCGCTGCCCTGTTCTGCACTGAGGGTTCCAACAAAAGGATTGCGCTCAAACGCCTCCCCCAGGGTCTGCGAATTGTGGGCGTTGACCATCGTCGCGCCAATCTTGACAAAATCCCCAACCTGTGCCGTAGCCCGGCCGCCCATCATATTGGTCGCATTGCTCACGGTGCTAGGTAGGCGCTCTGGGGTCGTACCGAGAATCGCCTCACTGGCTCTAGAAAACAACATCGTAGCCTCGTATTTATCGGAGGCGAAGTCCATCTGTATGCCATTAAAACGGGGTTTAGAAAAGGTCATTGGGGTTAACGAGGTGCGGATGCGCTCGCCGATGGTTATAGCCAGATAATATTGATCGCGCGAGTCCGATGAGACAGTGACGGCGTTGAACCACGAATTAAACCTGGGATCTTTGTAAATCGACGAGCCGAATTGCCCCGGTTGCGCCTGATTCCAGTCAAAGATCAACCAACCCCAGGTCTGGTAATTGCCGTACATATCGTAGAATGGCCCACCTTGGCGATTGGTATCGACATAGCGCTGATACTGGTCCCGGGCGTAATTGGAATACTCCCACTGCCTGAACCCGTAATCGGTATACAGTTCCTGCGGCACATACCACTTTTTGAGCGCCGGATCAAGTGCGTCAAACAACACGCCCGGGCCCCGAGGCTCGAAAGTGAGCTGCGCGCCGCGCTGCGTCCCAAAACGCCGATCTTGCGACTGACCTTCAGCCCCAGTGGCCCCAACTATCGCAGCAAGTGCAAAGAGGACGAACCACGCCGGTATCCCCCGAAATCTGCACATCCAATCCCTCCATTAGAAAACATATACAACGCTCATCTCACCAATTCCATGGAAAAAAGGAGCGATTAATAAATCATTTCGACAATGCCAACTACCGCTTCCTCTGTGGCGTCGGTTTTCAATTCGACGCGGTAGAGGTAGATGCCCGGAGGCGTCCTATGCCCCGCTACATCGGTGCCGTCCCATTCGGCTGCAAAACTGCCGCCGCCCTTTTCACCCGCAAATAGCGTGCGCACGAGATGGCCCGCGAGATCAAAAACCTGTACCGTTACGGGAGCGGTACCGACCAGTCGGGTCAAATCGTAGTGTATCCGCGTTCGATCGTTGACCCCGTCGCCATTGGGACTAAAAGGACGCGGGGTGGCCGTTACATTGATCATTAGTTTTCCGCCGCCAAGCGGCACCCGTATTGCCAGATCATTCGGATCTGCGACTCCCAAGGGAATGATATCGTCGTCTCCCATTCCCAGATCTGCTGCATTGCCACCGACAACTCGCTGGCCTAGATCATCGGTGCCACTGTTGCGAGCGATACCCGTGAACGTAGTACCAAAACGAAGTATTCGACATTTAAATCGAATTTTCACCAGCGCTGCCCGATCGCCCGCCAGATCGCTCTCGGTAATTGCGGGAAAACGCACTCGCAGACGTCGTTCTTCGACCACCTCGACGGCGAATTTTCCACTGTCGTCCTGTACCGGTAAAACACTCAAGTCCACTCCAGTGAAATCCGCTGTCTCGACCCTGCCATCGGCATGCAAGACCTCTATATTCTCGACCTCTTCAGCGCGAACCGGCGTGGCGATCTCAAAAAGGTCAAAACCCAGATCTACGCCGCGGCGTAACTTGGTCGGCAACACGGCGTAGGTAAAAGACACTGGCACGCCCAGTACGACCTCTCGCGGTACCACTTCGCTTATGATCCGTTCGGCCATCGGTGGATTCGATACGGTAAAAGCCAAGGAGCCCAATGCCCTGGAAGATTCCAACTGCTCGCTTATAAATTCAGTCTTCAACTGAAAATAGCGGCGAGGCCCGGGCGACAGGATGGGCACGCCCATCTGGTCGTCGGCAATGTTCTCGGCCGTTATCGTCTCCCCCGATAAACTATAGGGCGGCGACCAGCGACTCCAAGCGACCAAATCATCTCGCACGACACCCTTAGTCGAACCGCTCAGATCGTCATACTCGTCCCATTTCAACGAAACCCGATTCCGTTCGTCAAAAGGCAAGGCGTTGAAGATCTCCAGTGACTCCTGAACATCGTCAAAGGCGTCCAGAGAGAATTCATCTCCCGTTGCCGTAGTGACGACCGCACCTTTCTGCCACGGCACGTGCTCGCCACGAGCCCGATCAATGCGGGTGAATTCCAGCGGCGTGTCGTCCCAACCGCTACGGGAACTCACCACCAGGCGCGACCTGCGCTCGACACCAAAACGCTGCTCCTGCCAGCGAATGCGCCCCCACAACGCCAATTCTTCGCCGAAATCAAAAATATTGGACAGGTAATCGGCCCGGGGCACGAAGCCAGATCCGAAGACGCGAAATTCCGCGATCTCAAAACCCACAGTGGTCTGTGATTTCAGGCGGATAAATCGCACATACTGCGGCGGGATTTGCAGTTCGACGATCGGCTCTTCATTCTCTGGCTCTAATTTGAACGTAGTCAGCACCGGCTGGTTGGCCACTTGCGTTTCTTCGCTGCCGTCGTTGAGCAAGACCTCGAATCCCCGCAAAAAATCGCTTTGGAAAGGAAAGTCGGGCGCTGAAAAATCGGGATGCGCGTTGCGGGGAAAAAATTGGATTCGCTCGACCCCGAAACGCGCGCCCAGGTCAAAATCCATGATCACCCCGAGCGAGTTGACTTGTGCCCCGCCGCGAGCGGTCTTGCGCTCGAAGGCCGTTGTGGGGTCATTGTCCACCATAAAGAGCAAGCCGGCTTTTATATCCTGCGATAGAATAGTCGGCGCCCCCAGCCGCCCACCCCGACTGATCAGACCCAAGGCGATATTTTTGCTATCGTCAGCTTCCTGGGGGGAAAGCCAACCCGTGCGCTCTCCGGCGCCGAACTCAATAACATTGCCCGGGGTGTTGCTGAACTCGACCTCAGTCGGACCGGTTTGCACTGCAGCTGCGATAGAGCCTCCCCCCTCCATCCAAGGCAAGCCATTGTCCCCACCCATAATGATGGTGCGGGACTCAGCACTGAGATCCTGGCCCATCAGGCTAAAAACACCCAACAATGTCACGATCAGGTATTTCATCTTCCCCCTCGGATGCAACAAGCCAGTACTTCCTCCTTAAAAAACATGATCAACACCGCAAGCTTCCCGTCGTCAATAGACCACGTGTAACACGCGCTGTATGTCCGTCTGCTGCACCTGCGAATCGGAATCGGCATCGACGTTTATACGCAGTATATAAATCCCCGGTGGGACAACCCGCCCCCGCTCATCATCCGCCGCCCAGTCAATCGAATACTTGCCTGCCACAATCGGCTTTTGAACATCGAGTATGCGCACCGTTCGGCCACTGACATCATAGATCTGCACTTTAACGGGGCGCACCCCGCTCAATCTGCGCACAGTAAATTCGAAGGTCATCGCGTCGTTGACTCCATCGCCATTCGGCGTCACAACCGCCGGTTGAATCTGCACGTCACCTAGGACCTTGTTGTCAAGTACCGAAGCCAGGATCTGCAGCCCCTGCGTCTGAGCCATTTCCGTTACGTCGCCGGGGTCGACCTGTTGCCACGAATTTGCCAGAGACGAATTACCCATCGCCGCCTGCAAGACGACCCCGGTGGAGAACAGTGCGGTAGTGAACTTCACCTCAATCAAATCGGTCTGTCCGCCCTGCCGCACGACCCGATCTAGGCGCAACCAGAGCGAATCGGAACGCGTCTGCATCACCTGTACATCTGCCAAATGCTCGGCATCGCCGTT